>Ga0307420_1001028_pt1 | contig 12412 bp, 10 predicted proteins | sample SalMarWE160240MG_2_FD_202167 | JGI IMG/M metagenome (GOLD analysis project Ga0307420, IMG submission 202167) | Salt marsh sediment microbial communities from the Plum Island Ecosystem LTER, Massachusetts, United States - WE1602-40 | ecosystem: Environmental > Aquatic > Marine > Intertidal zone >... | reverse complement strand
CATCACCGGGCTGGCCATAGCCTTCTGTTCGGCGGTATACGCCGGCATTCCGGCGGTGATTGTCAGGAAGTTCAAGACTGATGAAGCCCTGAAGATTATCGCTGAAGAAAAAGTCACCACCATGGTGGCCGTACCCACCATATTATGGCTTATGCTCAACGAGCCGGAACTGGCCGGCTACGACCTGAGCTCTATGCGCCAGTTTGCCGCCGGCGGCTCGGCTTCGCCCGAGGAGTTACTCAAGGCCTGTGCCGCCAGGTTGCCGGGAGTCCAGCTTATGCCCGGCTACGGGCTTACCGAGGCCACCGCCATGACCCACACCACCACCAGCCTCGACGAGGCCCTGAACAGGCTCGGCTCGGTGGGTAAAGCGCTGTCGATACTGGAGGACAGGGTGGTTGACGCTTCGGGGAAAGATCTGCCCCCGGGCCAGCCGGGAGAGCTGCTGGTGAAGGGCTGTCAGGTTATGAAGGAGTACTGGAATAATCCCGAGGCGACCCGGCAGACCATCGTCGACGGCTGGCTGCATACCGGGGACATCGCCAGGGTCGCCGAAGATGGCTACACCTATATTCTGGACCGGATGAAGGACATGATTATCCGGGGCGGTGAGAACATCTACAGCATCGAGGTGGAGAACGCGCTATACCGCAACCCCAAGGTGCTGGAGGCGGCCGTGGTCGGCGTGGATGACCAGGTCTTCGGCGAGCAGGTCAAGGCCGCCCTGGTGCTCAAGCCGGGTGAGCGGGCCACCGCCGAGGAGATTCAGGAGTTCTGCGGGCAGTATCTGGCCTACTTCAAGGTGCCCAAGTACATCGAGTTCATGGAGAGCCTGCCCCGCAATCCGGCGGGCAAGGTTATCAAGGCCCGGCTGAAATAGCCGTCACAGCTGGGGCGGCGGGAGACCTATTTCTTTATACACCTGCTGGTAGAACTGGACACGCTGGTCGGTATAGCCCGGCAGCACCCACATCATTTCCTGCAGATTCTGGGTAATGGTAGCCAGCCAGTCAAAAGGAATCGATATCAGCTGCCGGTCTTCGGGAAGTATCTGTCTCACCTTCATGCCGTAGCCAAGCCCGGTAACTATGTAGTTCACCTTGCCGGTTATGTAGGGGTAGGCGTAGAGCCAGGCGCATCCCAGCACGTTGGTCATCTTACTGGACCACGTTTCCCCGGTGGTATAGCTCATTGCCCTCAGCAGGATTTCGGTCTGGCTGGCGTTATCGGTGAGGATTATCAAGAGGTCGGGGTCGGATGATATCTGGTCTAGCGGGGAGAAAGCGACGTATTTGACGGTGTCTTTCTCCAGTCTGGGTACGCCGTCATAGTAGATTCGGCGGTTGACCCGGGCTTCCTTGTAGATTTTGTAGGCGGGGCCGAGGTATCCGGCTTTGATAATTTCGGGAAGCTCGCCTCCCAGTACGTACAGTGCCGCGCCGCAGGCATGGTTGGCCGGATCGGTGAAGAAAGGGGCTTGTCTCTGTTGGGCTTCTGCAATCATCTGGCAGAAGGCCAGATTTTTGTCCAGCCTCTCGATGTCGTCGGGTTTATGGTAGAGAAACTTAACCCCTACCGGCGGACTCTCAAAATTGAACTTTTTGAATACGGACAGGTCAGGTTTGTTGGAAGCCATGTCTTCCCCCCTTTTTCGTTATATTTTGTCTGTATACTCTACGGGATTAGGCTCCTGGTTAAAAATGACGGGTCGTGAATGGGCAGTATGATGTCGGCCAGCTCTTTTATTCTGACCACGCTGTCGTAGGCCTGGAAGAGGTCGCTGTGTATGGCCGGGGCGATGGCCGGTATCTTTTTGCCGTCGGGCAGGGCCGGCGGGTTATAGTTATCCAGTATCGAGCAGAGCCCAGCGATAACCGCTGTGCCCTGGTCGGTCTTGACGCTGACTGACTGGCCGCCCGGCGAGTGTCCCGGGGTAAATAATATATTTATATCGTCGGAGATTTTAAAGTCGCCGTCAACTACCTCGAACTTAAGATTGTCGAATAATTTCGGGTCGTATAGCCCGGCCCATACCGGGTGGGGGTTCCGGGCAAACTCAAGCTCTCGCTTCTGGACCATCACCCGGGCATTGGGAAACCGGGAGGCGAAAGCGGTGTGGTCGAAGTGAAGGTGCGTTTGTATTATCAGGTCAATATCTTCGGCGGCAATGCCGGCTTTATCCAGGCCGGACTCGAGGCTCTGCAGGTTATGGGCGGCTATGCCGATTTTGGCCAGGTGTCCGGGGTCTCCCCCCGAATCCACCAGTATTTTTTCTCCGGCGCCCTCGATGTACCAGATGTAGCCGGTGACGCAGAGCGGCTGGCCGAAGTTGGCGAAGTAGGTCATGTGGGACTTGTCGGACGGGGATACCCAGAGCGGTATGGGGTGAATGGCACAGTGTTTCATCGGAGCCTCCTTAATTGAGCAATCCCGGGCTGTCAGGGCAATATTATCACAAGACTTCCCGGGGGGCAAAATTAAAAGGCGGGATATTTTCAGTCCTGTCATGGTATTGACATCTATACAAATATATATATACTTAGGGCACTTAGTATCGGGGGGAATGGTAGTAGTGCGGTGTGAGAGTTGCGGACATGATAATCCTCCTGAAGCGCGCTTATGCGCTAACTGCGGCGCGCCTCTTTTAGCCCCTGGGGCTGAAGCTCCTCAGGAAATGGAGGCACTTCGAGCAGAAGTGCGCCACCTGCGTGATCTGGTTATCGCCATGAGTAACCGCCTGACTGCTTTGGAGGGCAGGCAGGAGATAGCGGCGCCTCCGCCTGAGCCGGCAGCTGCGCCAGCTGTGCCCGCACCTCCGCCCGAGCCAGTTCCGGTAGCGCCAATTCAAGAGGTAGCCCCACCGGTGGCCGAGATAGCCCCGGTACCTAAGGCCGAGCCGCCCAAGGCCAGGCCACCCAAAGCCAGGAGGGGGGAGTGGGAGCAGATTTTAGGCGGCAGCTGGCTGGCGCGGATAGGTGTCCTTGCCCTTGTCATCGGTATAGGCTTCTTCCTCAAGTTCGCCTTTGATAACAACTGGCTCGGCCCCACCGGGCGGGTCATCCTGGGTATTATCGTCGGCCTGGCTATGCTCGGGGCCGGTTATTACTGGCGGAAACGATATCCGGTCTTGACCCAGGTCCTCAGCGGCGGCGGTATAGCGGTCCTTTACCTCTCTATCTTCGCCTCCTTCGCCATCTATGACCTTGTTCACTTCTACGTCGCCTTTGCCTTCCTGTTTCTGGTCAGTATTGCCTCGGCAGTCCTGGCCCTTCGCTACAATTCCATGTCCCTGGCTATAATAGGCATCCTCGGCGCCTTCATTGCCCCCTTTATTCTGGGTGCTTTTGGGTCAGCGGTTGGCGGAGCAGACCGGGCCATTCAGTTGCTGGTTTATATTCTGGTGGTTGACATCGGTGTCCTTATCCTGTCCAGCTTCCGCAACTGGCGCTGGTTCACCCTTCTGGCGCTGTTCGGCTCGCTGATAGCCTTCGGCGTCTGGTACGGTGAGTTCAGGAGGGATATCGGCCTGGCTACCGCTGAGATAGGCATAACCATCATCTTTCTTATCTTCGTCGGCGCCACCACTCTCTTCCACATCATCTGGCGCCGTACTCCTCAGGCTTTTGATTTTACCCTGATGATGATTAATGCCGCCGCTTACTTCGGCATAAGCCTCGGCTTGATGTGGGGCACTTACCGGGCATGGATGGGGGGCTTTGTCTTCCTGATAGCCCTGTTCTATGCGGCTGTGGCTTACCTGGCTTTCAGGCGTCGGGCCGAGAGCCCGAGGCTCAGCCTGTTCGCCCTGGGCATCGCTCTGGTCTTTCTCACCGTGGCTTTGCCAATCCAGCTTGGTGACACGGCCTGGACGACGATAGCCTGGGCGGCGGAGGGGGCGGTTCTGGCATGGCTCTCGTCGGCTCTTCGCATGCCTCAGCTCCGCTGGTATAGCTGTGCTGTCTTTTTGGCTGTGGCGGTGCGCCTCTTCTTCTTCGATACACCGCTCGGTGTTGGTACCTTTCAGCCGGTGCTGAACGAGCGCTTCCTGGCCTTTGCCGTAAGTATTGCCGCCCTTTACGCGGCTGGTTTCTTGCTGCTGCGGGAAAGCAGGATATCCGGGATAAGCAAGGCAGGTGCCGCGGTTCTTCTGATAGCCGCCAACTTCTTTACTATCTGGCTGCTGAGTTTTGAAGTCTGGGATTTTTTCTCCAGCGCCCTGAGAGCTGCGGAGGTGCCGGCAAGAGGAGGCATCAGGAGCGCTCAGCACCTCTCGCTGACGGCTGTCTGGGCATTTTACGCTGTCATCGGCCTGGTTATCGGCATCGTAAAACGCTGGCGCTATGTGCGTCTGGGGGCATTGGCTCTACTGGTAGTAGCTATTGGCAAGGTCTTCGTCTTTGATGTCTTCAAGCTGGAGCTGGGATATCGCATCGGTGCCTTTGTCGGTCTGGGGATACTGCTTCTGGTCAGCGCCTACCTCTACCAGCGCTATAGGAAAGTCATCAGGGGAGTCTTTACCGAGAGATAGCCGTTACGGCTTTATAGGCAATTGATTTTATCTCTCGTTATTCCGTTCTCTGCTTAATTTTCCTGTCTCTTTTTCTTTCTTGACAGCCGCCGCGGTAGAGAGTAGCATTCCTCTAAATGACCCGAATTTAGCAGCAGGAGGCGAAAGCGATGTTTGACCCCTTAACCTTTGGCACGGAGAAGTGCACCGGAGTCGATGATTTTCTCCGGCCGGAACACCTCATCACCGAGCAGGACAGGATGGTGGTCAGGACCATCAGGGACTTCGTCGATAAAGAAGTCCAGCCCCACGAGAAGGAATTTGACGATTACTGGGATTGGACGGAGAGAGAGGAGCACACCTTCATTCATGACCTAAAACAGAAATTATACGTGGACCTGGGCTTTCAGAAGACCCTTATCCCCGAGGAGTACGGGGGTCTGGGCATGTACAGTGTGGTCAGCGCCAACCTGGTGGTCGAGGAGCTGGTCAGGGGCGACCTTGGTCTTACCACCGAAGCCACCATGAATCTATGGGGGGTATTGCCCTTTGTCCCGCCCACCCCCAACGAGTATCTGATTAAGGAGTTTGCCCCCAGGCTGTGCGGGGATAAGCCGTTTCAGGTGGCTTCCTGTCTTACCGAGCCTAATGGCGGTGGTTCGGTGGAAGACCTGGCCCTGAAGGGGAGGTATCTCCAGACCACCTGCCGCCTGGAAGGCAACGAGTGGGTTATCAACGGGCATAAGCGCTGGCCGTCGGCTTATCGCACCGCCGACCTGTATCGTGTCCTCTGCCGGGTGGAGGGCGAGGAATTTCCCCGCAATATCGCCCAGCTATACGTCGACGCCCATGCCCCGGGCATAACCACCAGCAAGCCCTACCAGAAGATGGGCTGTAACATCGATACCAACGGGGACGTCTGGTTCGATGACGTCAGGACGCCCAAGGAGTACCGCGCCCACCCCGACCCCATGGAAGACCTGAAATCGCTGATTGTCAACGAGACTCTGGGCCGGGCCATGCCCACCACCGGCAAGACGGTGGGCATCATGAAGCGGGCTTACCAGATTCTCAAGGAGTGGGTTGACCAGCGGGAAATCGCCGGCCGGCCCATGAAAGAACACGGCGTCGTCGTGCACGAGCTGGGGCAGATAGCCGCCGACATCATGGCCGCCGAAGCCTTCGTCTATACGGTGGCCTACCGGTTCGACCACCCCGAAATTTACGGCGAACCCTGGGATTACAAGAACCTGGTGGTCAGTGACGCCTGCAAGAAGACGGTGGGAGATATCGGCTGGAGGGTGACCGACCGCGCCCTCGACCTGATGGGCTCGTTCGGTTACTCCAGGGAAGGCAGAATGGAGAAGCTGTTAAGGGATGTCAAGATTACCCAGCTCTGGGTAGGGGGGCCGCTCCTTTATCTCACCGAGCTTTCCCGGTACTATTTCGGGACGGAGACCCTTTGATATATCCGGCTGTCAGACAATGGCGTTTATGCCCAGAAGCGCACGCCCGATAATCAGCTTGTGCATTTCGGTGGTGCCGCCGAGTATGGTGCTCAGGGCGGCGTCACGGTAGTGGTGCTCCACCCCGAAGTCATCGGTGCATCCATAGGCGCCGTGCAATCTGATTGCCTCAGCCGATACTCTCAGCGCCAGCTCGGTGGCCAGCCACTTGGCCGAGGACAGCTCTTTAGCGTGAGGCTGCCCCTTGCTCTTGAGTTCGCCGGCATAGTACACCAGCAGTCTAATCGCCTCGGTCTCGGCTTCCATCCTGGCTACTGCCTCCTGCACCAGCTGGAAACTGGCGATGGGTTTGCCGAACTGTTGGCGCTCCCTGGTGTATTTGATGCAGGCATCCAGGCAGCTCTGGGCCATGCCGATAGCGCCGGCGGCGACAAAGAGGCGGGCGGTGTCAATACCAACCAGGCCGTTCTGGAGGCCCCGGCCTATCTCCCCGATTAGATTCTCCCTGGGCACCCGGCAGTCGGTAAAGGCCAGATTGGCCATGTCGCCGGCCCGGTGGCCTACCATCTCAACGGCGGCGCTGGAAAAACCCGGTGCGCCCTTATCGATAGCGATAAGGGCCATCCCACGGTTACCTTTACTCTTGTCCGTCTGCACCATGGTCAGGACTATATCGGCTATGCCGCCGGCGGAAATGAAATTCTTGGTACCGTTAATAACCCACTGGTCGCCGTCGAGCCGGGCGGTAGTCTCAATAGCGGCGGCGTCGCTGCCGGCGTTGGGCTCGACAACGCCGATAGCCATTATCAGCTCCCCTTTACACATCGGCGGCAGGTATTTCCGCTTTTGCTCATCACTGGCTACCCTGGTCAGAATAGTCCCGGTAACGATATTGTGCCCCAGGGAACTGAGCGTTTGGGTCCAGCTTGCCCGGCTGAGCTGCTCCCAGATTATGGCCGCCGAGGTATAGTCGAGCCCGGCCCCGCCGTATTCCTGGGGTATGTTGGTCCCTATCAGCCCCAACTCACCCATCTTCTTGATGAGATCATGGTTTACTTTGCGCTGCCGCTCGTACTCTTTGAGCCTGGGCAGCATCTCCTGCTCGGCAAACTTTCGTGCCATGTTCTGGAGCATCACCTGCTCCTCGGTTAGTTCAAAGTTCATTATCTGTCCCTCCGCCGGAGTTAAGCGTTGCTGGTTACAGGGGCATACTCTTATATTTTAGTGGAACCAATAATCCGGTCCAGGCCCCACCATATCATGTGGGTAATTTCTGTAATCGTTCCCTCCTGGCAGGGCTCGGGTATAAGCAGTGACTTTGTTTCGGGACTGGGAGCGGTGTTGGGAAACGAATAGTCATTGTTGACGACGTAACCGTCGTAGCCTACCAGGTCCTGAAGAGTGTAGACTTTGCCTTCGCTTGACGGGTAGAGGGAACAGATCTGGTCTATCTGACTATCCTGAAATACGATAATCAGCTCTGCCTCGTCCACCATGGCTCCGGTCAGCTCTTTTGACCGGTTCCCGGATATGTCTATTTGCCTCCTTTTCATGCTTTCAATGGCGTAGGGGTAGGGGGGAATCCCGAAGACCGGCTTGTCATAGTGTTCACCGTGAGCCGCCAGCATCTGGATGTCCTCCGGGCTTGAGCCAACCCCCGCCGAACTCACCCTGATTTCCTTAAGCCCGTTTTTTCTTTGCCGGACAATCTCCCTCAGGTAATACTCGGCTACCACACTCCGGAACCGGTTAACCGCGCAGACAAACAATACATTCTTGGGCACTACTTACCTCCTAAGGGCAACTATATAGGGAACTTGAAGGCTCCCTTTCCACGTTTAGAAGCGTTTAGCATCTCCACGAGTTGATCTGTTGTCAAAACCCACCCATAGGAACCCCTCACCTTCATTATCGTAGCCTTACATATAGCTGCCCAGGAAGATGCGGTGGCATCTTCCGCTAATATTACGTCGTAACCCATATTGAATCCGTCGGTTAGGGTATTTTCTACGCAGATTCCAGTGTCTACGCCGGTAAATATGAGCGTATCAACATAGGCACGCCTTAGCCACAGATCAAGTTCGGTGTCTTGGAAGGCGGAATCTCGCCTCTTAACGACTATGTGGTCCCCCTCTGCTGGCCGGATTTCATCTAGTATCTCTGCATCCCATGTTCCCCGCACGCAGGCCGGTATCCTGAGAAATTCGGCCCTTCTGTTTGGTATAATTCGGTGCAGTCGCGTGTAAAGGTCTATGCCCGATGCCTCTCTAACCTGTTGGGTATAGAAAACAGGTATTTGTAGTTCACGACAGGCAGCTATCACCCGCGCAATATTGGGTATGATCTTCCTGTAGGCATCAATATCAGCTCCAATGTCACCTCCGTACTTTTCGTATGACCCCCCGGCCATACAAAAGCCATTCTGCATATCTATGACTAGTAGGGCAGGGTAAAATACGGATGACCTTTTGCGTGGCATGACATCATGTTTCCCTTCGTTCAGTTCCTGTCTATGTCCATAGCCATATTATCATAAGACCTCTCAGGGGTAAAATTAAAGGCAAGCTCTATTAGGCCTGCCTCTTTTTTCTTTGGTAGCCGGGGCTGGCCTGGAATGTGCCGTCTATATATGTTTTTGCCTCCGGCGAAGGGTGACCATAGCCAGTAAGATCAGTAAGGCGAACCCCGCTATTAGAGCGTAGCTCGCCTGATAAGAACCGGTGACATCCCTGACGGCTCCCACGGCAACGGGACCGGCCACTACCCCCAGATTAAGACAGGTGGTGAATATGCCGAAGCCAAGCCCCAGCCTCTCCGGACTGGTGACTTCGGTAGTCAGAGCGAAGATTGGAGCCGGTATCAAGGCTTGCGCTACCCCTATAAGGAGCATCAGCGCCAGTATCCAGCCGGTAGCTGCAGGAACCATTACTATAAAAACTGCCATGCCCAGGCCGCCGATAGCAATGATAGCCCGCTTACGGTCTATCCTGTCTATCACGTAACCGACAACCGGACTGAGCAATATGGCCGGCCACATGACGGCACTGGTGACGAAACCGGCTGAAGCAATAGTTAACCCGGAGCCCTGCAGGAATTCCGGAGTGAAAGTAAACAGGGAACTGGCCACGGCGTTAAATAGCAGCCAGGCAATCCCTAGAATCCAGATTGATATTCCGGCCAGTCTGATGCTCTGAAGGAAGCTTTCGCCCTTAGGCCGCATTCTCTGGCTGGTACCCGGTGCCGAAGCAAAGAGGAAAACGAATACTACCAGTCCTATCAGGGGCACGGCGGCACTGATCCAGGCACTGGCTCGCCAGCCCAGGTTCTGGGCCAGCAGCGACAGGAAGTTTAGTGACAGAATAGTACCCAGAGGCACGGCGGTATTGAATATCCCCATGGCGATGCCCATCTCGCGCCCGGCGAACCACTGGGCCAATAGCTGGGAAGACAGCACCAGGAGAGTTATAGCTCCCGCCCCGGCCACTATCCTGCCCAAAGCCAACACCGGTAAAGAGCTGCCCGATGCGAATATCGCCGTACCGGCAATCATAAGGGCGAAAGATATAATCCCTATTGTTTTTTGCCCGTAGCGGTCGGCCAGCATGCCGGCGGGGATGGAGATGGCTATCCCCGGTAAGGCAAAAAGACTCATCAGTAGCCCGCCCTGGGTATATGATAGCTGGAATTCGTCCATGACGAGGCTCAGGATCGGGGGTACCGAGTTCATTAAAATTCCGAAGGACAGGCTGCACAGGTAAGCAACGCCGAGAATGACCCATCGTCGCTTTGCTTCTACGGCATTGGTAGCCGGGGCTGGAAGACTCTCTCTCACTCCCTCCCGCTTCCGAGACTTTGTACGGGGGTCAGACTTATTTTCTCGGCGACCTTGCGGAAGTGAAAACCCTGGACGGCCAGGCTAATACAAAGCGGAAAAGACTTGGGAGTTCTGAACAAAGTCGAGACGAATAACCGCCAGTACTGTCTTCTCCCCTTTTCCGTCACGCCGAGAATCCACATGGACTTTAGCAGTGATACGAGCTGGCGGGGATGCGGACGGCCCCTTCTCCGGCTTTGAGTTTGAGGCTGAAATTCACTTAAGAAGGTCCTTATGCGCTCGTAATAAGGTTTGGGGGCATATATTTTATCCAGGATTTGCCTGTAGCCGTTAACGAGCGCCTCGTGGGACATCTTGGGGATAAAATTGATTGTTCCGTCGGTGTTGTCCCCGGTGCCGGATGGCAGTATTCGGTTCTCCGCTTTCAGGCGCTTGTACAGTCTTGTTTCCGGAGGGGCGTTCAGCAGGCCGACCATAGCTGTCAGAATGCCGCTTTGCTGTATAAAGTTGATCTGGCGTCTGAAAATTGAAGGCGGGTCGCTGTCAAAGCCGACAATAAATCCTCCCTGCACCTGAAAACCATAATTTTGCAGGGTCTTGACCGAGGATAGCAGGTCGCGGTTCTTATTGGCTGCCTTGTTACACTCTTTAAGGCTTTCTTCATTGGGGGTTTCAATACCGACGAACACGGTGTCGAACCCGGCGTCGGTCATCAGCTTCATTAACTCCTTATCGTCGGCAAGGTTTATCGACGCTTCGGTGAGGAAGGAGAACGGGTGTTTCCTCCGTTGCATCCACTCAATGATAGCCGGCAGGGTTTCCGCTTTCAGCTTTTTCCGGTTACCGATGAAGTTATCATCGACAAAAAATATAATGCCCCGCCAGCCCGCGCGGTATAAGGCATCCAGTTCGCCCAGTATCTGACCCGTGTTTTTGGTTCTCGGTTTGTGGCCGTTGATTACCGGGATATCACAAAACTCGCAGTCGAAGGGACAACCGCGGGAATACTGGAGACACATCAGGTGGTATTTTTTCATATCGATGAGCGACCACATCGGGATTGGCGTTTCGGCTATGTCCGGGAACTCCTCGGCTTTGTAGATATGCCTGGCCGAGCCGCTTTCCAGGTCTCGTACCAGTTGCGGCATGGTATTTTCGGCCTCGCTTAAGACGAGATGGTCTATATCGTCAAAGCCGAATTCAATGCCGAATTCTTCGCAACCGGTGGTAAACAGGGGGCCGCCGGCCACGGTCTTGGTCCCCAGTGCCTTACACCTTTTGATGATAGCCCGCACCGAAGACTGCTGTACGATCATGGCACTGATAAATACATAATCGGCCCACTCGATGTCCCTGTCCTGCAGGGTATCTGTATTTAGATTTACGAGCTTCTTCTCCCACTCGGGGGGGAGCATGGCGGCCACCGTCATTAGACCCAGTGGGGGAAGAGTCGCCTTCTTGTTTATGAATCTCAACACATGTTTAAAGCTCCAGAAGGTATCCGGATATTGTGGATAAACCAGCAGTATTTTCAAGTTGACTCCTTATAAAATGTAAATCCCGGGTTGCCGTGGCAATATTAATTTTATTGTAACTCTTTATTATAACCCTTCTCGGGGGCAAAATTAAAGACATATCCTGTTGGATTTGCATCTTTTTTTCTGGTACTTTAGTAGCGGGGGTTGGATTCGACCTGGCGCAATATTACATAGCTCTCAACATTTGATAGGCTCGGCTATTAGGTTTATACTATCATAGGAGTCCCTAATGGCCACGGCTAAAATCATGATTGGCGGTATCAGCCGGAGTTAAATGAGATAGGAGTAAAGGCAGTGTCTTCATCATGGGAAGAGTTTGAGGAACTAATCAAGCAGGAGATGAGAAAAATCTACTCAGAAACCGCCATCGAGCACGGCATGAACCCGAGAAACCTGGGAGAACTGGAGGATGCCGATGGCTTTGCTAAGGTGAGAGGTTCCTGCGGTGACACCATGTCGATATGGCTCAAGGTAAAGGACGGTACTATTGCCCAGGTCACCTTTTTAACCGACGGCTGCGGCACCAGCATTGCTTCCGGCAGCATGGTAACCGAGATGGCCAAGGGGGAAAAACTGGCTAAGGCCCGGAAAATAAGCCGGGAGGATGTCCTGAATAACTTGGGAGGGTTACCTGAGGAAAGCGAGCACTGCGCGCTCCTGGCCGCTAATACGCTAAAAGAAGCTATAAAAGACTATTTGGCAATGAAGAAAGAACCGTGGAAGAAAGCCTACCGCAAACACATCGGCCACTAGAGGTGCAGCGTAGTGGCTAGTTCTATTATCTATGGCCCGGTCCCATCCTGGAGGCTGGGCAGGTCGCTGGGTATCGATCTCCTGTCTACCGGGGGAAAGACATGCTCGTTTGATTGTGTCTATTGCCAGTTGGGGATGACGGTTCACCCCGAGGTGGAACGTAAAGAGTTTGTCAGCCTGGACAGGATTGCCCGGGAGCTGAAAGCAGTGGAAGGTATTGCCGCCGATTATGCTACCTTCTCAGGGATGGGTGAGCCGAGCCTGGCATCCAACCTCGGCGAGGCAATAAGGCTGGTGAAGTCTGCCCTAAAAC
>Ga0307420_1001027_pt1 | contig 12421 bp, 14 predicted proteins | sample SalMarWE160240MG_2_FD_202167 | JGI IMG/M metagenome (GOLD analysis project Ga0307420, IMG submission 202167) | Salt marsh sediment microbial communities from the Plum Island Ecosystem LTER, Massachusetts, United States - WE1602-40 | ecosystem: Environmental > Aquatic > Marine > Intertidal zone >... | reverse complement strand
AGCGTTAATTTTGATTTGGCTTCTGAAAGCCTTCAACGTCGCTGGGATGCCGGTGTTTTCTGACATGGAAGCCTTTTTCTTGAATTACGGGCTTGCAGGAATTTTTGTCGCAACCATCGCAGCGGGAACAATAATACCACTAGGAAGCCCGGCTTTAGTGGTGGCTGCCGCGCTTTTCGGTGTAAACCCTGTTTTGCTAATACTGGTCGCAACCATAGGCTTCACGATAGGAATGACCATAAACTATGCTCTGGCGTATCGCCTTGGAAGGCCGTACGTTAAAAAACGGATATCCACGAAGCATCTTGAAGAAATGACTTATGCTTGGAACAAGTGGGGCTGGATAATCTACACAATATTTGGGTTAATTCCTGTTTTACCTGTTGAGTTTCTATCGTTCATATGTGGCTTCTTAAAAACGCGTATAGCCACTTTCCTGGTGTTGAGCTTTATACCCCGACTCATCATTTTCGCCATTCTAGTCTATTTCGGGCAATCTGTTGGAGCATGGCTTGGCGTCACTTAACACCCTTTATCCTCGCGTTTCTGGCTTAAGATGCACACCTTTTAATTAGTAGAAACCAGTTAAATAACCAAATAGCAACGGAGAAAAACGGTATGGTTACCTTAAGAGCTTTGGCTCCTTCATTAACACGAATCACGGTTGCCGGCGCAGTAGGCGCTGCATTGCATGTTGGCCAAGGAAATTGTGACCTGATAGATGCAAAGGCGGTGGAGTTTTCCAGAGCCGTTTTGGCTCAAACTGACATAGATGGGGAAGTCATCTGCTGCGAAGGTCCAAAAGACCATGCACCGGCGTTTACGACCCGGGAAAAAGTTGGCAGAGGTGCGGGACCAAAGGTTGAGTTTGTTATTGACCCTGTGGACGGCACAACGGCTGCTTCCAAGGGCAGAAAAGACGCCATATCCGCTTTGGCTTGTGCGCCTGCGGGATGTTTTCAGGTGCTTCCTGATGATGGGTATTATTTGAAGGTTGCGACTGACGCGAGTTCTATGGGCAAGCTTTCTATGGATATGTCCGTGGAGGAGATTGTTCGTACGGTGGCGAGGGCGAAGAATTTGCCTTTGGAGACTTTGACGGTTATAATGTTGGAGCGTGAAAGGCATCTGGAGATGTTGAAGACTCTTCGGAGGCTTGGGGTGCGGATTATTTTGATTCCTGACGGCGACATCGCAGGAGCGGTTGTTGCTTGTATTCCACAGTCTGGTGTTGACTTGTTGCTGGGTGCTGGTGCGGGTCCTGAAGCTACGATTGCGGCGACGGCGGTGAAGTGTTTGGGTGGAACTATGCTTGTGAAGGTTTGGCGAGATAAGAAGGATGATGCGCAGCGATTGGAGCGGCTGGAGCTGGTTGGAGTTGATGTGGATAAGACTTATTCTCAGGAGGAGTTGGCGAAGGGTGAGGAGCTGGTTTTTGCGGCTTCAGGGGTTACGAAGGGCGAGTTGTTGGATGGAGTGCGTTTGATTTCGAACGGTGCGGTTGTGTGTTCGATTTGCATGCGGTTGCCGAGTGGGACGATTGAGCGGTCTGAGACGACTTTGCGGTTTAAGGGGCATCCGGTGTATAAGCAGTTTTTGCCTAATGAGAATTCGATGAGAGAATAGTGCAGCAGTGTTCGTTCAAGGTGCTGAGCAAGCAAAAGCAAGTTGTTTCCGCAGACGTTAGTTTGGGTTTTTAATTTCTGCGGGCATTATCTTAATAACGCATATCGGCTTTAAAGATGATGAGGGAGCATGAGTCGCGAAGAGAAGCCTAAACGGGAAGAACGTGTTCGGTTTGCTGCGTTCGTGAACCTCGCCTTCACCATAGTTGAGATTTTTGGCGGTTTGTACACTAACAGTTTGGCGATACTCTCTGACGCGTTGCATGACTTCGGCGACAGCATAGCTTTGCTTATGTCGTGGCTTTTTGAGCGCGGAGCTAAGAGGGCGCCTGACGCGAGGTACACGTTTGGGTATCAGAGGCTCTCCTTGTTTTCGGCGCTTTTCTCCGCTGCCGTTCTGGTCGGCGGCTCAATCGTGATAATCTTTCAAGCCATACCTCGGTTCTTCAATCCTGAATCTGTGAACGCTTTTGGAATGGTGGGTTTCGCTGTGGTAGGGATAGCGTTCAACGGCGCGGGCTATTTTCTACTGAAGAGAGGTGAAAGCATCAACGAAAAGGTTCTTTCTTGGCATCTTTTGGAAGATGTGTTGGGGTGGGTAGGCGTTTTTGTCGGCGGCATAGTTATCTACTTCTGGAAGTTTTATTTGATAGACCCGATAATCACCGTTGCTTTGACCGTGTTCATTCTTTACAACGTAGCCAGAAACCTGAGAGAAGCAATAAGCATCCTTCTGCAAGGAGTGCCGAAACACATTAACCTTGAGGCAGTTAAACGGGACATCAAAGCAGTTGATGGCGTACTGGACCTGCATGACATCCACATCTGGTCGTTAGAAGGAGAAACCGACGTTTTCTCAGCGCACGTAGTTGTGGATGATGAGACGCTTGAAAAACGGCCTCAACAAACCAAACAAACCATAAAAGACACGCTTAAAAAGCATCATATTGAGCACTCTACAATCGAGCTGGAAGGCAAAGGTCAATGTACAGGAATGGTGTGCGAAGAAAGGCATGAACCAGGGAAATAGCAGCGCTACGCGGTAGACCCCCCTCTACCTTTTCTGCAATGAATTTCTATTAGTATCCTAATAGGCGTCAAGTATGACGGCGTTGACCATTTCAAAAGTTGTTTAGAAGGCGAGAATGTGAACAAACTTTCCAGTGCTTAGTGTTTGCGTTTCTTGAAATACATCAGCAAGGCAGTGGCGATGAGAATTATTGTGGCTGCAAATGCTGCTATTATTAGAATAGGAGACGGCGGCGTTTTCGTAGGTGTTGAGGTTGGGGCAACTGTTGGATTAGGCGTTGAAGTTGGCGTTGAGTTGGGTGCTGATGAAGACCCGAAAGCGTAAATGTTGCCGTCAGCTGAGCCTACGTAAACGTTGCCGTTTGCTACTGCGGGAGACGAACGTACTCCGGCGTTGGTGGTGTACTGCCAAATCAAAGTGCTACTAGAAGCGTCCAAACAGTAAACGTCATAGTTAAGATCGCCCACGTAAACTTTGCCATCCGCAACCGCAGGGGACGAATTCACGCCATCCCCAACCTTAAAATCGCTAATTATGTACTCCCATAAGAGACCGCCGCTAGAGCCGTCCAGACAGTAAACACTTTGGTAGAAATTGCCAAAATACACTTTGCCCTCAGCCACGGCAGGCGAAGAAAAAACATTGCTGGGAGTGCTGTACTTCCACTCAAAGCCGCCGTTAGACGCATCTAAACAACAAACGCTGCCGCCTTCTGTGCCCACGTACACTCTCCCATCGCCAACGGCTGGCGAAGACGACACCCAGTTGCCCGTGTTGTACTTCCATACCAAATCGCCATTAGAAGCGCTCAAACAGTAAACGTTACCGTCATATGAGCCGACGTAGACTTTGCCGTCAGAAACCGCAGGAGAAGAATTGACATCATTACCGTAGCCAACATAGCCTGTGGTGTAGTTCCAAATCAGCGCGCCGTTGGAAGCCTCAAAACAGTACATATGATGATCATAGGATCCCACGTAAACTCGGCCGTCAACAACCGCAGGAGAAGAACCCACCTCACCGCCGGTGCTGTAATTCCATATTAAAATCCCGCTTGAAGCATCCAAACAATAAACGTTATGGTCATTTGAACCCACGTACACCCTGCCATCAGCGACCGCCGGAGAAGACCCCACCGAGTCTCCAGTCGTGTAATTCCACAAGGCGTCTCCGTTGAAGGCATCGAAACAGTACACATTATGATCCTCAGACCCCACGTATACTCTCCTGTCAACAACCGCGGGAGATGAACTCACCCCGCCACCTGTCTTATAAGTCCAGAGGGTCGAGTTTGTGTTTGGCGCCGTTGACGCCGAATCTCCATTGTGCGTCAAATCATGATGGAACATTGACCAGTCGTTGCTGTCGGAACTGCAGCTGACAGCTGGCACCGCCCAGAAAGCCAACAACAGCGTGGATAACAGAATCAGGCTAATGAACGCACTTAAGGGTGATTTCTTGTTCACAGCGCACGCCTCCATCTAAAATAACATATGCTCATAACAAAAGCGTTTCCGTAAAGATTTCTTGACTCAACTTTTCTTAACTAACTCACTTATAATCTTCTGATATGCGGCAGTAAGTCAGCACACTCTCAAGTGCATTAGCCAATCTCGCAGCAGCATTAAAAATTAATCCAAAAATTTTCTGTTTAATTTTTTTCGATTCCTATCCTTTTCAGAAGGCTGTTCGACGCCAGAATGATGAAAACGAGCACCGTCACCACTATTGCCATTGGGTCGTCGCCTATTCCAGCGGTTAAGCCGATGGCTGCCGTAGCCCACAAGCTGGCGGCGGTTGTTATGCCCTGCACCTTGTCCTTCTCCGCCCAGATTGTTCCCGCGCCTATGAAGCCTATGCCAGCCACTATGCCCGCGGCTATCCGCGCAGGGTCAAAGCTGAACCCGATGGAAACCACGGTGAACAGGCACGCGCCCAGCGAAACAAGCATGTGCGTGCGCACCCCCGCAGGCTTATGATGTGCTTCCCGCTCGATGCCCACTATGGCGCCTAACGCCACGGCTAACAGCAAGCTCAGCAACGTGTCAAGAGTCAGCGCGGTCTGCATACTAAGCATTATTGCAGCTGTAGCTATAAAAATTCACTGCAAACCAGCCAGAACAGAAAACGATTTACCTATGCTCCGCCATTCACTTCTGAGATGCCCCATGATAACCAACAGCATCCTCGACTTAATCGGCAACACCCCTATGGTGAGGATAAATCGCCTCAACAAGAATCCTGACCTGGAAATCTACGTGAAACTCGAAAAATTCAACATCGGCGGCTCAGTCAAAGACCGCATAGCCAAATACATGATTGAGCAGGCTGAGGCGGCTGGGCAGCTTACCAAAGACAAAACCGTCATCGAACCCACCAGCGGCAACACGGGCATAGGCTTAGCACTCGTCTGCCGCGTAAAAGGCTACAACCTCTTCCTCGTCATGCCCGAAAACATGACTCTGGAACGAAGGCAGATCCTGAACGCCATAGGCGCCAAAATAATCCTTAGCGAGGCGGACAAGGGCATGGACGGCGCCGAAGACCTCGCCCGCAAAATAGCCAGCCAAAGCCCAGACAAGTACTTCATGCCCAACCAGTTCGCGAACGAGGCGAATGTGCGCGCGCACTATGAAACCACAGCCCAGGAAATCTGGAGCGACACCAAGGGGCGCGTGACCCACTTCATTGCGGGGATTGGCACCACGGGCACGCTCATGGGCGTCTCCAAACGGCTCAAGGAGCACAACCCGGGCATCCAGATTATCGCGGCTGAACCCGCCAAAGGCACCACCATCCAAGGCCTCAAAAACCTCGAAACCCAATACGTCCCCGCCATATGGAACAAGGCGCTCGTGGACGAAATCCACAAAGTCCACCCCAACCAAGCCGAGGAAGCCGCGCGACTTCTGGCGCTTCAGGAAGGCATATTCGTGGGACCCAGCTCAGGCGCCATATTTCACACCGCCCTGAAAAAAGCTGAGGAAATCTCAAGCGGCGTCATGGTCGCCATCGCTCCGGACGGCGGAGAAAAATACTTGTCCACCACCCTGTGTGACCCTAAACTGTGTTTGAAGTGCGCCAGGAAATACGGCATACGCTGCGCCTACATCGACGGAAGCCCCATAAGCAAATCTCCCGCCAAATGACAAAAAGTGGGGAAAGCACCCGGCAAACCCGCCTTTTCCCGTAACCTTTCCTGTTTCAGCCATTAAGCTTTAAAGGCGCCCCCGCATAGTCATCTATTGCAAGCTTAGGTTCAAGGGGGACACGTGTATGCCTTCATTAGCAAAAAAGAATAAGCAAAAAAAGAAGAAACATGACAAAAAGACGGGAAACTAACGCGAATTAAGTAGCGTTTGTGTTCAGCCTGCTTTCTTTTTAACGCCGTAGCTGCGCCAATCTAACGGGCACCAGAGCTATAGGTCCCAAAGAGACAAGCCCGTCACGGCGTCACTCTTCCGCTCAGCCTTCTCGCCTACCAACTCTGTTAGGTGAACTTCGGCGGCGAAAACCCTGCCCGCAAGCAGATGCCCCGCCCGCACAACCCCCGTCTGGTCGGCTAGAACCGCGTGTGCATGCACAAACGGCGCGCCCGCCTTGAGGGAGATGTTGCCTACGCAGCTGGCGATCTCCTGCGGACCCGCAAGCACGGATTCCACGTACACGTGCCGTTTTTGGTCGTAGAACCCCAGCTTCGCCTCTTTTAAGGCGCCTACAGCCGTAAACGTCGCCGTGGTTATTCCCTGCTTCCGCGCCATGTCCGTCAAGAAATCCAGAAAGTCCGAATCGTGCCTGACACGTACCAGAAAGTGTCTGCCCGCATTAAAGTTTCTAACGCCCAACCCGCACGCCTCCACTTCAAACTACGCGTTGCGCATTAAAAAATTTTATAGTTTCCCGTATCGAACAAAAGAGGGCGCTAGGACTTTTGGTGGTTTCGGTTTGGCGTTTCTATTTTATTTTGATGAGGTAGATTAGGAAGCATGCTTGCGCCGATTTTTTTGGACGCTTAAGTGTAATTGGGATACAAAATGCTTTGAAGCATCGTTTTACATGGTTTGTTCAAATTTTTGAACCATGCTGTTCAAAAGCATTGTACTAAATGGGGCGTTTATGTTAATTTTTGCTTGAGGGAAACGGGACATGTCAAGCGGAACTAAAAGCGCTGAGTTTTGGAATGGACTAGTGTACGAGCAGCCTGAGTCTGAGCATGTTTGTGAGGATTTCGGAGTTGTTCTAGCTGGCGATGGCGAACGCTGTCTGATGATTTGCCGAAAGTGCGGTAAAGGCTGGACTGTCCCTTGCCGTGTTAGGGGAAAAGCAGAGGGGAAAAAGCGTCAAAAACAGGTTTAGCTTGGGATTAAGGTCTAATTTGAGAAATCCGAAAGAGTGAAAAGTTCTATAACTGAACGCGAAGTAGTTATTATGGGGTAGAGAAGTGCTGCTTAAAGATGAGACCTTGCTCTCGGTAGGCATTATCGCTTGCTTTGGGCATATTGATTGGCCGTTTTCTTCAGTTTGAGTATTTAGGTTTCGCAGTTACGGATTTCGCGGAGGGCGTTCTTGTCGGATTGTCCTTGGTCATGAACGTTGCGTATTTGGTGAGAAAAAGAAGAAAATAGGCGATTTTTTCTAAATCGTTTTTTTTCCTTCGCTGAGATGTATAAATCTAAAAAGGGAAAAAATCTAGATAATGGAACAGGGTGGATAAGTGTGTTGAAGAAAGAATATGTTAGGCAGCAGCTGGAATGTGAAGTCCGGGAGAGTTTGGAGCATAAGCTTGTTCTGAGGCGTGAGGCTCCTCTTATTGGTTTGGTGGCGTTTAGTATTGCGCTTTGGGGGTTCGAAGTTGTTTACGGCTGTTTCGCCTGGCTCAAGCGTGGTTTTTCAGCTTTGGGGTTTCAACGTGCATTTCCACCATTTCAACTACGGTTTCATTTTGCTGGTGATTGGGTTGCTGCTTACCTTTTTTGAGGGACCTTGGATTGTGAGAGTTCAGCACACATTATTCGGCGTGGGTTTAGGCTTCATTGTTGACGAGTACTGGCTGCTTCTAATATTTGATGACCACGCAGCAACCTATTTTGGACCAGAATCGCAGTACATATCCTCAATGATCGGACTAGTAATCACCATAGTCTATGCGGTGATAGCTGTTGGAGTCTTTTTCAAAAGTAGACGAGAAATAAAACTTTGGAAGAAGTTACATGAAGCAGTAAAATCAGGAGAAATAGAGTTCCATGTTAAACCCAAATCCGATAAGCTTCAAGATAGTTCCAGTCACATTTGAAATCGCCGACTCAGCTGCCAACTTGCGAGCCAAAAGAGGCGGAAGACTACCCGACGCGCTAATCGTGGCAACAGCACTGAACCAAACCGCTGACCAAGTTTACTCCCAAGACAAAGGCCTGCAACGCTACAACAAAGGCATCAAAATCAACGAACTACCCTGAAGAAGTTTCGGGTATACAATTGTGACCGGATTAGATTAACTGTTAAGGCTCGTAAAGATAATAAGGGTTCTTTTATTGCGTCTGTTCCTTTGGAGCGTTTGGTTGAGTTGTCTAAACTTTCTTTTCATTGTTGGAGTTTTGAGTTGGTTGGAGATTGTTGGTGGTTGGTTCTTGAGGCTATTTGATGAATTCTTTTATCGTTTCTGGAAAGCGCGCGTTTTATCTACTTGCGTTATTTTGAGGTATAATCGGTAGAAAGTGAGGTGTCCTGATTCTCATTTTCTCTTATCTCAGCAGTGTCTTTCATTTCCTCAACGGCTTTGTTTATGCTTGTCATGGGTAGCAAGTTCCCCCAAACTATTTGGCGTGATAAAAGTTCGATTTTTTCATGTTGCGCGTTGTACTTAATCTCTGAAATTGTCATCTCTTTGTCTGTAACATACAACTCTATTATGCAATCTTTGGGACGTTCTTGGGGGATTCCACGGACAAGTATTGCATAGTAATCGCGTTTTCCCCTTGAGAAGAGGCTTCCAGATGAGTCAACGGTTGTCCAACATAATGTTGCCAATTGCTTTCTCTCCCTTGCTTTTGCATTCTTTGGTTGAGTGTTAGTCTTTTAGGATATCTATGCTTAATTTGTAATATAGTGGTTTTCTTTAGCGCACGCAGGGAATATGAATTGAAGCGCGAGTAGCCCAGAAGTCATTGTAGATTTAATCAATGATGCGCGCGCGGTGTGGCTTATTGCGGAACGTTTGGCTTTCGCGCGGTTCGTTCGGCTCGGCGCGAGGCGGAGCGAAAGCGACGCTGAGCCTTAACTTGAGATATGCTGTCATATCTTGAGAAAATTATGAATGGATTAGCGCGCGCTAAAGTTTCTTGCCCTTGGCAGGAAGTTGCTGTCTCAGCTGTTTCTTTTTCGCTTCTTTTTCTCGTTCCATCTTTTTCTTTTGTGCGATTTGAGTATTCTTTTGTTTACGTTTCGCTACACTCGGCATAAATCTCAGCCACAAATTAGTAATAGACGACCAAGCTAAAACATGTTTCCTTTGCGTTAATTAAGGAAGCCAACAATAGCCAAACCCAACGCTTCTTTCTTTCATTTCACTAAAGAAGCCAACGTTACGGTCAAAAGAAAAAGAGTTTTGCAAAGCCCTTTCATGAGCTTAAGAAGTCTGCGTTTTGCTTTTCTTTTCCTTCTGTTTCTTTCTTTTCTCGTTTCGCTCTTTCTTAGTCAAGGGTTTATCTTTTTTTGGCATATATGTTCCCAGAAGTATAGTATGCGTGACAGCGCTTTAATAATTTTCGAAGAATCTCGAAAAATAGCGCGCTTTCTTGGTCTTGGGTTGCTGAGCGGCTTTTTCAAAACTAAAAAAGAAAGAAAAATTTGGAAGCATCTGTATGAAGCAGTAAAATCAGGAGAAATAGAGATTCACGTTAAACCCAATAGGGTGGTATTCGGGAAATTTGGGCTGGTGTGTTGGACGTAACCCGCCTTTTGTTGTCTGTGGCATTCGGCTAATCGGGCTACCCGCGCCTTCCGGTAGATTCCTCATCGGCGCCTGTTTGCCCTTTCCACTTGCAGGACGGCCGTTTCACCGTTTCCACAAGGCAAACTCAGCAACTTAACATGCATCATAGCCATGCGCCGAGTGGACGTTTCGTTTCTGCTCCGTTGCCAAGGCTCTCGCCTTATCCCCGAGGGGACTGCAATTCTACACGTGGGCGGAGTTTCCTCAGACCCGCAAACGGGCCCGACAGCCACACACCAACTCGCCAGCCCAACCTGCATATGCGCAGCGGCAAGCAATAAACATAACCGCTTGAAGCTTAGCCACGCCACAGCTCAGGCTTATTCAACACATCACAACAAACCACTCTGCCAGAAACAACACCAATCAGACCAGGGCGAAGCGCACAAACCATCCACGCGTCAGCATGCTCCTCAGGAAACGGATAAGGCGTCTCAAACCCAAGCTTGCCCGCCTGCGCGAATCCATGGCGCGGATAATACCCCGAATGTCCCACCACAAACACCAAATCAACACCCAACTTCGCCAAACGCTCCAGCCCTTCCTTGACAAGCGCACTGCCGACGCCCTGCTTCTGAAACTTCGGAACAACCGCCAAAGGCGCCAAAAACGAAACCGCCACCTCACGGGAACAGCCCAGAAGCCGCGCCGCCGTGAACAGGATGTGCCCTGCAGGCTGACCTTCAACAACCGCCATAAGCGACAGAAGCGGCTTCGCGGTGGGGTCAGCCAGCAAATCCCTTGTCAAATCAGCCTCCCTGCTGGAATCGAACGCTTTACGCTCCACAAGAAGTATGTCGTTTAGGTCGGCGTCCCCTGTTTCCCGTATGTACATGTGCAACCGCCACTGGTGTTCCAGCATATCATGTATTCGCCTTTATAAAAGAGGGCAGTCTTCTCCGACAGCGAAATTTGTAAATTTCCGTGTAAATTTGTGAATTTGTAAATTTCGTGAGGGTTCTTAAGGGACTGTTTTCCTTCCGTTCGTGGAGGGGTGAATGCAAGAAAGTTAGCTTGGTCCACTTCAGGGCTATTCTTTAAGCCCGATTCATTGGCAACCCGTCATATTTGGATCCTAATAGCAGATGTATGCAGAAAACTATAGAGAGAGTGGGCTTTAACCGCTAACTCCAAAGGGGAATATAGGGTATTACGCTTTAAGCGTTGCTTCATAGGGGGTCAATAACTACTAAGGTTCTGCTTCCACAAAAAGATTTAGTGTTGCCATTGAAAACCTCACTTTGCTGGGTATGAGTGCACGAATCAGTTCTCTAACGGCGGTTGCCGACTCAGCGTTTGCGTTTCTTGAAGAAAAACAGCAAGCCTATACCAGCAGCAGCCACTATTATTGCAGCAATCACAATCCATATCGTTGGAAATGGCGATGTTTCGGCAGGCGGAGTAGCTGATTCTGGAGCGAACTTGGCAAGCCAAATTCTTTGGTCTGAACGCGTCGGGTTTCCCTGTCCTCCTGCAACTATGAACCCGCCATCTTCAGTTTGTGAAACAGAATAAGCATTGTAGGTCGTCACGTTCCATAGCAGCCTTCCAGATGAGTCTAATTTCACTAAAGCTGGATACCCAACAGCAACGTATCCTCCATCAACGGTTTGTGTGATTGACCTAAATTCAGCGCCCCTGAGTAACTCGCTCACAGGCTGCTCAAAATGAAAGCTCCACTGGACATTCCCTTGAGCGTCAGTCTTAACTACCCAAGCTGTCCATGCCGCTTCTTTTCTTTCATCGACGTCAAATCCCGCGAGAGCGTAACCGCCATCCGTTGTTTTTGAGATTGAAGAGAAAAGTGCCCCAAAATTTGAAAGGGAACTGTAAGTCTGATTGAAATCCAGGTTGCCGTTTGGATCAGTTTTGGCGAACCAAAGAGTGCCATACCAAGAACCTGCAATTGCATAACCGCCATCGTCTGTCTCTTCCAAAGAATATGCACTAACATCAATTCCATTAGGCAAATTTGAGCTGTAAGTCTTATTCCACACTGTGTTGCCATTTTCGTCGGTTTTGATTAGAACTGAATCCACGCTGCCAGCTGAATCGACAAGTTTCGTGTTTCCTATCAAAACGTATCCTCCATCACTGGCTTGAACTACATCAAACAACTCAAGAGTGTTCAACGTCTTGTTCCACTGCACGTTTCCTTGACCATCGAGCTTCAAAAACCAATCATCACCACATAACGCGTAGCCTGAATCTTTAGTTTGTTTTACGGAGTTAGCGCGATTTGAAAAAAGACCATAGCCAATGTAAGCTTCATAAGATTTTTCCCAAATAGCATTTCCTTTTTCGTCGGTTTTAATAATAAGTGCCGTGTAGTTTTCCCAATTTGGTGGACTATGAGGCTCGATTGACTTAAATGATGCGTTTTGGCCCGCAATAGCATAGTCTCCATCAGCAGTTTTAATTACAGAATATGCTAAATATGGCTTGTATGTCTTTTCCCATTGAATGTTCGGCGGTTTCCAATCCGCTTGGACAAATGTACTTGATAAAGTGACTAGTGCGAGAAGCGGTACCGAAACAAAAAGCACATTCGGCACAAAGTGGAAACGCAATTTCAAAACCGTCCACATATAAGACTTCAAACATAGGATATTAATAGCTTTCGACAAAAAATAGACGATTGTTTCCAATGAAGATTCGTCTCTGTTGTTGCAAAACCAATAAAAAAAAGAAGGGTTGATTAGTATGACTTTAATTGGTTTAGTGAACGCTGGAAAAGACGCTGCCACTTGTCCCTTTGACGTTTCAAGTGAATGT
>Ga0307420_1001024_pt1 | contig 12444 bp, 9 predicted proteins | sample SalMarWE160240MG_2_FD_202167 | JGI IMG/M metagenome (GOLD analysis project Ga0307420, IMG submission 202167) | Salt marsh sediment microbial communities from the Plum Island Ecosystem LTER, Massachusetts, United States - WE1602-40 | ecosystem: Environmental > Aquatic > Marine > Intertidal zone >... | reverse complement strand
AGAGAACCTTTCATTCTTCTCGCCGACGAGCCTACCGGTAATATTGACCCTGAAGGTTCTGAAGATATAATAAAGATACTTCAGGAAGTTAACACCGCGGGAACCGCGGTGTTAATGGCGACTCACGATATAGCCCTCGCAAAAAAAATGGGAGGAAACTTCATACATCTCGAACAAGGTCAAATAGTAGCGGAGTAAAATGTTTTCAATAAGAGAAGCTTTAATCGGACTCAGAAGAAACGGCGTTATGACTTTTATTGCCATAGGCATAATGTTTTTCTCTCTTTTCCTATTTGGGGCTTTTCTCTGGGGCACTTTCAACCTTTTTGGAGTAATAAGACTTGCCAGAGAAAAAGTCGAAATAAACGCGTTCCTAAGGGAAAATTTGCCCGAAAAACAAATAGAAGAACTTTCGGACAAGCTTATGTCCATGGTTGGAGTGGATGGGGTGGAATATATTAGCAAAGAAGAAGCGTTGGGAAAATTCCAGGAGGAAATAAAAGACGCTCCCAGTTTAATTGAAGCGGTAAAAACAAACCCCTTACCCGCCTCTTTTAGCATAAGATTAAAAGACGGATACACTTCTCCAAAAGAAGTAAAAGAAATATCGGAGAAAATAAAAATCTTCGATGAGTTTATTGCCGTGGAATACGGAGAAAGCTGGATAAACAAATTAGACAAAGTAGTGAAAATATTGTTTCTCTTCGATATACTTCTGGGAATAGTTATTAGTTTCGCGTCTGTTTTTGTTATTTCGAATACTGTGCGTCTCACAGTTCTTGCGCGAAAAACAACAATAGAAGTAATGAAACTCGTCGGAGCCACCGAAAAAACTATTCATGCTCCATTTATACTTGCCGGTTCGATAGAAGGCGGTGTGGCAGGCATTATGAGCGGAGGTCTTTTATATTTGATATACCAATTAAGTTCGAAATTCTTTGTTAAATTTTATTTCCCGCACAATTTGATAATAATAGGTACAGTAATCTTTGGGATAGTTCTGGGAATGATAGGGAGTAAGTTAGCAGTAAAATCAACCTCAAAGGAAATGAAATTTGAGACTCCTAACGTTTAAAGGTGGCATACATCCCCACGACTATAAAGAAAAGTCGAAAAACTCGCAAATAAAAAGAATATCCCCACCCGATTTTTTATATCTTCACCTATCTCAACATACAGGAACTCCTTCCCAACCGATAGTAGAAAAGAAGGAAGAAATCAAAATAGGACAAAAAATCGCGGAAGCTTCGGGCAAATTATCGGTACCTCTTCATTCTCCGGTAAACGGAACTTACATGGGAACTACTACTTACCCTCATCCCCTGGGAGGGATGAAGGAAGCTATAAAAATACAAGTAAACAAAGAAAATACCGAACCCTTTAAAGAAAAAAAAAGAACAAAAATAAAAAATTTATCTAAGACAGAACTTATCAGTATAATCAAAGACAGTGGTATTGTAGGAATGGGCGGAGCTGCCTTTCCAACTTATTTTAAATTACAAGTACCTCCAAGCAAAAAAATAAAAGATTTGATAATAAACGGAATCGAGTGCGAACCCTATCTTACCTCCGACTACAGATTGATGATAGAAAAACCGGAAGAAATAATGAAGGGTGTCGATATAATAAGAAGAATAGTAAGACCTAAAAATGTATGGATTGCGATTGAAGCAAATAAACCCGACGCGCTTCATGCTTTGCGGGAAACCGATTCACAGTTTCCCTGGGCACAGTTCATAACCCTTAAAACTAAATATCCCCAGGGTTCCGAGAAACAACTAATAGACGCGGTAACCGGTAGAGAAATCCCGGAAGGCGGCTTACCTTTCGATGCAAGTGCTTATGTTCAAAACATTGGTACAGCATTCGCGATATATGAAGCAGTGTATCTTGACAAACCTTTATTCGAAAGGGTCGTTACCTTAACGGGAAACGTAAGACACCCGTCAAACTTTCTTACCCCAATAGGAACACCCTTTGAATACCTGATTGAAATATCCGAAGGGATAATCGGAAAACTTTCCAAAATTATAAATGGTGGTCCTCTAATGGGTATCGCGCAATCACGAACGGAAATTCCAGTCTTAAAAGGCACCACGGGAATTCTAATTCAAAACAAAAAAGAATACATAGAAAAAAACCCTCGACCCTGTATAAGATGCTCCGCGTGCGTCGATGCCTGCCCGATGAAACTATTACCCACAGAAATTAATAAATATATTGAAATGGATAATCTTGAAAAAGCAAAGTATTTAGGAGTTCTTTCCTGCATGGAATGCGGCAGTTGTTCATACGTTTGCCCCGCGAATATTCCTCTCACTCAGCAATTTAAGATCGCGAAAAACAGAATAACAAAAGAAAATAAATAATGTTAAATATTAGCCCTGCTCCCCATATAAAATCGACTATAAGCACAAAAAAGATAATGTGGAGTGTTGTAGCTGCTTTAATGCCGTCTTTTGTATATTCTGTCAGTATATTCGGAGTAAGAGTTATTCTCCTGACCCTACTGTCCATAATTTCAGCAGTGGGAACAGAATATATTTTTAAAAAAGTAACAAAGAGAGAAATCACTATCTCGGACGGAAGCGCGGTTATTACGGGAATACTATTGGCTTTCAATATTTCTCCAAATTCTCCCTGGTGGCTTCCCGTAGTGGGTTCCGCTTTCGCCATTTTCGTAGTAAAAGAAGTTTTTGGCGGTTTAGGTTACAATATTTTTAATCCCGCTCTAGCCGGAAGAGCATTTCTTATGGCTTCCTGGCCGGGGCTAATGGCAGGAAATTGGAAAGCACCTGCCTCCGGAACTCTGTCCGGCTTACCTCTACAGGCTTTTGATGGGATAGCTCAGGCAACACCTCTGACTTTACTTAAAGCACATTCGGGCGCATCGATAGCACAATCTTTGAATTCAACTTACATGCTCAAATCTCTTTTCTTTGGTAATGTAGGAGGATGCATAGGTGAGACTTCGGCAATTTTACTGCTCCTCGGCGCTCTTTACCTGTTTATCAGAAAATACGCGGACTGGAAAATATCACTTGGTTATATTGGTTCTGTTTTTGTCTTTTCGGGTATTTTATACTATTTAGGACAAACACCAACAATACCGCTTTTTCATATACTGTCCGGTGGGGTAATGCTCGGAGGTCTCTTTATGGCAACCGATATGGTAACTTCTCCCGTAACCGTAAAAGGAAGATGGATATTTGGTATAGGCGGGGGAATAATTTGTGTGCTTATCAGAATCTGGGGCGGATATCCCGAAGGCGTATCTTATTCCATTTTAATTATGAATATGTTTGTACCTCTTCTAGATAAAATATCCGAGAAACAAATATTCGGGAGGTAAATATGTTGCAAAAAATTAAAGAAGTATCTGTATTATTTTCAGTAGGAATAATTTCCGCTTTTCTTCTTTCTTTCGTTTACGGGCAAACAGCACCCGTAATATCAAAGTACAAAAAAGAATCATTGAAGAAATCATTAAGCGAAGTATTCGACGAACCATCGGTTCGCTTCGAAGAAGTAAAATCTGATTCTTTATGGAAAGCTTTTAAAGAAGAAGAATATATGGGTATGGTCTTTAAATCCGAAGAAAAAGGATATTCAGGTAAGATAAAACCTATTGTAGGAGTCGATTCCACAGGAAAAATTATAAAAGTAGAAATATCAAAAGCCGAACTTTCCGAAACCCCGGGATTGGGAATGAAAATCTCAGAAGAAACATTTTTGGAGCAGTTTAAGAATCTTACCGCTAATGAAGTTTTCTTAAAAAAAGACAAAGAGAAAGGAAAAATAGACGCGATAACATCGGCAACCATCTCATCCAGAGCCGCCACCGCGGCCGTAAGAGAAGGATTGGAAAAATACAAAGAGTTTTTACCCAAATACGCGTTAAAAAAATTCAGGAAAGCCTATATGGAAAATTTAAAACAAACTTCAGACTCGCTGCCGGAAGAAATCGAGCCTAAAACACTATGGAGAGTTTCGAATAAATATATATTTATTTCAGTAATAGAAGATTCTTCTTCCGTTTTTCACTTCTTTACGGAAATAGAGAACAAAAAAATTAAGCAAATATCTATATTCATAGAAGACCCGAAAACAGAAAAAGAAAAGATCTCGGAAGATAATAAAATCTTAAAGGAAGCCTTAAAAAAGAAATTTGAAGGCGCCGTACTTAAAAATATTAACAAATTAGAATTCGCGTCCGAAATCGAAGAAATCGCAAAAAAAATAAGGAAAGAAATAAATACAATTTATGTTGAACAAATTAGATGGAGGGAAAAATAAAACGTACTCTTATCGACGGGATAATTAAAAACAATCTGATTTTAGTTCTGGCAATCGGTCTTTGTCCTACGCTTGCCGTAACCACATCAGCCTATAACGGACTGGGAATGGGACTCGCAGCAACTTTTGTTTTAGTTCTGTCCAACTTGATTATTTCCTCACTCCGAAAAATAATCCCGGGCAATTTGCGTATTCCCATATTCATAATAATAATCGCTTCATTTGTAACAATGATAGATTACGCATTAAGAGCTTACCTGCCTCCTCTTTCCACTCAACTTGGAGTCTTTGTGCCTCTTATTGTGGTTAATTGCGGCATACTGGGAAGAGCGGAAGGGTTCGCTTACAAAAACCCCGTGCATCTTTCTTTCATGGATGGATTGGGAGCAGGAATCGGATTTACCCTTGTTCTTTTTATAATGGGAACCATTAGAGAAATCTTCGGTCAGGGTATCTGGCTTAATATTCCCGGTATTTTTCCGGGAATAAAAGTTTTCGGTTCCGCTTTCGCGGATTATTCAGTTATCTTATTCATTCTTCCGCCGGGCGGTTTTCTAACCATCGCGCTCCTTATGGGACTCTTTAACTACTGGAGGAAGAACAATGGATAATATCTTTTTGATATTCCTTTCCGCTTTTCTGGTCAACAATATAATATTAATGAAATTTTTAGGGTTATGTCCTTTCTTCGGTGTTTCCAGAGAAATGAAAACAGCCAGTTCGATGGGAATAAGTGTTATATTCGTAATGACTCTCGCCACAATGATAACCTGGTTTTTGTATCAATATATTCTTATGCCTTTAGATTTGATTTATCTAAGGACAGTAGTATTTATTCTTGTTATCGCTTCCCTTGTTCAATTTCTCGAACTTTTCTTCAAAAAACAATTACCCGGACTATATTCCGCGCTCGGAATATTCCTGCCTCTAATCACAACAAACTGCGCGATACTCGGAGTCGCCTTTTTAAATATAGATAATAGCTTCAGTCTAATTTCAGGAATTGTTTTTGCCATCAGCAGCGGCGCGGGCTTCCTCCTGGCAATTGTTCTCATCGGTTCGATTAGAGAAAGATTGGAAAATGCTCCAATCCCCGAATCTCTCAAAGGACTTCCTATATCCTTCGTAATCGCCGCTCTTATGGGACTCGCTTTTCTTGGCTTTGCAGGCTTTCTGGGCCTATCTTTGTGAATTTTAAGCAAAAATTACATAACTTTCTAAAAAAAGAAATCGGGCAAAACAGGGTATTTAATTCACCTCCGTATCCGGGAGAACTTCTTTTAGCTTATGGTCTTAAAGATAAAAAACCTCTTGTTTTACTAACGGAAGAAGACCCGTTAAAAGTCGCTCAGGACGCGGAATTTTTTTTCGACAAAGTTTTTCTACTAACGGAAGAAAATTTGAATCGTATAGGGGCGACTATCGCTTCTAAAGACTTCGATATTTTAATCCTCGATAAAAAAAATATCGAACTGAAGATACCCGAACAACAATCTATTAACCTTACAGTCGGAGCTAATATTTCTTTAGAAAAACTTCTTACATCTTTTGAAAAAGGAGGATTAAACAGAAGAAATCGTGTTTATGCGGAAGGAGAATACGTAAGCAGAGGAGGAATAATAGATATCTGGAGCTCTAATCATGCGAATCCCTTGCGTATAGAACTTACCGAGGAAAAAATAGCCTCCTTAAGATTCTTTAACCCCAGCAATCAAATATCGATTAAACGTATAAAAAACACAAATCTTCTGATAAAAAAGGAAAAACATAAATCTTTTTCGAAAGCGCTCGAGGGGTTTTTAAAAATAGGAAGTACAACCGAGGAATTTAAAGCCGACGTAAAATTCGAACCTACAGGTAAATCTTTAACTTTTACTCCAGCTATTTCCTTTCATAGAAACCTCGAACACTTCAAAAAAGAACTTAAATCTCTTAAACAATATCTTGTTTTTATTGCCGCGGGAACACCAGGTGAGATACATCGCCTGCGAGATTTATTCGACACGGAATTTCCTGAATTAGAATATTTAGACACTTTCTTATCGAAAGGTTTTATTTTAAAAAAGGCAAGAATTGCCGTATTTACCGAATCCGACATTTTCGGAGCTCTTAGAGCGAAACATAAAACAAAAAAAGAAAAAACACTTTTCAAAGAGGAAAAAGGATTTAATCGCGGAGAATATATCGTACACGAAGATTTCGGAATAGGAAGATTCGATGGGCTCGAAATAGTCGATATAGACAAAAGAAAAAGAGAATGCCTCGTAGTCGAATATAAAAACAAAAGCAGAGTACTCGTTCCGGTCGAAAAATCCAGCCTTCTTACAGAATATATATCCGGAGGGGAAAAAGAACCGACGCTTTCCGAACTTTCGAAAAATAAATGGGAAAAAAAGAAAAAGAAAGTCAAAAAAGACCTCGAAAAGTACGCGCAGAATCTTCTTTCGCTTTACGCGAAAAGAAGAATATCAAAAGGTCACGCGTACTCTAAAGCCGACTCACTAATAAAAGAACTCGAACTATCCTTTCCTTTTCAGGAAACAGTCGATCAGGAAGAAGCGATAAGAAAGGTCTATCAGGATATGGAAAAAGAAAAACCTATGGATAGACTCCTCTGCGGAGAAGTAGGTTTCGGCAAAACCGAGGTTGCTCTCCGCACCGCTTTTAAAGCTGCCAACGAATCTAAACAATCGGCTCTTCTGGCGCCGACAACACTTCTCGCGGAACAACATTATCGTACTTTCAAAGAGAGACTCAAAAATTTTCCTGTTAATGTGGAATTATTATCGAGGTTTACAAAGCAAAAAGAAAAGAAAATACTCGAAAAAATAAAATCGGGTAAATGCGATATAATCGTAGGTACCCATATGCTTCTCAATAAAAGACTTGATTTTCAGGACTTAGGTTTACTAATAATAGATGAAGAACAACGCTTTGGAGTTAAACAAAAAGAAAAAATAAAGGAATTAAGAACAAATATAGATATTCTATCGATGAGCGCCACCCCAATACCCCGTACCTTACAATTTTCTCTGCTCGGAATCAGGGACTTTTCAGTTATACAAACTCCTCCCCTCGGCAGAAGAGGAGTTATAACAAATGTAATTCACTGGAACGAGAAAAAAATCCGGGACGCGGTATTAAGAGAAACGGAAAGAGGCGGACAGGTTTTCTTCGTACATAACAGAGTCAATAGCATTGAAACAGTCAGAAAAAAATTAGAGAAAATTATCCCCGAGATTAAAATTGTTGTCGGACACGGACAACTGTCGACAAAAATTCTGGAAAAACGAATGACGGATTTTTTAAATCACAAATACGATATTCTACTTTCAACCTCTATAATAGAATCAGGACTGGATTTACCGAATGTCAATACTATAATAATCGATAAAGCTGAAAACTTCGGTTTATCGGATTTACACCAGTTAAGGGGAAGAGTCGGACGTTCCGAGAGACAGGGCTTCTGCTATTTAATCGTACCGCATAATTTAAAAGGCAAAGCAAAAGAAAGAATCTCCACCATAAAAACTTATTCGGAGTTGGGCTCGGGATTCAAAATATCTCTTAAGGATCTCGAAATAAGAGGCGCCGGAGAAATTTTAGGAAAAGAACAGCACGGACATATAGCTAATATAGGCTACAAACTATATCAAAAAATGTTAAATAAAGCAATACAAAAAGCAAAAGGAGAAAAACCGGAGGAAAGAAAAGAAGCGGAAGTTTCTCTACAGGGTTCTTTTTATATCCCAAAAGATTATATTTCAGAAGAAGATGAGAGAATAGAATTATACAGAAGAATTTCATCCGCGGAGAATTTAGAAGAGGTAAACAGAATAGAAAATGAAATAAAAGATAGATTCGGGAAAATACCATCAAATGTATTACGAATACTCAAATGGGCAAAGATTAAAATCTCGGCGGAGTCTCTCGGGATAAGAAAAGTGGATGAAGGAATACAATCCTTTACCTGCGAATTCGAAAACACTTTGAGTAAAGACCAGATAAGAAAGTTGGTATCGAATATCGAAGGTATTAAGTTCTCTTATAAAAATGAAATTCTTAATGTTTCCGTGCCCCGGGATACCATTTTCGACTTCCTGGAAACTTGTAAAAATTGAACCATAAAGACCACAAAGGACACAAAGATTTCTATATGTTGGTCTGTGGGTACGTTGGTCTGTTTTTTATTTTGACGCTAGACTCATGACGCACGACTCGTGACTGTTGCGAAGCAACACCCCTTGACTTATTGGATTTGCTAAATATTTTTTAATGTGGAATTATTCTTATGTATGATATAGCTATTATAGGTGCCGGCCCCGCCGGCAGTACTCTGGCGAGATTAATAGGAAACAAATATAAAGTCCTATTGATAGAGAAAAGGAATTTAACCTCCTCGCCGGAAAAAGCTTCTGCGGTAAAATGCTGCGGAGGGCTTCTGGCTCCCGACGCGCAAATGTTATTATCAAAAATGGGCTTAGGTTTACCAAAAAAGGTTCTGGTCGAACCTCAACTTTTTGTAGTAAGGGCAATCGACGCCAGGAGAAAGTTAGAAAGATATTATCAGCGTTATTACATCAACATGGACCGGCAAAATTTTGACCGCTGGCTATTATCGATGGTCCCTTCGAATGTAGATGTAAGACTCGGCTCTACATTTAAATCATACGAAACGGAAAATGATAGTTTCAAAATAGAATTTACTGATAGGAGTAATACCTATATAGATAAAACTAAAATCTTAATAGGAGCAGACGGGGCATCCTCCCTGGTACAAAAGCAATCAGCTTTAAAAAACCATTCTCCAAGATCATATTTCGCCATTCAGGAATGGGTCGAAGCCGACAACAGTAAACTGCCTTATTTTTCGACATTATTCGACTCTGAAATTACAGACTATTACTGCTGGACTATTCCTAAAGGAAAACATCTGATTATAGGAGCAGCTCTTAATCCAAACGACAAAGCTCCCGGAAAATTCTTGCTTCTAAAAGAAAAACTCGAAGACTACGGTTTCAAATTTGGCAAGGCAACTAAAAGAGAAGGAGCTTTCATAAGGCGTCCTGTTAACATACGCCAGCTTACTACAGGCACAAAAGGAATCGCACTGCTCGGCGAAGCAGGTGGGTGGATAAGTCCGAGTTCCGCTGAAGGTATAAGTTACGCTTTCAGAAGCGCTCTAATTTTAGCAACAGTGCTTAATAAATCCACGGAAGGCTTTGAAAAACGTTACCGTAAAAAAACAAAACAGCTAAGTAGAAATATTTTTTCGAAGAATTTAAAATCACATTTTATATTCAATTCCCTTTTAAGAAAATTCTCGATGAAATCTGGGTTCCAAAGCTTGAGATTGTATAAACCGTAATATAGTTACCTGGTATCCGGTACCAGTTAAAAAGCACAAACAACTAAACTTTAACCTAATTATTCAAGCAAAATACATTTCTTACAATCAATATTGTTTCCAGCCTTCATATTCAAGAAATATACACCGGAAGGCAAATGTTTCGGTTTTAATTCCATTGTATATTCTCCGGCATCTTGACTTTCTTCGGAAAGAAAAGTCTCCACGTAACGACCTGCTAAATCAAACATCAAAAGGCTTACGTTAAGGTCTTCGGGTAGTACATATTTTATCGATATAGATTTTGAAAAAACAAAACCAGATATTTCCATGCCTCCAAAAGAATATTCTTCGATTTCAAGACCCGCCTGTACAGGCTTACCCTCGGGCATCATAGTCAGATATTTTCCACTTTCAATACCATTAGTACCAACGGCTGTGATGGCATAGTAAAAATCGATACCACCCCGAACAAACGAATCAACATAGCTCGAATCCAAAGGGCTTAAGTTATCCAGGAGTATCCAATCACCAATAACACTATCCCCATCTATCAAACAGTATTTTGTCGAACCTATAGCCCTGTATATTTTAAAACCTGCAAGATCGACAGGCGGATCTTCATAATTCCAACCAAGATGGACCGCGTTCGTTCCCGAATTTATCTCGAAAATTGAAGGAGGCGCGGGTGAAGTAGGTATATTATAATTCTGATTAAAATTTCTCTGCGCATTCATCCCATTATTGAAAAGAGAATCTCTTCCTGTAGCAACCACATAATCTTTAGCCATGGCATTCAGCCCTCCACCTCTCCATATAGGTGACGGATCAATTTCTCCATATATTTCAGCTACCGGGTCTCTTTTTACATATTCTTCTCGTATTTCAGAAGAATCCATCTCTGAGAGCCATCCGAAATTACGTGAATTACCCTCAGACCACATTTTACTCAGCTGCCAAGCAGATTTTTTATCGATAGAACCAACCGCAACCGCATAAACAAACCTTATAGTATCTGCATATTCCAAGTTATAAGGACCTACGGAGAATTTCGGTTGGACGCTGAAATCGTAATAAGGTAGTGACCTGGCTTCATAGTGTCCGAGAGCAGGATCACATTCTTGTATTCTGTCCTGTGGTATGTCATACCAGGTTTTTTCGCCTGTGGCAGTACTATCGTATACATCATAAAGAATATTCATATGTTGCGCGGCATAATTTTCCGATAGTGTTGTGTCTTCGTACCCCCAAATTCCTTTTCTCATGCAGCGGTAAGGCACCCTGTAATCGGTGGTATCATGCAAATCTTCCAGATTGGATAATAAATCCTTCCAATCTTCTATGGTGCTGAACATGCTCGGTTGAGCCGGATCGTTACTCTCTGAAACATCCAAAATCGGGTGAGATTGCGGGACACTCGAGTTTTTAGGCGCAAATAAGGTTACATGTCCGGTCCAGCGAGTACCATTAATACTATCCGGATCACCGCCCCAGGCTATGTTGCATTTACCTCCGTAACAATCATAATCATGCCCTGCCTTTCTTGACAGAGCGTAATAGCTCATTCTAAGAGAATCGTCATCCTGAGGATACGAAAGTCTGGTATTTTGATCTTCGGTTACACCGCACCAGGTTCCATATGGAAACATCCCTCCATTTGGAACTGCTTCGTGATGTTTCATAATGACCACAGAATCCAATGTTTGACCAGGCAATTCAATATCAACATCCCTATCTGTATTACCAGTATTAAAAAAAGTTAAATCCCATATTATATAATCGTCATGTTCCGGTTGACTCCAAGCCAGATTTCTCTGATATACATCCATACCGTTTGAAAGCCTGTAATGGCATTCGACCATCATATCCGCTGTACCCCATATTTCTTCGGGTGCTACCGCGTCTCCGTAAGTGGGGAACGGTTTTTCTACATGCATTCCATCTATAATTATCTGAGGAGGAGGATATCTGTAATATCTGTGTATAGTATAACCTGATTCATCCGGGATGTTAAATTGATAGGGGTCTCCGTGTCCGTAAGATTCTCCGTTACAATGTCCGGTAATATAATAAGGCCAGAGTTTACCGGTCGTATCCGTCCAGTCCCGGTGTCCGACCAGCGTAGAGGCATTTCGCATAATCCCACCTGGAAAATAAGTGGTGGATTCCGAGTAATCCCACAAAGTTACTCGTGACCCTCTTGGATAGATAACGTGACTCATAGGTTTATTGGTGGCACTCTGAATTCCGTCATCAAAAATTTCGGCTTCAATTTTTCCCACATCGATCCACTTACTTACTTGAGCATTTGTGCTATTTACCAGAAAAAATATGACTAATAATACCGATAATTTTATTTTGTTCATTTATCACCTCTTTTCCCAATTGTTAAAATAAAGAAACACTTTACAAAAATTTACATATTAAATATTATGAGCTTTTTTATATCTTTAGTATAAGAGACTATACTTTATATGTCAAGCATTTTCTCTTTAGGGTTTTTAAATAGAGAATATGACCATGGTCGATTTTTTAAGTTTCTTTGATAGTAAAAATTTCTTAAAATTCAACTCTCATTCCCAGACGTAAGTATCTTGGATTGGTATAATATAAATATTCAAAATCCGGCTTATCTATATAGTCTTTATCAACTTCCCCCACCCTATCATTTCCTCCTACAAGAAGAGGATCCAGGCTATACATTTCCTCATCATACATAGGAAGACGAAGGGAACGAAGATACTTAAGTTTGTCCGTATTCGCCGAATCACTCCTGAAACAGTTATCGTTAGTTATATATT
>Ga0307420_1001023_pt1 | contig 12452 bp, 11 predicted proteins | sample SalMarWE160240MG_2_FD_202167 | JGI IMG/M metagenome (GOLD analysis project Ga0307420, IMG submission 202167) | Salt marsh sediment microbial communities from the Plum Island Ecosystem LTER, Massachusetts, United States - WE1602-40 | ecosystem: Environmental > Aquatic > Marine > Intertidal zone >... | reverse complement strand
GCGACGTTTTGAGAAGATATTTACATATATTGAACATCCAAAGACATGGGCAAACTGACGAGTCAAGATTACTACCCTCCGAAGATTATTTCACTCTACTAGAACAGGAACTACTTCAATGTCCTCAATTCCATACTGATATGGATGCCTTGGAGAGGTTCGCTCAAAAAAAGAGAAAGAAAAAGCCTGTCGGTTTACGTGAACTAAGTTATATCGGGGAGTTTTCTGATGAAGTCCTACGGGTCTGTGAAGAGACTTGGCAAAAACTTGGCATAAGGGGACGCGAAGACGCATGGAAGTTGCCAATCATAGCTCTTTCTCCAGGAAGTTTCGCACAAATGAACGGACTAGAGGTTGATGATGTCATCCGAGCTTCTGCGATGTGTTGGAACGGATGCCCTGAATGCGTAATCACTAGCTCATCTATGATTGGGGCTTCTGGGGTATCCTTCGTGGATAAAGCTATCCTTGACGAATGGTTTAAGATTGGAAGAGCAAAAGCCCAAGAATATAAGATTATTGAAATTGAAGATTTTAAGACAGGCAAAGCAGGCGTGGACATTGGAAGACAATCTAAAGTCTGTCTTGAGTTGCCCAAGCGAAAAATCCGATCAATTTCTCTTCCATTTACAATAGGCTTTGATTTGGATAGAAGAGGGACAATAGACAAAGCTCAGCTTCTAATCAGAGATGATGATATTCAAGATTTTAGGATTTTCGAAAAAGACGCAGGAACTAGCGCTCATGGAATAGAATCTTTGGGATTCCGTCGGATAATGTGGTACACTTTGTTGACTTCGGCCTACCTTGATGTACTTGGACAACTAGAGGAAGATAGAAAAGAAATAAGATTTGTGTTCTATGACTGCAGTGATTTGACATTTGACGATATAGGTATTTCGCCTCGAATAATTCAGGCAATCGAATATCATCGGGTAGAAGAAGGTATAAAAGGGAACATAAATAACCTGTCCGACATACTCATATGGCTGGCCAAGAGGAATTTCAAGATTTATATCTGTGTCGATGAAAAAAGGAGCAAAGACCAAAGAATAGCTGGATTTCTTTCTAAATTAAGCAAGGCAGAACCAGAAAATATCAACATAAAAATGAAAAGACTACCTGGGTCGATGCATAAAAAAGCCTTAATTTCACCTGTTGGTGTGATTCAAGGGTCTGCAAATCTTACATTTTCTGGCGCATGCCTAAACGAAGAAATCATCAATTTCGCACCGTTCGGAGCTTCAGAATATAATCAAATGAAGGTTAACATAAACGACACGTTTCATGGCAGCCAAAAATGGAATCCAGATAACTGATGTTTAAGATTGTCGAATACATAATATCATTTACCCATGTGCATAACTACTTGGGGGGGGAAGGTAACCATCTGGGTCTCTAATAGGTTTCCTCTTTTTCAAAGTTGTTTGCTAAACTTCCTTCTCATTTCATAGATAACAAATATGTAGTAAAAACGCACAAACCTAAAAAAACCAACTCGCTAATCTTATTATGTGTAAAAGTTGGGCAGAGAGAGACGAACGCATCCAAGTTTTCTTTCAAATAGCGAGGCAGCTAGAGAATCAAGAAGAACTAGTGATGTTGTGAGGAGCATAACTGGAACTAAAAAAGTTGTTTACGAGCCCCGAAAGAAAGTTCAAAGTTTATGGAGGACTAGTCCCCAACCAAAACCCGCAAAACTTCTCCCCAAATGGAAAGGCACCAAAAAAATGGGTGAAACAGATCGCTTTATTGTTGACAGAAACTTCGAAAGCAGGCTTATTAGAGTTTATGGAAAAGAACTTCGCGCCAATTCACTATTCAAATTAAATTTGACTTTGACCCAAACTATTGACGTCATAGATATGTTGACGATAGCAAGAAAAGTAATACAAGGAAAACGGAAATTGAAAATTGATGAAAGAAGTGGTTATGTTGTAGTCTACGATGGAAATCTTGTTACTCTTTTCAAAAAAGAAGGGCGAGATATATGTCCATTCAAATTAGCATTCGACAAAGTCGAAATAATCAAGGTAACTTATTTACTGAGAAAAGCTCTCAGTTTTTTCTAGAATCTCACTTGTCACAAAAAGCACGATATTCATCGTCCGTTGCTTTTACCCCTCATTCACATCTTTACGAGGGGTAATTTTTCATCTGTTTTTTACCCCTCATACACTATCTACTATATCCTTCCTATCCATCCTTTCCTTCCTTGTCCTACCGTAGGCTAACGTTGGTTATCCAACCTAGCCGTAGCCAGACATTAGTCCGTTTTTGGTTGGTTGGTTGGTTGGATTAAATTTTAATCCCGACGACGACGAGTGACTTGCGTCGGGGGTATGAGGTGAGTTCAGGAAAAAGGCAGGGTACAGGGCTTGAAAATGCTTGTGAAAAGTGAGAGTGAGAAGGCATGGGGTAGTTTTGATTTCTGAAGGCAAGGCTTGCCCTATCCCCAATGCCTAAGGCATGCGTATGCCCCTTTCCCAAGAAAGGGGGATTTCCTTAGTGTTTGCGTTTCTTGAAGTACAAAAACAGGCCCACGCCGATGATAGCTAATGTAGCTGCGGAAGTGACTGGGACCAGAGCCAACGAGAAAGACTCAGGCACTTCTACGCTGAAATGGATTGTCTTTGAAGCGATAGTGTTTCCGAACAGGTTGTCTGCAAAAAGCGTTAGGTTGTGGGAACCGTTATCCAACCCGACCAGCGTCATGTTTTCCGCTATGGTTACGTTGTCTTGTCCGTCTAAACTGTAACGCACCAGTTTAACAAACCTGGATGATGAGAAATTTAGCGACACATTGGTTACAGTGTAGGTTATGTTCTGAGGCGATAGAATCAATGGTGACGACTCCAATTCAAAAGCTGAAGATACCCACTCAGGCAACTCAATGACCAAGCTGTCAACATCAAAGGGAGCCATAAGTGGATAACGGTCAAGAACTTCATTAGGATTGGCTTCTTTCGGATCATATATTTTAGGGTCGCTGTTACCAATCGTATATGGAACGTTGATATTGACGGACATGTCTCCTATACCATCATAATTCGCATCTGTACCAGCATAGGCATCCCAGAAATTCCCTTCAAACCCGTTATCCCACGCATTGATACCCACATGGCTCCAATCCGCAGCTCCATAATCATTGTTCACAAAATTGTTGTGATAGACCGCGTTGTCATAGGCAATGTGATCCATCCATCCTCTATACCAAAGAATTGCTACTCCAACATGATTACTAATTATGTTGTTTGCATACGCAGAATTATTTTTTCCCTCTATTAAGAACAAACCATCTCGATTGTTAGCAATCGTATTTGCATAAACAATGTTGTTTCCATAACTTTCTATCGGCGACCTGATGTCAATGCCACAAAGAACATTGTTACTGGCATTGTTAACCATTAAGATGTTCCCTGTCCCAGATACGGAAATTCCGTGATTTTGCTCAGTTACCGTATTGTTAAAAATTAAGTTGTTATCACCCTTCAAATTCATTCCCTCAGTATATCCTTTAGAGACAATGTTACTCATAATTAGATTATGTTGACCGCTACCAAGAAATTGTCCCTTTTCTATTTTATTTTGAATTATGGCGGAATACGACCCAGTGAAGGAGATTCCATCAAGTATTCCTAGTACAGAATTATCGATTATTTGATTCCTTTGTCCAGAAACGTCAATACCTATGGCTGAGTGAACTCCATTAAGTTCAGTTATGATATTGTCAATAATTGCGATTCCGTTACCTGCGGCGTAGATGCCTTTTGTTATTAAGCCAAAGCCTTCACTTTTGCTTGTTAGGGTAAAACCAGAGATTTTTACGTTATCTGCCGTTATGTGTATTACATCGGGTTTAGCTGAATTCCAAGCAGGGGGTTCGTCTATGTTTATTATTGTGGTGTTTCCTTTGTCTTCACTCATGAGTCTAATTGTTTTGTTTATAATTAGGCTGTGTTCTTCGTAAAGTCCTTGACGCACGAAAATTGTATCGCCTTCTGTGGCGTTGCCGATTGCTGAGTTTATCGTCGGGTAATCATCTGGAACAACAATTTTTCTGGATTCAGCGTGAACAGGCAGAAACGTGAGTACACATGAAGCCGTTAGTAAGACCAGAGCAAGCAACAGCGCGAAGCTTTTACCCATGATGTTCCTCTATAATATTTTGATTGTATCTGCTGTAAAAGCGTTCTTGTAAAAATTTCTTGACGCAACTTTTCTTGACTACTTCACTCATAGCTTCTGACATGACCCACGCACTCATGTCTCAGTTAGCAGTAATTCAGCACACCCCCAAGGCCATTAGCCAATCTCACAGCAGCAGCATTAATTTTTAATCCAATCAACGATATTTCTTTTTAACAATTGAGATTTCTGTTTATTCTTTTCTGTCGAATCTTTATGCATTCTGGACAGATTCTTTGTTTGCGTGCTCTTTCTTTTTGAGTTTGATAGAATTTCTTGCAGACAAGACATTTGATATAAATGACAGGGTTAGGTTCAAGCAGGTTCAGCCTCCTCTCCATCTCAGCTTTGATTTCAGAATCATCCTCAGTCCTCAAAGCTTCCGTCAACAATCCTCTAGCAGTCTCCAAGCTTTTCGTTCCGAAAAACTCCGTGAAAACACACGGAAACTTCCCAGCAGAATCTATTCTCATCGGCAACAAGCCGACAAAGTTTGACGGATAGCTCTTAGACTTGTTCGAGTCAAAAACAGCGAATCGCAAATGGCTCCGAGCAAAACGGCCTCTACCATAATCTCCCCTAAATATTCTCAGCTCAAAAGTCATATCAATAACCCCTGAGGTAAAGAGACAAACGAAGTTAATCAACGTATCTACTCCAATTTACCAAATTCTACGTGTAAACGGACTAAATTTCAATTTGGATTAAATTTTATTTCTTTCCTCAATTAAAACCTCAAAATAAACGCCCTAAGTCAAAAAAGGCGGGCAAACTCCTATATGCTAGGTGTCATGCTTTGAACTAGAAGAGATTGAATATGAACCGAGAACAGTATAAATCGATAAGAAAAAAGCCAAAACGAAATAGCGAAATTAGCAAATACAAAAGTCGAGTGCTTGCAATGGCTAAAGAATGGAAACCCACCACTTCTCCAAAACTGCGTGAAGCTTACCCCACTAAAAATGAATGGGCAATTAACATGATTCCCAAATTAAAAGAGTAGAAGCACACGCCAGCCACTTTTCTTCAAACTCATCCTGCGTAAGAAAAGTAAATATTTATTTAACTAACCAATTTGAAAAAATCTCTCTCAAAACGGGGAAAAAGTAAGTTAAAATAGTCTTTCTGGTCCTTGCTGTACTACTTCATTATGAAAAGCCCAAAACAACCAGAATAAACAGTTACTTTATTTTAGATTGCTGAGGCGAACTATCTCGGTTCGTTCGGGTTCACCCGCAACAATTTCATTTTTTATTCAAATTGAGGTTTCCGTGAATCCAAATAAGAATCGATATTAAATGTCAACATCTTTTCTTGAGCATGAATACGGCCAGGCTGATTATCGCAAAAGCCGAAAAGTTAACCACTCGGAAAAACGCATGTTCAAAGTTTCACGATTTGCGCATGCGGTACGCCTTCTATTTGCAGCACCGCATCAGGGTGCACGTAGCCTTTCGCTATTGCTTTTTCCACGCAGTTCTTGCCCACCAGGTTCACGATGGTTGAATTATCAATCATTCCTACCGCCTCGTCAACGCTGACTTTTCCGCCGTTGTAAAACTCGTCTTTCACGTGAAAAACAATCTTTCCTTCCCGCAATGTTCTTCCAAGCATTTCACAGTCGCAAATTGCCAGCAGCACATTTCTACCTATCTTTTTAAGTTTAACGTAGGCTTCCAAGCTTAAACTCGCTCTCACAACTGTTTAATAGATGATTTCGCGCCGCATGCGTTGCACACGAGAAACGACAAGCGCTTCTCCTTCACGATCTTAGTGTCTGGACGCTTGCAAACAGGACAAATCACGAAGTTCTCCATGTACCTTTGCAGCAGCCTCTCGAAGCTGTCCCGCCTGAATTTCCCTTGAAAAATCGCACGGGAATCATTAAACGTCGCAGCCGTAGCCATCTCACGCGTCAAAAACTTCAGAATGTGCTGAGGGTCACGGTTCAAAACGTCAGCTACTTCCTTAAAATTAGAGATCACGGTGCGCATGCCAACGATTGTGGTATGCAAATGAGGCATCTCTAAACGTTCCCGTTTCAGCGAGACCTCTGGCATCTGCGAACAGGCACGTTTCAACAGTTCATCGTAGTCGTACTTCATTTGCTTCTCTCGACAAAAACATGTGACAACAAACTATTTAAAACTTATAACTATCAAAACAGGAGAACTCATTTGAAAACAGTCGAACCGCAACTCAAACAATATTAATTTAAAAATCGCAAATTTATTATTGTCACATGCACAGAGGATAACTCTTGACCGAACAACCGAAAACAAACGAACTTGCCATGCTTACCCAGCAGATCGCCTCATTAAGGGAGCAAATTGACAAAGCAAACGCGGAAACAAAAACGCCCATTGAAAGGAGAGACCGCCTCAACGAAAAATTCAAGAAGCTACGCCAAGAAATTAACGAACTCCAAAGCACACGCGACAACCTAAACGCAAAAGTAAAAACCTTAAAGCAACAACGAGACGGTGCACGCACAAAAATCAAAGCTTACATCGAAGAAGTAAAAGCGCACAACCAAAAAATCGCAGAGCTAAAAGAGAAACCCCCTCGAACAAGTCGCCAAGAACTCCAAAAAGAATTCGATGATATCGAATGGAAAATCCAAACCACGCCGCTTGACATAAAAGAGGAGAAAAGACTAATAGAAAACGTCCGACAACTAGAAACCCAGCTAAACATCTACAGGAAAATCGACCAGCACATCAAGAAAATCACCGAAATAAGAAAAGAACTTGAACCGCTTGAAACAAACGCAGATGCAGCACATCAGGAGTTAACTTCAACAGCTGAAAAAAGCCAAGAAATCCACGCGAAAATGATAGCCAAAATAACCGAATCAAAAGATATAAAAGCTGAAGCCGATAGCTTGCACGCTGTTTACGTCCAAGCGAAAGAACAAGTTAAGCCCTTACAGGAAGAATTTAAGAAACTGACTGAACAAAAGAGAAAGCTGCAAGCTGCCGTGCGAGAAGAAGATGCGAAACGAAAAAAAGATGTGGAGCAAGCGCTCAAAGAGAAACTGGAAACGCAGGCAAGGAACAAGTTGCAACGCGGTGAGAAATTAAGCTGGGATGAGTTTAAGATGCTCACAGCAGACGACGAATCGGAGGATGCTTGAACACAAAATTAAAGTTTAACTTGTAACCAAATAGGAATAGAGAAATAGATGACTAAAAAAGAAACGGAGCAACAGATCAAGAATCGCATTCTAATTCTATGCGTTGACAGAGACGGCGATATAGAAACAAAAGCAGGAATAAAAACGCCCCTGATGGGACGAACCTCAAACCTGGACGCCGCCGTTTCCTTAGCCCTGCGAGACCCCGAGGAACCAGACGCCAACGCCATGTTCGAAGCCGTCCGCCTCTACGACCGCCTGCAAAGCGAAAAACAACCTGGAGAAAACTTTGAAGTCGCAACTATTTCCGGCTCAGAACTCGGCGGAGTAGGCGCAGATCGAAAGTTAGTTTCAGAACTGAGCAGCCTGTTGACTTCGTTCAGCGCAAGCGAAATTATCCTAGTTACAGACGGCTATTCAGACGAGGCAATTTTGCCGCTTGTAGAATCTAGAGTGCCCGTTTCATCCGTTAGACGAATAGTCGTTAAACACAGCGAATCCATTGAAGAAACCGCTGCTCTTTTTTCACGTTACCTCAGGCTTATATGGGAAAACCCCCGATACGCCCGCTTGGCCTTAGGCATACCCGGACTGCTGTTCTTCCTTTATGGCATATTCTACATAATACCCGGCTTCGTTAACTACTATCTCATATCCATAGTTCTCATTCTCGGCGGGGTCCTGCTCTTCAAAGGCTTCGGAGTGGACAGAGGCGCCAAAAACATATACAAGTGGGCAAGGGAATACTCGCCCCCGCCTCTTCCAGTTCAAATCTCAAACTACTCCATAATCGCAGGTATCCTCTGCATAGCTGTCAGCGCCTATCTAGGCGCATCAAGCGCAGGCGTTAACGTAACGCCTCCCACAGCGGATTTGGCAGGCTGGATCAGCGTGCTTCCCGACGTTGCGGCTTTCTTCATCAAAGGATTCATGGACCTTATGGTTGTGGGCATAACCATCATACTTTTCGGGAGAAGCATACGCCTGTACTTTGAACGGGACGCCCGATTGCTACGAAACGTCGCCTTAGTGGTTTCTGTTGTTTGGTTCCGCTGGATTCTCGATGCAACCGCAAACATCCTTATCGAGCCCGGCGTGGGATTCGAAAACGTGTTCTTCTCCAATTTGGTTTTCGCCATAGTCGTGGGCATACTTATTGCAATTGCTTCCGTTCTTTTAGTAGTAATTATTCACCGCTCCAGCAAAGGCTTCTTCAAAAAATCTGAAGATAACGAGGATGAGTTTGGAGAAACCGAGTTGGTAGCTCCAGCGCCGGGAAATCAGCAGTAGCATCCGCGCATCATTATCTTGTTCTAAGTACAGCAAGCTTTAATTGAAACAATCAGGGCTTTACCTCTGTAAACAAAGAAAACTCATGCAGTCTCTTCCTTAAATGTGAGGTTCACCCTGTGCTCAAAAAACTTCTCTCCGTCATCGGCGCCTACAAAATTTACGAAAGATGGTTGTGGTCTCAAGTTAAGAACGGCGAGAAACTTGAGCATATTGCCATAATCTTGGATGGAAACAGGCGGTGGGCCTCGGAGAACGAGCTTAACCCCTGGTTGGGTCACAAGAAAGGCGCAGAAACTGTTGAGCAACTCTTGGATTGGTGTGAAAGACTCGGCGTCAAATTCGTAACCCTCTACACGTTTTCAACGGAAAATTTTAGGCGTTCTCCAGAAGAAATCACGGCGATTATGAAAATTGCAGAAGAAAAATTCCGCAAGCTCTTAACCGACGAGCGTATTCACCGGAATAAAGTCCACGTTAAAGTCATCGGCCGAGTAAACCTGTTGCCCGAAAGCCTGCAGCAACTTATCGCCGATGTGGAGAAAGCCACCGAGAACTATGACAACCAGTTTTTAAACTTCGCTTTTGCGTACGGTGGCAGAGCTGAAATTGTCGATGCAGCAAAAATAATCGCGGAGAAGGTAAGCGATGGCGAATTAACGCTTGACGACGTAAACGAAAAAACTTTTGAAAAGTACCTGTATACGGCGCACATGTCCAATCAAGAACCTGACTTGATTATCCGAACTTCAGGCGAAGAAAGGCTTAGTGGGTTTCTGCTCTGGCAATCCGCCTACAGCGAACTCGCCTTTTTGGACGTTTACTGGCCTGATTTTCGGCTTATAGACCTCTTGCGAGCGATCCGCACTTTTCAAACCCGTAAACGAAGATACGGCACGTAAGGTTAAGCGCGTTTTTTGGCGCTTACAATGGAAATGACATCTCTGTCTCGCAGAACAGTGTCTTCACCGATTCTCTTTTTCCCTCGTGCGTCCACGGCGTAAATGAAGCTTTCACCGAGGTCAGTGTGGATCAGGTAAGCGAACTGGCGTGCGGTTGTTCCTCGGGGAACCAAGTAAGCGTCAGGTAAAACTCGTCCGTTGTGGTCAGCTAAATGCTCCACGTCTTCAACAGGATATACCGTGATCATGCTTAGAAGCTTGAAGTAAGCCATGTTTATTGCCTCTTGAACGCCTGTGGCGCCGGTTTTCAGGAGCACTCTTTCCCGTATGGTTTCCAAAGCTTTGATTTGGCTCTGGGACAGTTTTTCCGGCTGCAGTATTTTGAAGTCGCAGTCGCCAGGCTTGTAATCAATCAGCTGCTTTTCAGCCGCCCGCCTGAGCGCAAGTTCCGCTTCTGCACAGCAAGGGATAACGGTGTAATCAAGTTTCTTCAGTTTCTCTAAGTTTGCTTCAGCCGCGGGCAGGTCCATTTTGTTGGCTACAATCAGCATGGGCTTTGAAATTCGCCTCAGCGTGTCCACGAATTTTAAGAAGTCTTCTTCGCTCCACCCCGCTGGCTTGTCAGCGTTTAAGCCGGTTTGGCGGATGGCTTCGAAAATTTGGCTGCGTCTTATGCCTAGACCGCTTAACCGTTCTTCAAGTATTCCGTAGATTTCTTTTGATTCGGCTTCGGCTGTCCGCGCAATTTTCGCCCAGTCTTTTTTGAGTATGGACGACATCCACATGGCTATCTCGCGTTCAAGGAACTGCACGTCTTCCAACGGGTTGTGTTCGCCGGGTTTGCATAGGCGTCCTTCGCAGTCTGTTCCGCCAGAAGCGTCAACAACGTGGATGAGGGCGTCTGCCCTTCGTATCTCATCAAGAAACTGGTTGCCTAGTCCGCGGCCTTCCCATGCGCCTGGAACAAGGCCTGCAACGTCAATTAACTCTACTGGGATGAGCCGTACGCCGTCGAGGCAGAGGCTGTTTTTCGGGTTGTCTTTCACTTTAAATTCGTCGTGGACGCAGGGTGTTCGCACGTAGCCGACGCCGCGGTTGGGTTTTATAGTAGTGAACGGGTAATTGGCGATTTCAACTGGCGCCAGAGTTGCGGCGCTGAAAAAGGTTGTTTTGCCCGTGTTGGGCTTTCCGATTACGCCTAATAACCTCGTATAAAACTTCTGCATTAAACAATTGTCCCCATTTCTGAATATTGTGTATAATCGTGACGCTATATGATTTGCGCTTCCATATTTTATATGTGCGTAATGCATAAATGCGCTGTTTGTTACAACTGTTTGGGATTGTTATGAGCGAAATATTCTGTCCGAAATGTGGAAGCAAGGTGCCTGGTGACGCGGTGTATTGCCCTAACTGCGGAGCGCCACTAAACGTTCAATCTGCGCAGACACAACTAATGGTTGTAACCACTCCAACTTTGCCCGGGTACAGCGTTGTGAAAGTCTTAGGCGTTGTTACCGGCTTAACGGTTCGAACCAGAGGTGTGGGCGGAAAATTTGTGGCTGGAATTGAAGGAATGTTCGGCGGTGAAGTTACCAGTTACAGTTCTGAGGCTGAAAAGGCTCGGAAAGAGTCGTTGCAGCGGTTGATTGATAACGCCAAGGCGATGGGTGCAAACGCGGTTATTGGGGCGGATTTTGAAACAAGCGATATTCTTCAGGGTACAGCAACTCTGTTCTCTGCTTATGGCACCGCGGTTGTCGTTAAGCCAGCTGAAGACACAGCCTAAACGCGTGTAAATTCAGCATCCGCCGTTTTTCTTTATGCCAGAGTCGTTTAACGACAATTTTTTCATAATCAACGTTTGTCCAACAGATGAGCTTGTTACCTATGCTAACGTGTACAAACGTTCTATTTTTGTGGAGAAATGTTTATATAATAAATTCATGCTTGAACAGGCGTTTAAAAATAAGGTTTAGAAACGGTGCCTCGGAGAGTTTAAAACTGGAAACAAGTACGCTCAAAAAGGTTGACGAGCTGGATATTCGAATTCTTAGCCTGTTGCAGGAAGATTGCCGTTTAAGCTTCAATAAAATAGCAAATAAACTAGGCGTGTCGGTAGGCACCGCATTCAATCATGTCAAAAACTTGGAAAAAAACGGAGTGCTAAAAGGCTACACAGCAGTTCTCGATTCGGGCAAATTGGGTTACAACTTAACCGTTATAATAATGATTCAAGCTGAAGGCACCTATCTTATTGACGTTGAAAACGAGATTGCCAAGATCAGTAACGTTGTTGCACTTTACGACATCACAGGAGATTATGACGCTATCGCAATCGCCAAATTCAAAGACAGAGCCAGCTTAAACACTTTTATAAAAAGCCTGCTAAGCCTACCTCACCTAAAAAGGACTCTTACGAACGTTGCTCTTAACGTTGTCAAAGAAGACTCTGGAGTCAAACTATAAACTTAAACACAAAAAGAAGCATATGGCCATTAAGAGTTGATTTGTCGAGGAGAAAAACCATGAATCCGACAAGAATAACCGTTGCGTTTGACAAAGTCACAGCCAACTTACTAGAGAAGATCAGCAAAGAGGCGGGGCTTTCACAAAGCGAAATAATGCGACGCGCTCTCCGATTCTACTCTGAAAACCGGGCACTAGAAGATGCCGCAACAAGAAAAAAACTTTACACGTACATGGACTTGCTGCTTGGCGGCGAACACATAATTTTAGACGTTGACCATTGGCTTCTTTTTCTGAAGCTTGCTGAGTCTTCTCCTGAGAAAGAAGAGTTCTGGAAGGAACATCGCGATGTGGCTAGATCCCACACAGAACAGCTTAAGGCCAAAGTGCTTACAGCTCAGGAGCTTTTAGAGCGGCTTGAAGTGTGCAATTTTTTCCGAATAACGAAGAACTCAGAAAGAGATTTT
>Ga0307420_1001022_pt1 | contig 12459 bp, 10 predicted proteins | sample SalMarWE160240MG_2_FD_202167 | JGI IMG/M metagenome (GOLD analysis project Ga0307420, IMG submission 202167) | Salt marsh sediment microbial communities from the Plum Island Ecosystem LTER, Massachusetts, United States - WE1602-40 | ecosystem: Environmental > Aquatic > Marine > Intertidal zone >... | reverse complement strand
TCTTCGGTAACAAATTTTATATCACTTAAATGATGTTTATTAATAGAGTCTACAGAAAACAGATTTATAATCTGAACATTACGATTCATAAAATAGAAAAATCTATCTTTGTAAAAATTAAAAAGAAATGAATCGTACAAGGAAAACCTTCTTGAATTATAAGTTTCACCAAGAGACATTATCTTCCTCTCCCAATACTGTAAGATTAAATCTATCCGGCTTCAAGTATTCCCGATTAATAAGCTTAATTTCTTTCATAGTAACACTATCTATCCTTTTTAGGAGAGAATCTATCGAAGAACGTTTTCCTTTATATATCTCTTCTTTCACATTCCTTTCCATTCTGTTTCCGCTGTTTTCTAAAGATATCATAATGTTACCTCTCAATCTTTCTTTCGCATTTTCAACTTCTTCTTTGGTAAAATTGAGTTTCTCTAATAAATCCCGAGTTGCTTTCAAAGCACAAAGTAATTTATCTTCATCTGTAGAAAAATAAATACCGAAAATTCCGGTATCGCTAAAAAATTCATTGAAAGCCGAAACTTCATATACATAACTCAATTCTTGACGTAACTTCTGAAACAAGCGCGAACTCATACCGGAACCAAGAATGGTTCCTGAAATCAAAAAAGCAAAACGTAAATCATGATTATAGTGAAGAGAAGGAAAAGAAAGAGCTACATATTTATGGTTTAATTCTGGTTTTGGTATAGTATTTACCTTCTTGCTTTTTATGGAAAAAGATTTCCTCTTGAAAGAATTACCTTCCTTTTTGCTTATTTTTTTGCCAACCAAATCACATAAATTATCATGATCGACTTTACCGGCTGCAGATACAAAAATCCTATCTGATGTCCAATTTTTATCGCAAAATTCGATGATATCTTCACGTTTTATACTTTGCACGGTTTCAAGATCGCCCAAAATCAATCTGGACAATGGATGCTTTTCCCCAAAAGTACTCTTAAAAGCATAATCGAAAAGCAAGCTTTCGGGAGAATCCTTAAACATCTTAATTTCCTGTAAAATAACTGACCTTTCTTTATCCAATCCATCTTTGGGAAATTGAGGGTTTTCCACCAAATCGGCAAGGATATCGAAAGCCAGATCCATTTCTTCCGGCAGAATATGAGAATAAAAAGAAGTCCACTCCCTGGAAGTTGAAGCATTCAAATATCCACCCTTTGATTCTATAGCAAGAGAAATTTCTTTTTCGTTGCGATTTTTTGTACCTTTAAAGACCGAATGTTCGATAAAATGAGATATCCCAATTTTTTCTTCCTCTTCGTCCCTTGAACCAACTGATATATAAATTCCAAGCACAGCAGAAAGAGCTGAAGGAATAAATTCGGAACACACCGTAACTCCCGACGGCAAAACAGTTTTTTTATAATTATCCATTACACCTAACCTATTTTTAAAAATCTTAAATTTATAAACCCTTTACAAATAAAACTCTTTAAACCATTATTCTCTTTCATAATAATGCGCTTGACAATATATGTCAATGGAAAAACATCATATCCGGGAAAATCCGTGCTTCCTTTTAGTATTTATGTATAAAACTCCATAAAAATAAAAGAATAAATATTGAAGAAAACTTTTATTGTTAATTAATTCACAGTTCTTAATTCTTAAAATTTCTTTTTTACAAGACCATAAACACAAACAACGAAACATGTTATCAAACCGATTAAATATAATAGCAAGGATAAATTAAATATCTCGGATTTACAAACAAAATGAACTTCATGATTTCCTTCAGGTATAAAAACACCATAGAAAACATAGTTGGCCCTGTATATTTTTTCTTTTTTTTCGGACTTGAAGAATATTAAATCTCTTTACTGGGATATAGTTAAATTTGTTCTCGCGGCTACTTTTATTTAATATTTTCTGTTTTTTAAAACTTTTTTATAAATTTCACGATGCCCTATAACAAGCTTACGCGCAGATCACTTACTCACAACTCTTTCCCTTGCGACTTTCCCTTTTTTCCTCAAAATAAAAATAAATTGGTAAGTGTAATTTAAAGGAAGAACCCCCCATACTAATTTGAAAAATATATTAGCTTTCTTCATAAACCATCTATCCTGATAAATTTTCAATATTTCAAGTCTCTCCTGGATAAATAAATCTTGCCACTGCTTCAATGATAATAGATTTTCATTAATATCGTACTGTTCGGTTCCTTTTGCCCTTCTAATTTTCCAAAACAAGAAATTAATATTTGGCACCATTATACAAAATAATGCTTCATTTTTAGAAACTCTTACTACTTCTTTAATACCTTTCTCAATATCAAGAAAATGTTCTAAACTGCCTAAACAAGTAACATAGTCAAAAAATTTATCAGGAAAATTCAGATCTTCACCTTTTCCCACGATAATTTTCGAATTCGGGGAAACTTTTTTTGCGATTTTTACTCCTTCATCAGAAATGTCAACTCCATAAGTCTCCAATCCTTTTTGGTCTGCTGCTTTAAGAAAGTATCCTGTCCCACAACCAACATCTAATAATTTTCTTCCTGATTTTACATCTAAATAATCTAAAAAGATAGGATATGCTTCATAAGGACGCCATGCATCTTCTGCTTTGGTAGAATGTCTTTGATTATACCAATCCTTAATTTTTTTCTCGTTTACCATGAATCACTCCTTTATAACTACTGAGGATTAATGAGATTATTCTATCCCAGCTAAAATATTCTTTCTGGAATCTGTATCCGTTTTCAGCCAGTATTTGTCTCTTCTCCTTGTTATTAATCAAAAATTCAATAGCAGTTGCTAATTCTTCGGGCATTTTCTCTTCTACTAAAAATCCTGTTTCTTTATCCTTTATAATATCCACTATTCCTCCGACTCGAGAGGCTATTATTGGTTTCTTGAAACTCATTGCTTCAAGTAAGACAACGCCAAGACCTTCTGTATCACCGGTGGAGTCAATAATTGCCGGAAGAACAAAAATATCACATAACTGATATTGTTTTATGAGTTCTTCTTCCGAAACTCTTCCTGTAAAGATAACATTTTTATCAGATAATTCAAGTTTATTTTTCTTTTCAATTAGGTAATTCTTTCTATTCCCTTCCCCTACAACTATGAGTTGAATTTCATTAATCTTGCGTTCCTTTAATAAATTTATTGCTTCAAGGAGATATTCGACACCCTTTCTCTCTACAAGGCGACCCACAAAGAGTATACGATATCCGCCTTGAGAGTTTTTATACTTTACTTTTCCTTTTGGTTCAACTGCCGCTCCGAAAGGTATAATTTTAAGATTCTTGGGGTCATAGGTTTTTAACTCCATCGCTGTATGGGTAGAGTTTACAGTTATAATGCTACTCTTTTTAACCACCCACTTAAGAAAAGGACGTAGGTTTAAAGACGAGTTTTTAATAAAGCGTAATCCCACTCCGTGGAATGAACTAACTATTGGAGCGCCAGTCATTCTGGAAGCAATATATCCAAATATGAAATGCGGGAATGGCCAGTGGACATGGATTATGTCATATTTCCTTCTTCTACAATGAAAGAGTATACCCTTTACTCCAAAAATAATGTAGAAGATAGGAAGTATTTTATAAAACAATCCTTTTTTCATTCGTTCAAGAGTCATTTCCTCATGAGTTAGTCGTTCAAAAGAAGAAAGGAAATATCTGAAACGGAAAACATCAATATTATTAATTTTATTATAGGTAAGACCCTTATAAGCAGACGTAAAGACATCAATGTTTATTTCTTTCTTTTTTAATAGCTGGATGGTTTTAACAAGCCATGGAGTAATACTATCGTTAGAGTGGCGAGGGAAAGCGGTTGTTATATATAAGACATTCATTATGGTTTGCTGGTTTGTTCGTTTATCAGTTTTCATTCCAGTCATAAAGGTGTGTCATTATTATGTGGATCTATCCTGAATTCATCGGGATCTTCGTAATTATAAATCTCTGTTGGAATCTTAAGAATAATTACTTCTTCATCTGAAACACATTTAAAGCGAGGATAAATCCTTTTCGGTATCTGAATTAGCAATGGATTATGTATGCCTAAAAAGAATTCATTAAGCATCAATAAAAACTCTATTTAGTTCTTCCGGAAAAGGTTGATATTTATCAAACATTTGCAGGCCCGCATGTTGAGCACTTGCAATAATAAACGGCTCAAAATCCTTAGATTCTTTTATAGTTAAAGTCACAGGCGCCATTTTTATCGCATCCGGTCTGGTACCAAACAACAAACCTATCTTTTTCACGGATTACTTCCTCTTAACTTTAACACAAAAGACTATAGCAAATAGAAATATTACAAAACCTATTAGACTTAATAAAGAAGCAATATTGAATATCAAGGACTTACAAACAAAACGAACTTCATGCTCTCCCTCGGGAACAAAAACCCCGTAGAAAATATAGTCGGCTTTATAAATTTTTTCTTTTTTCCCATCCACATAACACTTCCAATCCGGATGATAATTTTCCCTGATAATAAGAAATGCCGGTCTATCAGTCTTCACGTCAAAGATCCTTTCATTGACATCATTTTTAACAATATTAATTTCTCCACTACCTACTGAGATAAGAATTTTCGGCTCTTCCTCTAAAAGTGTAATGTTTCCCGGTTTAAAATCGGCAGATAAAATTCTATTCATTACCTCCTCAGCACTATCAAGGACACTATAACTATATATCAGAGAAACTCTGGGAAGGAAATCTTTATTTTCTAAAACCTGATATTGTCTTCCGATAAACGCAATTTCAAAATTCGAATAAAAATTCTTATATCTTTCGATCAATTGCCTTGTACTCTCGTCATATTTGGATAAATCTTCCGGCAAGCGAGGACATACTATATATTTAATGTTTAACATAGATAAAAGATGCGGATATTCGATGAAATTTACGGGATTAAACATAACACTCTTACCTGCTCCAATAAATTCCTGATATCTTCCCGGAGGATTGGGACCGTATCCACCAACATTATCAATTTTATGAAATTGAAAATATGAATTCTGGGATCTACCTTCATAGTTAAAAGGAAACACTCTAAACAGATTCTTCCTCTTCTTAATAAACTCTGTAACTTCATCAGCAGCAAAATATTTCTCCGGTCTCGATACCGCAGAAAGATACTTCTTATTAATAGGCCATAGATCCATTAACAACAAAAGAGCCAGCGCGGGAAAAACAACTTGAGAATTGATTTTTTTTCTCAGAAAAGCAGTTATTAAAGCTCCGTTTAAGAAAAAGAGTAAAAAAGATATCCACAGACTTTTTTTGAAATTCGTAAAATTCTTACTCATAAGATAGATTTTTTGCTGGATATCGTACCGGCTTAATTCACCGCTCCAGGTAACAGCAAAATGACTTTTCATCCAATTCAAGATACTACTGTCTCCAAGAGTCACAATTAAAGCTCCAAGGAAAATCAATCCTAAAAGTATATACAAATACAAACTCGCATTTTTTTTCTCTTCCTTATTTTTACCTTTACTGATTTGCAAAACTGCCTCCGCTCCAAAACCCGTCAAAACGGAAACCCCAAAAGCTACAAGGAAAAAAAACATACCAGGTCCTCTGAATTTCTTAGCCATTGGAGCAAGGTAATAATATACTCTAAATAAAGGCGTATTTTTACCAAGAGCTAATATTAAACTAATTACAGTAAAAAAAACAAAATATTTGACTAAACGTTTTTCCTTTTTATAGAAAAAAGCGAACCCAAGGAGTATAAGAGGTAATATTCCTAAATATCTGGAATCAAGTTTGAAGAAATTTTCTCCCCAATAATTGTTTAAAATACCCGAAAAATGCGGAGCAATAAGATTTAGTAGTTCCGACGTTGGGATAGACCATGAAGTCGAATATTCATAACCTCTTGTAACTCCTCGTGCGCCGTAACTCAAAGATAAAGCGGGCGGCAAAAGTTTAATTAGAACTATCAGAATTAAAACAATTATCCCGGCAGAAAAGAAACCACCGATCTTTATAATATCTCCTTTACCGAGTTCTTTTTTTCTATGAAAAAGCTCAAAAATAAAATAAGATAAAACACCTATCATACCCCAGTAACAAATCTGAGTATGCCCTGCAAGTATGAACAACCCAGTCAAACCCCCGAAAATAATAAAATTTCTAATTTTTTTAGTTTCAAAGGCTTTGTGTAGAAACAGAAACGAATAAGGCAAAAAGACAGCGCCTATCATTCTACCGAGATGACCCGCGTACGTAGTCGTAATCAACTGCCCTGAAAACATAAATATAACTGCCCCAAGCAAAGCAGGAAATTCCGATATTTTATACTCTCTGAGGAGCAAAAACATCCCTAATCCCGCGAGAAACATATGCAATATGAATAAAAGAGTCCAGCCGTAATGTACCGGAAAAACAAAATATAAGATATGAGGAGGGTAAACCATTGCTCCTGCGCCTCCGGCAGTTACAATAGGATGCCCGCTAAAATTATAGCTGTCCCACATAGGAAAACGCCAATGCGACTTCATATATTCTGTCAGTGAAGCTTGGGATGTATAACCCGAAAGAAGCCAATCCGAACCATACATCATTTTGGAAGGTGTTAAAAGCGGAGCGAAATATATTAAAGATAACGCAAAAAGAATAAAAATAAAAATCAAACTTAATTTCTTTCGATCCAAAAATAAGCTTTCCGACATTTATAACTCCTTTACTCCATCAATTTCTTATGCTTTTAGATTTTCAGCAAAGGTCAAAGAAGCCAATTAAATCTTTTTATCTTAAATAAAGCGAACGGAACTTAATAAAAAAACGCTATGTTGTCAAGTGTACTCAATTGAAATAAAGAGGATGAAAAATATAAACGACCTTGTTTTTTTCAAAAAAACAAATATTCTATCAAAGATACAATGAATCAGGGAGTCAGAAAAGGTTCAATCTATGTTTTAATAGGACAAGGATCAGCCGGCGTTTTTTTGGCTCTATTCGATATCTTTGCAGGAAGATGGCTCGGAGTAGAAAAATACGGTCTCTTAAAAGTTCTATATGATTTTGTCTTTTTCACGACCACAGTTGTAATTGCAGGTATAGTTCTAAACTTATCGAGAAATATTGCTCACTTTGAAGCAAAAAAAGATAAAAAAGGAATTGAACAAACGATACAATCTTCTATTGTAATATTTCTTATCACATTAATACTCTTTATCGGATTAACCCTTTTATTTAGAAAGTGGGTAACCAATAAATTCTTCAACTCGGAAAGTATTATGCTGCTTCAGTTTCTTTTTGGAATAATCCTCCTATCCATTTACCTTTTTTATAATGGGATATTTCAGGGATACAGAAGATTTCACATCTTTTCTTTCGGAATCGGAACCAAGGAATTTCTAACTCTTGGATTTTTATTTCTCATTATAAAAATCTGGAGTAAAGGCGTTACGGAAGCCGGCTGGAGCATCGTTATATCTCCTATTCCTGTAATTTTAATTTTTACTATTATTTTGATATTCAAAAATCCGGATAAAAATTTAGAATGGAAAAATATTTTTAAAAACCTTAAGAACAATAGTAATTTCTCTAACATATTAAGATTCGTATTAGCCATTAAGATGACATCTATTATGAACCAGTGCATCCTGCGTTCAGGACCTCTCATTCTAAAAGTTGTAGTAACGGATAATCCGGATTACTACGCGGGTATTTTCAGCGCAATAACTATGCCATTGAAACTGATAAGAACTCTTCTCATCACTCTCTGCATAGGGCTACTTCCAAACCTTACCAGGGCATATTCCGAGGGGAATGATAATAAAGTTAGAAGATATATTTATAAGAGTCTGGGACTTTTTATATTAATAGATATCGCAATAACTACTATCTATTTCTTCTTTGGACCTCAGATAATAAAATTACTTTACAGAGAAGAATTTCTAGTGTATCGAAGCCAAACTACTCTACTTGCTTTTGCGATGTCGTTCTTCTTCATGAGCGCCCTTATGGCGACAATAATGATTGCGAGAGGAACTCCAAAAGTCCCTGCCATTTCGCTTTTTGTCGGCTTAATTTTTATGATAGTAGTAATAGCTTCCTTAAAAAACACTCTGCCTCCTATAAATTTACTGGGAACCGCTTTATTAATATGTAATTTCATTTATTTTTCTCTGCAGAGCGGATATTTCATAACCTTAAAAATTAAAAGAAAAAACAACTAAGGTGCTCTCAATTAATCACTTCTATCTACCCGGAAACTTCCTGGTAAGGTTTCTATCAATACCGATATATTCCAATCATAATATAACAATGTGCTACTATTCAATATTCTATCAAGACAAACCAATAAATGGTATAGAAAATAATATCTCAAAATTAATACTGTATTAAGAAAAAATTCACAATCTACTAATATTCAAAAACCTTCATATTTATCTCAAAGATACTTCCCCACATCCCTACCCATCGAATCAAATTCTTTACATGATAAAACTGCAATTACACTAACTGCCAAAAAGTATACAAAACCAACAGTCGAGAACAAAAGAAGATAAATATCGTATTGACGAATCAGTATAAAAAGAATTAAAAAAAGAATATGAGCAGCTTTTGTATATCTAAACCAAACATTAAATTTATTTCTTGTGAAAAGCCCTCTTTTTTTGGCAGAATTTTCTAACCCAAATTTCTCAATCGTTATCAAATTAACATATATAATAGTTCGTATTAAAAATAAACACGTAATAGACAATGCCACATACAACCATTTGCCTGTTAAATAACCCATAGCGAAAAATGGGAATATGTCGGGGATTCTATCTAAAACAGCTTCCATCCAAAAGCCAAGTTTCGTAAAATGTTCTCGTAATCTTGCAAGTTCTCCATCCACGCAATCAAAAACAAAAGAAAAATAGAGGAAAATTGCGCTAATATAATTGTAACCAAAAAATAAAAACACTCCCGAAATTACACCCAATGTAACCGAGAGTACGGAAACCTGGTTAGGTGTAATACTTGTTTTAACAAAGAATCTTGATAACTTCTTTGATATCGGTCTAAAAAAGACCAAAGCATATACATCCTTTACAGCCTTCTGCGATTTATCCCCTTTTAACAATTTTTTTCTCATTCTCATTTTCAATAGAATATAAAATCAAAGGGGAAAATGTCAAGTAAAAATACCTGGTTGACAATCCAGAAAGAAAATATCTCAAGATAAGAACTATATTTTTCTTATAAATGCCGCCTTCGATCTCCCAAATATTAAATTTATTTCTGGTGATAACAATATTTTACAGAGTACTTGACAAAAAGAACTAAACAATTAGTTTACAATAGTAAATAAAGAGATAGAAATTCTCGTTACTTATGCAAAATAAAAAATATAATAAAAATGTTAAGAAAAACAGATACCATCCGGACAATTAAAAGATGTCTTTAAAACATAAAATAACTCCTGAGGCTCGTCTAAAGAGCCTTAGAAAACTAATTGATAGTAAAGGCTTTCTTAGAATAATCGAAGCACACAGTGGGCTCAGCGCCTTAATAGGAGAAACGGTTCGTATTGAAAAAAACGAGAAATTCGTAGAATTTGACGGCTTCTGGGAAAGCAGTCTTACCGATTCCGCAGTAAAGGGCTTACCCGATGCTGAAATTGTCGGAACCTCATCGAGGCTACACACTATAGAAGAAATAATCAATGTTACCTCTAAACCCATAATTGTTGATGGAGATACAGGTGGGCCTCCGACACAATTCGAATATTTTGTACATAGTCTTGAAAGATTAGGTGTATCAGCAGTTATTATAGAAGATAAGACCTTCCCGAAAAGAAACAGCTTGGACCCTTTTGCAAAACAAAAATTAGATGAACCTGATGTATTTGCTCAAAAGATTATTCGCGGAAAAGATGCAAGAACCACAAAAGATTTTATGATAATAGCCCGAATAGAAAGTCTAATTGCCGGTTTAGGCATTGAAAACGCTTTTATGAGAGCAAAGAAGTATATCGAAGCAGGTGTAGACGGAATTATGATACATTCTAAAAGTGAAACCCCAAAAAGCATTTTAGAATTTGCCGATTCTTACGATGAATTTTGTGCGCAGTTTAATTATCGCCCAATCCTTGTATGCGTTCCGACAACGTATAATCTGATTACTGACGAAGAATTAGCTGAGCATGGATTTAACATAATAATTCACGCCAATCATCTTCTGCGATCAGGATACAAAGCCATGTTACAAGCTGCTGAAGCAATATTATCAAGCGACCGAGGCTTTGAAGCGGACCCTCTTTGTGAAGCTGTATCAGCTATCTTTAAACAAGTTGGGTTTGATCAAATAAAAGAAAAAGATCGTGAATTCTCAAAAACTCGACGTATTTCTGTTATTATTCCGGCAGCAGGAAAGGATCCTGTCTTCAGTAAATCTCCTAAATCATTAATAAAGGTTTACGAAAAACCAATCTTAAGACACCAACTGGACAGCATTCGTAAAATAGATGTAGGTGAAGTAGTTATAGTTAAGGGATACGAGGGAAAACAATTTCAGTCTTTTTCCGATGAAGGCAACCTTATAACATGCGAAAATAAACATTATAATAAGAAGCATAGTTTATATTCACTATTCTGCGCAGAAAAACATATGGAAGGCGGATTTATATTGGTCTACTCTGATATTCTCTTTAACGAAGAAATACTAAAACAACTTTACTCCTCCGAAGCCAATATAATCTTAGCTGTTGACAATACCTATCACTATCATCGACACGATATAGATAAGAAACTTGATCTTGTAATAAGTCGCAGCCATCAAAGGGATTACTATCGAAGCCTACATTCAGTCAAGAAAATGGAAATATCACAGATTGGGAAAAATATAAATTTCGAGAGAGCTGATTACGAATTTACAGGTATTGCTTACTTTTCTGAAGAAGGTGTTAGAATTTTGCGTAAGGTTTACCATGATTGTCTGGCAAACGTTAAAGGACAATTTTACGAAGCCAAATCTTTTGATAAAGCCGGAATCACTGACTTACTACAAGAAATCATTGAGCGAGGTTTTACTGTACAAGGACTAGAGATTGTTAAAGGATGGATGGAAATTCACAGGAAAAAGGACATTGAAATAGCAACTAAAGAATTATCCTCGAGAGCAACCATTTAGGAGATAAAGATGATCGAAGCCCTTGCCTTCTTAGAAGAAATAAAAAAATATAAGATAGGATTTTTCAGTGGTGTTCCCTGTTCCCTATTGAAACCAATTATAAACCAGGTAATATCAGACGATAATCTCTACTATGTTACAGCTGCAAGTGAAGGAGAAGCAATCGGAATAGCAACCGGCAGCGGATTAACCGGACGTACGGGTGTAGTTATGCTGCAAAACTCAGGATTGGGAAACATAGTCAACCCAATTACATCTCTAACCAATATTTATAAAATACCCTGTCTATTGATAATCTCTCACAGAGGGGATCCAAAAGCAAAAGAAGATGCAGTGCAACATAAAATTATGGGGAAAATTACAGAAGACTTACTTGATTTATTGGGAATTTACAAGCAGGATTTTCCTCTTAAAACAAATCAAATTAAACCAGCACTAAAAAGAGCTTTTTCATCCATGAAAGAAAATTCATTACCCTCGGCTTTTATACTCAGGAGAGATAACTTTAAATCCTGTAATTCTTGTTATCAAAATAAAAATTCAAAAATAACGTTTGGTAAAGTAATAAAAAACGCAGAAATTCCAAGAATACTTTTATCAAGAAAAAAAGCGATTTCGGAAATTGCCTCTGTTATTAATAGAGAAGACTTGGTTGTATCTGCAACCGGGATGATATCCCGTGAGTTATTTTGTACCTATGACCGTCCCGGAAACTTCTATATGCAAGGTTCAATGGGTACAACAGCAGCTATAGGTTTGGGTGTGGCGCTTAATCACCCAAAACGTAAAGTTATAATTATGGACGGAGACGGTTCGGTTCTCATGCGCATGGGTTCTCTTGCTACTGTCGGCTATCATCAACCTTCCCGATACATACATATTGTACTTGATAACGCATGTTACGATACTACGGGCGGACAAAAATCGACCTCAAATACGCTATCTTTTCCGCATTTAGCCGTATATGCCGGATATAGAAGAGCAGTAACCGTTTACAGCTTGAAAACAATGTTAAAATACTTCAATCAATTTCAAAAAGAGAAAGGCCCTTCAATGTTACATGTTAAAATTCGAAAAACAGCGAATCGGAAATCGAAACGCCCGACTTTATCCCCTGAAGAAATTCGAGATAGATTCATGGGGATGTTCAAGAAATAAGTGAACGAATTAGGTTTTTCTTTCTATAACCCCGTAAGAATCCATTTTGGCGTAGAATCGTATAAAGATACATTGAAAAGGATTCTCGGAACAAAAAAACTTAAATTAGCGCTTTTCTATGGTAAGAGTGCTATGAAAAAGATAGGCGTAATTAATACCATTAAAAATATTTT
>Ga0307420_1001020_pt1 | contig 12466 bp, 8 predicted proteins | sample SalMarWE160240MG_2_FD_202167 | JGI IMG/M metagenome (GOLD analysis project Ga0307420, IMG submission 202167) | Salt marsh sediment microbial communities from the Plum Island Ecosystem LTER, Massachusetts, United States - WE1602-40 | ecosystem: Environmental > Aquatic > Marine > Intertidal zone >... | reverse complement strand
TCATCTCCGAACACTGGGTGCACGGATGATTCCGAGAAATGAGTTTCTTCGCCTGCTGGAAGATGGTTTGAAGTCAGAAACGCATCGGGGGAACTGGAGTGCATTTATTGACGTATGAAAATGGAAACATCCTGGAGACTTTTATGTAAATAGGGAATTGAAGAGTGAATTTTCAAGAAATTATTAAGAGCTTGAGATTCCAAAGCATTTCCAGAGGCTAATCGACCAGGCTTATACAAAAGAATCAGTTCATTTAACACCGTAAGCCAGTATTTGGAGGATTCTGTCTCCGATACCCATAACCCAAGCACCTCTTTGGTACCCTCAAGATCTATCCCCACTATGGCATACACCGCTACATTCCTTACATGACCTTCAGTTCTCATTTTTAGAAACAGCGCATCCATGAATACTATCGAGTATACTTCCTGTAGCGGCCGATTCTGCAATTCCTTCGCTCTCTCAAGTGCTTTGTCTGTTATGTGACTTATCGATTCAGGTGAGAGCTCATACCATATCTACGATATGAGCCTGGATGTCCCTCCTAGTCATGCCTTTCGCATACATCGATATTATCTTCTCTTCAAGCCCATAAATATCTCGCTGTCGTTTCTTTATTACAGCAGGCTCAAAATTACTCTTTCGGTCCCTTGGTACTTCTAGCCCTATCTCTCCAAACTTCGATTTTACTTCTTTTTTCGGATACCCGTTTCGCGAATTGTCCGTCTCCTTAGATTTATGATCACACTTCTCATACCCAAGAAAACTTGTCATCTCTCCGTCAAAAAGACTTTCAAGGACCTCTTTACTAATTTCTCGCATGAAGTCATTGAAATCATCAAGGTTATGGATTTTCTTTTCTTTGAGAGCTTTTTTTAAATCTTCTTTATTCAAACATTTTGTACACCTCCAGTATTTTTTTTATCGGCCATCTGGAGGAACCTCCAGATGGGGTACTAGAGATGTACACAGTTTTATTTACACAACCACAACAAGAGTAGAAGCTCTTCTCTTGACCTGATTCTGGTATTCTGCGTAGTAAGTTTCGATCGCCATACAGCAGTCTTTGTGATAATCAAGCATTTTACGCTCATTGATTACACTTACTTTCACTTTTCCCATTCTTTTCTGACTTCTTCTTTCGCTTTTTCCCACTCTCTATTTAAAATATCATTCATGTCTCTTTCCAATTCTTCTTTTTCCTTACCAGCCTTCTCTTTCAATTGTTCTCTCAATTGTACAGTCATCGTTTTTGCCCATTCTTCTCGAATTCCCCCTACGGCTGCTTCCCATGTTGTATCCAATTCTCCTTGGTTTTTTACTGCATCTTCTATTTCAGCATATACCTTTTTACCTTCAACCGTTTCATTTGAATCTGGATGTTTTATAAATAGTGTATTCAATGTTTCTTTAGCCTTGTCATAGTCTTTATTCTCGAAAGACGCTTTCGCATCATTTAAAAGCAGAGTTGCTTCATATCTACATTCATCAAGTTCCTTTCTTATTTTTTCAGCTACAACATAGTTCATTATGAGAAACATAAGCCCCCCTGCAATAACTAATGACACAATTCTATTAACCCAAATCTTTGCCTTCTCGTTTTTAATCATAATATTCTCCTTTTTTTTTTACTAAAAACACTTTCTTATGTAAAATGGGCCGGATTTGGGCCGTCCCAACTCAAATGGCTCAAACGGATTGCTATCCACATCCGACCACAAGGTAGAGACGCTGCTATTGTTCCGCAACTCTTTGAAAATATGTGAAGACGCCCGTACCCAACCCATGTTATTTTTTCTTATGTCTTGTTATTTTCTTTTTTCACTAGCTCCGTCATCGCTTCGATAAAAAGTTCATTCACAGTCACTCCCTTTAGGACTGAGACAATCTTAAACTGCTTGTACAATTCCTCCGGGATACTTCGCACCCTGAATTCCCTATATGTTTTATTTGTCATGTTTGTCATTTATCAAGTTTAACATATTTTTGTTATATGTGTCAAGATATATTTGATACTCTTTTTAGAATAAGACAAGGGCTGTTTTGCAGAATTCAGTCAGTAAAAAAGTCTAGAAAACGGAGAGAAAGCTCACGAAAAACCTGACCGCAGGAAGAATTGATTTTTTTTCAGTGCAGCCACCTCTGGTGTGTCTGCCCAACTCCCCCCATAAAACAAGAGGAAAGATAACGAGGAAATGACCACAATCGGCAGAAGGGAGCCTTGCTTCAACAAAATGGACACTTCAAACCGCGTGCTCCGATATTCCCATGTGTACGAGGACCCGGTGCTTAACCAGACTCCGGTCCAAAGGGATCAGCCCATCCCGAAGGCGCTGGCCATCCATCTCCACCCACGACACGCCTCGCTCGCAACCTTCCGGATTCTCGACCTGGATCTCATAAATCGCGTTACCATGACGATAACGCAGGCGAAAGCCATCCCACCATCCGGGGATGACCGGATCTATCCGCATATGGTCTCCACGTACTTTCATCCCCAGGACATCTTCAACCCATGCCCGATACATCCAGGCCGCCGAACCCGTATACCAGGACCAACCGCCCTGGCCGATTCGCCCGGTCAATCGGTACACGTCAGCTGAGACCACGTAGGGCTCAACACCGTAGCGCCAGACTGCTTCCGAATCATGCGCGTGTTCGATCGGATTGAGCAAGCGCAGCATTTTCACCGCGCGCGCACCATCCCCTCGACGCGCCAAGGCCATGGCGAACCATATGGCGGCGTGAGTGTACTGGCCTCCGTTCTCCCGCACCCCGGGAGGGTACCCCTTGATGTATCCGGGTGATGGCTCCGTTCTATCAAAGGGTGGTGCAAAGAGCAGCACCAGGCCTTCATCTTCACGTACAAGATGTCGCCATGCAGATTCCAAAGCCCTCCCTGCGCGATCCGTGTTCGCAGCACCGCTTAAGCAGGCCCAAGACTGGGGCACAGAATCGATCCTCGCCTCCTTATTCGCCGAGGAACCTAGCGGTGTGCCGTCGTCGAAGATTGCCCTGAGATACCACTCCCCATCCCACGCCGCTCGCTCGACGCGCTGAATCAATGCCGTTCTTTCCTGATGGTAGGTCCGGCTTAAATCCGAGCGATCCATTATGTCAGACAGCTCGATCATGCACTGAAGCACATCCACAAGGAACCACGCCAGCCAAACACTCTCTCCCTTACCCCCGGCACCCACAAGGTTCATCCCATCGTTCCAGTCCCCTGTCCCAATCAGGGGCAACCCATGGGGCCCGGCAGTCAAACCGCGCGTGACCGCACGCTGGCAGTGCTCGAACAGCGTGGTGCGCCCAAACGTGACCTCCGGTACGGAGAAGATTTCGTTCTGATCGTCTTCCAGCACCGGAGCGTTCAAGAAGGGAACCTCTGTACGCAGGATGTCCCCATCACCGGTGGTCCGGATGTAGTGAGCGACGACGTGTGGAAGCCACAGCATGTCGTCGGAAATACGTGACCGGATACCTGCGCCGCTCGGTGGATGCCACCAGTGCTGAACATCTCCTTCCTTGAACTGACGGCTCGCCGCCAACAGGATGTGCTCTCGCGCCAGTTCGGGATACGCGTATAGGAACGCCGTCACATCCTGCAATTGATCGCGGAAACCGAATGCGCCGCCGGACTGGTAAAAGGCGGACCGCCCCCAGATGCGACAGCTCAGGCTTTGGTACAGGAGCCACCGGTTGATCAGTAAGTCCGCCGCGAGTTCGGGGGTATGCACTTCAAACGTGCCCAACAGATCATCCCACCAGGCTTTTGTTTTGCCAAACGCGGTCTCAAGGAACAACCCATCCCGGTAAATGAGAACGAGTCTGTGGGCCTTCTCCACCGACTCGGCCTGGCCCAACATGCAGGTGATATCAGCGCTCTCGCCGTACGCAAGCTCAAGGGTAATCTGCAGTGCTGCGCACTGGTCGAATCCCGCCCCCGTCCGGCGCGATAACCCTACCCGTTCCATCGCCGCTGGATTATCCAGCGAACGGTTGCGCCCAATGAATGAAGTGCGGCTGTCGCTGTATGAGTCCGGAGCCGGGGCGATGGCAGCGAAGGCGACTCGATCCCCATACTCAGGGTGGTATGGATTCCGAGCAATCAAAGCCTGGACTTCGTCATCCCAGTGGGTCAGGACGTGCATCTGGGTGGATTCACGGTTCTCGCCCATTGTCCACTCCACATAGTATGTGACAGAGAGCTTGCGAGGCCTGGAGGAGTCATTCCTCAACCTCAGCTTCTGCAACTTTATCGGTTCGCCCCCGTTGTCATCCACTGGAACGAAAACCGTCAGCTCCTGTTCGATCCCATGACTGTTGTGTTCGAAGACCGTGTATCCCGCCCCGTGCCTTGCTCGATAGGCGGTTTCCTCGCGGATTGGCGAAGGGGTCGGCGTCCAGTAGCCACCGGTCTCTTCGTCCCGGATGTACAACGCCTCAGACGGTGGATCCATCACGGGGTCGTTCGACCATTGGGTCAGGCGATTACGCTGGCTGTTGCCATACCAGGTGAAACCCGACCCAGTTTCGCTTACCAATGTACCGAAGGTTGGGTTTGCGATGACGTTAACCCAGGGGGCAGGCGTATGGATGCCGGGACCGAGATAGATCACGTATTCACGCCCATCCGCGGTAAAACCACCTAAGCTGTTGAAGTAGGGCAACTCCATGAAGGGCAGCGGAGGTGAAGGATCCTCCGGAGCACGTTTCCTGGACAAGGGTTCCGGCAGTTCGGGAATCTCCGTACGCACGCCTAATTGCTGAGGTAGCGTGCCGCGGGCCGCAACCAGCGCCAAACGTGCCGCAGCCATGAATAGCGTCAGATCTTCTTCAGGGATTTGATCCGCGCTTCGTAAGAATACCCCACCATGCTGGTCCATCGACGCATACTCCGAATGCGCCTTGATCAGGCCCTCGAGTTGTTCACGCAACGGCTGCTCATAGACGCTTGTCTCCTCGTTGAGGATCACCAAGTCTGCCTTCAATCCGTGCTTTCGCCAATAAGTGTGCGCCTGGAGCATTTGACGGACCAGGCTGATATCCCGTGCCTCGCCAATAGTGACCAGGGCAATCGGCAAATCGCCTGATATTCCATAGGGCCATAACCCGGCTTGTCCCTTGCGGTTCTCTTCGATGCGTTCGGCCGGAGGGCGAAAGAGGGGATTGGGAAACAGGAGGTGACTTGCGAGCTTTTGGAAGCGGCGCGCTTCGTCAGGCTTGATGTGGAGCAACCGCAACCCAAGATGGACAGAAACCCAGGCAAAATCCATCGCCCGATCGATCGCATGGGGATCGCTATACTTATCCATCAGCTTCAAGACCTGCTGGCGTGTTTCACCGGCGGCCAGAATCAGCGAAACCCGGGTGCGTTGACCTGGACCGAGAGTAAGGCTCCGGCGAAGTGAGAGGATCGGGTCCAGAACATAACCCTGGTTGTTGCCTAGCTCGCGGAAGACACCCATCGGATTCTCGAGCGTCCGTCCTCTTCCGATGAAAGTGCGCCGGTCGGTCTCGAACTGAAAGGCCTCATCATCGGCCTTGGCAAACGTCAGGCGGTGAGCGGCGAAGATAGGCTGGTCGTCTTCGCCGCGAGGTCGACGGTACGCAAGGAGCGCTTGATGTTGAGGTAACGCTTCAGTTTGGATGAACAGCTTGTTGAAGGCCGGATGCTGCAGGTCTGCGCCGTGCGGCGCCATCGAGAGCTCAACGTAGCTGGTGAGATTGAGGTGGCGGGTGCGAACTGATCTGTTGATCAGGGTGATCCGCCGAATCTCGACGTCATCTTCCGGTGAGACGACGACCTCCGTCTCGGTGTGAATGCCGTTATCGGTGCGCTGGAACACGGCACGGTCGAGCGCGAAGTTTACAGAATACGCATCAATCTTCCCGCAGATTGGGTGATAGGTGTTCGACCACAATCGATCCGAATCGGCCTCATATATGTAGCAGAAGGTTCCCCACGGATCCCGGGTCCGATCCGACCTCCAGCGTGTGATCTCATAGTCGCCCCACTGACTGTATCCGCCGCCCGCGTTCGTGACCATCAGGCCATAGCGACCATTGCAAAGCAGCTGGGTTTTGGGCGTGCTTGTATGGGGAGTATCGAATCTGCTTATCGATGGCGCGATTCCGCCGAAGCTCTCCGCCGAAGGCACCCTCTCGCGCGTCGAGATGTGGTACAGCGGAGGAAGGGTCGGGACGCGTTCATGAAGCAATGGCTCAACCGCACGCACACGTGCGTCGGCGTGGAAATAGCGCTGGAGCGGATTGCCATGGAGGAAGTTATTCAGAGACAGAAAACCCATGCATTGATGATGGGTCATATAAGCTCTCACGAGCACCCCGCGCTTGCCCTCGCGACTCGGTTGACGGCCGAAGTCCATTGCTTCGTAATAGCCGTAATCGTTCAGAAGGCCCAGGCTATCCAATCGTTTCAGATTCCGCACGGTCTCTCTCGGCGCGATATTCACCGCCAAAAGGCTGGCATAGGGCGCGACGACGAGCTCCTCCTCCAGGCCGCGCTTCAATCCGAGCTCCGGCACGCCAAAGGCCTTGTATTGATAGGTCTTGTTGATGTCCAGGTCTGAAAAGGCAGACTCCGAGATTCCCCACGGCACACGAAGCTTGCGGCCGTAGGCAACGTGGATCGCGACTGCTTCCTTCGCCGCCCTGTCAAGGAGCGAGTTTCCGTATGACCGTTGGAGAAGCAGCGGCATCAAATATTCGAACATGGATCCGGTCCAGCTGAGCAGTACTCGTCGCCGGCCGATTTTATTGTAGGGTCGGCTCAAGGAAAACCAGTGCTCAATAGGAACCTCCCCCCGAGCAATAGCGACGTAACTTCCAAGCCGCGCTTCACTCGCCAACAGATCGTAGTAGGCGCTATCCAGACGGCCTTCGGAGATGTTGTAGCCGATTGAGAACAACCGTCGTTTAGGATCATACAAAAAGCGCATGTTGATGGATTCGGATAACTCGCGTCCATCCCGGATGAGCCGATCGTACAGACCCAGCATTTCACCGGCCAGCCGTTTCGATTTTTCGAAAGCCTCAAGTACGCGGTCTATCCATTCGAGAAGAGGACTTGCAGCGGATGGAGCCTCCTTCCGGATCGATTGGAGGATCGGGATACAGCCGATGTGTCCATTCGCAAGATCGTGAAGGGAAGGCGCATAATTCAGATCCTGGCGGATGGCGAGCAGGGCTTCCACCCCAAGTTGGGCGATATCCTCTTCCGTCTTTTCATTGATGATCTCGATCCAGGTGAGATAGCGATCGGCGATCCTTAGCCAGGCTGATACCTGCCTCTCCATCTGCCTTGCCCAATAGGCCGCATCCGTATCACCCCCGGCAGACTCATGCGCTTTGCCTGCCAAAATCCTTACACTCCCCTCCGCCCGCCGCAGCAGGTGAAGCGATTCGGTGATGCGATCCGTCGAGCTTCCACTGGCGTGCTTCAGTTCCTCGAGGGCGTTCGTATCCAGACCGGAAATGCCCTCCTGTTCGGCGAGCGGTTTCAGGATTTCTCCGGTGTCCCGCAGACCTTCAAAGGCTCTCCCGTCCAGGAGAGGTCTCTGAAGCAGCTCCTCGAGTCCATGCTCAAGAGACCACAAGGCACCAAGCAGGTTTCCACTGTCCACGGCGGACACGTAGCGTGGTTCGAGTGGACTCAGTGTTTGAATATTATACCAATTCAGCAGATGGCCCTCATAGCGCTCCAACTTACCGATAGTCTCCATGGTATGCGTCAGTGTTTCTACGATCTGGTCCACCGTCAGATATCCGAAATCCTGCGCGGCCAACGCGCTCAGCATCCAGAGACCGATATTCGTTGGACTGGTGCGCATTGTCAGCTGGTTCTGATGGGAGACCTGGTAGTTATCGGGCGGAAGCCAGGAGGTCCGTTCGCTCACAAAGTCCGAGAAATAGCGCCAGGTCCGACGTGCAACCTTCCTCAGGTACATCAGATCCCTTGCGGGAAGCAGGGATCGCTTCGGTTTCGCTTGCGGCCGAAGGGACAAAAGCCAACCGATAAGAGGGGAAAAAAACCACAACACGAGCCAGGGGCTCGCCAATGCGAGGCCCGCCGGCATCCACCTCTGCACCACCCAACCCAGGATCCCGCTGAAGATGCTCGCCAGGCCCATGGAGATCATGAACATTGGCAGTTGATTCGGGGAACTCAAACGCGTCACCTGGGACGAAGTCCACTCGAGCATCCGCCGGTGCGAGATGAGCCGACGATACCAAACCCGCAAAATGGCATTCAGAGCCAATCCGGCTTGATAGGGAAGCAGTGCAGCTTCGACGATCGTCCGCAAAAGGTCATGAGCCAGCTTCGAGATGGAGAGGCTCTTCAGCCCATGATGGGTGGTCGCCCAGGTAAAGGGCTGTACCAAAGTTTGGAAAAGCAGCTGAATAACCACTACAAGGGAAGAGATCCATCCCATCTGAGGGGAGGTCAGCCATGCAGCCGTGAGCAAGCCCAGGCTGGCTGCGGGTACCAGACTTCTGCGCAAGTTATCTAAAATCTTCCACCGGTTGAACCAGGACAGCTGGTTCGGGCCTCGCCGCCCTCCATGTTGGGGAACACGAGAAAAGATCCAATCCGCGATTTGCCAATCCCCCCGGATCCAACGATGCTGCCGCCTGGTGTACGACAGGTAATCCTGCGGAAACTCATCAATGAGCTCGATATCACTGGCCAGGCCCACTCGAACGTGAGCACCTTCAATCAAGTCATGGCTCAGCAGCCATTCTTCGGGAAATCTTCCGGAAAGCACTCGGCTGAAAGCGCGCACATCATAGATGCCTTTGCCGTGGTAGGAGCCTTCACCGGAAAGATCCTGATTGACATCTGAAACAGCCTTGGTGTAAGGATCAATTCCAACCGCGTACGCAAAGAGACGGCTGAAAGGCGAGGCACTCGTGCTTGGCAGGGAAGGGCTCACGCGAGGTTGAATGATCGTGTAGGAGCCGGCGAGGATTCTACCTTCGGCATCGAAGCGTGGCCGGTTCAAAGGGTGAGCCAGGGTTTCGATCATCCTGCGGGCAGTGCCGCACGGCAGTTGCGTGTCACTATCCAGGGTGATGATGAACCTCACGTCGGACAGATGATCCGGGTCGCCGACGTGTACAAGCCGGCTGGCATCTTCAGGCCGCGTCCCATCGATCAATAGATTGAGTTCTTCCAGTTTGCCGCGTTTGCGCTCCCACCCGATGTATTTCTGCTCGGATTCACTCCAGGTCCTCTCCCGATGGAAAAGGAAGAAACGGTCACCACTATACTGCTGATTGAGGGTTTCGAGGCGTGCGATCGCAGTCTGGAGCAAGCGTTCGTCCTCTTCATGGTGTGTTTTTTCCGAATCCCTGTAATCCGTGAAAAGGCCGAAGAGCAGATTGTCCTCTTTGTTCGCGAGGTATCGGATTTCGAGCTTGGATACCTCAGCATCGATCGTCGCCGGGTCCACAAGCAGCGTGGGCACAACAACCAACGTTCGAAATGAGTCGGGAATTCCCGAACCCTCGAAATCCATCTTCGGAAGGGTGTGAGGCGGAAGTAGCCGCATGACAAGGTAATTCAGGACCTCGAGCGAGAGTTGACTGACGGGGATCAGCAAAAGGAGGGCTATCAGGAGGCGGATCTCGAACGCCTGTCCGCTCAGACCAAGCAGGACGATCAGAGAAAGGAATACTGCGGTGAAGAAGCTGAGCCCGATGAAGTACACTGCAGAATGATGGCGGTATACCCATTGCAGGACGCGGAATCGTGGTACCTCACGGCAGCGTATGAGCTGCGCAAGCTCGCGCCTTCCTTCACCAATCAGATAGGTCCCGACGTGGATCCGCCTTTCATCCTCGGCCGCTTCACGCGCTGCGTGTGCAGCTAGCTCGATTGCACGTTGGGCGACCTCACTTTCCGCCTGACCGGACCCATGGGCGAGCTCCTCAACCGTCCGACGATACCGATCACGCGTGTCGAAATCCATCTCGGAATAGATGCCGGATGGATCCAAACGAAGTACCCGCTCCACACGGCTGAGATGCTCAAAGATCTGTCTCCAGTCCATCAGGGCGAGCTGTCGCAAGCTGGTGAATGCATTGCCAATCGAGATCTGATCCTTCGTCTGTCGGTTTTGCTCTCGTAAGTTTAGTTCACTCAGGGACTTGCCACTGGTGCGCTCCAACCAGATCTGGACTGGCACTAACGCAGCTTCTTCGTCGTAGAGGTGATCTATCAGTTGACAAGCAAAATAGGGGCTTGGGTTGGGCTGGGATTCAGTAAGTTCTGCCATGATCGCGAAGAGCTGGTTGGGATCTCGCCAATTGGTTGTGATGAGCCTGTTTGCCCAGAAGTCGGCAATCTCGCGATCTTGCAGCTCGGTCAGGACTCTTGCCGCGATAACCTGGATCCCCTCAATCAGCGAGATGCGTAACATCTGGGGGATAGCCCACAGTTCACCGATCGTAAGCGTGTGCACGGATTGATACGCTTCCGTAAAGGCAATGATATTCTCTCGGTCGAGGCGCAAGTCCGCGTGGGAGACGAGCTCCTTAGCAAGGCCGTAGATACGCGGCAGATCCTGGTACGGCTTGTTTACAAGCGCCGGCAGCTTCTGGTAGTAACGCCGGGGAAGATTCAGTTGAATATCACGGGCGTTGCCTTCGATGATATACTCATTGTCGAGAATCCACTCGGCGATCGGAGTCGCACTCTGTTCCAGTCGAATCGCTTCGGAAAGATCCGAGCAAACCATACGGATCCATTGCCGGGCCCGTTCGAGACGCTCGAGTAGCTTGGTGTTCCTGTGCGGCTCAGGATCCACCTGATGGTTCATTGCCAGGCGCTTTGCATGCTCCTGGACCTGTACCGGGGAGAGCGGCACCTCTGGGCCACTCACATCTTCGATCAGGCTCTCGCGCTTCGGATGCAGGACGAAAACCACTGGCGGGGTCTCGCTGCTTTCCCGAAGTACCGCCACTGGAAGCAGCAAGGTTTTAATCGGTGCCTGGAGAATAAGTACGGTCTCCTCAGCCGTTAACCAACGTGCATGACTCTCAAGGAACCTTCGGTCGACACCGTACTTCGATCGTCGTATCCACACCCTACCGAAGAGGGCTCCGAGTGATCCACCCGCCAGGATTGAGATCAGGTTTGAAGGGGTCCCGCTCAGAATCAGCCCCGACCAATGGAAAACCAAGGAAGCAAATCCGGTGAGGCCCCCGATCAGAATGCCCGCCAGTGTCGTCCCGAGAGCACAGCGCAAAAGGAAGGGGTCCCGTGTGTGTATACGTCCATCAATGGTCTTGTGGACCAATGCGGTGCGTCGGAAGCCTCTCCGCCCCAGCTCACGGAGGGCCCTCCGAGCTGTATCACATCTTACAAAGTAACCTGTGAGAGTACCTACTTCCACTTCCCGTCCTTTCATCACCACTCAATCCAAGCTTCCGGGCATTGCAATGACTCTCATTGGATGATGTGTTACGAATCGCCGCTTCCAGAATATCGTGCTTTTATGTCATTAGCCCAAATCTCGGATCAACTTCCGCACGTGATCCGGCGCTGTCCTCCAGACAAACACTGCCGCCACTAGATGGGTTATCATGATTAACTTCAAAGCTCTCAGCTTGATCTTTGAAAGGTTTTACTTTATAAGAAGCAGCAGGTGGCTGTGCACTGCCCTTATTCCCATACGGAACCATGGGAGAAACGGAAGGAGATGACCTGTATTCTACAAACTATGTGCATCTATGATCTGTAGCGCATATCGACCACGTTGATAGGATTGGTCAAGTGTCCTCTTAGAGAACCCTCCCTGCTCTGCATCGGTATCGACAAGATAGCACGTAGATCTCTGATATATGGCGACGTCAGCCCTTTTTCTTGACAAGCACACCGATAACCAAGCCCACAATACCAATGAATATTTCTAGCAAAGCCTGCCACACAGGCCCCGGCTTCATTCCCAGTGCACCCATCAAAATAACAAGTATGCTGATAATGATAAGCGCGATTCTTAACATTTCTCGTGTACCCCTTTATCAGAATATTTGATCGAACATAAAGAGAATTTTACATTTATTAAACTGTGTATCACGCCGGGAGTACCGTGTTTTAATACTTCCAGTGTGAAATTATTTCTTGAATTTCCTTACGGCATTGTCGATCGACTTGGTCATGCTGTCAATTACTTTCTTAGTCCCTCTGTTGAGCTCTTTCCAGCCCTCCACGCTCGCGGTTTTCAACTTCTGCAAATGCTCCTCGGCCTCTTTCCTCTTCCTCAGAAGTTCATCTACCGCTTTTTCGTAGTCGGTCTTCACGGTGCCGGCGTACGAGGCCGCCTTGGCCTTCAGCTCGTCAAGCTTCTTATCTAAATCGTTGAGTTGGCCGGACAGCTTGGCGAGGTATGATTTTTTTGAATTGTTATCCATAGAGTATCTCCTTGATAAAGTGAGG
>Ga0307420_1001018_pt1 | contig 12479 bp, 8 predicted proteins | sample SalMarWE160240MG_2_FD_202167 | JGI IMG/M metagenome (GOLD analysis project Ga0307420, IMG submission 202167) | Salt marsh sediment microbial communities from the Plum Island Ecosystem LTER, Massachusetts, United States - WE1602-40 | ecosystem: Environmental > Aquatic > Marine > Intertidal zone >... | reverse complement strand
ACATCATGTTTAGAAGCACTCAATTTGCCGGCAACATTTCTGCCAAGAAGACCACCACCACCGATAATCACATACATTTATCACCTCCTATTTCCAAGTGTTTTTGTAAAATAACATAAGAATGGGCAAAATTTCCAATCTTCCCGCGAGCATACCTATTATATAGGTTAATTTTATAACAGGAGAAAGTTTTATTATTTCAGAAGCTGAAATATAACAAGGCCCTACATTACCAAGAGCTGAAGTCATACCGGAAAAAGATTCCAAAGCCCCGTGTTCGCTAAAAAACGCTGTTACCAATCCACCTGTTGCCAATAAAAACATCCAGGCTGCAAATAAAGCTGTAACTCTTCTTACCTCATCGAAATCTACTTTGCTACCATCAACCATAATAAAACGCACTACATGAAGAGGATAAACAATCGATAAAATCTTAAATTTAATCAGTTTAAATAAAATACCTATACGTAAAACTTTCAATCCTCCCGAAGTAGAACCTACACATCCACCTATAATCATTAAAAAAAGAAAAATCTGTTTTGCTACTCCTCCGTAAAGAGGAGCGCCAATATCGCGGGTCGCGTAACCTGTAGTAGTCATAATCGCTACAACCTGAAAAATCGAAGTTCTAACTAAACCAGGAGAAAAAATTTCTCCGGAAGCAAATTGCTTCAAAACGATAATACCTGAAGCCGAGCACATAAAAAGTAAGAATAATTTAATTTCAAAAGAATCCCATAAAGCCTTGATATCTCCCTGAAAAATCCTATAATGAAAAAGAAAATTCATTCCCGCAAATAACATAAAGATAATTATAGTCCACTCAATTGTATTCGATAAAGGATAATTCATATAAGAATAATATCCGATGCTTAAATCATGCGTAGAAAAACCTCCACTTGAAAGAGTCGTAAAGGAGTGCGTAATCGCATCAAAGAAGCTTAAACCCTCTATTTTCAGCAAAAATACAAGAACCAAAGTTAATACTCCATATATAATCCACAGTATTCTTATAGTATTAAATAACCCCGGAGCTATTCTTTTGGTTCTAATTTTATGACTTTCGCCCGCAAAAAGTTTTGGAGCGACACCTCCTTCATAAATAATTAATAAAGCGAAACTTAAGATTCCAAGACCTCCAACCCACTGAGTTAAGGCTCTGTAAAAAAGTATCGATCGGCTTTTAGCATCTAAATCTGAGAGAACTGTTATCCCCGTAGTCGTGAAACCCGAAACTGATTCAAAAAAAGAATTGACAAAACCCGATTGAAACCCAATCAAGTACGGTAATGAACCAATTAAAGAAACAATAATCCATGATAAAGACGCGATTAACATTCCCTGTTTATGATTAATCCTCTCTACAGGATTTCGACCTTTTAAAATAAGACCTAAAACTAAAGAAATAACAGCCGGAACCAAAAAAGCATTTAAGTTTATAAGATCCCTAAGATATAAATAATCAACAAATAAGGGAATTAAGAAAAGAAAAGAAAAATATATTAAAATTGAGCCAAGATAACCCTTAACAGGTGTAAGCTCAAATAAAAATCGGGCTAATAGTCTTTTCCGTATTTTCATTATATTATACAAGATATGAGTTTCCCTTTTAAATGTCAACGCCCCACCCTTCACCTGAAAAAATCAGCCACGGATTTACACGGATAAAAAACATTTTCAAACAGAAACACAAAGAAAAAAACAAAAAAATATTTGTGTTGTTCATACCCTGACCCAAGCAAAATATTCACATACAGAACTTATAAAAACTGTATTTTGTTGTCTATGCTAAATCTCAAAAACTAAATCCCAAATCTTATTTTTGACTTATAAAGCAAAAAAAACACACAAAAAATACAAAATTTAAAGTTTTTTTAATAACTCAACAAATCAACTATTCTAACGATTTGTAGAATTCGTATAAGAGAATCAAAAAAACTTTGGGCTCTTTTTTCTCAACCCCCCCAAGCTGAAAACCTTATATTACATGGGTTTAAGGCTTTAGACTTTTTCCGGAAAAATAAAACAGTCAATATAGAGACGAAAAAACAATTTATTGGCTAAAAATAACAAAAACTGATTGACATAAAATTTTTGCCGATTTTTAAAAAAACCCCTTGACATATTAGCAAAAATGCTTAAACTCCTTTTATAACAATAAAAGGAGGCTATTTAATGAACAAAAAAGAATTAATCGACGCAGTAGCAAAGGATTGTGGGTGCAAAAAATCGGAAGCTAAAGAGATGACTGAAAGTCTTATCAACAACATAGTTAAATCTTTAAAAAAGAAAGACCGTGTTGTTATAGTAGGATTTGGAGTTTTCGATGTAAAGCATAGGAAAGCAAGAATTGCCAGGAATCCTCAGAAGCCTAATCAGACAGTTAAGGTTCCAGCCCGAAATGTGCCAGTATTCCGCGCAGGAAAAAACCTTAAAGACGCAGTAAAGTAGGTAGTTTAGTAAAAATATTTAAAGATCTGGAAAATCAAATAATCCAGACTCTGAGGAAAAGTAGAGGATGGATCGGAAATGACACAGTAGAAATAAATAAGAACCAGGTCGTGAGTACAGACTCATTTATAGAGGGAGTACATTTTACTCCCTCTATTTTTTCTCCTTACGATATTGGATACAAAGCTCTTGGATCGGCACTATCGGATATCGCAGCCTCTGGCGCTAAACCAACATGGTACTTCCTAAATCTTGGAATAAAGAAAAACCAAACAATTAAAGAAATCAAAGGGATTTTCAAGGGATTACAATACCATGAACATAAATATTCTATTAAACTACTTGGGGGAGATACTACAAGATCGCCGTTTTTGTTTCTAAGCATTACGGTCGGAGGAACAACAAAAAACCAAATTCCCCGTTACCGGGCAAAAAAGGATGATAGAATATATCTTACGGGTAACATTGGCGGCGCGATTATGGGCTTCATTGCTCTTCAGAAAAAGATAAAATCTAACATAACGAAATACCACTTAACTCCGGAAATAAGATGCGAAGAAGCTTTGAAACTTACACGTAAATACCGAATAAATTCTATGATAGATATATCCGATGGATTACTAATAGATTCCAACCACATATCGGAAGAAAGCGGTAAAAAGCTCGATATAAACTTTAAAGACATTCCTATTTGTCCCGAATGTGAAAGGTTTGCCGAAAAACATTCCCTGGATTTAAAAGAAAACGTCTTAACATCGGGAGAAGAATTTGAATTACTATTTACATCTCCTGATAAAATAAAAGAGAAATTTGTACACGAAATCGGATATGTATCAAATGGGAAAGGGGTTTACATCGACGGTAAACTCACTCCCCCCCGGGGATACAGTCATTTTAAATAAAATGATTGGTATATCAGTGAATCAGGAAATGAGTAAATCAGTTAAAATGACAAAAACTTTTTAAATCTAAACTTATCCATCTATGTTTACTTTCCGTATTCTCCGAATCTATGTTGAATAGTTAAACAATCTATTTACTACCCATCTACGCATTTACCCATTCTCTATTTTTGTCATCCGTGGCTAATTAAGAAAAAGTCGCGGGTTTGCTTTTAAATCAAAATCCGAGCGAATATCTTCTTTTAGCAGTTTATATCCGAGAAAAGCAACCATTGCTCCGTTATCTACCGTAAATTCCGCGGAAGGCGCAATCCAATCAACATCTAATTCTTCAAGCCTTTTCCTTAATAATTTATTGGCAGAGACTCCGCCAGATATTGAAATTCTATCGATACCGGTCATATTTACAGCTCTTTTCAATTTAATTATTAACGTCTCGATAGCCGCTTTTTGAAAAGAGGCAGCGATATCAGGAATTTTGTAAATCCTTTCTGCGTACGGAATATCCCGGTACGTATATAAAACGCTCGTTTTCAATCCGGAGTAAGAAAAATTCAGAGCCCCAGGGTCTGGTACGGGAAAATTAAAAGCATCATCCTTTCCCTTTCGCGCGAAATTTTGTATTACAGGACCACCAGGATAACCAATACCGATAAGTTTAGAAACTTTATCAAAACTTTCCCCACAGGCATCATCGAGTGTAGAACCGAGAACTTTATAATCTCTAAAACCATCGACCTTTACGATCGAAGTATGCCCTCCAGAAACAAGCAAAGAAAGAAAAGGGTAAGAACACTCCGGGGAAGTAATAAAGGGTGAATAAATATGTGCTTCAAGATGATTGACCCCTACAAAAGGAATTCCAGTAGAATAAGCTAAACCCTTCGCGAAACTTAAACCAATAAGAAGAGAACATAGTAAACCCGGGCCATAAGTTACTGCGATACCATCAATATCATTTATGGTTAATTTGCTTTCTTTTAATATCTCTTCAGTCATCTTAAGAACCCTTTCTGTATGCTCCCGCGAAGCTATTTCCGGAACCACTCCACCAAAATGACTATGAATTTGTTGAGAATAAATATTGTTAAATAAAACTTTTTCGTTTTCCAGGAGAGAAACTCCCGTTTCGTCACACGAAGTTTCAAAACCCAATACAATCATTTCGTTACTTTTATCTTGCTCGGAAAAACCTCTATTAATGGATTGCCTATGGTAATAGTCGTAAAAGCCCCTCCAGGTATCGAATCCGGTGAAAGATATTCAATGTTGGAGACAATACTTTTCGGACCTCTTAAAGTCACTTTACCAGGCTCAAAAATCACACCTTTTACAGAAGTTATACTCACTTCCGTTCTGATCAACGAGTCCAGCACCACCTGAATAGAATCAGGTATTATTATTTCATAATCCTCGATTCCCAAAAGAATAGGAAAAGAAATATCTTTTTCATCAAGCTTAAACTTATATATTCCGGGAAAATCATATGGTAATGTAAGGACAGGAGATACCTTCTTTAATAGATTTTGCTGTCTTTTTTTAGCCGCAACTCGTAGTTTAACCGAATCCGTAGAAATCTCTTTTAAAATAATATTTTTAGGTACCTTTACTTCTAACATAAAGGAATTATCAACTACAACAACTTCATTCGTCTTCGCGTAATACCAGAAAATCACCGCAAAAACAATAGAAGCTATAAGGGATATTATGTTTTTTTTATTTTTAAAGAAATCAAATCCCATTGATTTCCACCGGTACATCGCCTTCTTTAATTTCTCCGATTAGCTTTCCTAATCCAAGGTCTTTTTCACAAATTACAAGCATGCCTATACCCATATTGAAAACCGAAAACATTTCCCTATCTGGTATATTTCCTTTTTCTTGAATAAATTTAAAAAGTTCAGGAACTTCAAAACTTCCAGGATCGATATGACAGGTTAAACCCCGTGGTAAAATTCTAGGAATATTGCCGTAAAAACCACCACCGGTAATATGACACATCCCTTTTATCTCTTTTAAAAAAGGGGAAATCTCCTTATAATAAGATTTGTGGGGTGTCAGCAATAGATCACCAAGAACCCCATTCAAACTTTCTATATACGCGTTCAAAGAAAGACCGGCCTCCTTAACTACGGCTCTTATAAGAGAGTATCCATTAGTATGGAAACCCGAAGAAGGAAGTCCAAAAACTTTATCTCCCGATTTAATATTACTCCCATCTATAATATTTTCTTGTTCAACTATTCCGGTTATTTGAACCGCCACATCAAAAATATTATCTCCGTAAAGATCGGGCATCTCGGCTGTTTCCCCCCCAATAATAGAACATTCATTTTCCCCACAAGCTTTTGACATACCTTTTACAACATCGACTATAACACCCTTTTCAAGTTTCCCAGCACCAAAATAATCTAAAACATACATTGGTTTGGCTCCCATTACAAGAATATCATTAACACAATGGTTTACAATGTCATGTCCCAAACCTTCATAATAACCATAATCGATAGCCACAAGTATTTTTGTACCAACTCCATCAATAGAAGAAACAAGTACTGGACTTTTATATCCCTCGGGAATTTTATATGTTGCCCCAAAATGTCCGGGTAAAGTTAAAACATTACTTGTTAAAGTTTTCTTGATTAAGTTCTTAATATCAGAAAGAGCATCCGCAGCCTTTCGGATATCAACTCCTGCTTCTTTATACAACATTAATGTTTCTTTGCTTCTCCGAGATAACGCTTAGCTTGAGCATGAGAAGGATCCGCGCTAAGCACCTGCTGAAAGTATTTTATTGCCTCTTTATAATTGCCATCAAAATAAGCACTTAAACCTTTAGTATAAAGATCAGCAATTTGCTGTTTTGATAAACCCGGCTTCTTTTTTACCGGAGCTGGCTTTTTAGTAGTTGTGGTAGTTCTGACGGGTTTTTTTCTACTACTTGCAGTAGATAACCTGTCTTTTAAATTTTGTATATGTTTTCGAGTTGCAGAAGAGTCCTCCCACACAAGAACCTGTTCCCAAAGAGTTATTGCCCCGCGTATATCGCCGGAGGATTCACGAGCTTTCGCTTTTTGCTTAAGCGAATTCACATTACCCGCAAAGGCTTTTTGAACCATACTTAATCCTTTTTTTGCCTTACCGTTATTCGGATATAAAGTAATTGCTTCTTCAAGTTTTTTCTTAGCTGCTTCTAAACGACCATACTTGTAATCCGTTGCCGCCTCTTTTGTTAAATCCATAGATTTTTTAATAGCGGGATTTATAACTTTTGTCAAACCGACATCAAAATCTATAACACTACCTGCTTTAACCGGGACATTAGCTTTTTTCATCTTGTATCCGGCCGAAAAAACAGTAACATTATAAATACCGGGTTTTAATTCAAGTACTCTTTTTTGATTGGCAGTTACCTCAAAAGTCCTCTCAATATTACCCAGAGAAACAATTATTTTACCCTGAATAGGGATTCCACTCTTTTCATCCTTCAGCGCTATTTTTAACGTTCCGATAGCATTTTCTTTCCTTGCGCCAAAGCCACCACCCAACACGTTAGCAGACAAAGATAAGCTTAACCAGGGCGCGTTAATCAGCGAATCCGAATCCGCAAAAAAGTGTTCTATTTTACCCAAACTCAAAGAACCTTTCCAAATCCCCGATTCATACCCAAGACCCACATTCGCGTCTCTCCCATCGGTTTCAGTCATGAATGTAAAACCTATCGGAGTACTAAACTTTAATCCGCCAAACATACCAACCATAAAATCTGCGTGTTTTTCTTCGGAAAAAGCATCGAAATTCAGGTATTTACTCCTGGGCCCATAACCGACAAACTTACCTCTACCTAAACCAAGAGTCATTTCAATACTATTGGTTAATCCCTTCGTAGCAACCAGATAAGCAGAAGCGATTTCCGGAGGGCGCGGATAATATAATTCATCAATTAACCCCGAATCTCCAAGCGGAGATACAAACTTACTATTAGTAAGCTCTTCAATTCCAATAGAAAAACCAGGTAAATTCAAGTTCTCTTCTATAATTTGATAAGATAAATCGAGACAGAAATTTTTCTCGGTATAAACTTTCAATCCCGCGGTAAAACCAGCTATACTATACTCCAACGAACCATTAACATCCACATTTTGCTCGGCTTCACTGGAAAGCGCGTAACCACCGTTAAAGTTAATAAAAAGACCGTCCCGGGCAGTCGCGCTCGGAATATCTATGTAATTTCCCCAACTACAACCCTGGGCGTAAATAGCCTGATTGGCTATAAAGAAAATGAATATTAAACTTATACCTAATTTCGCGATATTTTTTCCCATTGTTATATAAATGATACTTATTTTTCAAACCTTGTCAAGGGTAAACTTCTCTATTTTTTCTAAATGAAATCGTAAGGTATTGGATATGACTGATAAAGAATTTTATGCATTGACAAAATATAAAGAAATCTTTACTATGTTATAAATAACAAAGGAGTAAAAAATGAACAAAAAAATGTTTTTAGCGGTATTTTTTATTCTATTTATAAGCGTACATTCGGCTTTCGCAGAAAATTTATCTTCATCATTAAATAGACTCTACAAACTTCAAGCTGATAAAAATGATTATTTACAATTCGCCAAACAATCCAATCTACATATTATCGAAGACAGAGTAGTCGTTACCGTTTTAACCAAACGGGATATCACAACCGCGGATATAGATGAAAACAATCTAACAGCCTTCGGCGCGCGTATTCAGGCGAGAGCAAAACATTCTATGAGGGTCGAGATACCTATTAGCGCGCTTAAAGATGTATCGAACGCGCTTATCGGAGATGCAATAATCACTCCCCCGATCAAACCGGAAGAGCACGCGGTAACAAGCCAAGGGGTAGCTCTAATGAACGCCGACGAATGGCAGACAGCCGGATATACGGGTTCGGGTTTAAACATTGCCGTTATAGACGGAGGTTTCGATTCATTAACAGAAGCACAAGTTGCTGGTGACATGCCTGTAACATACCACAGCTATGATTTCGAGGGTAGTGGACTCCAGACCACAACTCCTCACGGAACCGCGGTAACCGAGGCAATCTATGATTTAGTACCCGACGCGGACTTTTATCTATACAAAATAGCTGATTTAACCGATTTAGAAAACGCGATAGACTCCTGCATCAGCAATGGTGTCGACATCGTCAACCATTCAATGGGATGGTTTAACGCGGGAGGCTATTATGATGGAACAGGTTACGTATGTAGCCCTGTCGATACTGCATTAAATCACGGCATACTATGGGTAAACTCTGCAGGCAACTCTGCTCTGCAACATTACAGAGATACATTCTCGGTTTATAGTCCAGGTCTGTATCATGATTTCAACGGTTCAGGAGATACTATAAATTCGATTGGCAGCTATACTGATATTGAGTATATCAGAATAGTAATGAATTGGGACGATTATGATACTTATGGAAGCAGCAACGAAGATTACGATCTTTATCTGGTAAGAGAAACCAGTCCTTCAAACTGGGTAGTAGTAGCCAGTTCCACAAACAACCAAGACGGTACTTACCCGCCCCAGGAAATGATAAATATTCTCGCGCCAACGGACGGAGAGTATGGAATTATGGTAAGAGAAGTTTCAATTTCCACTAACGCAGATTTTACGATATTTAACCTGGATAAAAATCTGGGTTATTATACAGAATCGAGCAGTCTTACGGATCCCGGAACCATTACGGATGTGGTAACTGTGGGCGCCATCAATCGAACAGTATACAATACTACGGGAGCTATAGAACCTTTTAGCTCTCAGGGACCAACAACAGACGGCAGGATGAAACCCGACGTCGCGGCACCCGATAACTGCATTAGTCACGCCTTTGGCTATTGGGCGGGTACCTCTCTATCATCCCCTCACACAGCAGGTGTTTGCGCCCTGATTAAATCACGGTTTACAGGATTCAATAATAATAGCATTCGGAATTATCTATACGATACTTGTACAGTAGATGTAGGCACTTCCGGAAAAGATAATATATACGGTTGGGGTAAAGTTGTTATGCCCGATATTTCTATCACCGTAACTTCTCCTAATGGCGGCGAGGAGTGGCAGGTTGGAAGTAGTCAAAATATTACATGGACTTCAAGCGGAACGAGCGGTAATGTTCATATCGAGTATTCGACCAACAATGGTTCCAATTGGACCGATGTAATCGCGAGCACCACGGATGACGGAACTCATCCATGGACGATACCGAACGCGCCTTCAGTTAACTGCCTGATCCGTATAAGTGATACAGATGGTGGAGACCCTTCGGACGTAAGCGATGCTGTATTTACAATATATACCACACCGGATATAACAGTTACAGCACCAAACGGCGGAGAGGAGTGGCAGGTCGGAAGCAGTCAAAACATTACCTGGACTTCGGTTGGAACAAGCGGTAATGTTCATATCGAGTATTCGATAAACAATGGTTCTAATTGGACGGACGTGATTGCGAGTACCACGGATGACGAAATTCATCCCTGGACAATACCGAACGCCCCTTCAGTTAATTGCCTGGTTCGAATAAGTGATACGGACGGAAGCCCATCGGACGTAAGCAATGCCGTATTTACAATATCGTCGGCGCCATTTATCTCCGTAACAGCTCCCAACGGCGGAGAAAACTGGGAGGTTGACAGCACTTACGACATCATCTGGACTACGAATCTTACAACTGAAGTCGTCCGAATCGAGTATTCTACAGACAATGGGGAGAACTGGTCGGAGATAGTTACGAACAAACAAGCGGATACCATTACTTACCCCTGGATAATACCCAATACACCCTCAGACAGCTGCCTTGTGAGGATTACAGATATCGCAACAGGTCTTATTTCGGATACAAGTGATACAGTATTCTCGATAATATCACCATACATAACAGTTACGAGCCCCAACGGAAGTGAAATCTGGTATATAGACAGCACATATGATATTACCTGGACTTCGGAAGGTACAAGTGATTTTCTGTTCATCGATTACTCAATAGACAGCGGGGCAAACTGGTTGGAAGTTACCTCCTATGTCCACCCTGATTCAGGCTTTTACTCCTGGACAATACCAAACACACCTTCAAAAAGATGCCTTATAAGAGTTGCCGATTCATTCGATATAACTCAAAGCCCTTCAGATACAAGTGACGCGTTTTTCGAAATCGCTCCTACACCATACATAACGATTACCGCTCCCAACGGAGGAGAAAATTGGCACGCGGACAGCACCTATAATATTACCTGGGCTTCAAACCTTACCATCGAAGGTGTTAGAATCGAGTATTCTACAGATAACGGCTCGAGCTGGTCGGAGATAATTGCGGCTATACAAGCGGATACCCTGTCCTACTACTGGATAGTACCCAATACACCTTCAGACAGTTGTCTTGTGAGAATTATCGACACAACCGGTTTTCCTTCAGATACAAGTGATGCGTTATTTACTATTTCTCCTACTTCAGCCATTCCTTTTTCTAGAATACCAAAAGTTTATTCTATGAGTGTAAAAGGGGTTATAGTAAATCATAATTTAGAAATAAAATACGGATTACCCGAGAAAAACGATGTTAATTTTGAAGTTTACGATATAAAAGGAACAAAAATAAAAGAAATTTCAGAAGAGAACATTGCAGGTTTCCATTCAAAACAAATAGATATAAGTAATAACTCGGCAGGTGTATATTTTATCAGAATGAAAGCCAACGGGAATAAGTTTATTAAATTAACAAAGTTTATTTATGTAAAATAATCCTTTAAAGATCTACCACTGAGGACACAGAGAAAACAGAATTCAGAAGCCGGGAGACAGAATACAGAATCCCATCCCCACATCCGAGAATGGGGCACAGATAAACACGGATTTTTTTATTTTTAATTCAATATTCAAAATTATTAATTGTTGTTAGCCGTAAGCCATAGCCTTAGAGCGGTTCTGACCTTGACATTATAAAAGATAATTTTATAATCTAAAAGTGGAATTCTTTTAAGGAGGGATAATGATTCCAAGATATAGTATTGAAGAAATTGATAAAATCTGGTCTGATGATAACAAATTTAAGATTTGGTTCGAAGTCGAACTTGCTGTCCTTTCTGCCCGCGAGAAATTGGGGGATATCCCAAAGGGTACCGCAAAATCTTTAGAAGGAATCAAAGTTTCCGCCGAAAGGATAAAAGAAATCGAAAAAAAGACTCGACACGACGTCGTATCTTTTATTACTGCCGTAGGAGAAAAAGGAGGAGATTCGACCCGGTTTTTCCATCAGGGATTAACATCGTCGGATATTGTAGATACTTCTTTCGCAATCCAGGTAAAAGAATGTTCGGCAATAGTAAAAAAAGACCTCGAAAATATCCTTGAAATCTTAAAAGAAAAAGCTCTCGAATGTAAAGGAATTCCCATTATAGGAAGAACTCATGGTATTCACGGAGAACCAACCTCTCTCGGACTTAAATTCTTATCATGGTATTCGGAAATGAAAAGAGCAAACCGTCGGTTTGAAACAGCTTCGAGCGAAACCGAATACGGAAAAATATCCGGTGCAATGGGCAATTTCGCCCATCTCGATCCCGAAGTGGAAGAACTTGCGTTAAAAAAACTAAATATAAAGCCCGAGCCAATCTCAACTCAGATCGTACCGCGAGATAGGTATGCAGAATATATATTCGCGTTAGCAACCATAGGTTCCACAATCGAACACATAGCACACGAAATACGACACTTGCAAAGAACGGAAATAAGAGAATTAGAAGAACCATTTAAAAAAGGGCAGAAAGGCTCATCCGCAATGCCGCATAAAAGAAATCCTATACTTTGCGAACGCCTCTCAGGAATGAGCCGCCTGCTCCGGTCATATTTAATAACCGCAATGGAAAATATAATTTTGTGGAATGAAAGAGATATTTCACACTCATCCACAGAAAGAATTTATTTTCCGGATGCTATAACGTTAACAGTTTACATGTTAAGAAAACTGGCTTTCGTTGTTAAAGATATAAATATATACAAAGATAACATAGAAAAAAATATCTGGCATACAAGAGGCCTTGTCTTCTCGCAGAGAGTACTTATTACACTGCTCGACAAAGGAGTAAA
>Ga0307420_1001017_pt1 | contig 12484 bp, 8 predicted proteins | sample SalMarWE160240MG_2_FD_202167 | JGI IMG/M metagenome (GOLD analysis project Ga0307420, IMG submission 202167) | Salt marsh sediment microbial communities from the Plum Island Ecosystem LTER, Massachusetts, United States - WE1602-40 | ecosystem: Environmental > Aquatic > Marine > Intertidal zone >... | reverse complement strand
GCTGCGATGGGACTGGTGCAAGCGATACTGGCGCTGGCCGGAGCAGCCGCCATACTTTTCACAGGCCTACGACTCCGGTCCGCAAAAAGAGATTGGAGATTGGAGATTTCACAGTTGTTATTTGCCCTCACCGGCCTACTGCTCACCACCTGGCTGATCACGCCGCTCTCCCGTCCGCTCTGGGATGCCCTTCCGCCACTGCAGCTAATCCAGTTCCCGTGGCGCATCCTTTCGGTGCAGGCCCTTTTCACCGCGCTGCTGGCCGGCGCGATCCCCTCTCTCGTGCCTTCCCATCGGGGAAGATGGCAAGGGCGGCAGCAGTGGCTAATCGGCGCCATCCTGGCGCTTCTCCTGGCCATAACCGGGCTGGCCGGCCTGCGCCCCGAATATCTGCCCATCGCCGCCGACGAAGTCACCGTCGAACGGCTGCAACTATACGAGCTCTTCACCGGCAACGTGGGCACGACCATCCGCTACGAGTGGTTGCCGCGCTGGGTGATGCCGCGCCCCTTCACCGGCCCTGCCCTGTTCGATCCCGATGAGCCCCCGAGAGCAATCCCGCTCGGCGGCGAACTGGACAGCGCAGCAGAGATCACACACGCGCCCACACGCCGCGTCTGGACGGTGGAAGCAGGCAACGGCGGCACGGAGGTCGCCTTCCCCCTCTACTACTGGCCCGGCTGGCGGGCGACGGTGGATGGCGCACCCGTCGAAATCCGGCCAACGCCCGACTCCGGCTATCTGGCCCTGACCGTCCCCGCCGGGGCGCACACCGTCGCAATCTGGCTAGGCCGCACGCCCGTACGTCTGGTAGCGGAACTGATCTCACTTGTGGTGGGGCTGGTCTTGTTAGGAATGGGAGTCATCACGTGGAGACAAGAGGCAAGAAGCAGGAAACGAAAAAGTCTTGCATCCCGCATCCTGCTTCCTGCATCCTGCATCTTTGGATTCACTATCGTCCTCACGCTGCTCGCCCTTTTCCACCCGCGCGTCGACGCCAGCGCCGCCGACCTCACGATGGACTTTGATAGCAAGCCTTATCTACATCACAACCCCGGTGGCGTGGCCTTCGCCGGCTGGCGATTGCTCAGCTACCAGTATGGTACCGATCGCCTCGCGCCGGGCGACACGATGCACGTCACGCTCGACTGGGAGACGGGGCCAGAAGCAGCCAGCGCGACGCTGCACTTGATCTCCCCAGCGGCGGTTCGCCAGCCCGAACTGTCTGCAATTGCAGCAGTCGCTGTAACGATCTCGCCGCAAGTAGACAAGGCATCACTCGACCTGCCCATCCCTGACAATACAGGCCCAGGGATGTATCTTCTTCAGTTGAAGGACAAAGCCACATCCGCCTATCTGCGGCCAATCTGGGTGAGCGCGGGTGAGGCAACCGCAGGACAACCCGCGAGTGCGACATTCGCCAATGGCGCACTCCGCCTGCACGCAGCCGAAGCATCGCAGGTCGCACCAGATCGACTCGACCTCCGGCTCAATTGGGCCACAGAAAAGCCCACCGCCGCCAACTATGGCATCAGCCTGCGACTGGCCGACCCAGCAGAAAACGAGTGGGCCCGTCTGGACACGCAGCCCGGCTATGGTTTCCTACCCACCAGCCTGTGGCCGGTCGACCGACTGGTGCACGATCGTTACACGCTCCCGCTCCCGGATGGCACCCCGCCCGGTGATGCTTACACCCTCACCGTGATTCTTTACCATGTGGCATCGGAGAAGAACGTGGGGAAACACGCGTTCCCCATCGCGCTGGATCGCGCCACGGTGCGACCCGACGCACCCGTCACCGCGCGTTTTGGAGACGAGTTGGCGCTGAGCCGACTGGAGATGCCGGAAAGAGCGCGCCAGGGGGAAACGCTGAACATCACGGCATATTGGCTGGCCGTCGAGCAGCCGGCGGCGGACTATGTCGCCGAGTGGCGGCTTGAGCTGGCACAGCAGACCATCACCGTCACGCTTCCACTGGCCCCCGGCTCGCCATCGAGCACCTGGCCTGCCCACGGCTGGGTCGCCGGCAAGGCTGCGCTGCCCATCCCATCCACCACCCCGCCCGGCGAGTATACGCTATCGTTCACACTGCGCAATCTCGATAGCGGCGCGTCGCCGGGCAGCTACGCACACCCGCAACCGGTGCGCGTGGAGGGACACGAGCGAGTCTGGGATCTGCCGGAGATGCAACGCGAGGTAGGCGCGCGCTTTGGCGACCACCCCGGCGGCACGATCGAGCTGGCGGGATACGACCTGGCACAAGAGGGCGACACGGTCAAGCTGACGCTCTACTGGCAGGCGCTGGCCGCCCCCGAGCACCACTACAAGTTCTTCGTCCACGTGGCCGATCCAGGTACCGGCATGCCCGCCACGCAGGTGGACGCGATGCCTCGGGGGTCCACCTACCCCACGGGGATGTGGGCGCCCGGCGAGGTCGTTTCCGACGAGATTGTGCTATCGCTGGTGGATGTCCCGCCCGGTCAATACGACCTGGCAATCGGCTGGTACGACCCTGACGATCCAAGTCAGCGTCTGACGGCACAGGATGCAGCGGGCAATCCCCTGCCCAATAACCGCCTCGTGCTGCCAGATAGCGTCAGAATACCCTAGGTTACGGGGAATCAATACGCGTTCGGAGAGCTGAAAAATTTAAACACCTGGCGGATCAAAATCTTGATGTCCAGCAGCAGCGACCAGTTCTCGATGTACCACAGATCATACTTGATCCGCTCAGGAATGGAGGTGTCGCCGCGCAAACCGTTGACCTGGGCCCAGCCCGTCATGCCCCCCTTTTCCCAATGCCGGTCCATGTAGCGCGGTATGGAGCGGCGGTACTGGTTGACCCAGACGGGACGCTCCGGCCGTGGACCCACCAGGCTCATCTCTCCGATCAGCACGTTGATCAACTGGGGGAACTCGTCCACGTTGATGCGACGCATGAGACGACCCAGGCGGGTCGTGCGAGGATCGTTCTCCACTGTCCAGCCAGGCCCATCGGCCTCGGCGTCCGTCCGCATGGATCGGAACTTGAACATCATAAAGGGCCTACCGTCGAGCCCCATCCGCTCCTGGGCGTAGAACGCAGAGCCGTGCGAGTCCAGCTTGATCAAGATCGCCGTCAACAGCAGCAGCGGCGAAAGAAAAATCAAGCCAAATGCCGCCCCAACGACGTCTATCAAGCGCTTGACCACCAGCCGCCAGCCGCGCAATGCGACGTCGCGCACCGTCAGCAACGGTAGTCCACCCAGGTCGCCAATGCTCACTTGGCCGGCCATGTACTGGAATACGTCGGGAAAGACCTTGATGGTCACCTTGCCTCGCTCACACTCGGAGATCAACATCAAGATCTCCTGATGCGTCGCCTCGGGCAGCGCGATGATGACCTCATCCACCTGGTGCGCGTCGATCAGGGGCGCCAGATCGCCAGCTTGGCCTAGGATCGGTAGCCCGGGCAGCGTGCCTTTGTGACCATTCGCTTCGACGAGGCCCACCACTTCATATCCCATCCCGGGATTGGATTCGATCTTGTGAAAAATCATCTGCCCCACGTCGCCGGTGCCGACGATGAGCACCCGGTCGCGCCCCAATCCCTTTTGCCGCAGCCCGGCACGGATTTGGGCGTGTACTACGCGACCGATGGTGATGAACACGGTGGCGAACACCCAAGCGTACAAGACCATTCCCCGGGAGTAGTCGATGTCCAGCGCGCTGTTCTTAAAGAACAGTGAGGCTAGCGCTACCCCTACCAGTGTCGCCACGGTCGTGGAAGCGACGATGCGGTAGAACTCGTCGATGCGGGATGGCATGCGGGTCAAACGGTACAAGCGGGAAAAAGCAAATACCACCACGACGGAAAAGACGTGGATCAACACGATGCCAGCATAGTCGGCCCAGGGCCTCATCGCCTGGGCTTGTTCTGGCCACGGGATCAAACGGCGCAGCCAATAGGCCAGCAAGAAGGCACAACCGGTCATCACCGCGTCGGTGAGAGCCAATGTTAGCGCAAAAGCGGTTTGGAGTCGCGTTTTCGACCTCAAGCTCTAATCCCACGCCCAAGGGCAAAGCTTCTCAGTAAGTCCAAGTTCGTAGTCGGCGCTTCAGAACTCGTCAAGTGCACTAAAGCGCATACCACGAGCCATAGTCTCAGTAGATCCAATTTTCGTCACTCCGAGCGAAGCGAGGAGTCTCCCAATGCAGGGCGGAGATTCTTCGCTACGCTCAGAATGACGGTTTCGCGGGTGATTTTCATCAACACGCACATGTGCACACCAAGAATTTGGATCTACTGAGTCTGGATCTACTGAGCCTGCTTGACAAAATCTTGACGCTTATGGAGCCGCATCATTCTAGCACAAAGGCAAAAGCCGGTCAAACGACAAACTTGGTCGATGGAGTCCGTGCGCTTGACGAATGTGCACTTTCAGCCTACAATTCTACCCGAGATAATGAGCACTTTCAAGCTATCCTCCCAAGACAAAGCCGATCTAACCACCTTTCTCCGTGACTTGGTACGGACACCGAGCCCTTCATCCCAAGAAAGCACTGTGGCAGAGCGCATCATGGTGGAAATGACCAAACTCGGCCTGCGCAACGTACACGTCGATCAGGCCGGTAGCGTCATCGGCTGGGTTGGTGCAGGCACGGGCCCGCTGCTGATGCTCAACAGCCACATGGACACGGTGCGCGTCAGCAGTCCCGACACCTGGCATCACGCCCCCTTTGGAGCCGAGATCGACCGTGGGATGCTCTACGGCCTGGGCGCGTGCGATGCCAAGGGTGGATTGGCAGCGATGGTCTATGGCGCCAAGCTCCTGCAAGACGTCAAGCTCAAGGGCGACGTCGCTTTGGTGTTCGTGGTCCAGGCAGAGTCCTGCGAGGGTGTGGCAGCTCAGGTTCTGATCGAGGAGGAAGGCATCCATCCGGACTGGGTGGTGCTGGGCCAATCGACAGATCTGAACATCAGCCGTGGACAGCGCGGCCGGTTGGAGATGCGTCTGGTCACCTATGGCCGTTCGGCCCACGCCGCCTGCCCCAATCTAGGCAACAACGCCATCTATGCCGCCGCACGCCTGGTGTTCGGCCTGGAACTGCTGGCCGGACAACTGGGAGACGATGCTTTCCTCGGCCCCGGAACCCTAGCAGTCACGGACATCCGCTCTAGCGCCAGCAGCCGAACCGTCATCCCCGATCGCTGCGAACTGATCATCGACCGGCGCTTGACGCTGGGAGAAAACGAGACCATGGCCCTCTCGGAAGTGCGACGGATCATCGCCCGCGAGGGGATTGAGGCACAGGTTCAGGTCACCGACTGCGAGATCACCACCTACACCGGCTACACGCACCACAAGCGTGCTTTCTACCCGGCGTGGGTGATGGCCGAGGATCACCCGCTGGTCATCACCGCCGCGCAAGCCATCCGGGCCCAGACCAAGCGGCGCCCGCAAATCGGTCGATGGGACTTTTCCTCCGACGGGGTCTACACCGCGGGCGTGGCCGGTATCCCCACAGTCGGTTTTGGCCCGGGCGACCCGCGCTGCGCCCACGCCGCCGACGAGCATGTGCGCCTGGACGATGTCTGCACCGCCGCAGAGGTGTACGCGCGGATGGCGGTCGAGTTGCTGGGAATGGAGTAGATTTGGGCGCACTGCAGATTGCCCCCCAGGTCGCCCAGGCGCTGGAAGAAGGAACGCCCATCGTGGCGCTGGAATCGGCGCTCATCACCCACGGCTTTGCCCCCCCGGCCAACCTCGACATCGCCCGGCGGATGGAGGCCGCAATACGTGCCGCAGGCGCGCTCTCGGCCACCATCGCCATCCTCGATGGCAAAGCACACATCGGGCTTGCAGATTGGGAACTCCAGCGCTTAGCTGCCGACCGGTCGGCTCACAAGGCCAGCCTACGCGACCTGCCCATCCTTCTAGCTCAAGGCGTCAACGGCGGCACCACCGTCGCCGCGACGATGACCCTGGCGCACCACGCCGGTATCGGCGTATTTGCCACCGGCGGCATCGGTGGCGTGCATCGCGGCCACCCGGAGGACGTCTCTGCTGATCTTACCGCCCTGGCTTCCACGCCCATCGTCACCATCTGCGCCGGGGCCAAGGCCATCCTCGACCTGCCGCGCACACTGGAGGTCCTGGAGACCCACGGGGTACCCGTGATCGGCTACGGTACCGACGAGTTCCCCGCCTTCTACAGCCGCCGGTCGGGGCTGGGGGTGGACGCGCGGGTCGAGACATCAGAGGAGGTAGCGCAGATCGCACTGGCACGGACGGCACTGGGACTCCCGGCAGCGCTCTTGGTCTGCGTGCCTGTCCCCGAGGCCGACGAACTCCCGGCCGAGGAGGCCGAGATCGCCATCGCGCAGGCCGTGGCCGAGGCGGAGGAAAAAGGTATCGGCGGGAAAGCAGTGACGCCGTTCCTGCTGGCGCGCATGGTCGAACTGACCGGCGGGCGGGCGCGTAAAGCCAACGAGGCGCTGCTGCTCAACAACGCCCGCACGGCGGCCCGCATCGCGCGCGTACTAGAGCACGTGAACTAACCCCAAGAGCCTTAAAACCAAGAACCCAAGCAAAGGAGGACACACCGTGAAAATACCCATTTCCTGGGACCTTCCCAAAGAGATCGTGGAGCGCTTTGGCCAGACGCCGGGCCGCCAGCGCGCGATGTGCGCCGACGGCCATCTCCTGCTCGTGCTGCACAAGGCGCCGTCCGCAGACGAGAGCGAGCGACGCGGCGCCTTCTTCTGGCGCAAGCCCAACGGGGATTGGGAGTCCACCGAACGAGGCCGAGGCCTTCAGGCGTTGCGCGCCCATGTCGAAGCCTACGACGTGTTGCAGAAACGACTCGAGGAAGAATACGAGGACGCCGGCCGAGCGGATGACTACTTTCGTATTCTCGAACAGGTCGCCCCGCTGAGCCACGCCGCGAGCAACCTCCATGACGTTCTGCAATCGGCAAGAGAGGCGGTCCGTGAAGATAGAGACATCATCGACCTGCGAGACTGGGCCTACCAGATCGAACGCGGTTTCGAACTGCTCTACACCGACACCAAGAACGCCCTCGACTATAGCATCGCCAAGCGGGCCGAGGAAGAAGCCCTTCTCAGTCGGCAGGCCGTGCAGACGGGCCACCGCCTCAACATCCTCGCCGCCATCTTTTTCCCGCTGACGGCCATCGCCAGCCTGTTCGGCATGAACATGCGCAGCGGTTTGGAGAACTCGCCGGTTTGGGTCTTTTGGGTCGTCTTCCTGGCGGGCATCCTCGTCGGTATCGTCGTCTGTGAGTGGGCATTGGGAAAGCTCGCACGGCGCATCAGGGATATCAAAGACCTAGTGGATTGACAAAGCACCAAGGAGAACGCCGTGACAAACGTTGCAATTGTAGGAGCCGGCTACATGGGAACGGCCACCGCCTGGCCGCTGACCGACAACGGCCACACGGTGCGCCTGATCGGCACCCATCTGGACCGCCACATTATCGAAAGCTGCATCGAGCAGCGCTATCACCCCAAGCTCAAGCGGCAGCTTCCCGAGGACATTCGGCCTTACTATGTAGAGGACATCGCCCAAGCGCTGGACGGCGCAGACGTGATCGTCAGCGGCGTGAACTCGCTGGGGGTGCACTGGATCGGCCGGACGATCGGCCCTCACCTGCGGTCCGGTCAGTCGATCATCGCTGTGACCAAGGGATTGGAAGCAGCGGAGGACGGCACGCTGCGCATCCTGCCGGACGTGCTGTACGACGAGCTGCCGGAGGGTGTGCGAGACGAGGTAAAGCTGGCCGCCATCGGCGGGCCGTGTATCGCCGGGGAGCTGGCAGGCCGCCGCCAAAGCTGCGTTGTCTTTGGATCGCGCGACGGCAAAGCAGCAGAGCACATGGCGGCGATCTTTCGCACGCCGTACTACCACGTGTGGACGACCACCGACCTGGTGGGGCTGGAGACGTGCGCCGCGCTGAAGAACGGTTACACGTTGGGTGTGGGGCTGGCGGCAGGTCTTTTGGAACGAGAAGGAGGCGTTGACGCGGCGGGCGCGCACATGCACAACCTGGCCGCCGTCGTCTTTGCCCAATCCTGCACAGAGATAGAGCGCATGCTCCAATTGATGGGCAGCACGCGCGCCTTTGCCTACTGGCTGCCGGGGGCCGGCGACCTGTTCGTCACCGTCCAGGGCGGGCGCAGCATGCGGCTGGGCAAGCTGATGGGGCAGGGACACAGTTACGAAGAAGCGCGAGAAATTATGGAGGAAGAAACACTGGAGGCGGCCTTCATCGTGCAGCAGATGGGAAAGGCACTGCCCAACTTGACGGCGCAGGGTCTCATCGCTCCAGACGATTTCCCCCTAATGCGCGCGCTGGTGGATACAGTCGTCCACGAACAGCCCATCGACCTGCCGTTGGATGCATTTGCGCACGGCGGCATCTGAAAGCGGGAGATTGTGACGGACGTCTATCAAAAACTGGCCCGCCACCTGGACGACCTGCCGGGCGGCTTTCCCCCGACGGAGAGCGGCGTGGAACTGCGCATCCTGCGCCGGCTTTTCACGCCCGAGGAGGCCGAGCTGGCCCTACACTTGACCCTGCTTCCCGAACCTCCCCACGTGATCGCGCGCCGGGCCAATCTGACCACCGAGGAAACCACCTGCCGCCTGGAGGAGATGGCCGGCAAGGGACTCATCCTCAGATTCGAATCCAAGAGGGGCAAGGCGACGTACATGGCCGCTCAGTACGTCGTCGGCATCTGGGAGTATCAGGTGAACCGTCTCAACCCAGAACTGGTGCAGGACATGGAAGAGTACCTGCCCACCCTGCTCGACTTTGACGAGTGGCAGAAGGCGCCCCAACTGCGCACCATCCCCGTGGCCGAAAGCATCAATACCCAATTGGAGGTGGCGTCCTACGAACAGGCCGAGGAACTCGTGCGCTCTGCCCAAAAGATCGTGGTAGCGCCCTGCATCTGCCGGCGGAAGCGCGCCTTGATAGGCGAAGGGTGCGGCAAACCCCTGGAGAGCTGTTTCTGCTTCGGGATGGGTGCAGATTACTACGAGCGCAACGGCTTGGGTCGGGCCATCAACCAACAGGAAGCCCTGGCGATTCTGCAGAGAGCCAATGAGGTCGGACTGGTGCTACAACCCAGCAACGGCAGAGCCGCCTCATTCATGTGCTGCTGCTGTGGCTGTTGCTGCGGCGTGCTGAGGAGCATCAAACGCCACCCCCAACCGGCCAGCATCGTCTCCACCCCCTTCATAGCAACTGCCGACCCCGAAACCTGCACAGGATGTGGTGCCTGCATCGAGCGCTGCCAGATGGAGGCCCTACAGTTGAGAGATGGAAAAGTGACTTTGGACATCGATCGCTGTATCGGCTGCGGCCTGTGCGTCTCCACCTGTCCCACCGGATCCCTGACCCTGTCTCGCAAGCAAGCTTCCGAACAAAAAGTGCCCAAGGATTACATCCGATCTCTCATCCATCTGGCACGAGAGCGAGGCAAGCTGAGAATTACAGGCTTGATCGCCATGGTCGTCAAATCCGGAGTGGATAGGCTCCTGACCACAAGATAGAAAAAGGAGGTTTCCCATGGCACAAGCAGGCATTCACAGCATCGCCGGCATGGCAGTGCGCAAATGGACACCAAACCGCAAGTGGTTGATGTTGGGCATCGTCCTCGGCAATCCACTGCCCGATGCCGACAACCTGGCCGTGGCCATCGCCACGCTCACCGGCCAGCCGACGGAGGGACTGCACCGCACCTTCACCCACAGCCTCTTCACCGTCGCCGCCGTCGTCGTCGCCTTCTACGTCATCGCCTGGGCCATCAAACGCCCCCACTGGGGCAATCTGGGATTGGGACTGGGCATCGGCATCTTTATGCACATCCTACTCGACCTGCTGATCTGGTTCAACGGCGTAGAGATTTTGTGGCCCGTCCCATCGTGGATAAACCTGTGGAACGGCGTCACCATGCCCGACTGGTGGACAAAGCTGATGATGCCGGTCGAGTTTCTGGCCTTCGCCCTATTCTTCGTCCTGCTCCACGTGACGGCCCGCAAGCGCAACACCGACGGCGACTACCTGCGCACGCTGTGGATCTGGATCGGGATACAAAGCGCGCTGTTCGTGATCTTGACCGTGTTGGTCTACACCATGGAGCAGGGGTTCATAATCCTCCACGGCGCGCTGTACCTGCTATCGCTGGGACTGGCCTTCGGCGTGACGATCCGCATGCGCGAGACGATAGAGGCAACTGCTAAATAATCAAGTCGCACCTCCCACGAAAGGAGAAAATGGTGAGACATAAATTTTGTTAGCGCGCGAAACCGTTGGGCCAAGTAGGACAAGATGCCATCTTGTCCCACATCTATCCCGAAGCTTATGTGCGCCAACCTTTCTTCCAAAACCGGAACCTTTCCTGCCCTGGATTCGTCTAGAAGGTGTCAAAGCGACACAATGGAAAGGAGATAGATCAAATGAAGAGCACTTCACAAACCATAATCATCGCGATCACCCTGATGATTATGGCCGGCTGCATCTGTCCGAGTGGCGGCAGACCACCGGGGTTGAGCGCACAGTCGGACAAACAGCGCATCACGTCGCCCAATGTACCGGCACCGGATCAGGTGGAGTTGGTCGGCGGCAACAGCGCCTTTGCCTTCGACCTGTACCGCCTTCTGAGGGAAGAAAAGGAGGGCAACCTCTTTTACTCCCCCTACAGCATCTCCCTGGCCCTGGCGATGACGTACGCCGGCGCCCGCGGTGAGACCGAGCAACAAATGGCCGACACCTTGCACTACACCCTCCCTCAAGACCAGTTGCACCCCGCCTTCAACTGGCTCGACCTGGAATTCACCAGCCGCGGCGAAGGCGCCCAGGGCAAGGATGGCGCAGGCTTTCAACTCAACATCGCCAACACCATCTGGGGGCAAGAGGGTTACGCGTTTCTTCCCGAGTTCCTGGACACCCTGGCCGTCAATTATGGTGCCGGGATGCAACTCGTGGACTTTGCCGGCGCCCCGGAAGCCGCTCGCGTCGCCATCAACGATTGGGTCAGCGGGCAGACGGAGGAGCGGATCAAGGACCTGATCCCCCCGGGCGTCATCGACGAGCTGACCCGCCTCGTCCTGACCAACGCCATTTACTTCAACGCCGCCTGGGCCGAACCCTTTGAGGAGAGCCGGACACAGGACGGCGCGTTCACCCTGCTCGCCGGCAGCCAGGTCACCGTGCCGATGATGCACCACACCGCCTCCTATGGCTACGCCAAGGGCGAGGGGTACCAAGCGATCGATCTGCCGTACGACGGTAGGGAGCTCTCGATGGTGATTCTGCTGCCCAACGAAGGCGCGTTCGATGTATTCGAGAGATCGCTGGACGCCGAGCGCGTGGGCGCTATCGTGAACGACCTGACCTATCAGGAAATCGCGCTGATTAGCCCCAAGTTCGAGGTCGAATCCGACTTTAGCCTGGTCGAGGCGCTGGCAGAGATGGGCATGCCGATCGCGTTTTCGATGGACGCCGACTTTTCGGGGATGGATGGCACGCGCGAGCTTTATATCGGAGAGGTGCTGCATAAATCGTTCATCACCGTGGACGAGGCAGGCACCGAGGCTGCAGCGGCCACGGCGGTGGAGATGCAGCTCAAGGGCGCGCCGATGGACCCCGTCACGGTCACCGTCAATCGCCCATTCATCTTTTTCATCCGCGACATAGAGACCGGCGCCATCCTGTTCGTCGGGCGCGTGGTGGACCCAAGCCCGTAGTCGCGGTTTCCGCCGCAACAAGTTGCGCACACACGATTTGATGCACATTGTCAACCTTGTTCAGAAAGGGCAAAGACCGCCCGAACGCAGAGTTTTTTCTGTTTTCCGTAGAGAACCAAGCGGCTTTTCTGCGGCCAAAAGGGATTTCTCAGCGGCCTCTGCGGCTCTGCGGTGAGCAGTTACCAAAAAAAGGAGGTGGACCAATGAAAGACTATCTACCCGTGCTACTCATTGGGCTCATTCTAATAGGCCTGATCAGTTGCGTTTGTCCTGCCGCCACGCCGACCAGCACCCCCATCAGCCAGCCGACCAGCGTCCCGACCGAGGAGCCAACCCTCATCCCCACAGACGACAGCTCGGGCGGCGACCAGATGACGGGATTCGTGCAGTCGAGCAAGGCGCGAGTCATATCCCTGGACGTACCCGCGTCCGATCAAACCGAGTTGGTCAGCGGCAACAGCGCCTTCGCCTTTGACCTGTACCACTTCCTCAAGGATGAGAAAGCGGGCAACCTCTTCTACTCTCCCCACAGCATCTCACTCGCCCTGGCGATGACGTACGCCGGCACCCGCGGCGAGACCGAACAGCAGATGGCCGATACTCTGCACTATACCCTCCCTCAAGACCAATTGCACCCCGCCTTCAACTGGCTCGATCTCGAACTCGCCAGCCGAGGTGAAGGCGCCGAGGGCAAGGACGACGGAGGCTTCCAGCTGAACATCGCCAAC
>Ga0307420_1001009_pt1 | contig 12539 bp, 10 predicted proteins | sample SalMarWE160240MG_2_FD_202167 | JGI IMG/M metagenome (GOLD analysis project Ga0307420, IMG submission 202167) | Salt marsh sediment microbial communities from the Plum Island Ecosystem LTER, Massachusetts, United States - WE1602-40 | ecosystem: Environmental > Aquatic > Marine > Intertidal zone >... | reverse complement strand
AAGCTACTCGAGATTAAGGACAAGCTTCCCCGGCTCAAAAAGGTTATCTACTGGAACTATAAGGGGTTAGCCCATTACAATGACCCTATTTTAACGGGGTACAGGGAGGTGCTGGAGCTGGGGGAAAGATATGAAAAGGAACACCCCCGCCTCTTTGAGGAGAATATCAAAACGGGTAAAGCTGATGATGTCTGCGCTCTTGTTTACACCTCGGGAACCACCGGAGCTACACCTAAGGGAGCCGTCCATACCTATAAGACAATGAGGGCTGGCGCCGACTCTTATTTGCGCCTCGACCCATGGTATGAGGATGATAATGTTGTTCCCTATTTGCCACCGGTCTGGATGACCGAGCAGTGGTTCGGGATTGGCTGCCACCTGTTATCGGCCAGCATCCTGAACTTCGCTGAGGAGCCGGAAACCCAGCAAGAGGATACCAGGGAAATAGGATCAAGTATAGTACTTTACGGGGCTCGGCTGTGGGAGGCTCAGGCAGGCACGGTTCAGGCACGGATTCTGGAGGCTGACGCCTTTAAGAGACTCGTCTTCCGATTGCTGATGCCCATCGGCTATAAGGTAGCCGATTTAAAGTCTAGAAAACAAAAGCCAAACCTGTTTTGGAAAATATTATATGCCCTGGCTCATATAGCCCTATTTAGACCCATCAGAGACAGCCTTGGTCTGACCAATGCCAGAATCTGCTATGCCACCGGGGCTATACTCAGCCCTGACGCCTTCAGGTTTTACCATGCCCTGAATCTCCCCCTCAAAAGCGTATATGGGTCAACGGAGGGCGGAGCTCTAACCGGCGCCAGGAATGACGACATCCGTATAGATACCGTAGGCCCGGTTCACGAGGGAGCCGAAGTAAGAATAGCCGATAATGGTGAAATTATTTATCGACAGCCTGGTACTTTCCTTGGTTACTATAATGACCCGGATAAGACTGCCGAGGTGCTTAAAGACGGGTGGTTTTATAGTGGAGATAGCGGTTTAATTACCGAGGATGGACACGTTGTATTTCTGGATAAGGTAGAGGACCTGGTTGAGCTGGGCAGTGGCGATAAACTGGCCCCCCAATTTATTGAGAGTCAGCTGAGGTCCAGTCCTTATATCAAGGACGCCTGGGTTCTGGCCGGCCCGGATAGAGCCTACACCTCGGCAATCATAATAATTAACTATGCTAGCGTGGGTCAGTGGGCGGGGCAAAGGAAGCTGGCTTACACTACCTTTGCCGAGCTTTCCCAGAGGCCAGAGGTTTACGAGCTAGTGAAGCAGGATATAGACAGAATAAATAGCACTTTACCGCCGGGCACTAGGGTGAGGAAATTTGTCAATCTGCACAAGGAGTTTGATCCCGATGAAGGTGAGTTAACCAGAACCATGAAGCTGAGAAGAACATTTTTGGAAGAGTGCTACCGCGGGCTTATCAGTGCTATCTATAGTGATAAGACGGAGGTGCCTGTAGAGGCTCAGGTAAGATATCGGGATGGGCGAACAGGCACAATAAAGACTACTCTTAGCATCCAGTCTATTGAGGGGGCTACTCGATGAGCTTCTTTCTACAGCTAATGGTAAGCGGTTTTGCTCTTGGCATGGTCTATGCCCTGATTGCCATAGGCTTTGTTATCATTCTTAAATGCTCCAAGGCGTTCAATATTGCCCAGGGACACTTTGTCATGATTGGTGGTTACCTGGGCTTCACCTTTTTGGTAACCTTTCACCTGCCGGTATGGCTCAGCCTGCTGGCGGCGGTAGCAGTGGCCATTGTACTGGGCTTGTTAATAGAACGCCTTACCCTGCGCCCACTGGTGGGTCAACCGGTGCTGGCGGTAATCATGATGACCATAGCCCTGTCCGTTGTATTGGAAGGGCTGGCAACCCTGATCTGGGGTGGTGAATATAAGACCTACCACGGAGTGTTGCCGACTATAACTCTAAAGGTTGGTGAGCTATCCATACCCCCGGAGACATTAATCGGAGTAATGGTGTCTATTGCTGTAGTGACTATACTGATGCTTTTCTTCCGTTACACCAAAAGTGGGCTGGCAATGATGGCCACCGCCGAGGATGAGCAGGTGGTACAGAGTGCCGGTATTAGGGTAACGACGGTTTACGCCATCTCCTGGGTGATTGCCTGCGTTGTTGGTGTAATCGGCGGCATTATTTTAGGCGGCGTATCTGGTGTTATGATACCGCTGGCTAATGTTGGGCTGAAAGCATTCGCCGTGGTGCTCTTGGGGGGGGTGAACTCAATTGGCGGAGCTATTGTCGCCGGAATAATGGTGGGTGTGCTGGAGAATGTAGCCGCCGGCTACCTGGATCCACTATTACCTGGTGGTGGGCTGGCTAATGTCTTCCCGTTTATCGTTATGATAGTTGTGCTGATCTTTAAGCCCTACGGCCTATTCGGCCTAGTCGAGATAGAAAGGATTTAATAAGTGGGTTTACCCAGCGGAACTTTTAACCAGAGCTACGGGCAGTATATGGCCATCTTCCGCACCAGAACGCATTGGGTGATGCTGATTGCCTTTCTCATATTTCTTTTCACCTGCCCGCTGTTTTTCAGTGATAGAATACTGACCATACTGACCATAATCGGCATCACCGTTATCAGTGTTCACGGTCTCAATATTCTAACCGGATACTGTAATCAAATATCCATGGGTCATGCCGGTTTCATGGCGGTAGGTGCCTATACCTCGGCCATACTCACTGCCAAGCTTGGCTTTTCATTCTGGGCAGCCCTACCCTGTGCTGCCCTGGCCGCGGGAATTGTGGGCCTAATCTTCGGCTTACCATCACTTAGGATTAAGGGCTTCTACCTGATTATGGCGACCATAGCCGCCCACTTTATTATTATCTGGGTTATACTCCAGCTGTACGGTATTACCGGTGGTAGTGATGGTTTAGCTGTGCCCAGACCTGAGATAGGCGGCTTTGTCTTTAAGTCCAAAAGTAGCTACTTCTACCTGGTGATGATAATCGCCTGTCTGGGTACGTTCCTGGCTAAAAACATAGTCAGGACCAGGGCAGGCAGAGCCTTTATCGCTATCAGGGACAATGAGCTGGCGGCTGAGGTCATGGGGGTCAATCTGTGGATCTATAAGCTACAGGCATTCTTTATCGGCTGTGTTTTTGCCGGTGTGGCTGGCTCACTGCTGGTTCACTACGTTGCTTTCGCTACTACCGACCAGTTCCCCTTCATGAATTCGGTGTGGTATCTGGGCATGCTGATTGTCGGTGGTATGGGCAGCACCGCAGGAGCTATCTTTGGCGCCGTGTTCCTCAAGTTGTTGGATGAGCTGGTTACTATTGTTGGCCCAATCTTATCGGCCGCCGTGGCTCCCCAGGCAGCGGCTTCGCTCAGCCTTATCATGCGCGGCCTGGTAATTATCCTCTTCCTTATCTTTGAGCCGAGGGGGCTGGCTCACCGGTGGGAGATGGTAAAGTCATATTACCGGCTATGGCCTTTTTCACATTAAAGTATTAGAATAATACAGTGAAGGGAGGTGAATGAAATTCAATAGAATGCTAAATTTACGGAGTAGACTAAATCATAAACCAGAAAGGAGGAGACATGACTAAGATTAAATGGCTGTTTATAGCTTCCATAATTGTTCTGCTGCTGGCAATGCCTCTGCTTGCTGCCTGTCCGGCTGAAGAGACAACGACGCCAGCAACGACGGCGCCGCCGCCAAAAACAACGGCCCCTCCGCCAGTTCAGAAAACACTAAGTATCGGTGGTTGCTTTGCGTTGACCGGTGCCTACGCTGAGGATATGGCGGCGGTTCTGGCTGGATTTGAGGACTATGCCGCGTATGTAAATGAGACCCACAAGCTAGCTCCGTGGCGAACTGAGACGTTCCCCGAGGATATAACCCTGGAGGTGCTGTGGCGAGATGATGAGCTAAATGTAGAGAAGGTGCTGTCTATTTATGAGGAGCTTAAGGACAAAGGACTCCTGGTCGAGAGGACATCAGGGTCGCCACAGGCGCTGGCACTAATGAACCTGCTAAATGAGGACCGCATCGGTACCACTAGTTCGGCCGTGGGACCATATCTCCTGTCGCCGCCAAAAACAATCTTCATACAGTACCCTGTTTATACTGATGCCACCGCCGCCATCGCTGACTGGTTCATGGATAATTGGGAAGGAACCAAGGCACCAAAGGTTGCCATCCTTACCGCCGATAACGCTATGGGCAAGTCATTGGTGATACCTGAGTTCCAGGCGTTTCTGGAGGAGAGTGGATACGAGTACGTTGGTGAACAGTATGTGCCCCTAGTACCTACCTCTCCACCAACTACCCAGCTTTTGTGGCTGAAGGAAAATAAGGTTGACCTTGCCCTTGGTGTTATGATTAACCCCGGCGCCCAGCCAACGTATAAGGAAATGGTCAGGCTGGACATGGGGCCTAACCTGGGCTACAAGATAGCTTTTGGTACTGCTTCCCCAGGCCACGCCGTGGTGTTTGCTGAGGCTCTGGGCGAGGTGGGCGATGGTTATCTCTGCGCTGGTAGCTATCCTCCCCTATATGACCTCGCCGTCCCCGGGATTAGTTACTGTAACGACCTGCAGGATAGTTATCGCCCCAATAATCGGGTTACCCATATCATGTATCCGCATGGTGTTGTTGAGGCTATGATCCAGGTTGAGGCATTAAGGCTTGCCATGCAAAAGGTGCCTATTGATGAACTGACGCCGGTTGATGTGCTGGAGTATGGTTTCTACATGATTAAAAACCTTGAAACCGGTGGCATAACCAGTACACCGCTGACCTTTGGTCCGGGTGATGTTATAGGCATGGATGAGGTACTGGTTCAGCAGGTACAGGGGGGTAAGGCAGTGGCACTGGGAACTTGGCCACTTCACAACATCTATAAGCACGAATAACTGCTATTCCGGTCTTCTGGGGGCCCTTTTGTAAAAGGACCCCTAGAGAGGCTCTTACTATCTTATGGATGGTTAGAATAGATATACCTATTATCCATAGGAGTGGTTATTGCAGCCAGAACTTTGGAGATTCTGAAAAATGTAATGCTATAAATGGGCTAAAATTAGCTAGAGAATAAACGGGCAAAGGCGGGCTTCTGCTAGGGTGTGCCACTCAGCGCTGTTCACCGTCGTGAATTTCTCCCACCCTCCCTATAATAGTGGCTTAAGCGGGGCAAGTGGAATCTCGCCTATCCGCTTTCGTAATGCCATATTCATATGCAAAAGACTATGTAAAAGGCTAGAATGAGCAAAGTCTCGTCAGCCGATTTAGAGCTAATAATCCACGAGAGAAACAAGGGCCGGAGCCTCAGGCAGCTGGGGCTGATGTTTAGCATAAGCTATGAGAGGGTGAGGCAGATTTTGACTAAACACAGCCCATCACGAGTTACGTTTTTAGCTGAAAACACGGTTGCAGTTAAGCTGGGATACCCAGTCGCATGGCTCATCCAGCTAAGAAAAGAGGGGATCACCAACCCGACAAAGCCCGGGGGTCATTGGCTTTACTCGGAGAAGCAGGTTAGACAATTACCATCACTTATTGCCGAGATGAGAAGGTGTGATCGATGCGGCGAGCGACGCCCACTAGGCTACCGGATATTCTGTAGAGAGTGTAGCCAGTATAGGAAAAAACACCACTACAAGAGTTTGAACCCAGAAGAGAAGGCAGAGTATCGAGAGAAGAGTGCGGCATTACGGGAAGCAAAAACAGGGAAATAGATAGAAAGAGGCATCCTGTCAGAAGTGTAGGTTAGCCGATGACACAATGCAGGAATAGCAAAGGGCACTTTATCAAGGGTAACGTGCCCTGGAATAAAAGAGTTGATATCAGCCAAAGAGGGATTATTTTTACCTGCCAGTTTTGCGGTAAGTCAAAGCCCATTGAGGAAATGCGAATTGTAGGCAGGTTTTCCCCACCATTGCCTGCTTGCAGGGACTGCTGGAAATTGCTGGAGTAACAAGAGTAAGAGAGAGATTATCGTTCATCTTGCCTTTTTATTATGTATTTTAGCTTACATTGAACGATTGCTTGTTTTGTTACCTGGGTCACAAAAGAGGCAATTGTTTGATAGATAGCAGCAATCGCTTGGTTTATTACCACCAAGAGCCAAATCCTCTCTAAAAATTACTCAAAGAACTACGCATTTCCACTTGATTTGTGGTATTGACAGAGCTATGCTCCAATAGGGTGAATGAATACAACATAAGGAGGTAAAAGTATGAAACTAAGGGCACCTGCTTTACCAGATTCCCCTACCTTCCAACAGCTTTGGGATGCTCTTGGCTCAAGGCTGATTGAAACCGCACAGGAGCACCTGCTTTACACGCAGGGGGTCATAGGTTCGAGTCCTATACCGCCCACCACCACGCCTAGAAGGTCTTTCAAGACCTCCTGATTGTTGTAAAACACCAGGGTGGTTGAGTATAATTAGACCACCTGATTGCATAAAATGGGCGGGTCCGCAAGATGAAAAATGGTTGTATCCATAAGGTCACAAGCACCCGTAAGCACATCTGTTAAGTCCCTCGTCAAAGGTTTCGTCCTCACTCAGTGTACCGACTGTAAAAGCCCCCGGACAATTGAGTATTACGAAAGCAATCTCAGACGTTTTCTGTGGTATGCCGAACAACAAGAATGGTCTGATGATGTCCGGCTGATTACAGAATGGCATATCAGGGAATTCCTGGCCTATACTGGAGAAGCAGGCAACAGGTGGGGGCTCACGGGTAACGGCGCAGAGTCCAGCAGGCCGAAAGCCACCTACTGCACAGTACACCACTATTACTGTGTACTCAAGGCTTTCCTTAACTGGTGCGTTAGAGAAGGCTTTATCACAGAAACCCCTCTTGCCAAGATAAACCTGAAAAATCCCAAACTGAACGTAGTTCAGCCCTATTCAAACCAGGATGTTTTGAAGCTGTTAGAGGCATGTGATTACGACTATAAGAGTAATGCCAAATTTCTCGGCAGTCGTAATAAGGCAATTATCCTGATGTTATTAGATACGGGATTAAGAGCTAGTGAACTAGCCAATATCAAGCTTGATGAAATAGACTCGGAGCGTGGATGGATAAAGGTGAAAGGCAAAGGCGCAAAAGAAAGGGTAGTCAGAATAGGATCTACAGCACAAAAGGCTCTTTGGTGACTCAATCTAATAAGCTCAAGTTGAGAATTTAAATGAGCAGGTGGGAAAATGCCTATTGTTCACGAAGATTTCCGTGAGGGCGTTGGGGAGGATAAAGTAAAAACGATGATGCGGGGTATAACAAACGTCACGGTGGAAGGGCATCCTTGGGAAGAAAAACTGAATCAACTCTCCTTTTATCCTCACGATTAAATGAACCTAAAGTTATTCCATCTTATACTTCTTGAGAGCATCGGAATCTAATTCCAACCCCAGACCGGCTTTTTCGGAGATATTCATGTAGCCGTCTTTTACTTGGGGAGGCTCTCGGTAGATTAAGTCCCACCATGGCATATACTCAACCATAAAACCATTGGGAACAGCTGCAACCAGATGTGCGGAGAATTCATCAAACAGGTGGCTGGCTACGGGTAACTTCCACGCTTGAGCCATAGCAGCTACTTTCATCCATTCGGTTACCCCACCCACTCGTTGCAAATCGACGATAAGTGCATTTGCGGCCCTTTTTTCCATCAACTGGCGAAATTCATACTTAGTGCAATACGTCTCCCCCGTAGCGATGGGAATACTCAAGACATTTGCTACTTGACGCAGGTCTTCGGCATCATCACTGGCTAAAGGATCTTCTAGCCATTTCACGTTATAGGGCTCGAGAGCGTGCCCTATCTTGATGGCTTGTGGTATCGTCCATGACCAGTTAGCATCAATCATTATATCAATGTCCTCACCAACCGCCTCACGAATGACCTTTATTCTTTCAATTTCAGCTTTTAAAGATTTATCTCCCATATTCATTTTCATACAACGGAAACCTTGGTCTACAAGTGAAACCGCATCTTTTTGCAGTTCATCCAGAGTCCAGTTTCGAAATAGCATATGGCTGGCATAAGCAGGAACCTTTTCACTGTAACCCCCCAGGAGACGAGATAAAGGCATCCCCAGTGCCTTTGCTTGTATAACCCAGAGCGCACAGTCAATTGCAGAAAGGGCATATATACCGTATCCCCGGTGTCCCATGTGACCTGTTGCCTCAAAGAGCTTTTCCCAGGCCTCCGCCCACCGGAATACATCCTGCCCTATGATTACTTCGCCCAATTCATCAATAGCTACTTTAAGAGATTTGACTCTCTTATCCTCTTCTGCGAATGCGATTCCAAATCCATCTATACCTTCGTCGGTAATTAATTGCACTACTATTGGGTTGAATCTGGAGAACAGACGAGACTTGTTACCGACAAACATGGGCCTTTCTAACGGGATTGAAAGGGCAGTACTGCGTATTTGAGCTACTTTCACGTCATTTCTCCTTCATAGAAATTGTCAATCTAACTTGCCCCAATAGTGGTACAACCTGTTACTTGGTTAAAAAAGCTTCACGGGCGTGCGGTTGACATTTAAGAGCACTATGTGCACGTACCTGATATTCCCTTTGACATTGATCTATCAAGACATTAACTTCTTCAATTAATACTTTTTGTCCCAATTTTTGGCCACTCCTTTAAATAGCACCACCTCGGCGATAGGCCTTTACTTACTTTATAAGCAATCGATTATTTTTTCCGAACACTAACCAGATAAGCTCTAAACCTATCGCCTCCGGTTTCTTGGCAACGCGTGTAAAAATCACTGGCGGCTAGTACGCTTGAGCAAGCACTAGGCCATCCCAACGGTAATCCGACAACTCTTTCCTTGATATCTTCCGTAACCCTTGCCTTTCCACTAAAGGCTCAGGCTCAACCTTAAGGAGTCCTGGACAGTCGTGTAGTCTGGAATGCAGGTAATTGGGGCTACGAAAATCTGTCGCTATCAGAGGATATTTTCTAGCTATGTTAGGAGATGAAACATGGGTTTCTGCGGCCTCAAAATAAGTAGGAAGTGGGTTAAATCCTTCTTCCTCTATTACTTTGGAATACAACTCAATCTTACCTGACGAAGTCCTGAACGCAGGCGTCCTAGTCTTCCATTTCTTATCCGTCTCCCTCCAATACCAGGGCCCTTCCGCCTTCATTTTATCCAAGGTATAATCTATCTTACTCAATGTCTCATTGGCAGCTTCTTCAAAAGATTTCCAGTGTTCAAAGCCGAATCTTTCGCTTAATCTCCAGACTATTTCATAATCGTCTAGACCTTCTCCTGGCGCTTTTATGCACGGTTCGACTAAATATAACTGGTCATTATCAAAAGACCCCCACAAAGACCCGAGCTCTTGCTTCTCTAAAAGAGCACGAACCGGTAAAAATACGTCTGCATAGTCACTTACTTCATTCATCTGAGGGTCTACTTGGACTATAAACTCAGCTTTTTTAAGAGCCTCCCTCACCCGGTTCGAATCTCCATGCATACGAACAGTATTATAGCCCCAGATAAGCAGGTTTTTATATTCACAGGGGTCCCCTCTAAGAACCGATTCAAGGAAGTAGGCTGGTGAACCCTCATTGCTGAACTTCGTATATATGCTGTACGGCTGTCCTGCACAAGGTTTCCCTTCTTGAGCCTTGAATGCAGAACTAGCTAACCAACCAGTCCATTTCTCCCGTAACAGCATGCCGCCAGCCACATCTATATTGCCAAGTAAGGCATGAAGTGATACTGCCGCTCTATGAAACTGAAACGCGTGCGGACCACCATCAATACCAATGTAAGCAAATATAGCAGCAGGCTGGTCTTTTGCGTAAATTTCAGCAGCTTTCCTGATATCCGAGGCAGGTATATTGACTATATCTTCCACATGTTCAGGTGTGTATACAGCTACGTGTTTTTTTAATTCATCAAACCCAAGAGTATATTTGTCTACAAATTCTTTATCATATAGTTCTTCTTTAATTATTACATTCAGCATGGCTAAGATTAAGGCTAGGTCAGTACCTGGTTTAACTGGTAAATATAAGTCTGCCTTCTTAGCTAAAACCGTCCTCCTAGGGTCGATAACGACAAGCTTAGAACCTTCATTCTTTTGCTTCAGCCGGATTCTCTTAACCATCGGAGGAAGACTCGCTTCAGGGTTAGAGCCCCAAAGCCATATGCTTCCGTTTTTAATTCCTGGCTCAAGATCTGGCTGTAACAGAGCACCACATGTAACTATATTAGCTATTACTCTAACTACATAACAAGTCTCTCCATGTGTATGGATGTAACACCCATATTTTTCGGCAAACTGGCCCAAGGTCTGCATGCCAATAATGCCTCCCATTAGGGCTCCAGTACCTATCATAATTGCGGTAGCCTGTGACCCGTCAGTCTCCTTTGTCTCTTTTAACCTTTTAGCAACAAGGTCAAGGGCCTCGTCCCAGGAAGCTCTCTTCCATGGGCCGCCTTTGTTCTGCCTTATCATAGGGAATATTGCTCCCCTTACTTCCTCAGGGTAGTGCCATTGCAAGGCACGTACGGCCTTAAGGCAAACCCCATCCCCCTTATTACCTGGAACGGGAGCAGGACGAACACGCTCAACTCTGTTATTTTCAATCTCCACATCAAACACGTGATAACCACAAAGGGGGCATGCTGTTCTGACAACTTTCCTTTGACTGGACTCAGATTGAGGCCCCTCTTCTCTCTCTTTGCCAATACCTCCAGATGAGCTCATCATTAATATCCCATCCTTTCCCTTGAATTTGCTTCGATTATATTTCAGTTCAGTTTACCGTGGGCAGACCGTTTCAACCAGCATCTGCCATAATTGACTATCAATTTAATCATGCAAGTTCCTCATCCCTTTTCCTTGTACCAATCCCGTATCCCTCGGCACAATAAACCTAACGCTACAAATCCCCACATGGAACAGGCACTTTAACCGCACTGTAGTACTGCCTTTTGATTTCGGCCCTGATAAAGGTCTCCATATCTATAACACCGTCCAGCTTGGCCACTTTGTCTTTTAAAAATGAGTATAATGCCTCCGGGTTTTCGCAATTGATACCGGCAACAATCTCCGGCCCATTTAATAGAGTCATGCACAAGTGTACTTCAGGATACCTCGAGAGCTCATCACAGATTTCGTTTATCTTAGCTACCTTGGCCTGTATAAAAAGAAAAGCGTTCGATGAATAACCCAGCTTGGATGGATTTGGAATTGCCATAATCTTTATCACGTTTTTCAAGAGTAAAGATCTGGTCCTTCTTAATACGCTAGATACGCTCAATTTAACATTGTCGGACAGCTCTGTGTAGTTGGCCTGCCCGTTCTTTTGCAGTTCGTGAATCAATTTCTGATCTATGGCATCCAGTAAGATCGGAGTGCCAGTGTGGTCATCTTCAAATATATCTTCATATCTTTTTCTAATCTCCCTAACGAGAAAAGCGTTAACTTTTTGAATACCGTCTATTTTGGATAGCTCACTTCTCGAAAAAACCGCGAACATCTCGAGGGTGGTAAAATCCGCGATAAGGAGAATGTCGAATCTACCAAAGGCCGTTACCACCATACTGATATTAGGATTATTTACAAGCTCAGCACAGACATTGTCAATTTTATCAAGGTCAACATCTAGGGTTACGAAAGCATGTTCATTAAGCCCGACTTTATAGGGATTAAGAACTGCTCTGACAGAGAAAATATCTTCTCTAAGCATGACATTGATTCTTTTTGCTACGGTTGCCACGTTTATACCCAGCTCGCGAGCCAGACTTACATTGCTGCGGCGTCCATTTTTTCTTAAGGAGGTTATTATTCTGTAATTGATGGTGTCAATCATTTGTTCCAATGCCCAAGTGCGATATGAAATTAGTCTTTTTCATGTTCTCCTTCTACTTTCTATAAATTATGCAATTCCGAAGGAGTGACCGATAATATAATTTATCCCTAGAGACCCCCTCGTATTAGATTACACGGCTACTTTGAGGTCTCTATTTATTATACTCCGCCGTGCTGGCATCCATAATATTCCTAAACTCTGGTTATATTCGCGAAGAATTCCACGTTCGAGTACTTGTCCCGAAATTTGACATTGAAACTCTTGATATGGGGATTCCTCAAGTCCCATTTCATTACATTATATTATGCAAAAAAATATGTTGTCAAATCCTTGGGATATATTGACAGCTTACCATTAAGGTGATAAAATACCAAAAATATAGCAATATATAATAAATTTATAGCGTTTTATTAATCGATTTTTCTTTTTAATAAGAAGTGACTAAGTATAGGAGAAAGACCCTCTACAAAACCTAATATTAATTCTGTAAGTTATATAAGTCTATTGGTTATTCTCTGGATTTTCCGTTATTCATTAAGGTAGCTGCTAAAAAATTTTATTTAAAGGAGTGTATAAAGTGACAGCAGAAAAAATGGAATGGATGGTACGTGGAGAGGCTTGTGATGCCTGCAATTCGCCCCCTATGTGCCCAATATGGTGGGGGTCACCTATCCAGGAACAGCTTCACGGGGGCAAAAGTCACGG
>Ga0307420_1001007_pt1 | contig 12548 bp, 21 predicted proteins | sample SalMarWE160240MG_2_FD_202167 | JGI IMG/M metagenome (GOLD analysis project Ga0307420, IMG submission 202167) | Salt marsh sediment microbial communities from the Plum Island Ecosystem LTER, Massachusetts, United States - WE1602-40 | ecosystem: Environmental > Aquatic > Marine > Intertidal zone >... | reverse complement strand
GACGGAGAATCGGGGTTTGGCCACCCTCGAAGCGAGGGTTGACCTGGTAGCGCGCTCCTGTGCCCTTGGTACCACGGCCGGCGGTTTTCCCCTTCGATCCCTCTCCTCGACCGACGCGGGTCTTGGGCGTGTGCGCCCCATCCGCGGGACGGAGGTGATGCATCTTCAAGGTGTCGACCTTGGGTCCCGTAGGCGCCTTGGCTTTCTTTGGCTTGCTCGCGGGCGCGGTTGCTGCGGCTTTCGCCGTGGTGGCTTTGGCGACAGGTGCCTTGGCAGCCTTCGACGCGGGCGTCGTGGCAGCCGTAGCCGGCTTCGAAGCCGCAGCCTTGGGAGCCGCAGCCTTGGGGGCCGCAGCCTTGGGAGTCGCCGCCTTGGGAGTCGCCGCCTTGGGGGCCGCCGCCTTGGGCGTGGCCGCCTTCTTCGCACTGGTCGTCGCCGACGCACTCGTCGTCGGCTTCTGGGCGTCAGCCATTATTCAACCTCCTCCACGGCGACCAGGTGGGTCACCGTCCGAATCATGCCGCGGATCTCGGGGCGATCCTCCTTGACGACGATGTCGCCGATGCGCTTGAGGCCAAGCGTGCGGAGGGTCTCGCGGTGGTTCGGCTTGGTGCCGACGCCGGACTTCTTCTGGGTGATCTTGAGCCGTGCCATCACTTCGCCCCCGCAGCCTGGGCCCGCAACATCGCGGATGGGGCAACCTCGTCGACACTCTTGCCACGCCGAATGGCCACATCCTCGGGCGACTCCAGACCCTTGAGTGCTGCGACGGTCGCGCGAACGATGTTGATGGCATTGGACGAACCGAGCGATTTCGTCAAGACGTCGTGAATGCCAGCGCACTCCAATACGGCGCGAACGGGACCGCCGGCAATAACGCCGGTACCAGGGGACGCGGGACGGAGGAACACCACGCCCGCGGCAGCCTCGCCTTGAACGGCGTGAGGGATGGTCCCTTGAATACGGGGCACGCGGAAGAAGGAACGCTTCGCCTCCTCGACTCCCTTGGAGATCGCGACGGGCACCTCCTTGGCCTTGCCGTAGCCGATGCCGACGTTTCCGTCGCCATCTCCCACCACGACGAGCGCCGTGAAGTTGAACCGTCGGCCACCCTTCACCACCTTCGATACGCGGTTGATGGCGACGACACGCTCGAGGAATTTGTTCTCCGGCTCGGCGGAACGTCGGTCCCGACGTCCACCGCGGTCACTACTCTGCTCAGCCATTACTTCCATCCTTGGTTCGTTCGAGTCGAGCGGGTCACAGGGACAGCCCACCTTCCCGGGCGGCATCGGCGATGGCCGCGACGCGACCGTGGTACTTGTTACCTCCGCGATCGAAGACCACGTCCGTGATGCCGGCCTTCTTCGCTCGCTGAGCGAGGAGTGCGCCGACCGCGGTGGCCTTCCCGGTCTTGTCCGCCTTGAGGGCGCGAATATCGGCCTCAAGGGACGACGCAGACGCGAGGGTGACGCCCTTCGTGTCGTCGACGATCTGCGCGACTATGTGACGGCTCGATCTCGTGACGACGAAACGTGGGCGTGTGGGCGTTCCTGTAATGCGCTTGCGCAGGCGCAGGTGCCTCCGCTGGCGTTGCACCGAGCGGCCGCTACCCAGAATTGTGATTCCCATGGTTTACTTCTTCCCCGCCTTTCCGGCCTTGCGGCGAACGGCTTCGCCTTCGTAGCGAATCCCCTTGCCCTTATACGGTTCCGGCGGACGGATCTTACGGACGTTCGCTGCGACTTCACCCACCTGCTGCTTGTCGATGCCCTGGATCGCGACCTTCGTCGGTCCCTCAGACGTGAAGGTGATCCCGGCGGGGGGCGTCACGACCACGGGGTGGGAGAACCCCAGCATGAATTCGAGGTCGTCTCCCTTCTTCGCGACACGGTAACCCGTGCCGACGATCTCCAGACGCTTTTCGTACCCTTCCGTCACGCCGACCACCATATTGGCGACCAGGGTGCGGGTGAGCCCGTGAAGGGACTTGGACATCCTCTCGTCGTCGGGACGACGAACGTCGATGCCCTCTGCCCCCTTCGTGACCGTAATCGGGGCGGCCACCTCAAGGGAAAGGGTTCCCTTGGGGCCCTTCACCGTGACGGTCGAACCATCGATGGTCACATCCACCCCAGCCGGGACGGGAACGGGGACTCTGCCAATGCGAGACATGTGTGTCCTCCCCTACCAGACGAAGGCGAGGACTTCCCCGCCCACGCCTTTCTTCTTGGCCTCACGGTCCGTCAGGAGCCCAGAGGAGGTGGACAGGATAGCCACGCCAAGGCCACCGAGGACCTTGGGAAGATTGGTCGACTTCGCATAGACGCGCAGGCCCGGCTTGGACACGCGGCGAACACCCGCAAGCGAACGCTCACGATTGGGGCCGTACTTCAGCCGAAGGGTGAGCGTCTTGCCCACCTCGGCAGCGGTCACCTCGGAGCCCGCGATGTAGCCCTCCGACTCGAGGATCTTGGCGACGTTCGCCTTGAGCTTCGAGTGAGGCATCGACACGGTGTCGTGATACGCCGCGTTGGCGTTTCGCAGACGCGTCAACATGTCTGCGATCGGGTCGGTCATGGTCATGAGTGTTTACTCTTCCTCACCGTGGTTTCCTTTTCGGGGACCTGCGGCGTAGTTGTTACCAGCTGCTCTTCTTGATGCCGGGCAATTCGCCCGCGTGCGCCATCTCTCGAAGGCAGATGCGGCACAATCCAAACTTGCGGTAGACGGAGTGCGGGCGTCCGCACCTCTGACACCGGGTGTACGCGCGTACCGCGAACTTCGGCTTGCGTGCTGCCTTGTTGCGCAGGGAGGTCTTAGCCATGTCTAGTTCTCCTTGAACGGGAAGCCGAGACGCCCCAAGAGCGCGCGAGCTTGCTCGTCTGTCGTAGCTGTCGTGACGATGGTGATGTCCATCCCCCTGACGCGATCAATCTTGTCCTGGTTGATCTCGTGGAACATCGACTGTTCCGAAAGACCGAACGTGTAGTTGCCGTGGCCGTCGAATTGCTTGGTGCTCAAGCCCCGGAAGTCGCGGATACGGGGGAGCGCGAGCGACAGCAACCGGTCGAGGAACTCCCACATGCGGTCACCGCGAAGGGTGACGTGGGCGCCGATCGGCTGCCCCTCACGCAACTTGAATTGAGCGATCGACTTGCGCGCCTTGGTCACCTGAGGCTTCTGACCGGTGATCGCGGCAAGGTCGGCGATGGCGCCATCGAGGATTTTGCCGTCACGAGCGGCTTCGCCGACCCCCATGTTGACCACGATCTTGGTCAACGCGGGGACCTGGTGAATGTTCTCGAACTTAAACTCCTCGCGCAATCCGGGCACGATCTGTGCACGGTAGCGCTCCTTGAGGCGAGGTGCGGTTGTGGCGGCCATCAGACGTCCTTACCCGAGCGCTTGGCCACCCGCACGCGAACGTTGCGGACGCGACCATCGCGCTCCTTCGTTACCGTGCGGTACCCCACACGGGTGCCCCTCTTGTTCTCGGGGTCGACGAGCATGACATTGGACACGTGGAGGGGCGCCTCGATCTGGATGATGCCGCCCTCGACGTTCGTCCGACTCGATCCCGGCTTGAGGTGCTTCACCACACGGTGGATGCCCTCGACGATGATCCTGTCGCTGCCCGTGAGGACCTCAAGGACGCGTCCCTGCTGGCCGCGATCACGGCCGGCGATGACGACCACGAGATCGCCCTTCTTAATCTTCGCCATCAGATGACCTCCGGAGCCAGCGAAATGATTTTCATGAACTTCTTGTCGCGCAACTCCCGGCCGACGGGACCGAAGATGCGGGTTCCCCTCGGCTCGGTCTCATTCCCGCGAAGGATGACGGCCGCGTTCTCGTCGAATCGAATGTAGGAGCCATCGGGTCGCCGTCTTGCCTTGACCGTCCGAACGACGACGGCCTTGACGACCTCGCCCTTCTTCACTCCGCCACCGGGGATAGCGTCCTTGACGGTCGCGACAATGGTGTCGCCGATACCCGCGTAGCGACGCGTCGAGCCTCCGAGCACGCGGATGCACAGAAGTTCCTTGGCGCCCGTGTTGTCGGCGACACTCAGTCGCGTCTCTTGCTGAATCATGTCTCTGCTCCTGTCGAGGGGTTCGCGCTCCCGCGCGCCTGATCGAACGTGTTACTTGGCCTTTTCGAGGATCTCCACCAGCCGCCAGCGCTTGGTCGCTGACAACGGGCGGGTCTCCATGACGAGGACGAGGTCGCCGATTCCGGCGGTGTTAGCTTCGTCGTGCGCCTTGATTTTGGTGCTGCGACTCATGACCTTGCCGTAGAGAGGGTGCTTGACGCGGTCCTTGATCTCGACGGTGATGGTCTTGTCCATCTTGTCCGAGGTGACGTACCCGCGACGCGTCTTGCGGTACGCGCGGGAATCGGCCGTGGCCTCTGGTGTGCTCTGCTTAGTCGCCATGTCCATTCCTATTCGGCCTGCGAGGTCGGGGCGGTCCTGATGCCAAGTTCGCGCTCTCGCAGAATCGTGTAGATCCGGGAGATGTCCCGCTTGACGGCCTTGAGGCGGCCGTGGTTCTCCAATTGGCCGGTGGCCGACTGGAAGCGGAGGTTGAAGAGTTCTTCCTTCGCCTTCTTCAACTCGTCGAGGAGACGATCGTCTTCCATCCCATCGAGTTCGTCAGGCGCCAGTTCCTTGCTACCGATAGCCATCAGTTCTCACCACCCTCGCGAGTCACGAAGCGGGTTTTCATGGGCAATTTGTGCTGGGCGCGACGCAACGCCTCGCGAGCGAGCGGCTCGTCCACACCGCCGAGCTCGAAGAGCACGCGGCCGGGCTTGACGTTGGCGATCCACCACTCGGGCGAGCCCTTTCCAGAACCCATGCGGGTCTCGGCGGGCTTCTTGGTGAGCGGTCGATCGGGGTAGACGGTGATCCACACCTTTCCACCACGCTTAATGTGGCGGGTGACGGCGATACGGGCGGCCTCGATCTGCCGGTTGGTGACGTAGGCGGGCTCGATCGCCTGGATCCCGTAGTCCCCGAAGACGACGGCAGTGCCACCCGTGGCGGCGCCGGAGCGTCCGGGATGGTGCTGCTTGCGGTGCTTGACGCGACGCGGAATCAACATGGCTAGCCCTCCGTCCCGGTCTCGGGTACGGGAGTCGCTTCGGCGGGAACGGCTTCCGCCCCAGGGGCGTCCGTTGGCGCGGAGGCTCCTCTCGAGGAACCCTCCTGGCGACCACGACGCTCTCCCGAGCCTCCGGCCCCACCGCCACGGGAAGGACGCTGCGCGCGAGGGGACTTGGCTTGCTCGGCCGCGTACTCCTTCTCCGTCATGTCGCCCTTATAGATCCACACCTTGACGCCGATCTGACCGAACGTCGTCTTGGCCTCGAAGAGACCGTAATCGATGTTCGCGCGCAGGGTGTGAAGCGGAACGCGACCCTCGCGGTAGAACTCTGAGCGCGACATCTCCGCGCCACCGAGCCGCCCCGAACACTGGACACGGATGCCCTTGGCGCCGGCGCGAAGGGCGGACTGCATGCCCTTGCGCATGGCGCGACGGAAGGAGACGCGGGAAGCGAGTTGCTCCGCGATGCCCTGGGCTACGAGTTGGGCATCCGTCTCGGCGCTCTTCACCTCGAGGATGTTCAGTTGCACCTGCTTGCCCGTGAGCTTTTCCAGGTTCGAGCGCAACTTGTCTGCCTCGGCGCCGCGACGACCGATAACGATGCCGGGGCGCGCGGTGTGGAGGTCGACACGGACACGCTCCCGTGTACGCTCAATCTCCACCTTGGAGATGCCGGCACGCTCCAGGCCCTTGGACATGAGATCGCGGATCTTGACGTCCTCGGCGATGTAGTCGCGGTACCGCTCACCCTTCTTGGTGGAATCCGCGATCCACCGCGAGCGGTGATCCGTGGTGATCCCGAGGCGGTATCCGTGCGGGTTGACCTTCTGTCCCACTAGCGGGCCCCTTCCTTGACGGCGGCCTCTTCGCTGGCCACGATGACGGTGATGTGGCTCGAGCGCTTGAGGATCCGCGCCGCGCGGCCTTGAGCCCGCGGGCGAATGCGCTTCAGCATCGGCGCTTCGTCAACGAAGATCTCCTTGATGACGAGCTCCCCCTCGACGAACCGCTCACCCGCGGCGTCGGCGGCCACGCGGGCATTTGCCACGGCGGACTCGACGAGCTTGCGAACGTTCTCCGCGACCTCTTGCTGCTGGAACTTGAGGGTCGCGATGGCGTCGACGGCCTTCTGCCCGCGGACAAGGTCGACCACGCGTCGAGCCTTCTGGGCGGTGACGCGAACGTATCGCGCCTGCGCCTTGGCTTCCATGGTTGCCATACCTTCCTGTGGTGGGGTCGTCGCGCTAGACGCGACGAGCCTTCCTGTCGTCCTTGATGTGACCCTTGAACGTGCGGGTTGGGGCGAACTCGCCTAACTTGTGCCCGACCATCGACTCGGTGACAAACACCGGGACGTGCTTGCGACCGTCGTGGACGGCAAACGTGTGACCGAGGAAGTCCGGCGTGACGACGCTCCGGCGCGACCACGTCTTGATGACGTCCTTCGTGCCGGCCTCGTTCTGACCGTCCACCTTCTTCTGAAGGTGGCCGTCAACGAACGGACCCTTTTTCAAACTCCGCGGCATCTCAGGGGCTCCTTAACGCTTCTTGCCAGTACGGCGGCGACGCACGATGAGTTTGTCGCTTTCCTTGTTGGGCTTGCGGGTGCGACCCTCGGGCTTGCCCCACGGACTGACGGGGTGGCGGCCACCGGACGTCTTGCCCTCGCCGCCGCCGTGCGGGTGATCGATCGGGTTCATGGCGACACCGCGGACGGTCGGACGCTTGCCCTTCCAGCGCATGCGGCCCGCCTTGCCCCAGTTGATGTTCGACTGCTCCGCGTTACCGACCTCGCCGACGGTCGCCCGGCAGCTCGCGTCGACGTTGCGAATCTCGCCGGAGGGCATACGGAGTTGGGCGTGCGGCCCATCCTTCGCGACGAGCTGGACCGAAGCTCCGGCGGAGCGGGCGATCTTCGCGCCACCTCCGGGCTTGATTTCGATCGCGTGGATCACGGTGCCGACGGGGATATTGCGCAAGGGAAGGTTGTTCCCCGGCTTGATGTCAGCGGACGCGCCGGCCTCGATCGCGTCGCCCTGCTTGAGGTTGTTGGGCGCGATGATGTACCGCTTCTCGCCGTCGGCGTAGTGCAAGAGGGCGATGCGTGCGGTCCGGTTGGGGTCGTACTCGATGTGCGCAACCTTCGCGGGAACACCATCCTTGTCGTGACGACGGAAATCGATGACCCGGTACGCGCGCTTGTGCCCGCCTCCCTGGTGTCGGATGGTGATCCGACCGTTCGTGTTCCGGCCTCCGGAGTTCGTCAGCGGACGCACGAGCGACTTCTCCGGCGTCGACCGTGTGATCTCCGCGAAGTCGGCGACGGACGAACCGCGACGACCCGGCGTCGTGGGCTTGTACTTGCGAGTGGCCATGTCTCGAGCGCCCCTTCTAGCTAACCCGGCCGCTGAAGACATCGATCGCTTGGCCTTCGGCCACCGTGACGATCGCGCGCTTCACGTCCTTGCGCTTGCCGACGCCCGCGCGCGTGCGCTGCGCCTTGCCTTGGCGGTTGATGGTGTTGACGGAGACAACCGTGACTCCGAAGATCTGTTCGACGGCGATCTTGATCTCCGTCTTGTTCGAACGGGGATCCACCTCGAAGGTGTACCGCCCCTCGTCCATGAGCGAGTAGCTCTTCTCCGACACGATCGGCCGGATGAGGATGTCGCGGGGATTCTTTCCTGCCGTGGTCACTTCGCTTCCTCGCCTTCCGCCGCGACGTCGGATTCCGTCGCGACCGCCTTGACCGAACCTCCGGTCGCCGGGCCAGCCAGGAACACCGCAAGGGCTCCGGTGGTGAAAACCACATCGTCGTGAATGAGCACGTCGTACGTGTTGAGTTGGTCGACCGAGAGCACATGAAGGTCGGCGACGTTTCGGAGGGAGGCGAACGCCACCTCATCGGAGCGTTCGAGCACGACGAGAGCGGAGCGCCCTTCCGTGACGACCGTGAGCGCCGCGAGGGCGGTCTTGGTGGACGGGGTTTCCCCCACGAGCCGTTCGATGACGTGCACGCGCGCCGCGCGGGCCCGATCGGAGAGCGCACCCCGGAGGGCGGCGACCTTCATCTTCTTGGGGGTGCGCTGCGAGTAGTCGCGGGGCTGGGGGCCGTGCACCGTTCCACCACCGACGAACTGCGGCGCGCGGATGGAGCCCTGGCGGGCGCGACCCGTGCCCTTCTGCTTGTACGGCTTCCTGCCGCCACCGGCCACCATGGCGCGAGTCTTCGTCGCGTGCGTTCCCTGGCGGGCCGCGGCGCGTTGGGCGACGACGACCTGGTGAATCAACGGAATGTTGGCCTCGACGCCGAATACCTCGGCCGGCAACTCGGCCGTTCCGGACTTCTTGCCGGTCGCGTCGACGACGTCAACGGTTATCGCGGTGGCCATGTCACGCCCCCTTCACTGCGGAACGAACGAGGACGGTGCCACCGCGGGGTCCGGGGATGGCCCCCTTGATGAGGAGGAGGCCCTTCTCCGTGTCCGCCGAGTGGACGATGAGGTTGAGCACGGTCTTCTGGGCGTGCCCCATGCGGCCGGCCATCTTGAGGCCCTTGAACACTCGCGACGGGGTTGAGGACGAGCCAATGGATCCTGCATGGCGGTGATTGCGGTGTGAGCCGTGGGAGGCGCTGACGCCGTGGAACCCGTGGCGCTTCATGAGCCCCGCCGTTCCCTTGCCCTTCGTCGTGCCCGTCACATCGACCGTCTGGCCCGATTGGAAGACCTCGGCAGTAATCTCTTGACCCAGGTTGAAGGATTCGGCGTTCGCCGTACGGATCTCCGCAAGGTGGAGGCGGGGAGTAACCCCGGCCTTCTCGAAGTGACCCTTGAGCGGCTTGGTGACCCTACGAGGGTCGACGGCCCCGAAGGCGAGTTGAATGGCGGAGTAGCCATCCTTCTCCGGTGTCCTGACCTGCGTGACGACATTGGTGTCCACCTGGACAACCGTCACGGGCACGACGCGACCGGCGTCGTCCCACACCTGGGTCATACCGAGCTTCGTGCCGAGCAGCGCCGTGACATCGCGCTGGGCGGTGGAAGTAGTCATGGTCAATGTCCCTCTGCGGCCCTAGAGCTTGATCTCGATGTTGACGTCTGCGGGAAGGTCGAGCCGCATGAGCGAGTCAACGGCCTTGGGCGTCGGGTCAACGATGTCGATCAGGCGCTTGTGGGTCCGCATCTCGAACTGCTCGCGGCTGTCCTTGTACTTGTGGGGGGAGCGAATCACACAGAACACGTTCTTCTCCGTCGGGAGCGGCACGGGGCCGACAACCGTGGCACCGGCGCGCGTGACCGTCTCAACGATCTTGCGAGCCGAGGAGTCGATGACCTCGTGGTCATAACTCTTCAGCCTGATGCGGATCTTCTGTCCCGCCATGGCGTGGTCCTGCCTCTCCAACGACTCAGGTGCCTCTTCCCGACCCCCGCGCTCGGGCGTGTCGCGTCTCGCGGCACGCTCAGCCCAAAACAGATGGTGGGATTCGGGTTGAGATCGAAGGTCGCCCTGTCCGGGCAACCCCGATATTCTGCCAGATTTCCGCGCCCGAAGCCAACTGGCGTCCGGCGCGGAGGTGCGGGGCCCGGTCACCCGGGCCCCGCCCCGCACTACTTGATGATCTTGGTCACCGTTCCGGAGCCGACGGTGCGGCCACCCTCACGGATCGCGAAGCCCTGACCCTGTTCGAGGGCAATGGGCTGAATGAGTTCGACCGTCATCTCGGTGGTGTCGCCGGGCATGACCATCTCCCTACCCTCGGGCAAGGTGATGACGCCGGTGACGTCCGTGGTGCGGATGTAGAACTGCGGACGGTAGTTCGAGTAGAAGGGGTTGTGGCGACCACCCTCGTCCTTGTTGAGGATGTAGACCTTGCCCTCGAACTGAGTGTGGGGTGTCGTGGTGCCGGGGGCGACCACAACCTGACCACGCTCGACGTCCTCGCGCTTGGTGCCACGAAGCAGGAGGCCGGTGTTGTCGCCCGCCTGCGCCTCGTCCATCGACTTGTGGAAGGTCTCGATACCGGTGACGACCGTCTTCTGCGGCGGTCGAATCCCGACGACCTCAACCTCGGAGTTGAGCTTGAGCTTGCCGCGCTCCACACGACCGGTCACGACGGTGCCGCGGCCGGTGATGGTGAAGACGTCCTCGATGGGCATCAGGAACGGCTTGTCGAGTTCACGCACCGGTTCCGGCACCTTCTCGTCGACCGCGTCCATCAACTCCTGAACGGTCGCCGTCCACTTGGCATCGCCCTCAAGGGCCTTGAGCGCGGAAACGCGAATCACGGGGGCGTGTTCGCCATCGAAGCCCTGGGCGCTGAGAAGGTCACGAACCTCGACCTCGACGAGCTGAAGGATCTCCTCGTCGTCGACCAGGTCGGCTTTGTTGAGCGCCACGAGCAGATAGGGAACGCCCACCTGCTTGGCGAGAAGCACGTGCTCGCGGGTCTGGGCCATGGGGCCGTCGTCCGCCGCGACCACGAGGATGGCACCGTCCATCTGAGCCGCGCCGGTGATCATGTTCTTGATGTAGTCGGCGTGACCAGGAGCATCGACGTGAGCGTAGTGGCGCTTCTCCGTCTGGTACTCGATGTGGGCGATGTTGATGGTGATACCGCGGGCCTTCTCCTCCGGCGCCTTGTCAATATCGTCGAAGGGCGTGAAGGGGTTGATATCCGGATACTTGTCGTGAAGCACCTTCGAGATCGCCGCCGTCAGCGTGGTCTTGCCGTGGTCGACGTGGCCGATGGTGCCGATGTTCACGTGCGGCTTGCTCCGCTCGTACTTGGCCTTAGCCATGGGGACTTCCTCCTGATCGAGACTCGGGTAGCGACTCGGAATTCTCCGCGCCCCTACTGGTCGTTTGTTTTCCTGTTGTCAACCGGTGGGACTATTCGCCCCGGGTCTTGGCAATGATCTCCTCGGAGATGTTCCGAGGCACCTCGGCGTAGTTGCTGAACTGCATCGTGTACACGGCGCGACCCTGGGTCCGTGACCTGAGGTCACCCACGTACCCGAACATTTCAGACAACGGGACGAGGGAGTCAATGACCTTCACACCGTGAGCCTCACCCATGTGACGGATCTGCCCACGACGAGAGTTGAGGTCGCCGATGACGTCGCCCATATACTCCTCCGGCGTACGCACCTCGACGGCCATGATGGGCTCGAGGAGCACAGGATGGGCCCGGTGGGCCGCTTCCTTGAACACCATCGAACCGGCAATTTGGAACGCCATCTCCGACGAGTCGACGTCGTGATACTGACCGTCGACAAGTGTCGCCTTGATGCCGACCACGGGGTAACCCGCGAGTACACCAAGTTCCATCGCGGCCTGAATACCGGCGTCGACCGGCGGGATGAACTCCCGCGGGATCCGGCCACCCGTTATGGCGCTGACAAACTCGTAGTGCACACCGCTTTCGATCGGCAGTGGCTCGAGGGTGACCTGAACCTTGGCGAACTGGCCCTTACCGCCCGTCTGCTTCTTGTGGATGTACTCGACCTTCTCGACCGTGGACTTGATCGTCTCGCGGTAGGCGACCATCGGCTTGCCGACGTTCGCCTCGACCTTAAACTCGCGTCGCATGCGGTCGACCAGGATGTCGAGGTGAAGTTCCCCCATGCCGGAGATGATCGTCTGACCGGTGTCCTCATCCTGCTTGACGCGGAACGTCGGGTCTTCTTCCGCGAGCTTCTGGATCGCGGTTCCCAACTTCTCCTGGTCACCCTTGGTCTTCGGCTCGATCGCGACGGAGATGACAGGCTCGGGGAACGTCATCGACTCGAGGACGATCGGCTTGGTCTTGTCGCACAGGGTGTCGCCCGTCGTCGTGTCCTTGAGGCCGATGACCGCGTAGATGTGGCCGGCGGTCAGGCTGTCGACGGGGTTCTCCTTGTTGGCGTGCATTTGGAAAATCTTCCCAATGCGCTCCTTCTTGTCCTTGGTCGCGTTGAGGACCTCGGACCCGGCGTCGAGGTGCCCGGAGTAGACGCGGATGTACGTGAGCTTCCCGAAGAACGGGTGCGCGACGATCTTGAAGGCGAGCGCGGAGAAGGGTTCCTTGGCGTCGGAGTGGCGCTCGAGCATCTTCTCGGGGTCGCCGACCTCGTGGCCCATGATCGAGGGCACGTCGGTTGGGGAGGGAAGGTAGTCGACGACCGCGTCGAGCATCGGCTGGACGCCCTTGTTCTTGAACGCGGAGCCGCACAGTACCGGATACGCCTGACCCTTGACCGTGATGGCGCGGATGCCGGCCTTGATTTCCTCGACCGTCAACTCCTCGCCACCGAAGTACTTCTCCAGCAGGTGCTCGTCGGTCTCGGCGACCGCTTCGAGCAATTGCGTGCGGTACTCCTGAGCCTTATCGAGCATGTCCGCGGGGATGTCCTCGACGTCGTACTTGGCGCCGAGCTCCGTCTCTCCGTGCCACAC
>Ga0307420_1001006_pt1 | contig 12550 bp, 11 predicted proteins | sample SalMarWE160240MG_2_FD_202167 | JGI IMG/M metagenome (GOLD analysis project Ga0307420, IMG submission 202167) | Salt marsh sediment microbial communities from the Plum Island Ecosystem LTER, Massachusetts, United States - WE1602-40 | ecosystem: Environmental > Aquatic > Marine > Intertidal zone >... | reverse complement strand
AGCTGATTGGCCTGATGTTAGAGCGCCAGGGGTACGACATTTCTGCTGCCCAATCTGGCTCTCAAGCCTTGGCAAAGGTGCAAGAGGACACCCCGGACTTGATTGTCCTGGATGTCATGATGCCGGACATGGATGGCTACGAGGTGTGTCGTCGTCTGCGTGCCAGTCCCGTCACAGCCGATATTCCCATTATCATGTTCACTGCCAAGACGCAGTTGGACGACAAGGTGGCTGGGTTTCAGGCCGGGGCGGATGATTATCTGACCAAGCCGGTGCATCCAGAGGAGCTTTTCTCACACGTGGAGGCGGTGCTTATGCGTTCGGCACGACGCCAGGTGGAGAGTCTCGAGCCGGTTATGCAGGCCAGAGTCCTTGGGTTCTTGGGTTCGAAGGGAGGCGTGGGGACCACCACCTTGGCGGTGAACCTCGCCGTCGCTTTTGCCCAGGGACCCGCGCGAAAAAAGCGAATCTATTTTGCCGATATGCAATCCGGTATGGCAGCAGCTTCTTTTCAGTTTGGCCTGCGTCGCCCGGGTGCAATTGTACGTCTTTTGGAGAAGCCTCTTGAACAGATCGACGCCAGGGTAGTGGAGGCACAATTGGAGGAGCATCAATCCGGCGTGCTCGTCCTTAGTGGTCAGATCGAGCCTTTCGGTGTAGCTGAAGCAGTGACGCCTGCCTACGCCGAGGCCATTGTTCAGCAGCTTGGATCAATGGCAGACTATATTTTCCTGGATCTGGGTGTGGGGTTGGGCGAAACCAATCGTCACCTGTTGCCCGAGTGCTATCAGATTGTCGTGACCATCGAACCTCAGCGCTCCTCCCTCATGCTGGCCCAATCGCTGTTGGTAGATCTGGCCGAGTCCCTCACTATTGCCCGTCACCGTATCAGTCTAGTGCTGGTCAACAAGGCGGCCTCCGCGGCATCTTCCACCAAAGAGACGATAGAAGGCTTGTTACAGCACGAGCTGGCCGGGGTAGTCACTCCGGCTCCTGAATTGGCGTTTCAGTCATGCGAGAACGGTGTCCCTATGGTGACGGTCCAGCCCAATAGCTTGGCCGCTCAACAGATTCAAAAGATTGCGGACCACCTGTTTCACGCTTGAGTATGGCTGTTCGGCCCGTCTTTACTCACCCGTGGGATGTTTCATCGGCTGAGGCCAGGGCGATCCAGAATCGGCTTTGCGAACGCGTGTGCGTGCAGCCTCTTGAGTGTCAACCTAGGACCGTTGCTGGAGTGGACGTCAGTGTGAAAGGTGGGGTAGCAAAGGCGGCTGTGGTATTGCTTTCCTATCCTGATCTCGTTCCCTTCCAAGCAGCGACGGCGACGCTGCCTGTTTCGTTTCCCTACGTACCGGTTTTGTTGGCGTTTCGTGAAGGGCCGGTCGTGCTTGCTGCGCTGGAGCAGTTGGCGTGTGCATCGGACGTGCTGATGTTTGATGCCCAAGGCTTGGCGCATCCCCGCCGTATGGGGCTTGCCACGCACCTGGGTATCTTGCTGGATTTGCCCGCCGTAGGGTGCGCCAAGTCGCGCCTGTGTGGCAAGGAAGTGATGCCCGACGAGGAGAAGGGTAGTTGGACCCCGCTGAAGGACGCAGGTGAGTCGATCGGTGCGGTCGTGCGGACGCGCAGTCGCGTGCGTCCGGTTTACGTCTCCGTTGGACACCGGGTGAATTTGGAGGCGGCGGTTTCTTTGGTGCTGAACTGCGTGACCAAGTATCGCCTGCCGGAGCCGATGCGGTGGGCGCATCGAGTGGCGGGCGGAGCGGCTTTGCCTTCCAGCCAGTCGGCATTTTCAACTGGGTGAGGTGCACGTGGATTACGCCGATGAGATATCGTCTGCGGCAAAGCTCCTGCGTGAAGCACGGTATGCTGTTGCCTTGACCGGCGCAGGGATCAGTACCCCGTCCGGTATCCCCGATTTTCGCTCGCCGGGCAGTGGGCTGTGGGAACGTGCCAACCCGATGATTGTGGCCTCGCTCTACACGTTTCGGGTCCGCCCCCAGGTGTTCTACGATTGGGTGCGGCCATTGGCCAAGAAACTGGTGCAGGCTGAGCCTAACCCGGCTCACATAGCGCTGGCCGATCTGGAGGCAGCCGGCCGGTTACAGGCGGTCGTCACACAGAATATCGATGGCCTGCACCAAAAGGCCGGATCGCGCGAGGTACTGGAGTTGCACGGTCACGTGCGAGAAGCGACGTGCACGCGTTGTTATCAGGTTGTGTCTACCGGCAACTTTTTGGACGACTTTCTTGCCTCCAATGACGTTCCTCGATGTCCCGAGTGCGGCGGCGTGATGAAGCCTAACGTCGTGCTTTTTGGAGAGCAGTTGCCCGTCGGGGCGTTCAATGCGGCGCGGGCGCACGTCCGCCGAGCGGATCTGCTGCTCGTGGCAGGCTCACACCTGGACGTCATGCCTGCCTCACAGTTGCCTCTTTTGGTGCACGAAGGTGGCGGGCGCATCGTCGTGGTCAATCTGTCGCCTACCTACATCGACGAAGCAGCCAAGGTAGTCATTCACGCCAACGTCGCTGAGGTGCTGCCTCGCATCGCGCGCGCCTGCGCGGAGGGATTGGATGATGAACGAGTCTGACTTGGAGATCCCAGAGGGCAAGTCCGTTGCTCAACTGGAGCGGCTGATCGAGATCAGTCGCTCGCTGAACTCGACGCTGGAGCTGCGACCGCTGTTGCAGCGCATCGCCAGGGCGGCGCAGCAACTCACTGACACGGAGGAATCCTCGATTTTGCTGCTGGATCGAAAGACTGGGCAGTTGCATTTCGAGGCGGCGACCAATCTGCCTGGCATTCGCTCGATCGTCGTGCCGATGGAGGGCAGTATCGCCGGACTGGTCGTGCAGACGAGCAAGCCCGTGGTGGTCCCCGATGCTCGCAGCGATCCACATTTCTATCGCCAAGCGGATGAGCAATCGGATTTCAGTACACGCTCCATCCTGGCCGTCCCCATGGTCGTCAGGGGCAACGTGATCGGCGTGTTGGAGGCGCTCAACAAGCGGAGTGGGGGAGAGTTTATGCGGGAAGACGTTGAGATGTTGACCGTTTTGGGCGGCCAGGCTGCGGTCGCCGTGCAGAACGCTTTACTCTTCCAGCAATCTGATCTGGTGGCCGAGATTGTACACGAGATGCGCACGCCGCTGATGTCCGTCATCGGTTATGCAGAGCTGATACAGCAGCCAGGTATGACGTTGGAGCAGTGCCAGCAATTCGCAGGTATCGTCGAGGGCGAGGCGGAGCGCCTCACTGGTCTGGCGGACAGCTTTCTCGATTTGGCCAAGCTAGAGTCTGGCCGCGCCTCCCTGGCCTGCGCCCCGGTCGATTTGAGCACGGTGATCCACATGGCGGTCAGTGTCTTGACGCCGCAGGCGAATGCGAGGCAGGTTGGTCTGTCGGTGAACATCATCGACGACCTGCCGCCCGTGGTGGGGGATGGGCAGCGCTTGCACCAGGCGATGCTCAACCTGATCGGCAACGGAATCAAGTACTGCGGCTCGGGCGACCACGTTGCCGTCACGGCCAAGCGCGAGGGTGATGTTTTGGTGGTCAGTGTCGCCGATACCGGGCCGGGTATCCCGGCGGATGCGCTACCGCGCATCTTTGAGCGCTTCTATCGCGTGCCCGACTCGGAGTGTCAGGCGGTGGGGTCCGGGCTGGGGTTGACGATCACGCACAAGATCGTCGAGGCGCACGGCGGCGAGATCAGCGTCAGCAGTGAGGAAGGAGAGGGTACGACGTTCACCTTCACATTGCCGCTGGAAGGCGCCGCCGGCGACGCCTGAGCTTGGTCCACGCCTACGCTATTCAGTGCGCGTTATCTTGGGCGCGACTCGCGAAAGGAACGTGGGTCGAGTGCTAGATCGCCCAGATGGATGGCGTTCACCTCATCCGACGTGGCGAGGGGCGTGTGCAGTGTGACCGTATCGCGGGCCGAATTCTCCTCTGCGACGATGCCCAGCGCCAGCGTGAATCCCCCTTTGTCCTCCAGCGCAACTAGGTGGTTTGGCGCAAAGGCCGGCTCCGGAAGGACGGCCAAGCGCTGCCAGTCGATCTCCAGGGGGTGGGTGTCTACAAAGTAGCGCCGGAACTGCGAGGCGCGGTGCTCTCGACGGACGGTATAGTCGCGGCGGTGGGCCGCCCGCGATGCCGGCAGGTCGACCACGCGCGTGCGACCGCTGAGGCGCAGGGGGTGCAGCAGATGCTCCAGTTCGCGCTCGTGCTGGATGCCGACGACGGCGGCGGGACGCAGGAGGTCGATCTTTGCCCGCTTGAGTGCGCCGCCCCCTCGCTCCGGGCCGACCAATCCGGTGGTATCGAACACGATCGCGGTGGGGCCTTCCTCGCGAGCTTTCTGTACCAGGCGATGCGCGCCGACGAGCGTGGGCAGCATGTGGCCACGCGGGGTGACGTCCCCCACGAAGGCGCGGTGGCGAGGCCCGGCAGGCGGAAAGACGTCGTCTTCTGGCTCATTCAGAGCCAACGTCATGGTCGTCGGCGGGCCGAGTGTCGCTTGGCCCATATCCCCGTCGATGAACCCCACGTGCTCGTGACGGGCGCACAGGCGGCGATACAGGTAGCGGGCGAAGGTGGACTTGCCCGTATCCGGCGCGCCGACGACGAGGATGACGCCCTTGAGTGAGGCGCTTGGGAGCTTTTCCCAGTCGGGAGGAACGTCGATCTCCACGGGGCTAGCTCCCCAGCAGGACGCCACAGATTGACACCAGCGACGCGCCGTTTTCATCGGCGGGGCAGCGGTCGTAGGCCACTTTTTGTCCCTCAATCGTTCCCAGCACACGCAGTGCCAGGTAGATGGGGGGCAGCCCGCAGATGTTGTGCCGGTCGCCTTGTCCCTTGATTGCCTCAAAGAAACCCTCGGCATCCCCTGCACACATGTGTTCGATGAGCGCTTCGTCGCTGCTCTGTAGATGGGCACGCTCCATCAGGCCTTGCGACGGGCCGCCGAATGCCGGTCCCACGTGGGCCATGTCGGCGGCTGCGACGACAAGTGCCCGACGGCCGGCGAGCGACTGCTCGAGCGCGTCGCTCAGCGATTGAATGATCGGATCGTGCGCCGGCTTGGCCTCACCTCTGACGAAGCGACCGAAGGAGCCGCATAAGATGGGCACGACCTCGCACGGCTGCCCCTCGCGCACGTGGTGCAGCCAGACGGCGGCCAACTCGATCGAGTGCTCGTTGCGATGCAGGAGTTCGTCGGCAAAAGCCTCGTCCGGGCCGATGGCCTCGGCGAGCACATCCACGATCCCTCGCGCGGTCGGCAGCACACCAAAGGGCGTGCTGTAGTGCTGGCGTGTCAGCGTCACTAGGTGGTCTCCATAGTGGTCGGTGCCCAGCAGCACCACCAGGTCGGCGGTTTTGACGGCCTCCGAGGCATGCTTCCACGCAGCGGCGTAGACCGGCCCGCCGCGTGCATAGTCGATGTGTGGGCTGACCAGGCCATGGATGGCGGCGAGGTGGGGGGGAGTGGTTTCCACAGCTTCGAGGTAGCTATCCAACGTGTGGCGCAGTTCGTCGGCGTTGCCCGGATAAGACCGGCCGGCACTGGCGGGGGCGCGGGAGGGCGCTTGGCGGTATTCGGCTAATGCGCGCGCTCGCGCGCGAGCAAAGCGATCATTGTCCAGCAACAGCGCCTCGTCGAGCGCGGTCACGCATTGCTCAAGCACATCCGTTCCGACGCGCAAGTCATACCGTATGGCGAGCGAAGCCTGCAGTCCCCCGATGTCGCGCGTGCCGTCACACAGGGCCAGGAAAGGGCCCAGTTGTCGGGGAACCGCCACGCCCTTGTCGGTCAGTTGCAGGGGATCTCGCAAAAAGATCGCCGGCCGTCCGTCGTGCGTGATCGGGCGGGGATCGAGCGGGCGGAGTTTGGGGCGTTGTGCGGAGGTCATTTTTTGCTTTTTTGCTCTGTGGTCTAGTCTGTGTCGACGAGCACTTTTAGCGTCCCCCGTTGGGCGGCATGCTCGAATGCCTTCACAGCGTCAGCGAGGCGGTAGCGCGCCTGGATCAGTTGGATGACGTCCACCAATCCCTGCTCCAGCAGCCGCAGCGCCGGGGCGAACGGCCCGCAGCGTGAGCCTACCAGTGTGATCTCGTCCACCGCCGCCATCGTCAGGTCTGCGTCGATGGAGCCGTGGTAGGTGGACTTGAGCACGATTGCGCCGCGCGGGCGGACGAGGCGGCGTGCGGCCCCGTAGCCCCCGGGACGACCGGTGGCTTCGACGACCAGGTCGGCGCTCCCGGCGAGGGAATCGCCGTCCAGCGTGGTGTGCACGCCGCGTTGAGCCAGGATGTCCAGCTTTTCCTCGTGGCGGCCGATGGCAGTCAGGTCGCAGCCGGTGAGGGCCAGCACCTGCGTGCACAAGATCCCCAGCTTGCCGTCACCCAACACGACGACGCGATCGGTGGGGCGCACGTGGACCTGCTCCAGAATCTCGCAGGCTGCCGCCAGCGGCTCGGTAAAGACGGCGATCTCGTCGGGAATCGAGGCCGGGACGGGGTAAAGATTGCGAACGGGCAGCGTCAGGTACTCGGCAAAGGCGCCACTGCGCCCATTGATGCCCAGGGTGGTGCGGTTGGGACAGTGAGTGGGACAGCCCTCTCGGCAGGTAGGGCACTCGCCGCAGGCCGCGTTGATATCCCCTACCACGCGGCGACCCTCCCACGATTCCGCGCCCGGTGCGCGCTCGACTACCCCGACAAACTCGTGGCCGGGGACACCGCGAAACTGCTGGTAGCCCGCTAACAGCTCCAAATCGGTGTTGCAGATGCTGGCCACACGTACGCGAATGAGTGCTTCCCCGGGGGCAGGCTCTGGGGTGGGGTAGTCCTCAACGACTTGCAGTCCTTTGTCGAGTAGGAGTGCGCGCATAGCGTAGCGTAGTTGGATTTTGCTTACAGCGTCAGAAGCAGTGCGGTCACAAAGGTGCTCGAATAGGTCTCACAGATCACGCCCACCAGGAGGGTGGCGGCAAGTGGCAGGATAACGAGCCCGCCGCTGAAAAGGAGGGCGACCAGGATGAGAATCGCGCACAGCCGCGTTGCCAGCGTGGCGTTGAACCGCTCGAGAACGGAGCGATTGACCACCGTGCGATAGGGCTCTCCCCTGTGCGTAGACCCGTTCTCGCTGATACGGCTGAGGAGAGGGATGACGTCCTGTATCGAGAGGCCGATCACGACCAGGATGGCGACGAAGAATAGCTCGTCCGCCTGCCAGCCGGCGAGCATGCCCATCAGTGCGTAGAATCCAAAGGGGACGAGCGTGTTGTAGGCCATGACCACGATGGTGCTCGCGCTCCAGCGGAGCACGTTGGGTGCGCCGCGGAACAGCCACCAAACCAGAACCGGGACAGTAATGGCCGTGACCAGCGCTGCTATACCGGTTGCCTGGACGGTCTGCGGGTCGGTGGCATCGGTATCCAAGGCCAAGGGTAGGCCAGAAGTGATGGCTGAGACGACGAGTGCTGTGATGCTCAGGGCGATCAGGATACCCGCGGCGACCAAGTGCCAGCGCCCGTTCTCTATGATGTCCAACATAATCCCTCCAGTATCAGATGCCCAGTAGCCACGTGCGCTCGCTCAGTAGCGCCTGGATGGCCTCGCTGCCAAAGATCAACCGTATGAGCGCGTGGCTGAAAACCATTGTGGCAAAAAGACTGGTCAACGTGCCGGTGGCCATGGATACGCCCAGCCAGCGGATGGTTTGTGCGGCGACGGTGGCTCCGACGATCCACGTGGCAATGGCCAGCAGGCCCAGGGCGAGGTGGGTGTTGCGGACGGATGGCCATGCGGTCGAGAGACTGCCCTCGACCGCTCTGGACAGGGCTTGGCCGTCTCGCGTTCTGTTTCGCAACCGCTCGACGATAGAGAGCAGCGCGCCCAACGCGGTCAGGCCCATCGCTCCCAGACCGGCGACCGTGGCCAGGGTGATCGGCAGCGGCAGTATCTTGCACAGGGCCAGACTGAGCAGGGCGAAAACAAGGAGCGCCAGAACGATCAGCAGGCCAGGCAGGCGATAGTGTGCCAGCAGGAAGGCGAGTGCGGCGGCCAGTCCGATGATGACGGCGGTTCCAAGTTTTTGGAGCGTTTCCTGGCCCGGGGTCGGCCCGGCAGGTTCGACTCTGTCCACTTGTAGTTGCGCGGGGAGCATGCCGGAGCGGAACAGGGCAGCGGTGGTCTGCGCGCTTTCCTTCTCGATGACGACGGGGTATTCGACGTTGCCTCCCAGGTCGGTCTCCATGAACTGAGTGGCAAGGGCGCAAGTCAGGATGCGTTTGTCCAAGGTGACGCAGATGTACTCTTGGGGGTGATTCTGGTTGTGTTCGATAAGCGCTTTCCCCCCTGATGGCTTGAACCTGAACTTGGCGCCATAGTACCCGTAGCTGGGAGGCCGCAGCTCGATGTATTCCAGATCGTTGTTGGTCATCAGCGTCTCGTAAACCGTCGGTGCAGTGTCCTGCGTTCCCGTTATCTCCAGGGTGGGGAAGGGAGGCTGCGGCTTGCTCAAGGTGGTCTCCACAGTTCGGGTGGTCGGGTACTCGGTGCCGGCGTTGATGAACTCGATCAGGCCAGGTGCCTGTAGCGTGGATGTGATGGCGTTGGGATCGTGCGCGCTGGGCACCTGGACGACGATGGTGTTATCGTCCAGGAGTTGTACCATCGGGTCGGTCTTTGATAGGCTTTTGGCGCGGCTCTTGACGGTCTCGAGGGTCGCTTGCATTTGATCGGCGCTGGGTTTCCCCTCTTCATCAGGGGTGAGGGTGATGCGATGGGTGTCTCCCAGATCGACGCCGTAGAGCCAGTCGATTTCACGCTCGCCTTGTGGCCGCCAGAAGAGCAGGCCCTGTACCCAGGAAGGGTGTTGGATATTCAAGACGACGAGCACGGCGAGGGCGATGATCAGGACGCTGACGATGCTCTGCCAGAGCGTTGATTTTCTCATGGCTTTCCTTTCGATGTACAGTGCCGAAACGGTGTGTCGTGCGAACGCAGGCGATTATAACCGGATGGCGCGGTTGTGTCAATTCCTCTGTCTTTGACGTGGGATCACTGGGCGGTGATGCGCGTGCCGACGCGCAGGTCGGCGTCGAGCAGCGCGCGGGTCAGCAGCCCGGGCTCGTCGCCGGTGAGTACGTGCACGCCGATTTTGGGATGTTGCTGCACCAATCTGACCATGCGCGTTACCTTGTCGACCATGCCGCCTGTGACGTCTATGCCGGCGGATCCGGCGAGGGCTCCGCGCAGATTGGGGAGGTTAAAGGGTGTGATGTGCGGGACCACGTCGCCGTTTGGGTTCAGCACACCGGCCACTTTGCCCAGCAACAGAATGCGAGCGGGGCATAGTTCTTGGGCCAGGAATACAAAGATGTCCTCTGTGGAGATGATCGTGCCGCCGCGGACGTCGTCCAGGGCGACGTCGCCATGCACCAGGGGCACCAGTCCACGCGCCAGCGCCGCGTGAAGCGGGCGCGTATCCAGGTACTCGATCACACCGTCGTGACAGCGGGCGGAGGCAGACGGTTGCACGCTCAGAATCGGGACGCCGGCCTCGTGAAAGGCGTCGGCGACGATGCGGTTGAGGCGGGCGGCGGCGGTGGCGACCTCGGCGTAGCCGCGCCACTGGGCAGGTGTCTCCACCCCCTGGCGCGTGCCGTAAGGCTTGGCAGCCCAGTGGCCAAACGAGCCGGAGCCGTGTCCGATGAGGAGCTTAAATCCGGGGGCTGTGTCGATGGCTTGCCGCACCTCGTCAGCGAGTCGGGCGATGATTTGGTGACGTGCGGTGTAGGCCCGGGCCTTATCGGTGATCAAGGACCCACCGAGTTTGAGAAAGGTGAGGTCGGTGGATTGGCGCATTGGTATTTGAAAAACCGGTACTTTGAAAACGCTAGCTGACTTTTGTCTGGATCAGCCGGGCTGCATCGGCGTCTCTCAGCGCCTCAGCGACTTGGTCGGCAAAATCATCCTCAACCAGCGCGATCATGTTTCCACCCTGCCCAGCCCCTGAGAGTTTGGCCCCCAACGCGCCGGCCAGGCGAGCCGTTTCTACCAGATCGTCCAGGAATGATGAAGAGACACCTAGCTCGATCAGTAGCTCGTGGTTTTCGTCCATCAATGGCCCCAGCGCTTCGACGTCCCCGCTTTCGATTGCCCTGCGGGCTTCGTCGGCGACATCGCCTATCTGGTCGAACAGGGCGTCATAATGGGCAGGCTCGCGCTCTCGGTTGCGCCGCACGCGCCCCACGATTTTCCCCGTCGGGCTGGGGTTGCCCGTGTCAGCGATGAGCAGGGTGAATGGCTTGCTTACAGTCAAGCGCTCGACGGGTTTTCCACGCACAAAGTAGATCGGCTTTTCGTAGGCTACGACCGTGTTGTCGATCCCACTGGGCGTGCCGTGGTGGATCTTTTCCACTTCGTAGACCAGCTCGCTGGCTTCCTTAGGCTCCAGTGGTTGCCCCAGGAATTTCGCCAGCGCGCAGACGAGTGCTGTGGAGACGGCGGCTCCGCTGCCCATACCACTGGCGATAGGGATGGTGGACTGGATGGTGAGAATCGCGTCTGGTTCGGGTATAGCAAGGTGTGTCAATGTGACCTGCGCGGTGGCTGCCAGGGGGTCGTTCTGTGGTGCTTTGGCCAGGGTGAAGCGTTCGTCGAGGTCGGAGGCGACGATCGTGAGACCGCTGCCGCCAGGGGCTGATTCGATCGTGGCGGTTGCTTTCACCTGTGTGATCGGCACCGCGATGGCCGGTTGCCCATAGACAACCGCGTGCTCGCCAAAGAGGATAACCTTACCTGGAGCCGATGATCGGACGGGTACAGATGACATTTTGGGTCCCCTTTCGTGTCCTAGTTTACCGCAGTTTGTGTTGCCTGCCAAGTTGTCGGGATTACTCATATGTGTGGACAAAGCGAAAAGGGGGATGCGCGGGGTGAGCGGAGCCCCAGAAATTCTTTCCGGGGCAAGTTGCAGTTGACCCAGGGGGATAGTGGTGATATACTTCAAATGCACGTGGTGCACCGGTTGCCCTGTGGAAAATAGGGGGTGAGGGTGAAGAGGATTGGCTCTCTTCTGGTCATAGTCATAGTGGGTGTTGCGCTTCTGGGGTGGGTGATCATCTCGGTCTCTCGGGCTCAGACCCAGAACTGTGAATTCTTTGATGAATCGGGTCATTATGTGTGCGACGAATTCCTCGCGTTCTACATCGAGCGAGGCGGGTTGGAGATCTTTGGGTATCCTCTCACAGAGGCCTATGAGGACCCCCAGCTTGGACTGCGGGTGCAGTATTTCCAACGCGCTCGTATGGAATGGCATCCTGACAACGAGATGCCTCACAAGGTGCAGTTGGGGCTTCTCGTTGACGAACTCGGCTACGACTATCCGCGGGCCAGCCTGGAGGAAATCCCCGCCGTACCCGATCCCAACCGTCAGTATTTTCCCGTGACGGGGCACGTGGTCGCCTACGCGTTTCTCGACTATTTCCGTGAGAAAGGTGGGGTGGACATCTTTGGCTATCCTCGATCCGAGCTACTGTATGAGGATGGCTACTATGTTCAGTATTTCCAGCGGGCACGCATGGAGTGGCATCCAGAGGATGCGGTCGGCATGCAAGTGCGTCTGACGAATGTTGGCGAGATCTATGTTCGGCGTCATGACATCAACATTGACCCTCTCATCATCGAGTTACGGCAGTTGAACGCCACAGCTTCGGTCCGTCACGTAGTCGTTGAACAGCGGGGAATGCAGACAGTATTCGTCTACATAGTCGATCAGTATGAGAATCCAGTTGAAGGCGTTGACGTCGAGGGCGTTATTCGTTACCATAACGGCGAGCTGGTTGAGCAGGCTTGCTCGTTTGGACGAACCGACGCCAGGGGTTTTGCGCAGTGTGATTTTGATTTCGCAGGTGTTCGACCAGGGCGGAAGGTTTTGATCGATGTGACAGCCAGGCGTGATGGTTTGACCGATATGGCTCAAACCTTTTTTTTCCTGTGGTGGTAGAGTCAACTTGAGATAATCAGCGAGCCCCGTAGGGTGTAAAAACCTCATCCAGAGAAAATCCGCTCAAAAAGTCACAATCTCAACCCGATTTGGTTCACCTTTTCTGGTACAATCGTAGCACACTTCGACCGGAGGCGCAAACAAATGGGTTGGTTCGTTCTGTGTTACCTCTTTTCAACACTGATATCGCTTATGAGTATCGGCCGTCTGTCCCAACAGGAAAAAGACCTGGAAATCCTCCTCTTGCGCCACCAATTGGCTATCCTGAAAAGGAAGCTCGACAAGCCAGTCAAGCCGAACCGGGCAGAGAAACTGACCCTGGCTGTTCTGACAGCCAGACTGAGGCTGGTCACGCGCCGGCCGGCGAGCGCGCTCCGCGACGTCATCCGCATCGTCCAGCCGGAGACAGTACTGAAATGGCATCGGGAACTGGTGCGTCGCAAATGGCTTCAGAAACGGGGGCGACCGCGCATGAGTCAGGAGCTTGAGGACCTGATAGTCCAAATGGCCCAAGAGAACGGGCGATG
>Ga0307420_1001005_pt1 | contig 12551 bp, 7 predicted proteins | sample SalMarWE160240MG_2_FD_202167 | JGI IMG/M metagenome (GOLD analysis project Ga0307420, IMG submission 202167) | Salt marsh sediment microbial communities from the Plum Island Ecosystem LTER, Massachusetts, United States - WE1602-40 | ecosystem: Environmental > Aquatic > Marine > Intertidal zone >... | reverse complement strand
TAGGAGGAACTGCACAGCAGCCCCAAGCGGCAGCACCGCCGCCTCCGACACCGCCGCCCGCGGTCCCTGCCCCACAGCCACCGGCGGCGCAGCCTCCATCGGTGGCAGAGCCTCCGCCGGCTCCTCCCATTGCGGCCGTGCCAGGCAAACTGGTCGTGCAGGGCACCAACGCCACACTGCCCTTCCCGGCCGGCAAAACCGAGATCTTTATCGGGCGGGAGGACCCCGTCAGCGGTGTCTTTCCCGAGATTGATCTGACCGATCACGGCGGGGACGAGGGGGGCGTTTCGCGGAAGCACGCGCGCATCTTTGTCCAGGGCGATCAGGTCTATATCGAGGACTTGAACAGCACCAATTACACCTACGTCAACCAGCAAAAGATCACACCAGGGCAGTCGTACCCGCTCAACGATGGGGACGAGTTGCGCTTTGGGCGGGTGAAGGTCAATTATTACGCATAGCGCGTGAAGCACGACGCGTCTCGGTACGCAGAGTGCGGAGTACGGCCGGTTGTCTGCGTTCGGGAACAGACCATGACGCTTGCAGTGAGCCAAGTTCTCCAAAATCGTTATCGCATCGTTTCCCTCTTTGGACGGGGCGGGATGGGGGCGGTCTATCGCGCTTGGGATACGCGCCTTGACGTACCGGTAGCGCTCAAGGAGATGACCGCGCAGCCTGGGCTTGATTCCCATACGCTGGATCAGCTCCGCCAACAATTTCGCCAAGAGGCGACGATCCTGGCGCGTATGGATCACCCGCACCTCGTGCGCGTCACCGACTTTTTTGAGGAGAGCGGCAGCGTCTATCTGGTCATGGACTTTGTCGAGGGGGAGAGCCTGGCCGACCAGATCGAGCGGGAGGGGCCGCTGCCCGAGCAGCAGGTCGTGGCGTGGGCGGTGCAGTTGCTCGATGCGTTGGAATACTGCCACAGCCGGCAGGTGATTCACCGGGACATCAAGCCGCAGAATATCATCATCTGTCCCGATGGGCACGTAGAACTGGTGGACTTTGGCCTGGTCAAGTTGTGGGATCCAAACGATCCGCAGACGCACACGGCGATGCGTGGCATGGGAACGCCAGCTTACGCCCCGCCGGAGCAGTATGGCGTTCAACCTGGGCACACCGATCCTCGTAGCGGTCTTTACAGCCTGGGAGCGACGCTTTATCACGCTTTGACGGGAGAGCCTCCGGCCACTGCCGGCGACCGGATGGCCAACCCTGATTCGTTTACGCCGATGCGGCGTTTGAATCCCCAGGTCGGTGTGCAAACCGAGGCGGCGGTGATGCAGGCGATGGAGCTGCCCTTGGTCAAGCGCTTTTCGAGCGCCAGAGAGATGGCGCGGGCGCTGGAGGGCAAGTCGTCAGCGCTGTCGCCCGACAGGGTACCGGCGCGGGCCGCGCCGGCCGAGGTGGCTGCTCCTGCTGCGCTCCGGCGGGTACCAAAGTGGGCCTGGATTGCTGGGGGAATGGCTGCGCTGATTGTGGCATTGGCCGCGTTGGCGGTCGCCCTGGCGTTGGCCTTGGGCGGGGTAGGGAGGGTCGCAGCTTGGTTCAAGCAACCGGATCCTTCGACGCCTGAAGTGCGTACCGTGCTTCTCGGTCCTGTATCCACGTCGGGTCCGCAGGTTCTGGCGACAAACATGCCATTGCCTCAGTCACGGGTGACCATATCGCCGGAGAGTACCGATCAGATGGCGGAGCTGACCCGGTTGGGCAAGGGTGTTCTGGAGCGAACGGCGTATGCCCCCGATGGGAGCCTGCTGGCCGTGGCCTCGTCGCTGGGGGTGTATCTTTACGACACCGAGACGATGGATCAAGTGCAGTTCTTTGAAACCCGCGCTTGGGCCAACGATGTGGCTTTTTCGCCCGACGGGATGCTGCTGGCTTTCGCGACGCGGGATAATGAGATACAGCTCAGACGGGTGTCGGATGGGGCGTTGCAGCGTACGCTGGAGGGGCACAAGAGCTGGGTGGCGAGCGTGGCCTTTTCCCCCGACGGGGAGATGTTGGCTTCGGGTTCCTGGGATGGCACGGTGTGCCTGTGGCGGGTCCTCGATGGCCAGCTTGTGCGCCTCTTGGAGGGGCACGCGGGGGATGTGACGGATGTGGCCTTTACTCCCGATGGGCGGATCGTGGCCTCAGCCTCGGACGACAAGACGGTGCGGCTGTGGCAGGTCTCGGATGGGGTGCTGTTGCACGCGCTTGAGGGGCACGAAGGGTACGTGAGGGGAATGGCTCTATCACCCAACGGGGAGACGCTGGCCTCGGGATCGGACGACGGGACGGTGCGGCTGTGGCGCGTGTCCAGTGGCAAGCACTTGCGCACGTTTGAGGTGGAGAGTAGCCTGGGAATGAGCTGGGTGAGAGACGTGGCTTTCTCACCTGATGGAGAGATGCTGGCCACAGGGTCTTGGGATAAGAGTATAAGTCTCTGGCGCGTATCCGATGGCGCGATGGCTTATCGACTGGACGAGCATACAGGGTCGGTGACGGGTGTGGCCTTTTCGCCCGATGGAGAGGTGTTGCTCTCGACTTCGAGCGAGGGTGCAGTGCGGCTGTGGCAGGCGTCCGATGGAAAGCCGCTGCACACGCTGACGGGTTTCACGGACTCGGTGGATTACATTGCCTTTTCCCCCGATGGCGCTACGTTGGCTTCGGCGGCCAGTTACAACACGGTGCAGTTATGGGCTGTGGACGGGATGGATTCGCGCGTGCTGGCGGATGACGCGGGCGATACCACGGGCATGGCCTTTTCTCCCGACGGGGCGCTCCTGGCTGCGGCGTCGTGGAGCGAGATCGACTTTTGGCAGGTACACGACGGCAGCCTGCTGCGTACACTGAAGAGAGATCAGGTCAGCGGGGTGAAAAGCTTGGCTTTTTCCCCGGACGGGGCGGTGTTGGCCGTAGGATTGCTGGAAGGCGCCGTGCAATTGTGGCAAGTCTCTGATAAGGCGCTGCTACATACCTGGCAGGCTCACACAGATGACGTGATCAGTTTGGCTTTTTCCCCCGATGGCAAGCTGTTGGCGACGGGGTCGGCCGACGAGACGGCGCGCGTGTGGCAGGTCTCTGATAGGACCCAGGTGCTCGAATTGAACGACTATACGTTTTGGGTGTCGAGTGTTGCCTTCTCGCCAGATGGCTTGCTCCTCGTCACGGCGTCTTGGGGTGAGATTGGCCTCTGGCGAGTCTCGGATGGGGTGCTGGTGCGCGCTCTCGAAGGGCACAAGGGACAGGTGCAGCGCGTTTCTTTCAGCCCGGATGGTGAGTTGCTGGCCTCGGCTTCGGACGACGGCACGCTGCGCGTGTGGCGGGTCTCCGATGGCGCGCTGCTGCGCCTGCTCAATGCGCACGCGAGCGAGGTCAGCGACGTGGCTTTCTCGCCCGATGGGACACTCTTGGCCTCCGGGTCGTCGGATGGCACGGTACGGCTGTGGGGGGTGGCGGAGTAAAGTCGAATATGCAGATGGAGGTAGGTTGCAATGTCACCAGTCTGCCGCTCGTGCGGCAAGGAATCAAGGAAGCCTGACGCGCGCTTCTGTGCGGAGTGCGGGCAGCCGCTTTCCCCTGATGCCGCCCTGGATGAGGCCCTTGTAGTGGTAGAGTCGCCGGAAGAGGTTCAGATGACCGCCGATGTCTCGGCGGAGAAGGACGTGCCCGAACAGGCTCCTATGGAGATAGAGCAACCGGTGGAAGACGTTTCGGAGGAGGAACCGCCGCCGGATGAGACGCAGCAGGCACGCCCGGTGGAACTGGGGCTGCCGGAGCCTCCACGTCTCATCATCCGCGAGCCGGGGGAACCGCAGTGGGAGGTGGTGCTCGACCGGGACGTCTTTACGCTGGGCCGCAGGTCGGATAACGACATCGTTCTGTCGCCCAACTATGTATCCGGTCACCACGGGCGGCTGGAGAGGCGTGACGGCGTGTGGCACTATATAGACCTGGGCAGCACCAACGGCACCTTTGTCAACGGCCAGTATACGCCCAGCGCCGTCCTCAATGAAGGCGACATCCTGCGTATCGGTGACCCGCAGGGCAACTCTGTCGGTATGACCTTCCGCACCGCCGAGTCGGCAGCGCCTGTCTCCAACGTGGTCAACGTGGGGGCGACCGACCTGGGAATGAAAGAGTCGGTCGTCATCGGGCGCAATCCGCAGGCCGACATTCCCCTGGCGTCCCCCATCGTCTCCTGGGGACACGCCCGCCTCGATCTCACAGACCAAGGCCACGTCCTCACCGACCTGGGCAGCACCAACGGTACCTTTGTCAACGGCGAGCGGTTGACGCAGTCTCGCCTGCTGCGGCCGGATGATGTGGTGCGCATCGGCCCCTTCACGCTGGTGTACGAAACGACCGGTTTCCAGAAATACGCCGCCACCGGCGGCGTGCGGCTGGATGGCATCGGGCTGATCCGGGATGCAAGAAATGGGCGGGGGATGAAGCGCATCCTCCACGGCATCGACATATCCGTTTACCCGCGCGAGTTCGTTGCCATCGTGGGCACCAGCGGCGCGGGCAAGAGCACGCTCCTGATGGCGCTCAACGGGTTCGCCCGTGCCACCGAGGGCCAGGTGCTGGCCAACGGAGAGGACCTGTACGATCAGTTCGATCTCTACCGCACGCTGGTCGGCTACGTGCCGCAGGATGAGATCATTCACAACGACCTGACCGTAGACAAGGCGCTGCGGTATGCGGCCCAGTTGCGGCTGCCCCAGGATACCTCCGCCGCAGAGATCGAGCGGCGTATCGACCGGGTGCTCGAACAGGTGGAGATGGTGGGGCAGAAGGATCAGGTCGTCAGCAGCCTGAGCGGGGGGCAGCGCCAGCGGGTCAGCATCGCCGTCGAGTTGCTGGCCGAGCCGAACCTGTTCTTCCTCGACGAGCCCACCTCCGGGCTGGACCCGGGGCTGGAGAAAAAGATGATGCACACGCTGCGTCGCTTGGCCGACGGCGGGCGGACGATCCTCCTGGTGACCCACGCCACGGCCAACATCGTGCAGTGCGACCACGTGTGTTTCCTCTCCCAGGGGCGCATGGTCTATTTTGGGCCGCCCGAGGAGGCGCTCGAGTACTTTGGCGTAAAGAGCGGCGACTTTGCCGATATCTACGCCCGCTTGGACGATCCCGACCCGCGGGTGGCGCGGGAAAAGGCGCTCCGAGGTGAGGAGGCGTTCAAGCAATCGGCGCAATACCAGAAATACGTGGCCGGCCGGCAGCAACTGCTGCCCCAGGTGCAACAGGCTGCAAGCAAGGGGCGGTCGCGGCCCCGCTCCAAGGTCAGCTTGTTGCGGCAGTTCTTTGTGCTCACCCGCCGCTATTTCGACCTGGTGCGGCGGGACAAGCTGCTCATGGCCGTTCTGTGGGTGGTGATGCCCATCATCGGCGCGTTGGTGTTGCTGGTCTCGGACAGTAACTGGCTGGTTGGCAACACCCGCTCCGAGATCAGGAGCATGCTGCAGGCCGAGCTGGCAGAGACGGGCAAGAACATTGCTGTCTACAACGTCGTCGGCGATACGCAGATCCTCCTGTTCATCATGACGTTGGCGGCGGTGTTGCTGGGGTTGTTCGCCGCCGTGTACGAGATCGTGAAGGAGTGGCCGATCTACCAGCGGGAGCGCATGGTCTCTGTGCGCGTTCTGCCCTACATCGCCTCCAAGGTCGTGGTGTTGGGTTCCTTTGCGCTTATCCAGTGCTTCCTGCTGATGCTCGTGATTGGCATCAGGGTCGGCTATCCTACGGAGGGCGTCATATTTTCGGCGTTGGTAGAGATATACATCACCCTGGTTTTGGCGACGTTGACGGCGATTTTGATGGGGTTGCTGATCTCGGCCATCGTGCCCAACGCCAATTCGGTGATCTATATCGTCTTTCTGGTGCTGTTCTTTCAGATGATCTTTGCTGGTGTGCTCTTCAACCTGCCGGGCGTCACGGAACACCTTTCTGCTCTGACGCTCACGCGCTGGACGATGGAGGGGTTGGGTACGTCGGTGGATCTGGATAAGCTGGGCATGCGCACGACGTTCCGGCTTTTGCCCGGCTCCATCATTGAACAGGTCGGAGTCGAGGTCGAGAAGCTGGCCGACGATTGGGAACCGGGGAACGAGCCCGTTATCGTCACAGAGACGGTCACAAAGACAGTGACGATCGAGCCGAGGCCGATGAATATCCAGGACAAGCAAGAGTTCCGTATCCAGTATACCCGTTCGGCGGGCCATTTGCTAAGAGCCTGGTTGTTGTTGGTTGGGTTTGGACTTTGCTTCAGTTTGGGCATAGCGGTTGTATTGGGACGAAAAGATGTGAGGTAGGACAATGCGTACATGTGAAGCATGCGGTTTCGATGGCAATCGGGACACGGCCCAATTCTGTGCCGAATGTGGTGAGGCGCTGAGCGTCCAGGCACTTCTCTCAGTAGGTAGCGTGCTGCACGAGCGGTATCGCGTCGTGCGGGTGCTGGGTAAAGGTGGCATGGGGGCCGTCTACCTGGTCGAGGACACCAAGCTGTACGGCAAGTTGTGGGCGATGAAGGAACTGCTGGAGCGGTTCGTCGACGCTGGCGATCGGGCCGAGGCCGTGGCCCAGTTTCAGCAAGAAGCCAAGCTGCTGGTCGGCCTGCGCCATCCCAACCTGCCGCAGATCGTGGACGCCTTCGAACAGGATGGGCGGCACTATCTGGTGATGGAGTACGTCGAGGGGCAGACGCTGGAGGAGATGCTGGAGCAGTCGCCGGAAGGTGTGTTTACGGAAGAACAGGTGCTGGAGTGGGCCGGACAGATTTGTGACGTGCTGAACTATTTGCACGCTCACGATCCGCCCGTCATCTTTCGCGACCTGAAGCCGGCCAACATCATGGTCACACCTGAGGGTCGGGTCAAGCTGATCGACTTTGGCGTGGCGCGGTTGTTCGATCCATCCAAGGGGACGGACACGCTCAAGATGGGCACCGTGGGCTACGCCCCGCCGGAGCAGTACGCCGGACAGGGGCAGACGACGCCTCGTTCCGACGTCTATGCGCTGGGCGCGACGCTCTACGAGTCGCTCACCGGAGACAATCCCGAGGCGCACCCCTTTGTCTTTACCCCGGTGCGGGTCGTGAACCGCAAGGTCTCGACGCAGACCTCTCTGACCATCGACAAGGCGGTGCAGTTGGACCCCAACGATCGTTTCCCGTCCGCCCTGGCGATGAAAGTGGCCTTGCGAGGGAAGAAAAAAAAGGTGCGCTGGCCGCTGATTGCGGCCCTGGTCGGCGGGCCGCTGTTGCTGGCGGGGATCGCAGTCGGCGCTTATTCCGCCTTTTTCTGGGGGCGGGCTGGGGATGAGATCGAGCCGACGACGGGCGCCGTCGCTGTCGTAGAGACCGACACGCCGACGCCATCGGCGACGCCCACCCAGATTCCAACCAGCACACCCCTCCCAACGCTGACGCCGACGGCGACGCCGCTTCCGACCAACACACAGACGCCGACGCCCACCCTCACCCCCACGCCCACCCTCACCCCCACGCCGGTCCCGACGGCCAGGCCGACGCTAAAGGTTACGGCAGAACCAACCTCGGAACCGACTTCGCCAGGGCCGGTCTTGGGAGCGGGCGCGATCTTGTACACCATCGAGACCGACATGGGGTATTACCTGGCCCAAACGAGTTCGACGGGCACGAAGGGCGAGTTGCTGGGTCCAACGACCTACGATAACTCGACCTGTTCGAGTTCGGGTGTGGCAAAGACGCTGGAGGGCGACGCGTTCAATTTGTACTGGGGGTACCGCTGCGGCGTCGCCAAGCTGGTGGAGTGTGACTCACCGGATGGTCAGTACAAGATCATCCTCTGGAGGGAGGGCAAACAATGGTCGTTGAGCGTCCGCCAAGTGTCCGATGACTTGTTGGTGGGTCCATCATACGCGGGGGAGGACCTCTCCAACGAGCTCAAGATCACGTGGTCGCCCGACAGTCGCAACTTTTATTTCGGGCTCGACAGGGAGTTGCATCGGGGCAGCCCGCTCGAAGCCGGCTATCAGGCCATAGCCAGCGATGTCTACCAGCCAGCTCTCTCGCCGGATGGTTCGATGATGATGTATCTGAAGCCAACGGGTGCGGCGGGAGGCTACGACATCATGGTGATCAATGCCACAGGCCCGCGCAGCGAGCCGGTCAACGTGACCAACGCGCCTGAAATAGAGAAACTGTGCCCGCGTTGGGCGCGTTAAGTCTATGGCTCCCAAACACTGCCACCTCTGCGGCCGCCGATTGTGGGGGCGCGGCTGGGTTTATGCGGCTGAAGGAGACTCGGCCGAGCAGGCCATCGTCGTCTGCCGGCGCTGCCACCAAGGCGCGCCGCGCTGCGACGTCTGTGGTATACCGGTGGGGGACAATCACGTAGCACTGCCCGACGGTCGGCACATCTGCCCGCGTTGTCACCAGACCGCCGTTTACGATCAGGCGCGCGCGCGCGAACTGTTTGAGCGCGTGGCCCGCGTCGTCGCAGACGACCTGGGCCTGGGGCTCAATGTGGGCACCGATTTTACCCTGGTGGATCACCAACACCTGCAGCGGCTGGCGGCGGAGGCGCCCAATGGCTTACCCACCGCTCCCTCCAAGGTGGTGGGACTCTTTGCCCGCAAGGGGCACAAGCGGGTGATGTCCCTGCTCTCTGGCCTGCCGCAGATCCTCCTCATCCAGGTCGCGGCCCACGAGTGGGCGCACGCCTGGGAGGGAGAGAACTGCCCGCTGCTGCGCGACCCGCTCGTGCGCGAAGGGTTTGCCGAATGGGTGGCGTACAAGACGTTGCAGGCGCTGGGGGCGGTTAAAAAGATGGCTTTGATGGAGCGGCACAACGGGTTGTACGGAGACGGCCTGCGCAAGATGCTGGCGTTGGAGCGGCAGAGCGGCGTGAGCGGCGTGCTCGACTTTTGCCGCCGGGCAGAGTGATGTGAGTCGATCAAGTAGGTCACGTTTTTAACGTGACGGCGCCCTAGTAGCGTGACTTTCGAGAAGATCACAATGATAGGGGCTAGGATGACAGAAGCGTTGACTCTGAATTGTCTGGTGAACACGCCCCGCTTGCCTGCCACCGGCAACCCGCGCCTGGTCTATCTGCTTCTGGAGGTGGACGGAGGCGCCGGTTCCCACTCGCTGCCGGTCAACCTGGCGTTGGTGGTGGACGTGAGCGAGTCGATGCACTTTCGCCTGGCCACGGAGGCCCAGTTCGAGGATTTGGCGCGCAAGGGGTTGCTGAAGGAGGTGCTGGTAGATGGCGTGCCGGCTTGGCGGTCGGTGGGGATACCCCGGGAAGTGCTCACTCATATGCCGCGCAAGATCGATCGCGTCAAGGACGCGTTGCTGACTGCCGTCGAGCAGCTTCGTTCCAGCGACTGCTTTGCCCTGATCGCCTTCGCGGGTCAGGCGGTCACGCTCATTCCCAACACCGCCGGCACCGACAAGCGCCGGCTGCTCGATATCGTGGGTGGGCTGGATCAGTTTCAACTGGGCGACGATACGTACATTGGACGGGGGATGGATCTGGGTTTTGGCGAGTTGGCGCGGGGCGCTGAGGGCGACCTGGCGGAGCGAATGCTCGTGCTCACCGACGGTTTCACGCAGGATGAGGCGGACTGTCGGGCCGCCGCTGCGCGAGCCCGGCGGATGCACGTCCCCATCAGCACGATGGGCCTGGGGGGAGAGTTCAACGAGGAGTTGATGATTCCCGTCGCCGACCAGACCGGCGGCGAGGCCTACCTGCTGGAGGACCCCGACGACATTCCGGAGGCCTTTGCCCGCGAGTTGCAGCGGGCGCAGGCGGTGCGCTACCGCGGCCTGGAGATAAAGCTGCGCCCTTCGAGCGGCGTGGAGGTGCGGGCCGCCTACCGCGTCCGGCCCACCATCGCACCGCTGGAGGCGATCAACGACGACGGGAGCTACAGCTTCCCCCTGGGCGATTTGGTGGCCGGGGAGGAACCTGCGGTGCTGTTGGAGTTGATCGTGTCGCCGCGCCAGCCGGGCGTCTACCGGCTGACCCAGGCGCTTTTGGCCTGCGACGATCCGGCCGGCGGCCCGACCGGACTAAAGACGCGGGCCGACGTAGTGGTCGAGGTCCTCTCTGCCTCGGCGCAGGCGGTGCATCAGACCCCTGAGGTGATGCACATCGTCGAGGCGCTGAGCGCCTACAAGCTGCAACGCCGCGCTCAAGCCGACCTGGAGGCAGGGGACGTGGCCAAGGCGACGCGCAAGCTGCGGGCCGCCGCCACCCGGTTGCTGGATATGGGCGAGCGGGCGCTGGCTACCGAGGTGGAGCGACAGGCGGAAGAGTTGGAACGACACGGACAGGCCGATCCACAGCGGAAGAAAAGACTGCGCTACGAGACGCGCAGGCTGACGCAAAGGTTGACGGGACACGGGCAATCTTGACTCGGGTGCTTCGAGTCTGGTGTGTTATGTTGCCTGATGGTACAATAAAGTTACTTTGGAGAACCTAGGCGTAGGGGTGTGGTTATGAACCGCACTTGTGAACTTTACCAATATCTCTATACTCAGCAGGGGGCTTGCGTTTTGTTGCGGGAGATCAAAAAGCCATGAGCGTCTGCCCAAAGTGCGGCACCTCCAATCGCCCAGGGGCGTGCTTTTGCCGGAATTGCCGGAGCGCTTTGCCGCAAACGGCTCAACCGGTGTGTCGCTATTGCGGGGCGGCTGTGCGTCCGGTGGCGCGCTTTTGCAAGAACTGTGGCCGACCGCTTTTCGGTGGAACTGCGCCTGCTGCCCACCGCACCTGTCCACGATGTGGCGCGTCGGCACGGGCGAACGCGCGTTTCTGTCCCAGTTGCCGTTCTCCTCTGCCCGCATCTGCCGGTTTGCGTTGTCCCCATTGCGGCGTGGTGATGCGTCCTGGCGCGCGCTACTGCCGCATCTGCAGCCGCCCACTGGTATATCAGTCGCCGCCTTCCAGCCATCCGCCGTCGACGCAGCCGGGCCGGTTTGGCACCGGCGATCTGCTCCCTCTCACGGTCCTGGCCAAGAGCCGCTACGTCATCTTGGAGAAGGTGGCCCAGGGAGGCATGGGGGCCATCTACAAGGCTCAAGACCGGCGGCTCCAGAACAGAATCGTCGCCGTGAAAGAGATGTCCGAGTCGGCGATCGCTCCGGCCGAGAGGGAACACATCTTGGATTGCTTCAAGCGCGAGGCGGAACTGCTGGCCCGATTGGAGCATCCTAACCTGGTGCGGGTGAGCGATCTTTTCCAGGAGGAGGATCGTCACTATATGGTGATGGAGTTTATCGACGGGCGGACGCTGCAAAAGATGCTGGAGGGGCGCAGCGAGCCGTTCCCCGAAGATCGGGTGCTGCTGTGGGCGGAGCAGTTGTGTGATCTGCTCTCCTACCTGCACAATCAGCAGCCCAAGATCGTGTATCGCGATATGAAGCCGGCCAATGTGATGGTCTTGAACGGCACCGACGTGGTCAAGTTGATCGACTTTGGCATCGCGCGATTCTTCAAGCCGGGCAAGCGCAGGGATACCATCGAGCTGGGCACCGACGGCTATGCGCCACCGGAGCAGTACGGCAGGTCCCAGACCGATGAGCGCGCCGATGTGTACGCATTGGGGGCCATGCTGCACCAGTTGCTCACGCTGCGCGATCCGGTTGCGGTTCCGTTCCAGTTCCCCGCCGTGCGCAGCCTGAATTCCAGGATAAGCCACCGCGTCGACGAGGCTATCGCGAGAGCGGTGCGGCCGGCCAAGGAACGGCGCTACGCGTCCGTCGAGGCGTTCGGCACGGCCTTGTTGGGAGATGAGCCCGGGCGGACTGCCCTGCGGGGCAAGGACCGGCCAGCGGGCAAGAGACAGCGAAAGCCAGCTCAAGGGCTGCCGGGCGATCTTGTGACCACGCCCGACGCTATTGACTTTGGGTGCGTCTCGGCTGGGGATAGCATCCCTTTCCGGCTGATGAAAGTCGATATTCCGTCTGGTGAGAAAGCTACGCTCGACGTCGGTGTCCCATGGCTGAACGTACATCCGCGAAACGTCGTCGAGAGCGGCGACGTGACCGTCGCGGTGTACCCGCAGTGTCTCAAGTTGGGGCGGCGGTCGCTGGGCAGGCTGGGTTGGGTCGTTTGGCCTGCCCGCTTTCTGGTGCCGGCGGAACGGGAATTCAGCAGCGATATAAGGATCGAATTGAATGGCAGTCTGTTATGTGTTCCCGTCAGCGTCGTCGCGGTGCCCACGCGGAGACGGGTCGTCGCAGGCTGGGTGGCGACGGTCTTGGTGATGGTGGGCGTGTATCTCGTGGCGGGGTTGCTCTTATCGTTGATTCTGGGGGCGTTGGGCATCACAAGCGTGAGTTTCTAGTTGGATCGCGAATAGCACGAATCAACAAATGGTGCGAACTCTGTGGAATATGAATACACCAAAAAGTATTCGTGACATTCGTCTATCTGTGTTATTCGTGATAAGGTCCTGGCCTTTTGTCAAAGTGTCAGGTGGCTAGCTGGACAATTAGGGGAGATAGCCATGCCGCTTTCGAGTGGAGAGGTTATAGACAATCGTTATCGTATCGTCAAGCTGCTGGG
>Ga0307420_1001004_pt1 | contig 12553 bp, 8 predicted proteins | sample SalMarWE160240MG_2_FD_202167 | JGI IMG/M metagenome (GOLD analysis project Ga0307420, IMG submission 202167) | Salt marsh sediment microbial communities from the Plum Island Ecosystem LTER, Massachusetts, United States - WE1602-40 | ecosystem: Environmental > Aquatic > Marine > Intertidal zone >... | reverse complement strand
CGCTTGAGCGAAAAGTTTTTCTAATCTCTTTCTGGCCCGCAGCGACTGGATCTTTACTAAACTCTTTGTCCAGCCCGTTCGGCGGGCGGTTTCGGCTACGTCGCATCCTTCCAGGTACCGCAGGGTTAAAACCAGCCGGTCGCGCGGCCGCAGTTGCGCCAGCAGGCGGTGCAGCAGATCGGCGGCCTGGCCGGGATCCATCTCGTCGGGCGATTTGCCCGGCAACTCGTCCCATTCGGCCAGAGAGAAGCTTTCCGTCTCGCCCCGGCGTGCTATCTGCTTCCAGTAGCGGTAGCCGATGCGAGTGGCGATCCGCGAAAGCCAGTGGCCGAAGGGGGCCTTTTCACGGTAGGTGCCCAGGCTTAGATATGCCTCGACAAAAACGTCCTGGATTAGCTCTTCATGGACGAGCCGGTCCCGACTGAAACGCCACAGCATCCGGCTGACGTGCGACTGGTGTTGTTTGATCAGCCGGGTGTAAGCGTCGGAATCGCCCTGACGACTCAGGCGAACGTCCTCACGCTCCGCCGCAAGCGATGCGTTCGTTTTTTGCCGGTCTTCTGCAGCGAATTCTGAGTCCATGAGGCTGTAAACAAGTTCAACTAATAACCGCTCGGCCCGGAGACTTACGATCCGGCCTGGAAGAATCGATAAAACCATATTTGAAGGATACGAATACATATGCGATTCAGCAATAAAATTCCAAAATATTCTCTGGTTTCTGTGCCGCCATTGACCGGCCAAAAAAGCCCCGCCGAGCAATGGTTTGTCGGCGGGGTCTTCGCTCTGTCAGCCTGTTATATCGGAAAGGCTGCCGATCTATTACATTGTTTGAGAGCCTCTGCATTATTCGCCCTGCGGTTTTTCCGGCTGGTCTTCGACAACTGGTTTGGCGGGAGCATTGGTATCCGGCGCTTTCTCAGGTTGCAGATCCGGTTTCCAGTCCGGAGTCCAGCCTTGTCCCCAGCCGGGGGCCCAGCCTTGTCTCCAACCTTGCCCTGCACCTGGAGCCCAGCCTCTACCTCTGGGTGGCATTGGCTGGTTCGTTTGGTCCGTATCTTCCGGTGCAAACCGTCTCGGCTGCATACGCTGGCCCGGTCTGCCTATACCTCCGGGGCCGGGCTGTCCCTGCCAGTTATCCCTGCCCCAGCCTTGGGGAGCGATATTTCTGCGTTGGAAGCCTCTGCCGCCTCTACCCTGCATTGCTGGGCCTCTGCCCTGGAAACCTCTTCCGCCTCTTCCCTGCATTGCTGGGCCTCTGCCCTGGAAGCCCTGGCCGAATCTACCCGGGCCTTGGCCTTGCCGGCCTTGGCCGAATCTACCCTGGCCTTGGCCTTGCCGGCCTTGGCCGAATCTACCCTGGCCTTGGCCTTGCCAGCCCTGGCCGAATCTACCCATGCCTCTACCCTGGAAGCCCTGGGCGTATCCACCCGGGCCTCTGCCTTGCCGGCCCTGGATGTTTTGATTCGGACCCTGGGCGAACGGGCAATATGGGCCTGGTACCCAGGAATTGCCTGGCTGTGGGGATTGGAAGTTTGCGCCCATCCCTGGTCCGCCGGCCATTCTGCGTCCCAATCCTTGTCCGCCTCCCCGACCTCGACCGTCTCCCCATCCTTGTCCGCCGCCGCGTCCGCGACCGCCTCCGCCCGGACCGGCAAATGCCTCACCGGCCAAAACCGTCACAGCCAGCACAACAATGATCGCTGCTTTGATTCCTGTCTTTTTCATTTTCGGTTCCTTTCATTAATGTTTCATTTTGCTGCATATCTGGGCCCCTTATTGGGGTTCTTCTATGGGGATAGTGGCGCCGGCGGCAAAAAGGTGACACCCGGCGTGAACTTTTCCGGAAAATTATTTGTGCTCACCATAGAAAAAACAGGCAGGCGAAAGACATATCAGGCAGTATTCGTTGCTATATATTTTACATCAATGTTCAGATTATCGCGCAAATCTGGTATAAAGACAAAAAATTGGATTTGCAGACGGGCTAAGGAGTATATGTTCGGATTTAAAAAAAGACGGCGAAACAGACTGGCAGCTCAGCAGTTTCCTGCAGAGTGGCTGGCGATTATAGGAAGAAATGTGCCGTTTTACAGGATGCTTCCCGAGGCGGACCAAAAAGAGCTGCAGCGTCATATCCAGATCTTTATCGGCGAGAAACGTTTCGAAGGTTGTGGCGGTCTGAAGATTACAGATGAAATAAAAGTCACCATAGCGGCCCAGGCCTGCGTCCTACTGCTGCACCGCCGGACCGATTATTATCCCGGCCTTCACTACATTCTCGTATACCCCCGGTCATACGTAGCTCCGAGGGTTCCGAAGTTCATTGGTGGAATTGTCGTCGAAGGCCCGGATGTTCGTCTGGGCGAATCATGGCGTCGCGGGTCGGTCGTCCTGTCATGGGACAACGTTTACCGCAGTGCCGCCGATATTCACGATGGTCATAACGTTGTCTTTCACGAATTCGCGCATCAGCTCGACAGCACCGGCGCCAGAGGTGACAGTACCCCGGTCATTCAGGACCGTTCCACCTATATCGCCTGGGCCCGCATCCTGGAGAAAGATTACGAGAAGCTCCGGCGTGACGTTCGCCGTAACAGCGATACTTTCCTGGATGAATATGGTGCCGTAAATCCCGCCGAGTTCTTTGCCGTCGTTACCGAATGTTTTTTCGAGAAGGCGAAGGAACTGCAGAAACTTCATCCGGATTTGTATAATGAATTGAAAAATTTCTACCAGCAGGACCCGGCCGAGTTGTAATGATAAACATCTCAGGAATCGAGGTTGCAATTAACAATTTTGAATATGAAGATGACCAAATCTGCTCATGGATTCCAGGTTTTCGCCAAACCGATCGGTTCGGTCTGTAACTTAGGCTGCCGGTATTGTTATTATCTGCAGACCGAAAATCTCTATCCGAAGGGCGAGTCGTTTCGCATGGCTGACGATATCCTGGAGCAATATATCACCCAGCACATCGAAGCGTGTCCCAATGAGGTGATCCGCTTTTCCTGGCATGGTGGCGAACCAACAATGTTGGGCCTTGATTACTTTCGCAGGATTGTGGACCTACAGCGTAAACATCAGCCCTCGGATCGGCGGATCGCAAATGGGATGCAGACTAACGGGATACTACTCGATGACTGTTGGTGCCGTTTCCTGGCGGCGGAAGGCTTTGCCGTCGGCCTGAGCATGGATGGGCCGCAGGAAATACACGACCAATACCGTGTCACTAAGGACGGCAAACCCACTCACGAGAAAGTAATGCGTGGGTATAAACTCCTGCGAAAACATGGCGTCTATACTGATATCTTGTGTGTGGTCAATGCTCACAATGTCGAGCGACCCGCTGAAGTTTATCGGTTCTTCAAACAAATCGGAGCTCCGTACGTGAGCTTTTTGCCTATGGTCGAGCCGCAACCGGACGCTGAAGACGGCGTTAGCCCACTCACCGTTCCGGCTGAGGCTTGGGGTGATTTTCTCTGTACCATCTTCGATGAATGGGTGTACCGGGACATCGGGCGGATAAAGGTGCAGATTTTCGAGGAGGCCGCCAGAACGGCGTTCGGGCAGGAGCATTCGTTATGCATCTTCCGGCCGACATGCGGCAATATTCCCGTCGTCGAGCACAACGGGGACTTCTTTTCCTGTGACCACTTCGTGAATCCGGAACATCGCCTTGGAAATATTACCTGCACGCCGCTGGTTGAGCTGCTTGAAAGTCCGGCGCAGAGAGCCTTCGGGCAGGCCAAATTGGAGACCCTGCCAGACTATTGCCGGGCCTGTGATGTCCGTGTTATGTGTAACGGCGGATGCCCGAAGAACCGAATCAGCCTGACGCCGGAGGGGCAGACCGGTTTGAACTATTTGTGTGCCGGCTACAAGCGTTTTTTCACTCACTGCCGGCCTTTTGTTACAGAGGTCGCCGCACAGTGGCGCCGGCAACAACTCGGAGAGCAAGTGCCGACACCGCCAAATGCAAACGCCCAAACCACTCATGAGCCGGGGCGCAATGATCCGTGTCCCTGCGGCAGTGGCTTGAAATACAAAAAGTGCTGTCTCGGCAAGTGATTAAAATGTGGCCTCAATATATAAACGAGACGTCAGGTCTTGAGCTTTTCGTTAAAGAATTCGATTGTCCGCTTCCAGGCAAGCTCGGACGCTTCCTCATTATAACGGGACTCGTTCGTGTCATTGAAGAACGCGTGACGGGCCCCCTCATACATATAGATTTTGTAATCGATAGATGCCTTTTTCAGAGCGGCTTCGAATGCTTCGATGCCGGCGTTGATGCGTTTGTCCAGGCCGGCGTAATGGGCAAGCACAGATGCCTTAATCTTAGGGACGTCATCGGAAGCAGGCTGGCTGCCGTAGAAAGGAACCGCCGCTGCTAAATCCGGGCTGTTGACGGCGACCTGGTTCGTTATTCCTCCTCCCCAGCAGAAGCCCATACAGCCGACCTTTCCTGTCGATTGAGGATGCGTCTTGAGGTACTTAACGGCGGCGGCGAAATTCTTCACAGTCGCTTCGCGGTCAAGCTCTCGTATCTTCGATCTGGCTTCATTGACTTCTTTTGGAGTCCCCCCAAGCGGTGACAGGGCATCCGGTGCAATGGCCAGGAAACCCTTCAGCGCGACGCGTCTGGCAACGTCTTTGATGTGAGGTTGGAGACCTCTGTTTTCGTGGATCACGATGACGCCGGGCAGTTTTTTGTCACCTTTCGGCCTGGCCAGGCTTGCTCGAACGTCGCCGGTTTCGCCGGGATACATGATGTATTCTGTATGAAGCCGGGGATCGTCTTTCGGAATGATTTCGGCCCTGGCAGAGTTTTCCTCAAGTTGAGCCAATAGAGCATAAGCGGCAGTGGCGCCGCCTCCCAGATGAGCTATTTTTCTAAGGAATTCGCGGCGAACCATATGCCCATTCGCGCATTTATCATAAATTTTGATAATTTTCTGATTCATGGTCTGTTCTCCTTTCTTCCTAAATATTCATTGTCGTAGTTTCTCCTAAACAACACTTTTTTACAACTCAAGTGGAAGCAGTTGGATTGTTCCGAGTTTGTATCGTCGGTGGCCGTCGTCGTTTTCATACGGCAGGGCGATGACGGGTGTGCCGTCCCGCATGCCGACTGAGACGTATAAATCGTAAGTGCCCGGCTGGGTGTTCGGTGCGAAGCCATACGTTTTCAGGGCTACGGCGAAAGTTGAGCTGACAGCCTCGGTCGAAACTTCACCTGGCGGGCCGACAGCCAGGTCGCGGACGTTGAATGATTCGTCGCAGAATGCCGCGACTATGCCACCTTCTTCATCCTTGAGTGTGAACGCTATGAAGCCTCCCGGGTAGCAGGGGGCTACACCGGCGTTAGCCCACGTGCTTGTGATGGTAAAAGGTTCAGACAAGTGAATACGTTTGGGGAAAGTCGCTTTCTTTAGTTGAATGCGATATCCCATCCGCCGGTTGATCTTATCGATAATGTCACGGTTCTCATCCAGCAGTATCCGCGGCCACCAGTGGATGGACATGTAGCTGGCGTGGTACTCTTCGACGGACTGTAGCAGGAGCGAGCCGTCGCCCCAGGCATTTTTCCGCTTGCTCGATCCGTAGTGCTCGTGCTCCAGGATGACGGGCAGCTTCGGCCAGAACTCCTGGGCCATCTCGGCGTGAAACCACGAGTTCGGCGGGGCTTGTACGCAGATGCTGTCGTCCCGCAGTGTCACGCCTTTGGACAGGGCGTAATCGGTGATAGGAAAATGCCGCCCCGGCTCGCCCGGCCCGGCGAAGTCGTCGCTGATTGCCAGCAGCGTCTTTTTGAAGTGCTTGCAGTACAGGTCCACGTGAATCTTACGGCTCTCCAAGTCGAAGGGCAGTTTCGAGCTTGCCCATGAGTGGCCTTCGCCCCAGACACCAAATGAGCCTATATCGATAAAAGCGACGTTCGGATTTCCATCGTACCTCTCGGCCAAAGCCTTAAGAAAATTGTCGAGCTTTTCGAGGAAGACCGGGTCCTTATAGTCGGGCTCCCAGTAGGGCCCGTTTTCGTCTACGCCTTTACCGACCGTGAAATTGTATCCCTTCGCGCCGGCGGCGTGCACCCACTCGGGCGTTGCCCAGCGCATCCAGGATTCCGTACTGCTTATACGAAGTGCTATTTGTTTGCCCTTGTCGATCCACCGCTGGGCGGGTGTATCAAGCAGCGAGAAGTTGAATTTACCTTCCTGCGGTTCGAGGAACGACCAGGGCACCCGCAGGTAAGCGCACGATAGACCGGGGAAGTCGTCGAGTGTATCGGACGGTTTTAACTTCGAGCCGTAATTGCTGATAATGTTCGAATAAAAGTGCATCGTCCAGCCCATCTGCGGATTGACGAGCGCCCAGCCGTGATCGACCGGTTCGGCAGTCTGTTGATTAGATTCTTGCGCCGGCGAGGATATCCCGGCAAGAATTATGATGACAAAAAATAAGCGTGGAATTCCATTCTTCACAATATTGTCCTTATACTATGAACATATCATTTTATTTCCCGACTATAACTTCGCTTGACACATTATAGCGATTATTCTACTCAAAAAAATATATTAAAAAAAGAACTAAGTTCTTGACGTTACTGTTAATATGGATAAAATGGGGCAAATGAGTCAGTAAATCCAAGTGCCTGTTTGCTTCACATGTAGGAGGCATGAAAACAGGAGCTTGTTTTATTTGTTATGCCACGGGGCAATGGAAAAGCAAGAGGGGTAATTCCTTTAGTAGTTCAACTGCGCTTTTGACTTTGCTCTTTTTCTCCAATAACATAACTGCATAGCAGGTTTTAAGAAATCCGATGCTAAAAAGATGTATTTTGAAGCGATATCTGTCTTTTTCAAGGAGAAACTAATGCCATCGAGAGATATATGTACTTGGATTTTGTCTTTGGTACTTGTTTCAAGTTATGCTTTTGCCGGTAATATTCGAATGAAGCCTTTTACCATGGCCTGGCGCGATAATGTGGATTCGCTTGTAAATCTGTCTTTTCTATTAGATGCACCGGCCGGCAAAGACGGATTTATCCGCGTAGATAAGGGCCACCTTGTCAAGCCAAACGGCGAGCGTTTTCGCATTTGGGGCGTCAATTTCACAGGTTCGGCATGTTTTCCATCCAAGAAGGATGCCCCAATTGTGGCCGAACATCTGGCCCGTTTCGGCATCAATTGTGTCCGATTCCACTTTCTTGATTCGAACTGGTCCGCCAGTCTTTTTGCCAAAGACCGGAACGACACGCGTGCCCTGGACCGGCAACAGCTTGATCGGCTGGATTATTTTGTAGCCGAATTGAAGGAGCGAGGAATATACACAAATCTCAATCTCAATGTAGGGAGAAACTACAGAAAAGGCGATGGAGTAAGGGATTATGAATATCTCGGGCTAGCAAAGGTTGTTAATTACTTCGACGAGCACATTCAGATGCTGCATAGAGAATACGCACAGCAGCTTTTAACTCACTATAATCCCTATACGAAATCGGAGTACCGCAACGAACCGGCGATTGCGATTGTCGAACTCGTGAATGAGAATTCCATTGTCGAAGCATGGTTCAGCGACCGGCTGGTAGGGACGAACAAGGGGAAGAGCCCCGGTACATGGATAGACATCACGGCCTGGTACGCCGATCAACTGACAAAAAAGTACAATGCCTGGCTGCGAGCACGCCTGTCTGAAGCCGAACTGAAAGAACTCCGTACGCTGGCCGGCGTTAAGGGGAATGAGTTTATACCTCGTTTGACAAAGGACCAGTTTGACGCCGCTCCCGAAAAGAGATTCCACCTTGAAGCGGAGTTCTATATGGAATTGGAAAGGAATTACTTCGACCGGATGTATCAATACCTGAAGGACGAGCTTGGCGTCAAGTCATTGATTGTCGGCACCAGCGACCATAACCACTGGAAGAGCGGCTATCCTCTACTGACTGCTACCTCCAAGCTGGATGTTGTGGATGGTCATGTATATTGGCAGCATCCAAGTTATCTCACTGATCCCAAGACGAAAAGAAGGACATTTTCTATACCGAACACTCCGATGGTCAATGATCCCCTGAAATCCACAGTGGTTCAGCTTTCCAGGTCTGCGGTAGCCGGCAAGCCTTACACTGTTTCGGAAACCAATCATCCTTTTCCGAACGAATATGCCTGCGAAGGTATCGGCATCCTCGCGGCCTACTCGGCCTTCCATGACTGGGATGGCATATTCCTGTACACGTTCGAGCACAAAAATCCCGAAGAATGGGCACCGCGAATGCCGGGACATTTCGAGATTCGGCCGGATCCGGTTAGAATGACAAATCTTGCTGCCTGTGCCGTCATGTTTTTAAGAGGTGATGTTCAGCAGGCGATTGAGACGGTATCGAGGTCATATTCATTGGAACAGGTGCGCCAGAGCATCCGTTATCCATCTTCGGAGCGGCCATATTTTACACCCGGTTTTTCACTTTCCACGCCTTTAAGGCACGCAACGCGAATCGCTGCTTTTGACGCTCGGCCGGGGCAGTATCCGAAAGTTGCCGTGGACAGTCCGATCGTTTCCGACACAGGGGAACTCTCCTGGTACTACTCTAAGCAGGGAAAAGGGCTTGTCACAATTGAAACAGAAAAATCGCAGGCCCTAATTGGATTTGTTAAAGACAATAACAAAGCGTTGAAAAATATTTCCGTTACAGCGGAAAACGAATTCTGCTCAATCATCGTAACATCTCTAAATGCAGAGCCCATTTCCAGCTCCCGAAGTCTCCTTCTGGTAGCAACGGCACGCTCAGCGAATCAGGATATGACTTGGAACGAAGACCGAACGTCCCTAACCGGCTGGGGCTCGGCTCCAACCGTTATCGAACCGGTCAAGGGTATCGTGACTCTCCGGAACATCAGACCGGTAGAACATGTAGAAGCCATTCCACTAAATGGTGCCGGCAAGAGAATGGGACAGTCAATTCGGGCACAAGTAGTTGCAGATGGTTTCGAAATACCTATTGGGGAACCTGCGACTCCGTGGTATCTTGTGAGAATTCAAAGATAGAAAGTCTATTTGTTTACAGTTTGGCTACTCTATATTGACTATGTAATTCAGCGATATATAATATTGTCTGGTTTATATGACGGAATCGGTTTCTCTCATTGTTTCGAGGGATTTTTCCATGTGGGATAGAATTCTCAGGCTTATTCGCAGATCAGCAGAGGATGAAACTCTGCTAACCGAATTCGAAGACAGTTTAATGCTGATAGTCGATCCCGAGCAGCTCACGAATAATCTGCTTAGCAAATTGCAGGGACTGATGGACGTGGAAAAAGCCTTTGTGTATCTGGCGGATCGCAGCGAATCATCTCGAGCTTTCTCGCTGGCGGACAAAGCCGGCCAAGACGAATCCCGGTTGCCTGCTTTGGCTGCCAATGGCATCATAGCCCAGTGGTTTCGTGCTAATCGTCAAATTTTGTTCTTTGAGGAAAATGCAGAGGTAACAGATTACCTTCTTGCCGAGCTTCAGCCGTTTCTGGATTTGTCAGCGGATCTCGCATTTCCACTTATTTCGATGGACAGGTTGATTGGCATCGTGTTTCTGCATCTAAGTCAGGGGCCGTTGAATAAGGTACAGACGGCAAACCTGCAAGTTCTCAGCAGACAGGCCAGTCTTGCTTTCGAGAATGCTCTGTTGTTTAAAGATCGCTTGCGCCAGAACGAACGAATGTTCCGTGCCGAGCAATTGGCAACGATGGGACAATTTGCCGCGGGTATTGCACACGAGCTTCGCAATCCGCTGACGGCGATTCGCAGTACGATACAGTACCTTGAGAATGAATTCGACCAGGGCACAGACCAGCGAAAGCTCGCCCATGACATTTTGGATGACGTAGATAGACTGAATAATATCGTAGGTAATCTGCTGTCACTGGCCCGACCGGCCCAGAGCAATCCCGAGGAAATAGATATTCGCCGGGAGATTGAACGCTGTGCGAATTTTATCGAGGCTAAAGCCAAGAGCCAGAACATTAAGCTTCAAACTGATATCGAGAAGGATTTACCGAAACTTAGATTCGATCCGGCTGAGTTACGACAGGTGCTTTTGAATGTTATGATGAATGGCTTACAGGCAATGCCGGAAGGTGGAATGCTCTTAATTACAGCCTGCTGCCTTGTAGAAGAAGCCCGTGACTTCGTTGCGGGCAGTGAGAGGATATTGATTCAGATCGAGGACGAGGGCCCCGGCATCCCCGACAACCTGCGGCAAAAGGTTTTCGAGCCTTTCTTCACAACCAAAGCCGGCGGGACAGGTCTCGGGCTGGCCATTTGCAATAGTATAGTCAAACGATATAATGGTGAAATCTGGATAGAGCAAGCCGGGGGCGGTGGTACAGAAGTGAATATTTCCTTGCCTATAAGCTAAATGCTGTGTTTTGGAGCCGGTCATATGGAGAAACCGAGAGTACTGATTATTGATGACGAAGCCAGCATACGTTCCATTTTGTCCACGTTGTTGAAAAAAAATGGTTACCACGTGCAGGCTGCCGATTCTGGGGAGTCGGGGCTTGATGTATATGCCCAGTTTAAGCCGGCTGTTATTTTGCTGGACTTGAAGATGCCCGGAATCGACGGTATGGAGGTTATGGAAGTCCTGGACAAGCGGCTGAATGCCGACTGTAAAACTATCATAATGACCGCTCACGGGGAGGTTCGTTCAGCCGTAGAAGCCATGAAGAAGGGGGCCTTCGATTATCTCGAAAAGCCCTTTGATAATGATGAGCTTCTGGCATTAATTTCGCGCGCGGTGGAAATGGTAACTCTCAAGCGAAGGGTCAGGGAGTTGGAAGACCAGCTTGAAGAAACCTACAGGTTTGAGAATATTGTTGGTGTCTCGGATAAGATGAAGTCCACGTTCGCTTTAATGCACAGGTTCGCTGGCACGGGTGGTACGGTGCTGGTCTACGGCCAGAGCGGCACGGGCAAAGAGTTAATCGTACGGGCCATTCATCAGGCCAGCAATCGCAAATCAGGGCCGTTTGTTGTGGTTAACTGCGGTGCCATTCCTTCCAATCTGATTGAGAGCGAGTTTTTTGGCCATGAGGCGGGTTCATTTACCGATGCCAAGGAACTCAGGATAGGCAAATTTGAATCGGCTGACGGCGGAACCTTGTTCCTTGACGAAATTGGTGAACTGACTTTACAAGCACAAGTTAAGCTCTTGAGGGTTATCGAAGAAGGAACTTTTTCACGCGTCGGCAGCAACGAGCCGATTGCCGTTGATGTCCGTGTCATGGCTGCAACGAATCGAGACTTGGCGACAATGGTTGAGGAAGGAAAATTCAGAGAGGATCTATACTGGCGATTGAACGTTCTGAGTTTGAATATTTGTCCGCTACGTGAGCGCAAGGAGGATATTCCATTATTGGTGGAACACTTCCTTGAGAGGTATGCCACGCCATTGGGGATTGAAGAGCCTAATGTTTCTGAGAAAGCGGTAGAGTTATTAATGGCTTACGAATGGCCGGGCAACGTGCGAGAGTTGCAGAACTGCCTTTACAGCGCGATAACGGTTGCAGGCGGGCCAACCATTGAACCGGCCGACTTGCCAAGGCGAATTTACTCCGATTCGGAAGCACCTGAGCTGACCAGTATAATATCAGGGCGAATATCACTCGCCGAGACTGCCGCTCAAGCCACAGCTAAAGCCGAGCGGGAAGCAATCAATAAGGCCCTTTCGGAAACGGGGGGCAATCGTGAAAAGGCCGCCGAATTGCTTGGTATCGGTCGAAAGACCCTCTACCGCAAGCTGAGGCATTACGAAATAGAATAATCCGCCCGTTTGATATCAATGTGTCATTCATGACCCAAGAGTGTCAGCCATGACCCATTGGACGTTACAACGGCTGCATCTCTCGGTGGCACTGCTTAGCCTCTATCTCCTTGTCAAACAACAACTTGATAAGGTAACTCCGAATCAATTCTTCTTTGGCACGCACTTTGCAAAGATAGCAATCATACAAACGATTAAAGGAAAGGACTAATTATGGAAAATACTGATTTAATCAATAAAAAGGATAGGATTCTGATTTGTGGATTGGCATACATTCTTCTGATAGCACAAAGTTTTTCTGTTATTGATGCAGTCGAGCCTCAGTTTCCAAATGATTTTAAGGTAAGCGAATATTTCAGTTTCTTCGGGAGCGGCGGAATCGACTGGCAGGCTCTAAATGATCCCAACAATAATCCCATTTTAGTGGCGTGTATAAAGGCAGTCGCGGACGAATCGCTTAAACCCCTCGGAATACTGGACGTTGAGCAGCGTCTGGAAAGACTGGAGCGTGGGAACTTGATTGAGAAAGTCGATGGACGCTACATATTGGCTTTTCCCGCTATAATTGGTGTCAAGAGAGAGCGGTTGCGAGAATACGCAGAGCAAGCAGCCCAACAGTTGGTTCCCTCGACCGAAGGGATGATTGCCCAAATTCGGATACATTTGGCGGGGCATGATGTGATGCTTTATCACGTGTTGTGGTCGGTTGTCATGGATGGTGGCCCGGCCTGGGACGCT
>Ga0307420_1001001_pt1 | contig 12585 bp, 9 predicted proteins | sample SalMarWE160240MG_2_FD_202167 | JGI IMG/M metagenome (GOLD analysis project Ga0307420, IMG submission 202167) | Salt marsh sediment microbial communities from the Plum Island Ecosystem LTER, Massachusetts, United States - WE1602-40 | ecosystem: Environmental > Aquatic > Marine > Intertidal zone >... | reverse complement strand
TGGAATCCTGTTTTTTCTTTGAGTTCCTCTGACAGCTTGTTATTCAATAATTCCTGCATTAACGGTGTTGTTGCTGCCTTCTGTGCAGAAATCCATTCGTTGTTTTTTTCATCAATATACTTCTGAGGGTTTTCCAGCTTTTCAAATTCCCAATTTGATTTTGTAATAATCTCCTGTAATGTTAAATCACTGCAATAGGTTTGAAACTCTTCGATTGTGTAATAAATATTTCTGTCGATCTTATCCATCGTTTCAACAGCCAGAGCAACGGAACTTTCTCCGATGGACTTTTGTAATGCTCTCTGGCTTGTGTTAACGCACATAATCCCTACAACACCTACCAGCGATGCAATGCCTACAAATCCTAAAATCAGTTTTTGTCTTATTTTCATAGATTGTTACCTTTGTGCTCGGAGGCCTGAAAGGCCGATTTTGCTCTCCCGTTTTTCTGTATCTATAATTTTATTCATATATGTAGTGAGTTGCCGCTACTCATGCAGGACTCCGCTTGCTTGACTTAGGTCTCCTTTGATGCTCTTACGCACACCTGTAGGGAGGTCTTAGTTTGCATCTGCGGAGGATATTTGCATATTGCCTTCTTGTCGGACGCCTGATTTTGGCACGGTAAAGCAGAAAATGTTTTGTTTGTTATCTGAGCTTTCAGCCCATATGTGTCCGCCGTGCATTTCGATGAATTCTTTGGCTATCCGCAGACCAAGAATAAGGTCTTCTCGGCCGGTATGGAACTGTTCTTTGATCAAGTCAGGGCGACTGATAATTCTGTGTATCTCGTCACGTTCGATAGGTTGACCTTCGTCCTGTATTTCTACTGTAAGCTCATTATCGACATCTTTGACTCGCACGCTGACATGACCGTTCACGGGAGAGAACTTTATCGCTCTGTTGAGAAGATTGATCAGCACCTGTGCCATCCTGTCATAATCGGCGTTGACAACAAGTTCACAAGGGGGTGTCAAATTTTTCAGTTCGATGTTCTTTTCAGCCGCGAGCGGCAGGAAGGCCTCTACAGCCTGTGAGACCAGCGAACTAAAATTAAATTCCCGTTTGCCCAGTTCCATCTTGTCGGTATCGATTTTTGTAATATCGAGGTAGTCACTTACCACTCTTTTGGCGGTCTCGATGTTGGCGTCTTCCAGTAGTCTTTGCAAAGCTTCGGTGACCATAGTTGCCACTTCGTTTTGTACCTGATTTTTCTTCTTTAATTTCACACTTTCAGTTCTTAACTCGTCCTCGATAAGAATCCGTTCGGTAATGTCGCGAGCCACTCCGACAATTGCGACATCATGTCCATTTGTATCCTTAATATTCGCTCTCGAAAGAGACACCGGAAAGACGCTGTCGTCTTTTCGTCGGTGATAAAAACCGACTTCCCAGCCACTTCCCATCGTTTTGGTCTGGAAAACGCTTCTTGTATTCTGGCTTTGATGTTTTCCTATCCAGAGGAGGTTGCCGTTTTGTCCGACAATTTCTTCCTCTTTGTAGCCGTAAGTTTTACAGAACGCCTTGTTGACGTAGGCAATCTTGCCCTGCATATCGGTAATGTAGATACTATCATCCGTGCTCATCACGGCACCCGAGAGCAATTGGAGTTTCTTTTCGACCATGTTATGTCTGATGGCATTCTCGACGGTTATCGGAATGGCTTTAAGATAATTCTGGTTGATGTCTTTAACCAGATAATCATAAGCGCCGGCCTTCCATGCTTTGACTGCTGTCTCCTCATCGCCGGCTCCCGTGACAACGATCACGGGCATGTTCTTTGCCAACTCAAGGATATCAAATGCCGTACCGTCCCCAAGTGAGTGATCGGTAATGATGATATCAAACTGGTTCGAGTTCAATACCTGCTTTGCTTGCGAAACAGAACCAGATAATGTGCAATCGTATGGAATGGCGTTGTTGTCTACAAAACGCTTAAAAGCCATCTGATCGAGTTCATCGTCTTCGATGAGCAGAATCTTGTATCTCGTATTTTCCATAATCTTATTCTCCATTCGAGGGTAACTTGCTTAGAGTCCAGTACTGGTCAATAGCCCTGATAGTTTCCACAAACTTTTCATAATCAACAGATTTGACCATATAACCGGCAGCACCGCGCTCAAAGCTTTCGATCACATCGCGGTCTGAGTTGGATGTAGTGAGTATTACGATAGGTATTTTTTTTAAAGCCTTGTCTTCTTTTACGATTTTCAGAAATTCAGCACCGTCCATCTTCGGCATGTTCAAATCAAGCAGGATAATACAAGGCTTTGTAGTACTCTCAGTTCTCAGATATTCGATTGCTTCTTCGCCATCACCTATTGAAACCAGTTGGTTTGTGACCTTCAAGTCTCGTATGGCGCGTTTTACTGTCATCACATCGACGTCGTCGTCTTCAATTAGCAATATTGGCTTCGAGTTTTGCATTTATTACCCCCATTTCTTGCTTCGGCAGCGTAAAAAAGAATGTACTTCCTTTGCCAATTTTTGATTCCACCCATATATGACCACCATATAATTCCACGATTTTCTTTGCGATTGTCAGTCCTACGCCTGTGCCTTCAAAATCTTCGCTGACAGACAATGCCTGGAACATTTTGAAGATTTTTTCAAAGTGCTTTTCTTCGATGCCGGGCCCGTTATCAGCGATACTGAATTTCCAGAAGCCGTCTTCCTCAACGCAGCCGACCTTTATCTGGCCCTGGGGTTTGTCCATATATTTTATGGCGTTACTCAGCAGGTTCTGGAACAGTTGCATGATGTGAGTCTCTGCACATTCGATAACAGGCATCGTGTTTTCGATTGTAATCGATATATTTTCCGGCGGAACAAGCATATCAATTGCTTCCGGGATAAAATCATCAAGATTCACCTGAACGTTTTTTTCCTCTGTCCGACCGGCTTTCGAATATTGGATGACGCCGTCAATTAGATTGTACATCCGCTCGACCCGACCCAAAAGCAGGTTCATTTGCTCGTTGCCTTGCTTACCAAGCTTATCCGAGCAGTCGTCTAATATCCAGGTCGCGAGGCTCTTAATGCCGCGCAGCGGGGCCTTTAAATCGTGCGAAACGATGGATGCGAAATCCTTCAATTCCTTATTGATGTTATCCACTTTTTCGATCAGTTCAGCCTGCCTCCGCTCAGCTTCTTCACGCTCTGTTATTTCCTGTTTGAGATGCTTGTTGGTTTCTGTCAGCTCATCTGTTCGTTCTTTCACCATTTGTTCCAACTGTTCGGTTTTCAGGGAGGCTTTTCTGGCGAGGATCCATTTCTCCGTCAGGGCGCTGGTAAGTTGCGCCACTTCAGCGCTGTCGAATGGTTTCTTGAGAATCAAGAGGTTTTCCGACCTTCCGAGCCGCTCGGTGATTTCTCCCCAGGAATAATCCGAATAGGCCGTGCAGATGACCACCTGGACTTTGGGATCGATTTCCCAAATATGCTCGATCGTTTTCAGACCGTCCCAGCCCGGCGGCATCCGCATATCGACGAAAATCAACTCATACGGGCGATTTTCAGAGCAAGCCACTCTAATCTTCTCGCATCCCTCTTTTCCCTGAGACGCGAAGTCAAGTTCGTAAACGCTTTTGATAGTGGGTTCATTGTTTTTGTCGCCAAAAACCTGGTTCCTAAGCTCGTTCAGAGTCGCGCTCTCTTCTTCATCAACAAGGATGGTTTGAAAATCCTTATGAATACTGGGATTATCGTCAATGACCAGAATACGGTGAGTCATTTCTTTTTCTGCTTTGCTCATTTTTTAGCCTCCTGTGTTTTAAAGGGTAATTCAACTGTGAAAACTGCGCCTTTTCCGGGTCCATCGCTATGGGCTGTTATTGAACCGCTTAATTCATTTGCTGACAGAGCGGTGCTGTGCAGTCCAAATCCATGCCCCGTTTTCTTGGTTGTGAAACCGTGCTCGAAGATCCGAGTTAAGTTCTCTTTAGGGATTCCGATGCCGTTATCGCACACGTCGATCCGGAGAAATCCGCTTTTCGGTTCTTTCACACGTATCTTAAGAATCTTGTCGTCTCGGTTACTTGTGGACAGGGCATGTATAGCATTGCTGATTAGGTTCGTCAAAATCTGCAAAACCTTATGGCGGTCGAGCAGGAGGGTCGGCAGATTCGAGATTTCCCGTTTCACTTCCACGCTGTTTCGTGTTATTGCCTCGGCGTTTATTTGAATCGTATCTTCCACAAGTTCCGCAATGGAAGTTGGCTCGATCAGACCTTTCGTTTTACTGTGCGATTGTTGAAGCTGGATAATATCGCCTACATGCTGAACATGTTTGGTTAATGCCTCCAGTGCTTCGAGGCAGCGTTCCTGTTCATCGATCAACTCTTTGGAGAGGTTGGCCAGAAAGGCAGGAATTTTTTTGCCCCGTTCTTCATTTATCATAAACGTGCTCAGTTCATTTGCGTGTTCTTCGAACAGATCTACGACGTCGGAAAGATAAGAGATTTTTGAATTACGAACTCTCTTCTGAATCGACTCGGCGGTAACGCTGACACTGTTGAGTACATTGCCTACATTGTGCAGCACTCCGGTTGCCACCTCGGCCATGCCAACCTCGCGTGCCGTCTCGAGCAATTTTTCCTGAGCTGTCTTAAGCTTGACTTCCGCTCGTTTGCGTTCCGTGATGTCCCGTGCAATCGCTATTATATAGTCTTGTTTTTCCTGGGTTACGAGTTTCAGGCTTGTCTCAACAAAAAACGTCGATCCGTCCTTGCGCTTGTATCGGTCCTGTTTAACAATATCATTCTTTTCTTTGAGTTGTTCTATTTGTTTTTGCCAGTAGGAATCGTCCGGCATAGACACTTCTATGTCCTTAATGGTCATCATGTTAAGTAATTCTTTGCGCGTGTATCCGAGACTGTCGCACGCTCTGTTGTTTACGTCCAGGAAGCGGCCCCATTTAGGTTCTACCGCAAAAATGCAGTCATTTGACCGTTCTATTAAATTTCTGAATAATCGCAGTTTTTCTTCCGCCTTCTTGCGTTCTGCAATGCTGCCAAGCCATTCGGCAACTGCATTTAACAGATCATCTTCTTCTTTAAGGAACGGTTCTTCGCCGTTTTTAAAATATCCTCCAAGGTGGTAAACCTCAATAGCACCCACATTCTCTCCGTGTGCTTTAATCTTGGTTTTCCTGCTAAATTCACTTTTTTTGAAGTTGTCTGTTTTATATTGAATTCCGTCAAAATTGATTCTTAAACACATGGCGTTAGGATACTTGTATGCGTCGCGAATCAGAGAGACAGTTTCCTGGAATATTTGCTCTAATGGAATTTCCTGACGATTAACAATTTTTGACAGCCCATATAAACAATTGAGATGTTTAAGACGCTGCTGTAATTGTCTCTGGTCCAGCGGCCGATTTGCAATTTCCGCTTCGAGTTTCAGCTTGGTGGCTGATAGTTCTGTACTGAGCTTACGGACCTTTTCTTCGAGACGTTTGTGGCGTGCACTTTCTTCAAGGAGCTTGTGGCGTGTACGGAGATCTATGGCTTCTTGATTGGGATTATTTACAGGCTTCAGCGGTGTAAAAGTATCATAGAAGTATCTGTTATAAAAATACGTAAGAACAGCCGCTGTCATAATGGTGATAAGAGCACAATGCATGGTATCTGTTGTGACTTTCTTTTGTGACAGCCAAAAAACACCGGCAATAATTGCTATGAATATCGCCACTAAGACAGCCTTTTTAGTTAAACGTTTTATATCCATTTTTTTTGCCCTGTATATTTGTGACATAATTGCACAGCGGTTGTTTGCTGGAGACGCAATTAAATTTCGTAAATACACCTATCATTGAAAACAATGCTTTCTTAAATAAAATGATTACAGAACGTAAAACCTTCTTTCTGCAACAACTACCCGGCCTTATCGGACATCAGCCGGTTCTGTATATTTTTCCCATTTAGTTTTAACGATTTTGCCTAACTGTGTCAGGTCCGACGGCTTTGTAATGTAATCATCAGCTCCTATCTCAAAGGCCTGATCTAAATCGCCTATCATTCCTCTGTCCGTCAGCATGAATACTGGTATATGTTCTGTTCTTTCATCGTGCTTAAGCTCAGAAAGGACTTCCAATCCGTCCATTTCCGGCATCATCCAATCCAATAAGATAAATATGGGTCTCTTTTCCTGTGCGAGTTTGAGTCCGGTTAGCCCATCTTTAGCCAGATAAACCTTGAATCCGTATAGTTTCAGGTTGCGTTTCAAGGCTTTGCGGATACACTCATCGTCATCAACTGCCAAAACAGGAATCCACTTACTCATACGATTGACCCTTTATATACTTCCAAAGAGGTTGAACAGAGTTCGCCAATAAGCAAAATGCCTGCCAATGTATTCTGATCGACAATTTATTATGTCCCATAACTAAATGGTCTTCATTCCATTCGAAAATTATCGACATATCAGGGTAGTGGTTTTATGAGAAATAGTATTTTTTTAGGCATTATTGTCGAGCATGGGATTTAAAACGGCGAGTCGAAGAGCCTTTTAATCTGATAATTGACGATTGACTACTGACTGTGAGCAATTTACTATGGAAGAGAAGTTGTGGAACTTGTCCTGAGGTTTGCATTAGGAGCAAAATATGATTATTGGAATGGTGGGAGCAAAGACGATTGGGGGGATAAGCAATATGGGACGCTTCGCTCGTTTTTCCTGGCAGGCGATAATGGCATCTTTCCGGAGCTGTCTGAGCCCATGCACGTATCCATTGATATGGACCCAAATGAATATTATCGGCGTTCGCAGCGTCCCTGTTGTTATGATCACCGGAGCTTTTGTGGGGATGACATTGGCGGTTCAGGCGTATGATCAGCTTGCGGGTATGGGGCTGGAAGAGCACTTGGGTGTTTTGATTAATATTTCTGTAGTAAAGGAATTGGGACCTGTACTTGCGGCTGTTATGCTGGCCGGGCGTATTGGGGGAGCTTTGACCGCCGAGCTGGGAACGATGAATGTAACCGAACAGATTGATGCGATCAGGAGTATGGGTACGGACCCGATACGATATCTTGCTGCACCGCGGGTTCTGGCGTGCCTGCTGCTGACGCCGTTTCTGATTATCTACGCAGATTTAATGGGTATTGTCGGCGGGTATTTCGTGAGCGTTGTTCAATTGGAGATTAACAGCCGGGCCTATTGGAGTTTTAGTGCGTCCGGCGTGGAGCTTTGGGATGTCTCGATCGGCATTATAAAGGGTCTCTTCTTCGGGGTGGCTATTGCAGTGATTAGCTGCTACAAGGGCTTTACATGCAAAGAAGGGGCCCATGGCGTCGGACAAGCCTGCACGGAGGCGTTTGTGGCGAGTTTCATTTCCATATTGGCGCTGGATTTTGCACTGGCGGTGATTTTCAAATCGATTTACAATACATTCTGGTCACTCAGAAGTCTGGTTTGATGATGGAAGAAGGCGTAAAGTGAAACAGGGCAGCAAGGAAAACGACGTACAGGCAGGTAACGGCAATGGAATAATTGTCCTTAACAACATAGCCAAGAAATTCGGTGCCAATGTTGTTCTGGATAATGTCTCGCTGACCGTCGAAAAGGGTAAAACAACCGTTGTTATTGGCCCGAGCGGATGCGGCAAGACGGTCTTAATAAAACATTTGATCCTTTTGTTAAGACCGACTTCCGGCGAAGTTTACTTCAAAGGGCAGCGAATCGACAATCTGAGTGAGCGTCAGTTGAATGAAATACGGACGCATTACGGCTTTCTCTTCCAGGGAGGCGCGCTGTTTGACAGCTTGAGCGTTTTCGAAAACATCATATTCCCCTTAAGACAACATTCTGATATGCCCGACTTCAGGCAGGTCGAGGAACTGGTGAAATCCAAGCTGGCGATGGTTGGGCTTGACGGTTATCAAAATTATTATCCCGCGAAGCTTTCCGGGGGGCAGCGCAAGAGAGTGGCATTGGCACGGGCGATCGCTCTCAATCCGGAAGTGATTTTGTATGATGAGCCGACCACCGGATTGGACCCGATCCGGTCGGATGTGATCAACGAGCTGATTCTGAAACTGCAAAGAGAGCTAAACGTCACATCGGTTGTTGTCACGCACGATATGACAAGTGCCTATAAAGTCGCGGACCGCATTATTATGTTACATAAAGGCAAAATTATTGCCGACGGTGACGCAGACCATATTCGTAATCATCCCCATCCTGTCGTTCAACACTTCATCAATGGCAAGGTCGATGATGATGACCTTGCAGTCCTGCGGATGAGTGGAACCATGTCCCAGGCCCAGTTCCTGCCTCGTGATTTCGAGCAATAATTAGGAGCAGCACTGAAGTAATCATGAATAAGGAACCTGAGCAAATTGCTTCTGATTTAGCCGGCGTTGTGCGGGGAGATGTCTATGCCGACGTCCTGCACAGAGCCGCCTACAGCACCGATGCGAGCATTTACAGGATAGTGCCTCGATGTGTCGTAGCGCCTCGCGACGCTGCTGACGTTGCCGCCGTAGTCGGGTATGCCGCCGCCGAAGCGATTCCGGTCGTCGCTCGCGGAGCGGGCAGCGGCCTGGCCGGCGAGTCTTTGTCTGACGGCATCGTCTTCAACATGACGCGGTATATGAAAAAAATCGTCGGCGCAGAGGATAATGGCCGGACGGTTACTTGTGAGCCCGGGGTGGTTCTGGACGATTTGAATAATTATCTGGCCCAGTTCAGCAGGAAAATCGGACCCGATCCGTCCAGCGCCAACCGCGCTGTAATTGGGGGATGTGTTGCTAATAACTCCACCGGTTCTCATTCGCTCCAGTACGGCTATATGAGTGACTACGTCGAGGCAATTGAAGCGGTTCTTGCGGACGGTAACATCGTCGAGCTCAAAAACGATATTGATCCGGAACAGGTGAAAGACGACGCAGTTGCCTCGATCGCAAAAGAGTGTTTGTCCGTCCTCTCTGAAAATGAGGCGATTATCAATAAGGCATTGCCCCAGACGAAGCGTAATCGAAGCGGATATAACATCGCAGGAGTATGTCACGATGGGCGGATTGATATGGCCCGTCTGATGGCGAGCTCGGAAGGGACGCTGGCGATTTTTACGAAGATTACGCTAAGGACGGTTCCGGTTCCGGCGTCGAAAGGACTGCTTCAGCTTGAGTTTGACTCGCTTGAGAAAATGACCCGGGCCGTGCCGACGATTGTTGACAGCGGGGCCTCAACCTGTGAGTTGATGGACAAGACTCTTATAGATCTGGCGTTCAAGGCATTGGCCGAGTATCGGGATATTCTTCCTGCCGATGCCGAAGCGGTTCTCTTCGTTGAGCATGTTGGTCAAACGCAGCAGCAGGTGAAAGAGAAAATAGATAAGACCGATTCGGCGGTCGGGCAACTGGCGAGCGGGCGGAGGATTATTTTTGAGCCGGCCCGGCAAGCGCGAGTGTGGAAATCGAGAAAGGACGCTGGGCCGCTGCTATATAGAAAAAGGAGTAAAAAACACCCGGCGGAATTTATGGAGGATGTCTCTGTCGATCATCTTCGGCTCGCGGACTACATCACAGGCTTGCAGGAGATTGGCAGGCAATATGATTTCGCGGTATCCTTCTTCGGCCATGCGGGCGATGGCGAGCTGCATTTACGCCCATTTCTGGATTTGAGCGACCCGGCCGACGTCGAGAAAATGCGGGCCATTGCAAACGATGTTTTCTCGCTCGCCTGGTCATTGGGCGGCTCAATCAGCGGCGAACACGCTGATGGTCTGGTCAGAGCGGCGTTCATCCGGAAACAATACGGTGACGAATATTACGAACTACTCTGCAGAATCAAGAACATCTTCGATCCCGATGGCCTCATGAATCCGGGCAAGATAATTAATAGCGACCCGGATGTGATGGTCAAGAATCTCAGAAGGGCGCATAAACCTCTGCCGGAGAGAATGAAGACAGATTTGCTCTTCGAAGAAGATGAGCTTGCCCTGGAAATTGAGCAGTGCTACGGCTGCGGGCTTTGCCTTAGCACCGAATCCGGTTTGCGGATGTGTCCTGTATTTCGGGCGCTGGGCGAGGAATTGGGCAGCTCGCGGGCCAAGGCGAATCTACTACACTTCTGGGTGACGGGACAGATGGACGACAAAGATTTCGAGTCGGCCGAGTTCAGAAAATTTCTCGATCTATGCGTGAATTGCAAGGCCTGCATGCTGCAATGTCCCTCCGGCGTGGATATTTCCAAGCTGATGATGACGGCCAGGGCCCGGTACGTCAAACAAAGGGGTCTGCGGCGTACCGAGCGGTTACTAAGTCAAAATCGCTATATGAGCTTAATGGGCAGCATTTTCTCGCCCATCTCGAATCTTGTAATGCGATTGCCATTGTTCGGGCTGCTGCTGGAGAAGGTTGCCGGCTTCGATAAGCGAAGAAGCATGCCCCGGTTCAAGCGAGGCTCGTTCCTGAAGGCTGGCCGTAAGTATCTGGCTTCGTGCGAGCCGATAGAAACGCCGATCGATAAGGTGGCCTATTTTGTCGATACGTATGCAAATTATAACGACCACGAGCTGGGCTTTGCCGTGCTCGATGTGCTGCGGCATAACAATATCGAGGTTATTTTGCCCAGGCAGCTCCCCGCGCCGTTGCCAGCAATGGTCTATGGCGATACCAATAAAGCGAGAAAAGATCTGGCATACAATGTCGAGCACCTGGCTCAAGCGGTCCGCGACGGTTACAAGATTATCTGTTCCGAGCCGAGTGCTGCGTTGTGTCTGAAGCAGGAGCTGAGGCATTTTGTGTTGGGTGAGGATGCGAAACTTGTCTCGGATCACACCTTCGAGTTGATGCATTACCTGCTCGAACTGCATACACAAAAGAAGCTGAAGTCACCGGCAAAGCCGATAACCGACGAGTATGTTTATCATATGCCGTGCCACTTGTACGCCGTCGGTAATGGAACGACGAGCATTAAACTCCTGCAGGAGCTTTGCGGCGTCAAAGTCACCGATCTAAAAGCCGGCTGTTGCGGCCTGGCCGGAACGTTCGGAATGCAAAAGAAAAACTACGAACTCTCCTCACAAATCGCTTCAAGTCTGAAAAAGGCCCTCGAAAACAGCTCAACAGGAAATGTGTTAACCGAATGCGCCGCCTGCGGTATGCAGATTGGGCATCTGGGTGATAAACAGGTTACCCATCCCGTCAAAGTAATAGCTCGAGCTTACGCTCTCCGATAGCATGGGCGCATAACGGACGGCGTGCGGAGCATACACCATTAGTTTTCGAATTCGATATTATTTTCCCGGCACCATTCGATTGCGATTTCTTTTATGGCGTTGTCGCGGTATTTGTACCATTCTTCTTCAACGCCGTATTTATATACCGCATCTTTGAATCGTCGAAAGGCGCCGCTGCCGCTTATCAGGTCACAAAGAATATCGCTGATTTTCTGGTTGTCCAGAGACATGCAGAATCTCTCCATGATGCTGTAATCATCGATGTCGAACTTCGTGGGCAATGAGATGTACTGACCGGTCTCGGCTAATATTTCCCTGGCGATAGCGACGAGATCCCGCTCCCAGCCCTCCAGTTCTTCAAGGGGTTCGTCATCTTCGGCGGCCTGCATGGCGTAATCGGTCATAAGGATCACATCGCCGGTTTTTTTGTTCAGGAACGAGGAGCTTTCGTCCGACTGAAATTCCAATCCTTCAATTATATCATCCAGTTTTACGCGAATTGTCATGTGCCAGCATTGCCTCCAATTCTACTTTTTTCAGAACGGTTGCCCGATTTCATAACGTACGCCTTATATGATATTGTATCGTTCCCGGACAGCTACGCAATCGAACTTTTCGTTTCTGGGCTGTTTGTCGAAAAGTATTATTTTTTTGCGTATGCCGCCGGAAGTGGTACACTAAATGGCAGGCCGATTCCCTGTTACGCGGCCGTGATGGTGGTATATCCGTCTCGGAGCGAGATTCTTCGCTTCGTTCCGAATGACGGGAAAGGGCAGGAAGCTGGACAATGGCGATTGAAGAAACAAATCTCAAAAAGGCAGTGCTTTGGGACACAGATGGGGACCGGAAGGTTCGCTGTAAGCTGTGCAACTGGCGCTGCGTGATCGATAGCGGCAAGCTCGGCCGGTGCTGTGTACGCAGGAATATCGACGGTGTGCTGTATTCGCTGACGTATGACAAAGTGTGCTCGGCCAATCCCGATCCTATCGAGAAAAAGCCTTTGTTTCATTTTCAGCCCGGCTCGCGCAGTTTTTCGGTTGCGACGATGGGCTGTAATTTTCGCTGTGAGTTTTGCCAGAACTGGCAGATTAGCCAGGCCGCGGTCGAGGATGGTCGAATTGACGGCGAATCCATCGCTCCCGAGCAAATTGTCGAAGCGGCTGTTCGCAGCGGTTGCAAGAGCATGGCTTACACCTATACCGAGCCGACAGTTTTTATGGAGTTATGTAACGATTGCGGACGCATGGCAAAGAAGCGAGGCTTAGCGAACGTTTTCGTCAGTAACGGTTATATGACGACCGAGGCGATAGACTTCGCGGCCGACTGGCTCGACGGGATCAATGTTGACCTGAAGGCTTTCAGCGAGGATTATTACGAGCGGCTTTGCAAGGCAAGATTGC
>Ga0307420_1000999_pt1 | contig 12604 bp, 9 predicted proteins | sample SalMarWE160240MG_2_FD_202167 | JGI IMG/M metagenome (GOLD analysis project Ga0307420, IMG submission 202167) | Salt marsh sediment microbial communities from the Plum Island Ecosystem LTER, Massachusetts, United States - WE1602-40 | ecosystem: Environmental > Aquatic > Marine > Intertidal zone >... | reverse complement strand
GACGGGGAAGGCTGATCACGGATGGCAAGCCGGGGCGCTCTGTCCCCGTTAAAAACGGAGCACACACTGTTAAAGTGCCAAGAACACGTTTAACTACATGTTTGCCCCTCAGGCTCTCGCTCAGGCACCTTTGGCTGCCTAAGCCAGTCTGAGAGCAAGCAGGCCCCATAGAGGGTCACGTTCGCCCCGGCCTCGTGCCGGTGGGTCGGGGGCCGGACGTCACAATGCCGGCGTGCGGTGCCTCGACGCCGATGGTGGCACCTAAGCGGGAGTTTCGGCTCCCATCGGCTCCGCCCGGGTGTAGCGCGGTCGGCGGCGGCTCCCCCGGGTAAAAGCAACGGCCGACTAAGCTTGTAGATGTCTCTGGTCGATTTCTTCGGACGCGAGTTCGATTCTCGCCATCTCCACCAAAGAACGAGGCTGGCACTTGACTGTGCCAGCCTCGTTGCGACTCCTGCCTCTCCGGATCAGTGCACAGCTTCCTTGCCGCTACCCGACCTGGCTCTAATTCTTCAGAATCATTGCACGGCCGGCAGTATGTAGCGAACGACTATCTCGTCCACCGGCTCCCGTCCCACATAGTTTCCCCCAGTGAAGACAACCACCAAGTTCAAACTGGGAAACACGATAATTCTTTGTCCACCCCAGCCGGTCGCATAGAAAGAATCGACAGAAGTCGAACCCGAGCGATAGGTCTTTAGCCACCACTGATAGCCGTATTCACCTGTCCCTGAAAGCGAAGCGTGCCCTTTCGTTGACTCCTCGACCCACTCCTCTGAAACAATTCGCTCGCCCCTCCAAACGCCCTGATTCAAGAACAGGTAACCAAACTTTGCCATGTCCCTGGGCCGCAACCTGAGATTGCCGGATGCATGGACCATGTCTGAGTTGATGTAATCCCACTCATAGTCGGTGATACCAAGAGGAGCAAACAAATACTTCTGGGCAAAATGGTCTATCCTCAATCCAGAAGCCTCTCGAATGATCTCGCCCAGCAGGTTCGTTCCTCCGCCATTGTAGTACCATTCCGTGCCGGGCTCGCTAACCACAGGTTTCGACAGAATATACTCTTTGGGATCAGAAACGATGAACAACTGGATGAGGTCATTCCTCGTGTCACCATAAGAAAGCGCCATTTCGTTCCACTCCAGCCCCGAAGTCATGGTCAGTAGATGGTATAGGGCAATCTTGTCTTTCTTCTCATCGTTCAGGCTGGCATATTCAGGAAAGAACGCAAACGCCCGCTCATCTACCCCCTCAATTAAACCTTGGTCTATGGCAATGCCCACAAGAGCAGAGATAAAACTCTTGGTGACCGAGGCCAAGTTGTGAGTCGTATCGACATCAAACTCGGTGAACTCCCCTCGGTATGCATCACCGTTGTAGTCAAAGGCATAACCATCAAAATACTCCTCAAAAACCAACTTGCCATCTTTGACGATCAGGATGCTATGAATGTTCTGATATGTGCCGTCATCGATGCACGCGACTGCTTGGTCGATTTTCTCTTCACTTATCCCGACCTCGCTCAGGCTTGCCGTCTGCCAACCATCGCCTGTCCGCACGGGTGCGGAGGATGTGTGTGCTGGCGCACAGGAAACCAACAAGATCGCGCAAGCCAACACCACCGGCAGCAAAACTTTCAGCACCTTTCTTTTCATCTTTTCCTCCTGTCATCAAACGAGAAACCCTACCTCTACACGGCAAGTGCAGACACGCTATTCCAACACATCGCCTAACTTATATGCCAGCTTACCATATTCTCCGCGCAAGGTCAATGGGCGCCCCCCCGCAGCACAGTCCGTCCCAGCGGGATCTCCTTCACACACCCACCGACCAGCGGTGATGAATCACTGGCTTGCATCAAGGCGCAGGACGGGGTAGAATTCAGCCATCACCATGTCCTCACCATTCGTCCGCAAGGCTTTGCTACAAGAGCCCATCGACAAAGCCCGCTGCCTAACGTGCGAGCGGCGCTGCGAGCTGGCCGACGGTCAGACGGGTTGGTGCCGCACGCGCCAAAACCGGGACGGCACGCTCTACACGCTGATCTATGGCGCGGTCTCCTCCCTCTCCTGCAACCCCATCGAGAAAAAGCCCCTGTACCACTTTTACCCCGGCTCGGCGGCTCTCACCGCCGGATCGTGGTCGTGCAATTTCGACTGCCCCTGGTGCCAAAACTGGGACATCAGCAAGCAGCCACCCTTCGGCTCCGCTCAGGGCAGGCCCTCCGGCGGCGAATACATCCCGCCCGACGAGTTCGTCGCCCGCGCGCAGACGCTCGGCTGCCAGGGCACCTCCATCAGTTTCAACGAGCCCACGCTGAGCCTGGAGTGGTCGCTGGAGGTGTTCCCCCTGGCGCGGGAGGCCGGACTGTACAACACCTTTGTCACCAACGGTTACATGACCGAGGAAGCGCTGGCGCTGCTGATCGAGGCCGGGCTGAATGGGATGAACGTGGACGTGAAGGGAAATGCAGAGGCAGTGCGCCAACGCTGTGGGACGGATGTCGAGGTCGTGTGGCGCAACTGCCGCCGGGCACGGGAGCGGGGTGTGTGGATTGAGCTGACCACGCTCGTCATTCCCGGCGTGAACGACGACGGCGACACCCTGGAGGGAATTGCCCGCCGCATCGCCGTCGAGCTGGGCCGAGATACCCCCTGGCACATCAGCCGCTACTACCCGACCTACCAGTTCACCACCCCACCCACCCCGCTGGCGACGCTGGAACGAGCGCGGGAGATCGGGTTGGCAGCAGGACTGCATTACGTGTATCTGGGAAATGTGCCCAGCCACCCCGCCGAGAACACCTTTTGCCCGAACTGCGGTACAACACTGGCCGAGCGGGGCCTCTTGCAGTTGCTACGGTGCGAGGTCACGCCCAAAGGCCGCTGTCCCTCTTGCGGAGAAGAAATCGCCGGTGTAGGTTGGCGTTGGAGGTAGGATGCAGGGAACCTGGCAAGTTGACCTAAAAGAACCCCCGCTTTCTTCGGACGCGAGTACAAACGATAGCATCAACGACGTCGTCTAAGCAAGCAGGTGGAAGTAACCAACAACGCGATGATGGCTATCCCCCACGCTAACTGCCTTCGCCCACCGTCCCCCCGGGCGGCGAAAGAAGTAAGATTGACAGCATTAGGGGCAGTCGTCCATTCGTCCGTCAAAGTATATTCACAGTAGTCGGCAGGGTTCATAGTACGGTACGTCTGGTAAGTGACCTGGCCGCTACCCACAATAACCCTGACAAATGTACTGGGGGCACCGGTATCTCCAACCCCACGGGCGTGTCCGGCATCGATCTGCCAGACACCGGCTCCACCTATCACCCCATTTTCATCTATCCTCACCGCGCTGTAGTTGTGCGTGTGCGCACAGAGGTAAGCCGTCACTCCCTCCGCCACGAGCAAATCCCAGAAACGATTGCGGTTGGACTCGTGCTGGTTCAGACTATCGAACATGTGCCGTTCCCGGCCGGTGTACTCGTCGGGTTGTGGGAAGGCCGGCTCGTGGCCGATCACAAAGACAAAGGGGAGACTGTTCGCTGCCAAGTCATCGACCAGCCAATTATAAAGGTGATCGGGAACATCTCCATCCGTGGATGTATCGCCTCCCACGTCACAGTACTCGTTGAGCACCACGAAGTGGGCGTTTTCATAGTCGAACGAAAACGTCGTCGTCACACAGCTTGATGGCCCGACGTTCACAATGTCGGGTGGGATACCAGTGCCGTTGGGGTCGTAATCGTAATTCCGCAGCCAATCCATGTTCACGCCAGCGGCATCCGTGTGCCGTTGCCCACCAGGGTAATCCACATAATAGCCTCCTACTTCACCTCCTTCATAGGGCAGCTCGTGGTTTCCAACCACAGGATACCACAGGTAACTCGCCCCCAGGACATCTGTGATCGTCCACTCTGTATTGAGTGTGGGATCCAGGTCACCGGGGACGAGCATAAATACTCCCGCTCCCAATGCATCGATCGCCTCGCAAGCACCCCTATAGTATTCACATTCGTCATAAATGTTATAAGCAGTATTCGGGCCGGTAAAGTGTCGCTGGTCATTGGTGACTACAAAGACAAAGGGGGACTGCGAAAGGGCAGACTCGCTCCGCCCAAACACTATCAGTGCTAGCAGCAGCGCCAATGGGACGATTCTAGTTCGCGATTTCATGATATGCTCCCTTCAAGTCGACTAAAAAGCGTGCATCATGCACAAGACTATGCGACAAATCCCAATGCCTAATGTACTGCACTCCCTAAGCTCGTAGAGTGTCAAGCCCTTCGGATGAAACTTCAATGTCTAGACAGCAGTGGAAAGTAAAAGCGATACGTAACGAACTGGGCAGTGAGCTGTAAGTCATCTTGAACGACAACATCGAGCGGGTTGGCGGTGGAAACGACATCGCCGCTCCAGCCGGCAAAGCCCCAGCCTGTGGCAGCAACCGCCGTCAACTCGACCTCCTCCCCATAGGTGTAGACGGTCTGGTCAGGGTCCTTGCTCACCACCCCGCTGCCCGAGACATCGACCGTCAAGGTGTACTCCGGCACCTCCATATCGTAGCTCAGGGTGAACTGGCTATCGGCGTCGGTCTGGTACTGGTCAAGGGTCGGCGAATAGGTCCTGACCTGGATCTCGTCGTCCGCCGGCGAGAATTCCAGGATTCTCAAATAGCCACTTCCTCCGTTCGGATAGTCTTGATAATCCGCAAGTAACGTGTAGATGGTATTCCCACCATACGTGTCCGTTCGCCTGGCTTCATCGTGCATGTGACCACACAGCATGAGGAACAGGTTTGGGTTACCCAGTAATGCATTATAGATCCCCTGCCCCGGGCCCCCAAAACTGCCGTCAACGTCCAATATGTAGTGTGAGACGACGATGGCCCGCCGGTCGCTGTGGGTTGTCAAAAGGTCATCGGCCCAATTCAGGATAGCGGGAGGAATGTTCGTAGCGTTGTAATTGAGATTGATGACGATGAAATCCATCCCCCCGGCACTGAAGAGCGTGTAGTTGTTGTCATTATTGGTTCCGTAATGACCACCGTAGTAGCCCCTGCCCGAAAACCGAGAAACGCCAAAGTAGGCATTGTAATTAGTGGTCGGCTGATCGTGATTGCCGGGTACAACACCATAGGGGATACCATCTGGAAGCCCGGTAGTACCTGAATTCTCCAATAGCTCCATCGCATCCTCGGCATTGTCCCACTGAGCCGTACTACTGGCCGTGTTAACGATGTCTCCTTCATGGGCCACGTAGACAATGTTCAAAGCATCCTTGTTGTCCACGACCCACTGCGTCTGAGCGCTAAAAATATCCGGGCGGCTCTGCGAATAGTATTGAGTGTCCGGCAGGACGATAATCGTAAAATCCTCACCATCCGCCATAACTGACACAGGCGCAGCCACTCCCATCCCGATCAGGTTCAACGCCAGTCCTGCCAAAATCAACACGTACAATGCAAATTTTTTACGCATCATCTTCCTCCCCAGGATAAAAAGACGGCCCATCGTCTGCATGTCAGTTTATCACATCTTGGGCGCTAAGGCAAAATCTCCTACCCCGATCATCTACCCCACCAAGAACACCTTTTGCCCGAATTGTGGTACAATACTGGCCGAACGATGGGTGAAACTGGAGGCAGAATGCAGAGAACCTGGCAAGTTGACGTAAACGACGACCCCCTTCCCTGGCTGCTGGAGAAAGAAAACCCATCGGCGCGCTACCTGGCGCTGCGCCACCTGCTCGACTGCCCTGACTGCGATTCCCAGGCCGCCGACGCGCGGGCGGAGATCCCCGATTGGCCGCCAGCGCGCGAGATCCTGGCCCTGATGGACCCGGTCGACTTTTGGGGCCAGGCCGAAAAGCCCTTCTACGGCGGGGCGATGAGCACGCACGCTACGCTGCATCTGCTGGCCGATTTAGGGATGGACCCCACGCCCCAAATCGAGGCCGCCTGCGAGAACCTGCTCAAGCACGGCCAGCACGAAAGCGGCGGTTTTTCCGATGGCACGCAGGGACGCGTCCTGCTGTGCCATACGGGCAACGCCGTCCAGACGCTGATCCACTTTGGCTATCAGCGCGATCCACATGTGAAGCGGGCGCTGGCGTACCTGGCCGAACGCTGCGTCATACCCGACGGGCTGACGTGCCTATACGCCGACGGTGAGCAGTGCCAGTGGGGCATCGCCAAAGTATTGGGCGCCTTTGCCGACGTGCCCCCGGCCGACCGCACCGCCGAGCAGGAGCAGGCCACGGCGATGCTGGCCGACGCCGTGCTCGTCTGCTCCCCCGACTGCCAGGAAAAACACCCCGACTGGCTCAACTTTGGCTTTCCACTAGACTATCAGTCTGACCTGACCGAGCTGTGCGACGTACTGGCACGCCTTGACTATGGTCCCGATCCACGCTTCCAGCATTTTTTGGACATCGTCCTCGCCCAGCAGACCGCCGAGGGGCGCTGGATCAAGCGCGATGGTACCCGCGCGCTCCGGGTAGAAGACATAGGCCAGCCCAGCAAATGGATCACCATCCGTGCACTGCGGGCGATCAAGCACGCACACCGCGCCGTGTTGCAAGTCGAGCGGGCAGGATTGGACAAAAGGGGTGCCTAATGGGCCAAGCCGACCAAAAGATCATCGCGGGCCGCTACCAGGTCGTCCCGCGCACGCTGTGCTTTATCACCCACGGCGACGACGTGCTACTGCTGCGAGGCGCGCCCGATAAGCGCATCTGGCCGAAAAAGTACAATGGCGTCGGCGGGCACGTGGAGCCGGACGAGGACGTCCACAGCGCGGCGCTGCGCGAGATTCGGGAAGAGACCGGATTGGAGGTGCGTGACCTGCGGCTGTGTGGTGTGCTCAATATCCCCGTGGATGCGGACAGCAACACCGGCATCGTGGTCTTTGTCTTCACAGCCACGGCGACCAAGCGAGAGGTGCAACCATCGGCGGAAGGCTCGCTGGAGTGGATACCACGCGGCCGACTGGCAGAGCTAGACCTGGTGGAGGACCTGCCTATCCTGCTCCCCCGCGTGCTGGCGATGGATGCGGACGAACCCCCGTTCTTTGCGCACTACAGCTACGACGAGCAGGATCGGTTGGCGATAACCTTGGCTGAAGAGACCAGCAGCCCGCCGACTGATGGAACGTTAATCCCGGTCGAATCGAGTATGATCTGTGCGGTAGGATACGAAGGAGAAACCCAAACGTGAAGGTCATCTTTAACAGCACCGGAGCATATCGATACTTTGACGTGCCTAGAAGCATCTACGAGGAACTGCTAGCCGCCGGATCGAAGGGGCGATACATGAGAACATGCGTGATAGACGTATACGCCTACAGCAAGGGATAGCGTCAACCTCACGGGCTGAAACGGAACAGGCACACATCCCCGTCCTGAACCTCGTAATCGCGCCCCTCGATGCGCAGGATGCCCCGCTCGCGCGCCGCGTGCCAATCACCCACCTCGACCAACTGCTCAAAGTTCAGTACCTCGGCCCGGATGAACCCCTGTTCCATCTGGGTGTGGACCTTGCCCGCCGCCTGGGCCGCCTTGGTGCCCTGCTGGATGGCCCAGGCCCGCACCACCTTGCCGCCGGTGATGGTAAAGAAGGTGATCAGGTCGAGCACCTCGTAGCCCGCCCAGGCCAGCGACTCTAACCCCGATCGCTCCAGCCCGGCGTCGGCGCGGTAGGCGGCGGCTTCGTCGGGCGGCCACTCGGCCAGGTCCGCCTCAAGCTGAGCGCAGATGACGACGAAGGACGCGTCCTCGTCCCGTGCCACGCGAGCGACTTGCGCGGCTAACTCACCGCCAACGGGCAGGCCGTCCTCGCCGACGTTGGCCACGTAGACACGCTTTTTGGCGGTGAGCAGGCTCATATCCTGGGCCAGCGCCGCCTGCGCATCGCCGCTCGCCGCCCACGCCTCCGCCCGCTCCCCGGCCTGCAAGCACGCGTGCAGCTCCTCCAGCGCCTCGACCTCAGTGGCGTGCTCGCGCGGGTTGGCCTTGGCCGCCGAACGCGCCTTTTCCAGCCGCCGCTCCAACACCTCCAGGTCGGCCAGGATCAGCTCCAGGTCGAGCACCTCCAGGTCGCGCAGGGGGTCGACCGTGCCATCGACGTGCGCTACGTCGGAATCCTCGAAACAGCGACAGACCATGGCAACGGCGTCGACGCCACGGATGTGGCCCAGGAACTGGTTGCCCAATCCCTCACCTTGATGCGCCCCCTTGACCAAGCCCGCAACGTCCACGAACTCGACCGTCGCCGGCGTCACCTTCTCCGGCCCCACCATCGCCGCCAGCGCCTCCAGCCGCGAATCGGGGACCGCCACCACGCCCAGGTTGGGCTCGATGGTCGTAAAAGGATAGGCGGCCACGGTTGCGCCCGCCTTGGTGAGCGCGTTAAAGAGTGTGGACTTGCCCACGTTGGGCAAGCCCACCAAGCCGATGTGCAATGCCATAGAGCACCTCGCAAGCCCGTGAGTCGGATTGGCAACCCGACCTACTCAACGCCCCCCGACCTGGACAAGGGCAGCAGAGCGTGGAACACACTGCCCTTGTTCAACTTGCTCTCCACCCACACCCGCCCGCCGTGCCGCTCGACGATGGACTTGACGATAGCCAACCCCAAACCCGTCCCCGGTATGTCCACCGTATCGCGGCGCTTGATGCGATAGAATTTCTCGAACAAGCGCACCTGATCGTCCGGCGCGATGCCGATCCCCGTGTCGGCCACGCGGATCGCGGCCTGTTGGTCGTGGACCGACAGGCCCACCGTGACGGTGCCGCCGCTGGGCGTGTACTTGATCGCATTGTCCACCAGGTTAGCCACCATCTGGCGCAGCAGTGCCGCATCGCCCGCTACCACCGCCGCCCCCTGCGGCGGCTCCAGCCGCAGCGTAATCTCCTTGGCAATCGCCCGCGCCCGCATGCCGTCCACCGCCTCGACCAAAATCGTCCCTAGGTGACACGGCTTGCGCTCCAGCCCCACGCCCGCCTCGACGCGCCCCAGGTCAAGCAGGTCGTCGATCAATTCGCTCATCTGCCCGACGCCCTGCAGGATTTTGTCGACATAGTCGCGCTGCTTATCGGTGAGATCCCCCACCATGGGCAGCATCGTCGTGTAGCCGCGCATGAACGTCAGCGGGGCGCGCAGGTCGTGAGAGACCGTTGCCACAAAGTCGGACTTGAGCTCGTCCAGTTCCTTCAAGTGGGTGATATCGCGCATCACCGCCACGCGGCCAATCCGTTCACCATGGGAACTCAGTATCGCCGAGACACTGGCGTACAGCGTCCTCCCATCGGGTAATGGGACCTCCTCGTTCAGCGCCTCGCTCGCTGACAGAGGTCTGCCAAAGATGCGCTCCAACACAGACGCCAGGTTGGTCTCGGCAATCTTTTGACCGATAATCCGATCGGCCTCAGTGCCGAACGCCTGCTCGGCAGCGGGATTTGCCAACAGGACGCGCTCGTCGCGATCGGTCACCAGAACCGCGTCAGTCGTGCTGGCCAAGATCGCCGCCAGACGCCGCCGTCCACCTTCTGCGGACTGGAACAGGCGTGCGTTTTCCACCAGCACAGCCGTCTGACCGACCAGCGTGGAAAGCAAATCGATCTCGGAGGTCTCGAACTGACGCACCTCGCCATACCCCACCCACATCACAGCAGGCACCTGATCCTTGCTACGAATGGGCAGAGCGACGACGGACTTGATCGCCCCACCCAACGTCTCGTCGGTCAGGCTCCTGGCACGAGCCAAGTTCTCCAAAATCAAAGGCTTCTCCATATCCCGGGCTGCCTTTGCCAGCGCCCGATCGAGGGAACCCAGCCCTTCCCGCAGCTCGCCGCGCGACATGACCATTTGAGGAAATCCATCGGCCGAGAGAAAGACGATGCGGGACACCTCGGCCTTGGTCGCCTTGAGCACGCCTTCGAGGATAAAGGGCATCCCCTTAGGCAGCTCCAACGTCGCCGAAACCGCCTGGCTGACTTGGAGCAGCAGCGACAGATCCTCCATGCGCCCCTTCAGCCGCACGCGCATGCCCTCGAAAGCGTTCCCCATCTGCGCCACCTCGTCGGCACCCGGCATCTGCACCGGCCGCGAGAGGTCGCCCTCGGCGATATGCCTCGCTGCGGCGGCCAGTTGCTTCAACGGGCGCGTCAACCGACTGGTCACCAGGGGAATAACAACCACCAATCCCAGACCCACCAGGAACTGCAGGCCGAGCAATGGTCCGGCGATCTGCGCCGCTTGCGCCTGCACGGCTTTGTACGGCAGGCGAATCACGACGGCCCAATCGCTGTGCCCTTGCACGGGCAGATAGTAGACCAGCTGCCGCGTATTGTCCTTGGGATTGCGGCCCTCGTAAACCTCACCCTGATCCACGGAATAGGTGCGCGGCGGCTGCACATCTTTGTACCAGTCGGTCAAGAGCATCGCCCGATTAGGATGGGCAATGATCTGCCATCGATCTTCTACCTTTTCGACGACAAACCCCTCACCTTGTTCGTCACCCGGCTCTCCCATCCATTGCAAACTCTCCAGGATCGGGTCCAAAATTGGATGGTTGGCGCTGAGCCAGATGCGGCCCAGCAGCACGCAGACGCGCTGACCAGATTGGTCCTCGACCGGCACCAAAATCGACAGGATGGCCTCACCGTTGAGCGAACGATGCACAATGCTCGACTGAGGTGCACCATCCTCAAGCACACGCGGCAGGAGTGTCTCTTCCTGCTCCGTCAACGCCCACCCCTCTGAGTCGTCACCTGGCGGGTGATAGGCCATCAACTCACCGGTGGAGTCAAACAGCGCCAGCTGGTTGAAGAAAGCCAGCATGCTTAGATTGTTCTGCAGCCGTGTCTCTAGCTCGTCGGTTGTTTCCTGCAACAATACGGTATCGCTGGCGAACCCATCCAGCAACCCTTGCCCGATATGAGTGAAGTAGGCAATTTGCTCAGCGGCGCTGGTGGCGTTTCGCTCCATCTCGTCCACCACCCTCAGGGTCGCCACGTCGAGCGTTCTCATCGTCACAGCGGAGACGAGGACAATCGTCATGACCAAGATCAACGGTACGAACAAGAAGAGCAACCTGAGATTCAGCGTCCGGGCGTATGGAGGAACCCGGCGCGGCGCGCGAACCGGCCTGAGAGCGGGGAATAACAAATAGACAGCCTGAACAATGAGGGCAGCTACGAGACTCTCCAGCACCATGGGAACGAGATGGGCGCCGGTCAATGTGACCGCATAGTCCAGTCCCGCCAGCCAAGAATCTCCCAACCCCAGCCACGAATCTCCCAGGTGATGGACGAATATCGACAGCAACAGAAAGGGCGACGCCAACAATATCGCCACAAGCCCTGCGACGCCAGGCTGACGAGCGATGAGCGACAGACGGTCTTGATAGTCCTGGCGCAAAAGGAACCCAACCAAAAAACCGAACAGGGCAAAGTGAAAGAGATCTGTGACGCCGCCGGCCATCATCCAAGCACGAAACGCGCCACACAGCAATCCCACCAAAAGCGCCGGTCCTGCCCCTAGCCACGCGCCGGCGATAATCACGGGCAACGCCATCAAGGATGCAAACGGCACAGGGGGTGGCGCAGGACGGTTCGGAGGCGGCAAATCGGGAGGGGCAAAGGGCACTCTCAAGCCCAGGTTAGTCAGTAGCGCCAAGAAAGGAGAAAGCACCAATAGGAGCCCAAGGAACAGGAGAAGACGACGCCACCACAGCCTACCGGTGCCCACTCGCTCGCCCCAGGCCGAACGGCCAAACCATAGCAAGCGCCCAAAATCGCGCCGCGAATAGACGAGAAGCGCGAACAGCACCAGGGCATAAAGCGCCAAAAGAAGGTATTCCAATAAGGATACCTCAAGATCCATAAAATGACTTTCCTTCTCCGCTCTCGACCTTGAAAAGATTATAGCACCACCGCACAAATAATTCAAACCCTGCCTTTGCTCAACTTGGCGACCCGAGTATAATACACACAAGTACCTATCCAAGAGATTCCATAGCACAGGGCCTCGTGCCCATCCAAAGGCTACTATATTCTTCATCAGCATTCCAGACCCAAATGAGAGGAGCTTTGACATGGATAATCAAACCGTACTTATGATTGGAGGCATCGTTCTGGTATTGGCGCTCATGATCCTGCCCCAGTGGCAGGCCAAGCGGCGGCGTCAGAAACAGATGCAGGCGATAGACGTAGGCACTGAAATCTTGACCGTTGGCGGGATCATCGGCAAGATCACGTACCTGAACAGGGATGAAAACCGCGCCCGCATCGAGATCGCGCCCGGTGTGGAGATGCAGGTAGTGGTAAGCGCCATCAGCCAACCGCTGGCACAATCCGAGGCCGAGGAGTCACCAGAGATGCCACCTGACGAACCGTCTAAGGAATAACCGGAGCAAATGCTCACCCTCCCGCAGGTTTGGGGGCAGTCCCTGGACCGAAAGCGTACTGCAATGCCTAATTAAGTCTCAGTAGATCCAAATTCTTGGTGTGCACATGTGCGTGTTGATGAAAATCACCTGCGAAACCGTCATTCTGAGCGTAGCGAAGAATCTCCGCCCTGCATTGGGAGACTCCTCGCTCCGCTCGGA
>Ga0307420_1000998_pt1 | contig 12606 bp, 9 predicted proteins | sample SalMarWE160240MG_2_FD_202167 | JGI IMG/M metagenome (GOLD analysis project Ga0307420, IMG submission 202167) | Salt marsh sediment microbial communities from the Plum Island Ecosystem LTER, Massachusetts, United States - WE1602-40 | ecosystem: Environmental > Aquatic > Marine > Intertidal zone >... | reverse complement strand
GGCCGCGGCTGCGGCGTCGGCGGTGTCGGCGAGTTCCCTACCGACCGTCGGCATGTCCGCCATCCCCAACAGGTCCCGCACCGCGGTACGCACCAACCGACCCTCCACAAACCGCCGCACCGCATTCAGGTCGGCCCCGTCCGGTTCGGGAGTCGGCGGGCCACTGAGCGAGGGGATCGGATGATCCATCAGGAACGATGTGATCGCCCTACTGGCGCGCGCTGCGACCACGACGCCACGAGTGAGCAACGGGTCCTCGTGTGCCTTGGCGGCAAGCTCTGGGTTCGCCTCGAGGATGGCGTCGAGCCGTTCGAGGGCATCAGGTGCGAGCTGAGCTTGCAGTGGCCAGTCTCCGGGGAACTCCACACGCCGACGATAGCGATGCCTGTTCGGGTGGCAGCGGTTGATCATCACGACGTAGAATCCAGGCGACTCGCGAGCGAAGGGGTCTCTTATGGGTGCAGTTACGCTGGCCCGATGGCAGTTCGGCATCACCACCGTCTACCACTTCTTCTTCGTACCGGTGACCATCGGGATGGCCTTCCTCGTGGCCGTACTCGAAACCGCGTACGTTCGCACCAGGAAGCCGGTCTATCTGCGCATGACGAAGTTCTGGGGGAAGCTGTTCCTCATCAACTTCGCACTCGGCGTAGCCACTGGCATCGTGCAGGAGTTTCAGTTCGGCATGAACTGGTCTGCGTATTCCCGGTTCGTGGGGGACATCTTCGGGGCACCGCTGGCCATCGAGGGACTCCTCGCCTTCTTCCTCGAGTCAACGTTCCTCGGCCTGTGGATCTTCGGCTGGAACAAGCTATCACCGCGGTTGCATGCCGCCACGATGTGGCTGGTCTCCATCGGGACGATCTTGTCGGCCTTCTGGATCCTGCTGGCCAACTCGTGGATGCAGAATCCCGTCGGCTACACCTACAACGCGGAGACCGGGCGAGCAGAACTGACGAGCTTCTTGGATCTGATTGCCAACAAGGCATTGTGGGCCGAGTTTCCGCACGTGATCTTCGCTTCGCTGGCGACCGGCGGAGCACTCATTCTCGGCGTATCCGCCTGGCATCTATTGCGCAAGAACGAGCCCGACTTCTTCACGGCTTCGACGAAGTTCGCCGCAGTGGCGCTGCTCGTCGGTTCCCTTGGGGTCGCGTTCACCGGCCACCTGCAGGGACAGGTGATGGTCGCCGAGCAGCCGATGAAGATGGCCGCTGCAGAGGCTCTCTGGCAGAGCGAGCAACCGGCAGGCTTCTCACTGTTTGCTATCGGCGATGTCGAGAACAGTCGGAACAGCTTCAACATCATCATTCCGAGGGCGCTCAGTCTCCTTGCCTACAACAATCTCACCTCTGAGGTGAAGGGTATGAGTGACATTCAGGCGGCGGAGGCGGCGAAGTACGGATCGGGCAACTACATCCCGAACGTCTTCATTGCGTACTGGTCCTTCCGACTGATGGTCGGCTTCGGATTCCTGATGATCGCGATCGCATTGTGGGCGTTGCTGAGGAAGCGCAGCATGGAGACCAGCTGGTTCCTCAAGCTCGCTCTTTGGGGCATCGCGCTTCCGTTCCTCGCGAACAGCCTCGGCTGGATCTTCACCGAGATGGGACGGCAACCGTGGGCGGTGTTCGGGGTGCTCAAGACTATGGATTCGGCATCGCCGACAGTGGGATCCGGACTCGTGTGGACGTCCATGATCGGGTTCACGATCCTCTACGGTGTGCTCGCCGTGGTCGAGGTGTACCTCATGATGAAGTACGCGAAGGCAGGACCGGACGAAGCAGTCGAGACGACGTCGTCGCTGGCGTACTAGGAGGTGGTCATGGAAGGTATCTGGAATCTGAACACCCTCTGGTTCACGCTCATCGCGGTCTTGTGGATCGGGTATTTCTTCCTCGAAGGGTTCGACTTCGGCGTCGGCATCCTGCTGCCATTCATCGGCAAGGACGACGTGGATCGTCGGGTTGTCATCAACTCGATCGGACCCGTGTGGGACGGCAACGAGGTGTGGCTCCTTGTAGCCGGTGGTGCGACCTTCGCAGCGTTTCCCGAGTGGTACGCAACCCTGTTCAGCGGCTTCTACCTGCCGCTGTTCCTCATCCTCATAGCGCTCATCATTCGCGGTGTGGCCTTTGAGTATCGGAGCAAGGACACGCGGCCCACGTGGCGCAGCCGCTGGGACTGGGCGATCTTCGTCGGTAGCTTTCTCCCGGCATTGCTGTGGGGGGTCGGGTTCGCCAACATCGTTCGGGGGGTACCGATCGACGCGGCACACGAGTACGCCGGTGGGTTCTGGAACCTCCTGAACCCGTACGCGCTGATCGGGGGCCTCGCGTCGCTGTCACTGTTCACGTTGCACGGCGCGCTGTTCCTGTCGCTCAAGACGCATGGCGACGTGGAGGACCGGGCGCGCGGTGTTGCCCGAAACCTCGGCTGGATCTCGCTCGTGTTCATGATCACGTTCCTGGTGTGGACCTACGTCGGGCACGCCTCCGGCGAAATCGTGCCGGGCGTCGTACCGATCGCCGTGCTGGCGTTGATAGGCACCGTTCCGTGGCTCGTCGGCAAGAAGTTCGTCGGGTGGGCGTTCGTGTTCACCGGTGCAACCATCGCGCTGACGGTCGTGAACATGTTCACCGCCCTCTATCCGAACGTGATGCCGTCGAGCCTCTCTGAGGCATACAGCCTCACGGTGTTCAACGCGTCGGCGTCTCACATGACATTGAAGGTCATGACCATCGTCGCGATCATCTTCACGCCTATCGTGCTTCTCTACCAGGGTTGGACCTACTGGGTGTTCAGGAAGCGGATCGGACGTGATGACCTCGCGGCGCAGAGCCACTGAATCGTCGACAACTCGACTTCTGAGGTACGGCCGGGAGACCCGGCCGTACCTCGTGTCGACGGTCGCGTTTGGTGTGCTCGCGGCAGGAGCGATCGTTGTGCAGGCGCTGGCGTTGGCGAAGATCGTGGCCGCTGTGTTCCTGGACGGTGCCGACCTTCCTGCAGTCGCCGGGCCGCTCTCGTTGTTCGCTGTGGCAGTGCTTGTTCGCGCTCTCCTCAGCTGGCTGCGCACGGCCTTCGCTCAGCGCAGCGCGAGCACGGTCATCTCAGGGCTGCGCCGCGAGCTGGCCGAGAAGCTGCTTCGCATGGGACCGCTGCGGCTGGGGCGTGAGAGAGCGGGGGCACTCGCCGTCGCCGTCGGGCATGGTGTGGATGCGTTGGATCCGTTCTTCGCCAGGTACCTGCCTCAGCTCGCGCTCGGAGCGCTGGTTCCGATCGTGATCGTGGTCTGGGTCGCTCGCCTCGATTGGGTGTCTGCGTCGGTGTTCATCGTCACGGTCCCTCTCATTCCTCTGTTCATGGTGCTGATCGGCACACTGGCCGACCGACGCACTTCACGACGCTGGAACGCCTTGCAGCGGCTCGGCGGCTACTTCCTCGATGTCCTCGAAGGGATTGCCACGCTAAAGGTGTTCGGACGCGCTACCGAGCGACTGTCGACGATCAGAGATGTTTCTGAGCAGTACAGAGCAGAGACGATGGGCACGCTGCGGATAGCGTTCCTGTCGGCGTTGGTGTTGGAGTTGCTCGCGGCGGTGAGTACCGCTCTGGTCGCTGTCACGATCGGGCTCCGGCTGCTGGCGGGGACGCTCGAGTTCGAATTCGGGCTCGGGATCCTCATCCTCGCCCCTGAGGTATACCTGCCCCTACGTCGGATCGGGGCCGAGTTCCACGCCGCGAAGGAAGGGATCGAGGCTGCAAACTCGATCTTCGGTGTACTCGACTTGCCCGAACCACCCGGTGGGGGGCTGCCCGTAGCAGCAGTCGTTCCGATTCGGTTCGACAACGTCACGGTTCGATACCCGGGGAGGGATGATCCTGCACTCGATGGTGTGTCGTTCGGCATCGAACCTGGCCGGCGGGTCGCGATTGTGGGGAGTAGTGGATCGGGCAAGAGCACCGTCGTCTCGTTGCTGTTGCGATTCATCGAGCCCTCGTCGGGGAGAGTGCTCGTCGGGAATGCCGACCTCGCAGGAGTCGACTCTGGCGCATGGCGTAGCCAGATCGCCTGGGTCCATCAGAATCCCACCATCTTCGCCGGAACGATCGGCGACAACGTACGCATCGGCAATGCCGGCGCGTCACGGGCCGAGGTGGTCGAGGCGCTCCAACGAGCAGGTTTGGAGGGTTTCGTGGCGACGCTCGATGCGGAGGTGGGGGAGAAAGGCGTGTTGTTGAGTGCCGGTCAGCGTCGCCGACTCGCGCTCGCAAGGGCATTCGTGCGTGACGCACCATTGCTGATCGTCGACGAACCTACTGCCAACCTGGACATGGACACGCAGGAGAGCATCAGGGAGTCACTCGACCTGCTCGCCGAGCATCGCACGGTCGTGACCGTCGTGCATCGCCCTGTCCTTGCCGCCGACTCAGATCTGGTCGTCCACATGGAACAAGGCCGAGTGGTCGAAGTGGGAAGGCCACGACGATGACCTGGCGCCGTGTCCTCGGTCTCGTGGCGAACCATCGGGCTCGCTTGGCTGTGGCAGGTGGCGCCGGGTTCGTCACGATTGCGTCGAGCATCGGGCTCCTCACCACATCCGCCTACCTGATCTCCAAAGCGGCTCTTCAACCCCCGATCCTCGACCTCACGGTCGCGATCGTCGGCGTTCGATTCTTCGCATTGGCCCGCGCAGGGTCTCGATATGGGGAGCGGTTGGTTACCCACGATCTGAGTTTCCGGCTGCTGTCCGACCTACGAGTGCGGATAGCCGGTGCCGTGATCCGGCTCGCGCCCTCGGGTCTCGAAGGGTTCCGATCCGGTGACCTGCTGACGCGGGTCACGCGGGATGTGGACGCGCTCCAGCAGATCTTCATCAGGGTGATCATGCCGCCGATCGTCGCGATCCCCGTCACGGTCCTCGCCGGCGCCATCGGCTGGGCGCTCATGCCGGCAGTCGGATTGGTCGTCGTGACCACTGTCGTATTCACAGGCGTTGCCGTGCCGCTGGCGGTGAACCGGCTCGGTGCAGCAGCCAATCAGCGTCTGGCAGATGACCGGGCGGCACTGGCCACCGCGGTGGTCGATCTCACCAACGGTGCCGCAGAGGTGATCGCCTATGGACGGCAAGCCGATTTCCTGAGACGTCTGGATGAGGTGCAGGATCGAACGAGTCGTAGGGAACGCTTTGCCTCGTGGCTCGAGGGAGTCGGCAACGCCGCCGTCCAGTTGATGACGGGTGTCGCGATCATCCTGTCGCTCGCCGCCGCCATTCCTGCCGTTGCGTCAGGCGTGCTCACCGGTGTGAATCTGGCTGTCGTCGTCGTGCTGATGATGGCGAGCTTCGAAGCGGTTGCCGGGCTGCCTGAGGCGTTCCAGCATCTCGGCGCCAGCGTGGAGTCGGCCAGGCGGATCTTCACGGTGATCGACGCGCCGTCGGCCGTGATCGAGCCGGTCGAGTCCGTTGCCGTCCCGTCATCGGCTGGTCTGGTGTTGAACGATGCGTGGCTTCGCTACGGTGAGGACGAGGTGTTGCGAGGTGTGAACCTCCGACTGGACGTGGGGCGGCGGATCGCTTTGGTTGGTGGGAGTGGGGCCGGCAAGACCACGATTGCCGACGTGCTCGTCCGATTCAGGGACCTCGATCGTGGCATCTACAGCATCGGCGGCATCGATACACGAAGATACCTCTCCAAGGACGTTCGTGAGGTCGTAGGTGTGGTGAGCGATGACGCCCACCTGTTCAAGGCGAGTTTGGGCGAGAATCTACGTGTCGGTGATCCCGATGCCGGCAATGGTCGGCTCGTTGAGGCGCTCGACGCGGTTCGGTTGGGAGAGTGGTTCGGCGCGCTTCCCGAAGGGTTGGACACCGAGATCGGGTCGGGCTTCGTGTCGGGCGGAGAGCAGCGACGCATCGCTCTGGCGCGGGCGATGCTCACCGAGTTCCCGGTTCTGATCCTCGACGAACCGACCGCAGGCCTCGACGAGTCCACCGCATCGAAGGTCATGGAAGTGTTCATGGAGGCGACCCGAGGCAGAACCACGTTGCTGATCACCCACCGGCTGGAGGGACTCCAAGACGTCGACGAGATCCTCGTGTTGGAGGATGGCCAGATCGCCGCTCAGGGAACCCACGAGGAGTTGCTGACGCGCAACGACAGGTACCGAAGGATGTGGGACCTGGAGAAGGGGGAACTCCGGTTGATCCCCTAGTCTTTCGGCCATGACCGACATCCTGCGGGTCGCGGGTGCCCAAATCGATCTCGTGGTCGGCGATCTCGAGGGGAACAGAAGGCGAATCGCCGATGCGATGACCTGGGCCGAATCGCGTCAGGCTGATGTGCTGCTGTTGCCGGAGCTGGCTGTGACGGGCTACCCCCCGGAGGATCTCGTGATGCGCAGGGACTTCGTCGAGGGCAACGTGGAAGCGGTGCGATCCCTCGCCACGCAGTCCGGATCGACGGCGACGATCGTGGGGTTCGTCGATCCAACCCCTGAAGACACGATCGACGACGCCGTCCCGCGAGAAGTCGCCAACGCTGCCGCAATCCTGTGTGAAGGAAAGATCAAGGGCATCTATCACAAGGTGCTCCTCCCCAACTACGCGGTGTTCGACGAAGACCGCTATTTCGTACGAGGTGCCGATCCATTGGGCATCTGGACGGTGTCCGGGGTTCCTGTCGGTATCTCTATCTGCGAGGACATCTGGGTGCCGGACGGACCGCCGACCCGTCAGGCCGAATCGGGAGCCCGGATCCTGCTCAACATCAACGCCTCCCCCTACCACATGGACAAAGCCGAGGAACGTTTCGAGCTGCTCTCGGCGCAAGCTCGTCGTTCGGGTGTGCCGGTCGTATACGTGAACCTGGTCGGTGGACAGGACGAGCTCGTGTTCGAAGGTGACAGCATGGTCCTCGATCATCAGGGTCGTCTGCTGTATCGGGCTGCCGAGTTCCGCGAAGATCGGTTTGTCATCGACGTGCCACTACCCCCCGTCCGGCCGGTGACCGGGGTCGCTCGATCCGTGAGAGAAGGACCCGTTCCGGATCGTGCGCCGCTGCCTCCGCCCGCGAGCCCGACACGGCTGGAGCCGGAGGAAGCCGAGGTGTACGCAGCGCTCGTGACAGGACTCCGAGACTATGTGCACAAGAACGGGTTTGGGAAGGTCGTCATCGCCCTGTCCGGCGGCATCGACTCCGCGGTCGCCGCCGCCATCGCCGCCGACGCACTCGGCCCCGAGAACGTGCGGGGTGTCGGCATGCCGACACGCTTCAGCTCCGAGGGATCCGTAGCCGACGCTCGACAGCTCGCGGAAACCCTCGGAATCCGATTCGACCTCATTCCTATTGACGACGTCTTCTCCGAGTTCCTTGGCGCTCTCGACGGCGTGTTCGAGGACACGGCGTTCGGGGTGGCGGAAGAGAACCTCCAGGCGAGGATCCGCGGCGCGATCGTCATGGGCATTTCGAACAAGCATGGTGAGATGGTGGTTGCCACCGGCAACAAGTCGGAGATGGCCGTTGGGTACGCCACTCTGTACGGTGACATGGCCGGTGGATTCGCTGTGCTCAAGGATGTGTTCAAGCTCCTCGTCTACCGGCTGGCCGAGTGGCGTAACCGGGACGGCGAGGTCATTCCGCGCTCAATCATCGACAAGCCGCCATCGGCCGAGCTACGCCCCGACCAGAGAGATACGGACTCGCTGCCGCCGTACCCGATCCTCGACTCGATCCTGGAACGGTATGTGGAGCGCGACTGGTCGATCGACCAGATCGTCGCCGACGGGTTCGAGCGCGAAACGGTCTCCAGGATCGCGCGTATGGTCGACCGCAATGAGTACAAACGTCGACAGGCCGCGCCGGGCGTCAGGATCACCCGGAAAGCGTTCGGGAAGGACCGGCGCCTGCCAATCACGAACTGCTTCAGGTGTTGAGGCCCGCGGGCCTCAACACATGGGTAGTGGGTTGTGGGTTCTGGATAGGAAGGTCGCCCTGACGTCTTGCGGATCTCGGATAGCGTTCTTACCCAGGACCAAGAACTCAGAACGGATACCTCTGAGCGGGGCGTGGCCCGCTCAGAGGTATCCTTCTTGGCCATGCGTGTACTCATCGACGGGATCCCGTTCGACCCGAAGGAAGCATCGATCTCCGTGTTCGACCACGGGCTCCTCAGAGGGGACGGCTGTTTCGAGGCGCTCCGCTCCTACTCGGGCACGGCGTTCGCGCTCAACGAGCATCTCGACCGCCTTCACAACAGCGCACGGCTGCTGGGCATCGAGCTGCCGCCGCGCTCGTGGATGGAGTCCTGGATTGCGGAGGTGGCAGCTGACGGTGGCGACTGCACCGTCCGGATCGTCGCGACACGAGGTGGTGTGGAGCAGCCGGTGCCGTCCAGAGTCATCGTCCTATCGGAACCGATCCCGGCGCTGCCGGAGAGCTTCGCGGTGATGCCCCTGTCCGCCCCTTGGCATCCCGATGGGGGACCTTCCGAACTCACTGGTGCCAAGACGATCTCCTATGCGCAGAACATGGCCGCACGTCGTGCCGCCCAATCGGCGGGTTTCGACGATGCACTACTGGTCGGCACGTCGGGCCGTATTCTCGAGGGCCCGACCTTCTGCGTTGCATGGGTCGTCGACTCCGTTGTGGAGACACCTTCACTCGATCTCGGAGTTCTGGCCTCGATCACTCGCCAGATGACGTTGCAGCAGGCCGCGGAGGCAGGCATCCAGGTACGCGAAGGGCACTTCGAGTTTCCACGGATCGAAGACGCGCAAGAGGTGATGGCCATGTCGACGGTCAGGGAGATCAGACCGATCGTGCGGGTGGGGGGTTCGCAGTTCGAGCCGGGACCGATCACACGGGAGCTCGGCGAGCGCTACCGGCGTCTGGTCGCGTCACTATCCGTGGCCAACTGATACCGTTGAGGGCATCCGACGGAAGGAGAGGCCTGTGCGACGACTCATCCCGGTGCTCGCACTTGGGTTGCTGCTGGCCGCCTGCAACAAAGGAACTGAACCGACCCTGACCACCGTCACGAACCCGGCCGCGGGGAACATCTCAGCGTCCTCGTCGTCGACGACATCGTCGACGATGATGGGAACCGAGGCAACCACGACGACTGCCGGGTCACTGCCGAGCTACAGCATCGTTGCCGGAGGATCGTCCGCCGCGCTCGTGTTGTTGGTGGAACCAGGCACCTATAGCGACATCGACCTCAGGAACGTCGTGGACGATGCCATCGGTCGATTCGGGCCCTCCGACCTCTATATCGTCGACTCTCAGGATGCCGCAGATCTGGTCCTCGTCGAGCACCCAACCGCAGAACAGCAGCGAATCCTCGACGAACACGAGTTCGTCAGGGTCATCGGTGATCAGCTCGAGTTCCTGGGTCCGTACGAATCCTCGGGTACGGTGAGTATCGGCTCCTGAGCTCTCAACTTCACCACGCTGAGTGACGATACATCAGCGAGGTGAACGAACCGAGAGTCCTACTCGTTGACGCCGACCTGCTGAGTGGTGCAGCCTCCTCTCGGATTCTCTCCGAGGCAGGCATCGAGGTCGTCGGTCAGGCGGCAGACGCCGATGAGGCGCTCGAACTCGCGCGCGCCATGAAGCCGACCGTTGTTGTCATCGATGCAGATGTTCGAAAGGGATTCGAGCTGGCCGCATCGTTGCGGGCTTCGATCGACACGAGAGTGGACCTGGTCGTCACCGTCGGTTTCGGCAACGTCGACCACGTCGGGAAGATGGTGCTATCAGGCGCCTCCGCGTTCGTGGTCAAAGGAAGGCCGGGCGATCTGGTGGGCGCGGTTCGTTCGGTCTCGAAGGGATCGGGCCTCCTCTCGGGCGAAGCAAGCGCGCCCGTACTTCGCGAGGTGCGACTGCTGTACGAGCGCGAACGAACGAGGAACGAACGACTCGAGCGAGCAGTCCACAAGCTGCAAGCTCTCTCGGTGACCGACTCACTGACAGGTCTCAAGAACCACGGCTACTTCTTCGAGCGTCTGAGCGAGGAGATCGAGCGCGCCCGCCGATACCAGCGACCGCTGTCGGTGATCATCGCAGATATCGACGCGTTCAAGGCGGTCAACGACACCTACGGGCATCTCACCGGCGACAAAGTGCTGCGCTCACTGGGTGAAGTCTTCTCCCGTGACCTACGGGAAGTCGACGTCGCGTGTCGGATCGGAGGCGAGGAGTTCGGGTTTGCGTTTCCGGAGACCGATCTCGAAGGTGCGATGGCCGTCGCTGAACGTCTCCGCGTATCGGTCGAGGAGCTCTACATCCCTGACGCCGGACTGGTGACACTCTCCGTCGGTGTGGCTGTGTTCCCGACCCACGCCGACAATCAGGAAGAACTGATCGAGTCTGCCGACATGGCGTTGTACCAGGCGAAGCACGAGGGGAAGAACTGTGTCCGTGCAGCCGGTCGAGGTCTGTTCTCCACTGAGATCACGAGGGCAAGGCCGGCTCTCGCCCCTGTGGTCGACGCGTTGATCGGTGTCCTACGGATGCGATCACAGGTGATCTTCGAGCGGTCGATGAGCGCAGCGGAGATTGCCACTGCGATCTGTTCCGACCTCGGTTTGAGCGTTGCCCGGGCGGGTCGAGCACACCTCGCCGCCATGGTCCACGACGTGGGAATGGTGGGCGTGCCCGATTCGATATTGTTGAAACCTGGACCGCTGGACGAGTCCGAGTGGGAGGTCGTCCGCCGCCATGCGAAGGACACCGTGGGACTGCTATCGGGGGCAGTGCATCCGGAGGTCATCCAGGCAGTGCTCACGCATCACGAACGCGTAGACGGAACCGGGTACCCGAACGGAGTCAAAGGGGAGGAGATCCCTGTGCTCGGGAGGGTGCTCCATACCGCGGACGCGTTCGTCGCCATGACGTCTCCTCGCCCGTACCAGAACGGCATGAGTGATGAGGAGGCTCTTGCAGCCATGCGACGGCTCGCGGGAACCGATTTCGATCCTGAAACGGTCGATGCGCTGGGACATGTCCTTGGAGGTGCCCAGCCGCTTCGACTGATCGTCGGCTAGAGCAGCAGGCTCGCCACCAGCAGGAAACCCCCGAATCCTGTCAGGTCCGTGACCGTCGTGACGAACAGGTTGGACCCGAGGGCCGGATCGAACCCGAGTCGTCTCAACAGGAGAGGAAGGGCGGCTCCAGCGAAGCCGGCGACTGTCAGGTTGGCGAAGACACTGATGAACACGACGAGCCCGATGTGCGGGTCCAGCAAGATCGTCGCGATGATCCCTGACAGTATCGCCGTCGCGAGTCCGTTGGACATGCCGAGCGCCAACTCCCTCGCGACAACCCTGGAACTCCGGTTCGGTGAGATGTCATGTGTCGCCAAACCCCGGATGACGACGGCCAGGCTCATCGCGCCACTATCTCCGCCGATGCGGGCTACCAGCGGCATGAGTGAGGCGAGCAGGGGAACCGCGGCGATCTGATTCTGGAACGAGGCAATGACCAGCGACACTGAACTCGACAACGCCAGGTCGAACACCAGCCATGGCATGCGCATTCTCACGGACCGTCGCACCGGAGTGAACACGGTCTCCTCACCGCCGGCGCCCATCGCGACGGCGAAGTCCTCGCCCGCTTCCTGTTCGACCGCATCGATCAGCTCGTCCGATGGGACAATGCCGAGAAGGCGGTCTTCGAAGTCCACGACGGGAACGGCGAACAGGTTGTAGCGCCTCGCGAGTTCCGTGACGTCCTCTCGGTCGGTGAGCGGCGTCACCTTGACCGGGCTCGACACCATGACGTCGTCGAGTCCGTCACCGGGGCGGGCGAAAACGAGCTCTCTGAACGAGAGGACGCCCACCAGACGCTGAGCATCGTCTACGACGAAGACGTAGGAGAGGTGTTCGAGCTCCTCGTGCAGCTGACGGATGCGCTCAATCGCCTCACCTGCCGTCAGACCGATCGGTAGGGAGGCAACCCGCATCGTCATCAGACCGCCGGCGGAATCGGGTGGGTAGGCGAGCAACTCACGTACCGAGCCGGCGGCCTCTTCGCCCATCGCCGAGAGGATCTCCTCTTTGGCTTCGGGTTCGAGCGCCGCGATCAGGTCGGCGGCATCTGCGGGAACCATCGCTTCGAGCATCGAAGCGGCACGAGGAGGTGTCATCTCCTCCAGCACGTCCGCGGCGAGGTCGTCCTGCATCTCCTCCAGCACGTCCGCCGCTTCTGGCGCGCCAAGCCCCCGGATCAGATCCGCTGCAGCCTCATCACCGAGTTCTTCGAGGATGTCCGCTGCGTCATGGGGGTCGGCTTGTGCGAGTTCGACCCACTCGTCGGCATGTGCGTCGAGATACGCCTCGACTTCCTCGGGTTCCCTCCGGGCGAGGGACGCGAGCCGAGCCGCAAGTTCACGCGGGCGCGGAAGCCTCTTTCTCTCCATAGACGCGCAGAGGCTAGTGCACCGACCGCCAACGTTTGGCGCGTGCAGGCCGGCCAGATGACACCGCTAGCTGCGTCCTCGTCCTTGAAGCACGCACAGGTGCGTCTGCGTCCTGCGTCCTTGCCATCGGGGCCCCTGCCTCGCCCTGCACATCACCACCGTCGCCGGCCGGAGCACGGGTA
>Ga0307420_1000994_pt1 | contig 12635 bp, 10 predicted proteins | sample SalMarWE160240MG_2_FD_202167 | JGI IMG/M metagenome (GOLD analysis project Ga0307420, IMG submission 202167) | Salt marsh sediment microbial communities from the Plum Island Ecosystem LTER, Massachusetts, United States - WE1602-40 | ecosystem: Environmental > Aquatic > Marine > Intertidal zone >... | reverse complement strand
GGGATTCAATCGCGTTCTCGTGCCCTTCCAGGAATTTCACTGCTTCACCCGCTTCTAAGTTCCACAGGATGATTCGACTGTCCCAACCACCAGAGAAGAGCAGGTTGTCTTCAATAAACGCGACTGAAGAGACATCATCCATGTGTCCCAACAGACTGGTTTCTTGAAATTTGCCTGGAATGTTCCACACAATCACACTGCTGCCGGAGCCGTAAGCCAGAAGGCTCGAATTGGGTGAAAAGGCAACATCGACCCGCCATACAGGGTATTCGCCGTATTCAAATTCGAAGGTCTGGAGTAACTCTCCAGTTTCAACTTCCCACAGCGAGATGCGGCGGCCATGTTGACAGGACAGATATTGACCGTTTGGTGAGAAAACAAGCTGGTATGCTGCCAGATACACCGGCGCACTCCATATCTCCTCAAACGTATCCGTACGATACAGATAGACGCCAACATTGGTGCCAATGGCCAGATACTGCCCATCAGGAGAAGTCACTGTGTTGTTGAGTGATCCCATCCCGATACGGGCGACTGCCCCTTCGGGTATCTGCTGGGTATAGGGCAGCGTGATCACCGGGATTGGAATGTCGGTTGGGGTTGGCGTATCGGTCGGAGCCAGGGTAGCCGTGTCGGGCGGGGTGGTGGTCGGCTCCGGTGACGCGGTCGCGGTTTCCGTCGCCGCAGGCGCATCGACTGTCGCCGTAGGTATACCATCGCCCTGCGTGCAGGCGACCATCACAAGCGTTACAATCAAAATCCCTGGTATGGATAGACGATTCAGTGTCATAAATTCACCCGTATTGTACAATCAAGACCTGTCTTCGCACCGTGTTGTGTGCGGATTTGTTCTATAAGTTGATGAACCGTATAAAATAAGTTAAAAATTCGCCTGATTACGTTGATCTCACAATTTGGGAGAACGCTCCAGGTTTTTGTTAAAATATTATTATCGAACAAGCTCTTGCCCTGGCCGTTTTTTTGGTCTGGCAGGTAAGGAGCATTGTCAATATGCATGACGATCATCAACCGGACGACCAGGATCAGGAATTGGCCAAGACATCAAAACTGGACCAGCGAATGTGGTCGGGTATGCCCAGTTTAGGACACATGCTGTCGGGACGGATGCCAAATTCTCCAACGCGCTATGTTCAGGTTCCACACAATGTCACGGAGTGGGATTTGAAGGGACGGACTAAATGCTGGCGTATCGAACTGCATGACCTGTCTCCCGGCTCGGAGACAATCGGCTTCGAGATAGCCGCAGATACAGTCATCGGGCGCGGGGCATCAGCAGATATCGATTTGGAAGTGTACAGCGGGCACAAATCCGGCGTATCAAGACGACATGTGCTGCTGCGTCCGGCAGGCAATCGCCTGTACATTATCGATCTTGGCAGCACCAACGGCACGATGATCAACAGCATCGTATTGACGAGAAGCCAAGCCCGGCTGCTGGAATCTGACGATCTGATTACGCTTGGAAAATTCTCGTTTACAATAAAACTCATTGCCCTGGTCGATATTGTGCTGGAACCCAGCCAACTGATCACAGAAGAAACAGAGATCCAAGTGAAGGACGACACTCCCAGTACACTCGTCATCAAGCATAATCACGATAAGGATTCAACGGAAGAATAGGTGATCGCCGGTCTTCTCCTAAAATACGCTGATCTTACCGTCCAATCTCAAATCAGCCGGTAAACTGATGGTGAAGATCGCCCCGTGACTCCCCTCTGCATTGGCAACAGAAGCCGCTCCTCCATGCGCATTTGCGGTCGATTGAACCAGAACCAGACCCAACCCGTGCCCGGTGCTCCGGCTTGCTTCCTGCTGCCCGCGATAGTATTTCTCGAAGATATGGGGGATATCTTCTTCAGGAATCCCCGGCCCGTTATCCCTGACCTGTAGCCATATTGAATCCCTGTGTTCTCCCAGAAAAATCTGTACAGGAGACTGCTCCGGTGAATACTTGAGAGCGTTGTCCAGCAGATTCAAAATGCTGCGATACAGCCGGGTTTCGTCGCCATTGATGAATAATGTTTCTTCGTCGGTTATAAAGTCGACGGGGATCAATTTTGCCAGCGCCGCTCCTTCCAGATCGTTCATCGCCCGGTTGATCACCGCGACGAGGTCGCAGGGTTTGTGCTGCGACTGCGGCGATTCGGTCAGCAGGGCAATGTCGAGAAGCTGCTCGATCATATTGCTCATGCTGTGCGCCGCGTTCAAGACGCCATCAATGAAACTACTCCCTTTATCTGACAACGTGTCGACGCGCCTGACCAGATCGGCATAGCCCTGGATCGAAGTCAGGGGACTTTTCAGATCGTGTGACAGGGCATGGACAAATTCGAGCCGGGTTTCCTCGAGCTGCTTGAGATAGGTGATGTCCTGCATGACGACGATGGTGCCGACCTCTGACTGGCGCTCGACGGTCGTCAGGAACGTATGATCTTCAAATTGCAGTTCGGTGGTCTTGCCGATACCCTGGCTGATCCCGTCAAACATCTTCGAGAGATTGCTGTCGAGTATCTGGTTGGCGGCATCATTGGCGATGACGAGATCGCCGCGCGCATCCAGGATCATGATTGGCTGTGAGAGTGTGGAAGCGGTGGCGTTGATAATCGCCCGTTCCCGTTCGGACTGCGAGAACAGCCGGGCATTATGAATCGCGGTTGCGACCGGGTTGGCAAAAGCCTGAAAACGCACCAGGTCTTCTTTTGCGAAGGCTCCCGGCTCACCTTCGATGATGACCAGCACACCGACTACCTGATCGGTGACAAGCAGCGGGATACAGGCAATGGATCGCGCGGTAAGCTTGGCGGTCTTATCTTTGATGCGCCCTTTCAGCACTTCACGCTGGTGTATCCAGTCGGAGCGCTCCGGCTCCCGGCTCCTGATTACCCGTTCGATGGCCTCCATCACCTGGTTCCTGACGTGTGACGAGAGCGGTTCGTTGTCGGGATCACCGCCCTCGAAAAGCTCCATATGACCTGTTTCTTCATTGAGCAGCCACAGCATCACGTTTTCCGTTTTCCAGTGCTTGCGTATCTGGTCTTTGAGAACGACGTGAACGATATTCAGGTCGAGCGACGAGGAGATCGCAAACGAGAGTTCGTTCAGCGCACCCAGTTCCTCAATCCGACGTGCCAGCGCCCGGTCGGTTGCCTGGTAGAGCCGCGCGTTCTGAACGGCGATAGCGGCAAAATCGGCGATGGAAGTAACGAGTTTTTCGTCACGGTCGTTGAAATGGTGGCCCTCTTCGCGTTTGAAAGCACCCAGGACGCCAAAGGAGATTCCGCCAAGCATCACCGGGATCAGGATCAGCGACGCGACCGGAAAGTCGGGCATCACCTCGATGAACCCGCGCTGGTCTTCGTGGTTCAAGCGCACCGGTTTGCCGGTGACAATCACCCGTCCCACATAGGAGTCTTTCAATGCCTGATGAGTGCCCAGCAGGGTTTCATCTTCAGACCCATGCAGGGCTTCTAATGTCAGTTCTCCGGTGTTTTCGTTGATCAACCAGGCGGCGGTGATGTCGGCGGCGGTGAGCGTCATCGTCGCTTCTGCGACCTGCTTCAACACCTGGTCGATTTCAAGCTGGGAGGTGATCGCCCTGGCGGTCATCACCAGGGCATCGGCCAGGTCTGCTTTTTTGTAGAGCAGCGTAATCTCGCTCCTGGGGCGTTCGATGATCCTGACCAGGAGATTCAAGGCTCCCAGCGCGAGAATATCTCCATCCCCCAGGCTGTAGGGTGTGTTGGCACCGATGGGGTGCCCGTTTCGCCGCGTTCCGTTGGTGCTGCCCAGATCGGTGACCAGCAGTTGGGTCGGGGTGGGATGCAGGGCAGCGTGGCGGCGGGAGACGCCCAACGGCAGGGCTTTGAAGTAGCTGAGATCGATGCAGTTATCCAGTCGGTCATCACGGCCCAGGATGACATCGTTATAAATATCCACCCCCATGAACCGGCTCGGATCGGTTACCAGTTCAAAACGAATACGCCAGCGGGGGAGTTCTTCGCTCTGCGCCATATTGACATCACGCGGGTAGATTGCGTAAGCCAGTGCGATGTTCGAGTCGGCGTTTCGATTCTGAGCGGCTTCAAGAGGCGTGTCGGCGAATGGATCGTGTCCTACAGGATTGGCCTTTAACATAATACTGTCCCTATCGCAATCCAATGAGTGGATACTGCTGACCCTCATTTTAGCACGAAATGTAATTTCATGATTTTGCCAGATTATTCTAAAATCGGGGCCGGTGTTTAATGTGTACATTGTCATTAAAAATGGTGCATTTGTCACGTTTTGCAGCGCGCCTTGCGAGGTAGTATGCAAAAAATTGCAACCCGGTCGATAATCGTGAAGGCATCTCCTTAGCAAATTTGCGAAAAACGGAGAAAACGTGTTGTTATACGTCGTTCTCATACTGGGATTGGTTATTTGCGCCATTTTTGCGGTGCGCGCAAAACAAATGCTAACCGCCGTCCTGTGGCTGATCGGCACCAGCGCGGTGCTCAGTGTGCTGTTTTATATCATGGGAGCCTGCCGCCTGGCCGTCATTGAATTAAGCGTTGGCGCTGGCCTGATCGCGGTGCTTTTTGTTTTTGCGATCAGCATAGCGAGCGACGAACCGGTAACTTTATCGTCACTGGTGCCCAGGCCGCTCGCCTGGGTTTTTGTCGTCCTGGCGGTCGGCTTCACCGCGTGGCGAGTTTTACCAACCGGTGGGTCAATGGTTCCGGTGAACGGCTGCGTGGAATCGACGGTTCTCTGGCACGAGCGCAGCCTCGATACATTGATCCAGGTTTTCCTGATATTTGCCGGGGTGATCGGGATGCTGGGGCTGCTGTCCGGTTCGCGAAAACGTCCCCCGGTTGGGCTTGAAGCGGAAGGTGATGAGCTATGAGTCTCTCGCCGGTTACGGTTATCTGGGTAGGGGTGTTCTGCCTTTTTGGGATCGGCCTGTATGGTCTGCTGGCGGTTCGCAACCTGATCAAGGTGATCGTCGCCCTGCAAATTCTGGTCAAGATGGCGATGCTTGCGCTGGTCGCGGCCAGCTATTCTGTCGATAAGCTGGCGCTGGGGCAGAGCCTCGCCGTGATGGTGATGGTCGCCGATACCATCGTAGCGGTGATCGGGTTGGCGCTGGCCGTTCAGGTTCAGCAGCGGCTCGGCACGCTCGATATTGTCGAACTCTCCAGGCTGCGAAAGTGATGACAATGAGCCGCTGGTTGATCGTTTTAATAATCGGCGTTCCCTGGCTGGGGGCGGTAGTTCTGCGGCTGGTCGATGACAGGCGGGCGCGGCTTCAACATTTTTTGGCCGCTGCTTTTGCCTGTATCACCGGCGCTGTTTCTGTGGCGCTGCTCTTTTCCTCGTCGGGTGAGGCAGCGCTGAGTTTACCGCTTGGCGAGGTGTTCGGTACATTCACCTTCGTGCCGGATGCTTTCGGCGTTTCACTTTCGGCGATTGCCGCCGTGATCGGCTGCCTGGCGGTGATCTTCTCCGTCGACTATATGCAGGGGGAAGCACAGTTAGGACGCTATTATTCGTTCATCCTGCTCTTCATTGGCGCGATGGCGGGGCTGGTGCTTTCCGGCAACCTGCTGCTGCTGTTCTTCTTCTGGGAGATCACCGCGCTGTGTTCCTATGTCCTGATCTCCTTTTACAATGACGATCCCAACGCGGTTAAAGGCGGCCTCCAGGCGCTGATCGTCACCCAGCTTGGCGGCGTCGGGCTGCTGGCCGGGGCATTGATCATCCAGGCAAACCTGGGCACCTACCAGATATCGACCTTCCTGGCCGAGGCCCATACTTTACCGGCGGGCGTATTGAGCCTCGCCGCGTTCGGGTGCCTGTTTGCAGCGGCGGCGAAGTCGGCGCAGGCTCCTTTCCATTACTGGCTGCCGGGCGCGATGGAAGCGCCCACGCCGGTCACCGCGCTGATCCACGCTGCGACGATGGTCAACGCCGGGGTGTACCTGCTGGCCCGCTTTTACCCGGCCTTCGAAGCCGTCCCCGGCTGGAAGACGGCGGTGGTCACCGTCGGTTCGGTGACAGCCCTGATCGCCGGGATCATGGCGATTACAGCGGTTGATTTGAAGCGCGTGCTGGCTTATTCGACCGTCAGCCAGCTTGGATATATGGTCTACGCGATTGGGGTGGGCGGGGTGTTCGCCAGCCAGTTCCACCTGTTCAGCCACGCGATATTCAAGGCGCTGTTGTTCCTGGCCGCCGGAACGGTGATCCATTCTGTTGGCACGCGCGATATGCGTCAAATGGGCGGGCTGGGCCGGTCGATGCCCTATGCGCGGGCGGTGTTCATCGTCGGCTCGCTGGCGCTGACCGGCATCCCGATCTTCAACGGCTTCTGGAGCAAGGAACTGGTTCTCGAAAGCGGCGCGGCGGTAGGGCCGAGTTGGGCGTATATCATCATGCTGCTCGGCGCTGGCCTGACGGCGATCTATACCATTCGTATGGTGTGGATGGTTTTCTACAAGCCCGCGGCCTCCGAGGAACACTATCACGATGCTGCGCCGTATATGCGTGTTTCGCTGGGCGTGCTTGCCGCCGGGGTGGTGGTCGGCTGGCTGCTGGTCGGCCCCCTTGGGCGGATGATGGAACGAACTCTGCCCTATCATCACCTGCATGGGCTGACCCTGCCAGAGTTGTTCGCCGAGGCGTTCAGGGGAGCACCGCTGACGCTGGCGATTGTCTTTGCCGGTTTTGTGCTCTATCTCGCGCTGCGCAGGTTCGCTGCCCTGTGGGATCGCTTTGACTGGCTAGCGCGCTTCGCCGATATGGACTTCGGGTTCTCCTGGATCAGCGATCGTTTCGCCGGGGCTGTTCAGGGTATCGCCGAGGGCGCACGGGTGACGCAAACCGGCCAGTTGAACTGGAATATCTTCGGGCTTGTCCTGGGCCTGATCGTCATCCTGGCTGTTCTGATCGTGGGGGCAGCATGACTTTACCTTCGTTCGTCTGGTGTATCGTTGTATTGTGGGGGCTGACGCCCGTAATCTACCTGCTGGGCAGGATCGGCCAGCGGGAGGAACCGCCGGGGTCGCCGATTGCTCGTTGGGCGGCGCTGGCAGCAATGCTCGCCGCGTGGGTTCCGCTGGGGATGGCTATCGCCTCGTTTGCCGGTAGCCCGGCCCGCTTCACGCTCGGCGCGATTGCGCTTGAGTTCGACGGGCTGGCGCTGCTGCTGGCGGTTCTGGCAATGACGCTGGGCACGCTGGCCGTGATCTACTCGATTGGCTACATGGCGGGCAGCGACGACGAGGAAAAGTTCTACGCGATGCTGGTCGCCATGATCGGGGCAATCGTCGGGCTGGGCTGCGCGACCGACCTGTTCAACATGTGGGTGTGGTTCGAGGCGATGGCGATCACGTCTTATCTGCTGGTCGCCTTCTACCATGATCGTCCGGGGGCGCTGGAGGCGGGCGTCAAGTACCTCGTTCAGAGCGCGGCAGGCTCGATGCTGATCCTGCTCGGTATCGCGCTGGTCTTGATGCAAACCGGGACGCTCGATCTATCCGAAATCCACGCCGCTGCGACCACGTCTCCCGTCCTGCTGTCTGCCGGTGGGTTGTTCCTGATCGGCTTCGGCGTCAAGGCGGCGCTGGTGCCGGTTCACACCTGGCTGCCCGATGCCCACTCGCAGGCCCCGACCGGCGTGAGCGCACTGCTGTCGGGGGTGGTGATCGAAGCCGGGTTGTTCGCCCTGCTGCGCGTCTTGGCGGCGCTTGCCAATGTGACGCCTGACTGGGGTGTGATTTTGATGGGCTTCGGCGCGCTCAATATGCTGCTCGGCAACCTGATGGCCCTGCGCCAGAAGAGAATCAAGCGGCTGCTGGCTTTCTCCAGCCTGGTGCATGTCGGCTATATGCTGCTCGGTTTCGGCGTGGCGATCCACACCGGCACCCTGACCGGTGCCCAGGGTGCGATGTTCCACGTATTCAATCACGGGTTGATGAAGTCACTCGCGTTCATGGCCGCCGGGTGCTTCCTGTATATTCTCCATGCCGCCCACAGCGATCACAGCGCGCTGGTCGCCGACGATCTGTACGGCGCTGCGGGGCGCTATCCTTTCGCGGCGCTGGCGTTCAGCCTGGCGCTGCTGGCGCTGGGTGGAATACCGCCGCTGGCCGGGTTCATGTCGAAGTGGCAGATATTTGCTGCCTGCTTCGACAGCGGAAACGCATGGGTCGGCGGGCTGGCGGTGTTCGGCGCGTTGAACAGCGTGCTTTCGCTTGGCTATTACGCGCCGCTGATCAACAAAATGTATCGGAAAGCGCCGTCGGCGGTCATCGAGAACGGGCCGGATTCGCTGCCCCTGTCGATGCTGGTGCCGCTGGGCCTGATGGCGCTGGCAATTGTGGTGATCGGGCTGTGGCCGGTGCTGCTCGATTGGCTGTCGATGCCGTCCGGGTTGGCACTGATGGCGGCTCTGGGTGGGTGAGATTGGTTTTGAGGAAGGGTAGTTGAGTATGCAGTCGATATTATTGTGGCCTCCTGTCGCATTTTTGATTTATGCCGGGCTGGTCGGCCTGATCTCACTGGCCGGGCGGAACCTGTCTGCTTCGAGCAAGGTATCGAAGGCAAAAGCGGCGGTCTATTCCAGCGGGGAACTGCCCCCGGTTCATGCCGCTGCCCCTGGCTATCGCCCGTTTTTCGTGACCGCCCTGTTCTTCGCCATCGTCCACCTGGGGATACTGGTCGCCGGAAGCGGCGGCATCTCGCCGATGGTCGGCTTTTACATGCTGGGGCTGGTGCTGGCCTTGATCGCCCTGATTCTAGGGTGATCTGAGAATAGGTTCGATAATGGATATTTTTAAGCAGATTGTCACGCTAATATTATTCCCCGGCGGACTGTTCCTGTTTGTGTTAGGGCTTGTTTATACCTGGATCAACCGCAAACTGATCGCACGCCTGCAAAACCGGGTCGGGCCGCGCTGGTTCCAACCCCTGGCCGATATCGTCAAACTGCTGACTAAAGAGGAGATCGTCCCCGGCGAGGGAAACGCGGTGCTTTTCATCGGCCTGCCGATTGTCGCCCTGGCCGGTGTGCTGACCGCTGCATTGTACGTGCCGATTGCCGGACTGCCGCCCGCGTTCAGCTTCCCCGGCGATCTGATCGCCGCGCTGTATCTCCTCGGCCTGCTGACTCTCTGCACCGGACTGGCCGGGACCAATCCGCCCGGACGCTATTCACTGGTAGGCGTCACCCGCACGCTGACGCAGTTCTTTTCTTACGAAGCGCCCTTCCTGCTGGCGCTGATCGGCCCGGCGATTGTCACCCAGAGCTGGCAGATTGGGGAGATCGTCGCCTCGACCGGAGGGCGCTGGTTGGCGCTGACCCAGCCGATCACGTTCGTCATCGCGCTGGTCGCCTTGATGGGTAAACTGGAGATGCCGCCCTTCGACGCGCCGGAAGCCGAGACTGAGATCGTCGCCGGGGCCTTGACCGAGTACAGCGGGCGCGGGCTGGCCCTGTTCTACCTGGGGCGCAATGTCGAGCTGGTGGTCGGCCTGGCGCTGATCGCCGCGCTGTACCTGGGCGGGTTCGCCAATCCGCTGGCTTTCTTCGCCAAAACGCTGGCGCTGCTCGTCTTGATCGCATTTATCGAGGTGCTGGTCACCCGGCTACGCATCGACCAGACGGTGGGGCTGTGGTGGCGCTACGGGACGCTGCTGGCGGTCATCCAGTTGGCCGTCACCGTCTTCGGGCGGAGTTTTTTCTCCTGACAGTCTTTCTTTTCTACTGCTTTCTATGGTATCCTCGATTAATTCGAATTGAGAGATAACGTTCTGGAGTCCGGTGAATGTCGAAGGAACCCTGGCAGGATAAGCTGCAATCAATCTTAAAACCTGCAAGCCAGGAACAGCGCGCAAAAGTCGCGATTGTTGGCATTGGCAATACCCTGCAAGGGGACGACGCCGCCGGAGTCGAGGCGGCCCATGAGTTGAGCCTGCTGATCGACGACTGCGAGTATGTGATCGTGGTCAATGCGGGGTCGGCACCGGAAAACCTGACCGGGATGCTTCGGCGGTTCGACCCGGACTGGGTGCTGCTGATCGACGCGGCTGAGATGGACGAAGAACCGGGCACCCTGCGCTGGCTGGATTGGAACGAGACGGGCGGCATCAGCGCCTCCTCGCACACCCTGCCGCTGTCGATCCTGTCACGCTACCTGGTCGAAGAATTGCAGTGTAAAGTGGCGCTATTGGGCATCCAACCCCAGGCGCTTTCGTTCGGCGGCCCGCTTTCCGGCCCGGTGCAGCACGCGGTCGATCAGATTGTCGCGGAAATGTGCGCGCTGCTGGACTAGATTGTTAACTTGTTTGACCCTTGCGAAAGGGCACCGCTATAATTCTCCCCGTTGTGAAACAGATCATCCGTATTCTCCAGTTAGCATTATTCGTCGTTCTGGTACTCAGCCTTGTGGCCTGTGATCAGTTGCAGCAGGGTTATTACCTGACGCCGGAAAACTACCCCGGCGTGGAGATCGATCCATCGACGCCCACCCTGATCCCGACGCCGCTCCCACCTACCGGTTCCACCGCCACGCCGGTTTCGACGGTGCGCGCCGTTCCCACCGAAACACTGACCCCGCTCCCACCGCCAACCGAAACTGCACCCCCGGAGCCGACCCGGATCACCTGCCCTGACACAAAAGGCGTGATGGTATTCGATGCTTTCAGCAGTAGTTATACCGGTGGTATGGTCAATTACCGGGTTTATCTCCCACCCTGCTATGCCCTATCCGGGAAGCGCTTCCCGGTGCTGATCATGCTGCACGGCCTGGGCGTCGGTATGGACGATGCCCAATGGGACGAGATGGGTCTGGACGAAGCCGCCGACGCAGGCTTCGCCGATGGGTCACTTTCGCCATTGATCATCGTGATGCCCAACGGAAACGACGCCGGGCACGAAAGTTCCTACGGCGACTACCCAAAAATCCTGGTCGAGGAACTCATCCCGCGCATCGAGAGCCTGTACTGCACGCTGGATCATCCCACCGGCTGGGCGATTGGAGGCCTCTCACGCGGGGGGTATTGGGCCACCTGGATCGCTTTCTCGTATCCCGATCTTTTTTCACGCCTGGGCGGGCACAGTCCTTACTTCTTCGAACCGGAATCCAGCACGGAGAAGAATCCCAACAACCTGGTCGACGGTATACTCGGAATCGGGCACATGGCGATTTATTTCGATCACGGCAAACAGGATTATCCCCAGGTGTTGGAAGGCGTCGGCGAATTCGTCTCACGCCTGCGCCGCCAGGGGATCGTGGTCGAATATGTCATCAACGAGCAGGGCGATCACACCGAGGCGTACTGGTCAGAGCATGTCGCCGACTACCTGGCGTTCTACACCGCCGAATGGCCGCGCGATCTCAACGACCTGCCTGCCTGTGACACAGAAGAGTGATGCTTGTGTGGGGGGGAGATTGCCTGCTACACTAGACGAAATGCTTTGTGCAGTTGGATCATCTCCCGGCGCTGAAGCACCGGGCTAAAATAGATCGGTTGACCGATGGGCGCACACGGACCTGTATATTGGATTTCAAGAATCGGGTTTACGGGATACCAGGTGACCGCCTCTTGATCACAGCATGGAAACAAATGACCAAACGATTGTATTATGACGATGCTTATACGACAGCGTTCGAGGCCAGGATTATCGAACGGCTGACTATTGACGGTCAACCTGCGGTCGTTCTCGACCAGACCTATTTTTACCCGGAAGGGGGCGGCCAGCCCGCCGACCGGGGGTCGATTGTGGAGGTCGAGGTTCTTGACGTTTTTACCCGTGAGGACGATAACGAGGTCGTCCATGTGCTGGGCGAGGAAATCTCCGACGATGCCGTCGCCTGCCGGATCGATTGGCCGCGCCGGTTCGATCACATGCAGCATCACACCGGGCAGCACATTCTCACCCAGGCGTTCGTTCAACTGATCGGGGCGAATACGATTGGGTTCCACCTCGGCGCGGAAGTGGTCAGCATCGACCTGGATACCCCGCAGATCGATCCTGCTGATTTAGTAGCCGTCGAAGAACTTACCAACCAGGTGATCTTCGAAGATCGACCGGTCGCCGTGCGGGTGATCGACCCGGATGAGGCCGACAACGTGCGCGTGCGGAAGATGCCCGATCACCTCTCGACCGGTGGGCTGCGCGTGGTCGAGGTCGAAGGGTTCGACGCGACGGCCTGCGGCGGCACCCATGTTGCGCGGACGGGCGAGATCGGCTTATTGAAGATCATCCGGCTGGAAAAACACGGTGACGAAACCCATGTCGAGTTTCTGTGCGGCAACCGGGCGCTACGAGATTACCGGCAAAAGCACGCGATCCTCGGTGACCTCTCGGCCAGCCTGACCTGCGGCTACTGGGAAATCGACAGGGCCATCGAGCGGCTGCAAAGCGATCTGAAAGAGACGCGGCGCGAATTGAAATCGGCCAGCAAGCAGTTGTTGACCTACGAAGTAGACCGGTTGGTAAACGAAACACAGCCCAACACCGGCGGCGTCCGGGTGATCAAGCTGGCATTCCCCGATGGGGACACGAGCGACATCCGTGCGCTCGCCAGCCGCCTGATCGGGGAGCCGGATACCGTCGTGTTGTTCGGCGT
>Ga0307420_1000992_pt1 | contig 12655 bp, 9 predicted proteins | sample SalMarWE160240MG_2_FD_202167 | JGI IMG/M metagenome (GOLD analysis project Ga0307420, IMG submission 202167) | Salt marsh sediment microbial communities from the Plum Island Ecosystem LTER, Massachusetts, United States - WE1602-40 | ecosystem: Environmental > Aquatic > Marine > Intertidal zone >... | reverse complement strand
AATACACCCAAAGAATCCCCGCGCTTCGTTACGACGAGGATATCTGCATCCATCGTTGCCACAGCCGGCGTGTAACGCATCTGCGCCACGGCTCCAAAGATCGCATAATCCGCTATGATCCCAGCCGCAAGCATATCGTTGAGCAGGCGAGCAACATCCTTCATAGCGCCGTCAATCCACCATCACACCTAATCCCGATCCAGAAAGACGCGGCTTCCGACCGCCTCCCGCTGGTTCTGGTACTTGCCCTTGTAGGGGCTGCCCGCCGGTCCGTCCATGAAGGCGAAGACGATCTGACAGATCCGGCGGCCGCTGGTCAGACGGATGGGCAGGCGGTTGGCGTTGTACAGCTCCAGGGTGATGGTTCCGGAAAAACCGGGATCGACCCAGCCGGCGTTCTGGATGAACAGCCCGATCCTACCGATCGAGCTCCGGCCTTCGACAAAGGCCGTGATGTTGTCGGGGAGCCGGATGGTCTCCCGGGTCACGGCCAACAGGAAACTGTGGGGCGGGATGATGATCTCCTCCTGCTTGAACTCGATGTACTCCAGCTCCCGGTCCAGAGCGATGGCTTCCATGGTGTTTTCATCTACCTTGAGGAAATGATCGCCCAGACGCAGATCGATCGAGGCGGGCTGGATCTGGCGCTCCTCCAGCGGTTCGACCACGATCGTACCCTCGGCCAGGAGCCGCTTGAGGCTCTGATCGGAGACGATCACTGAGAATCGGATCCTTTCCGCCCGGCGGATGTGCGTTGCGTCTCCCGCTCATATTCGGCGATCATACCGAACTTGAGGTCTTTGAGCTTCTCGGAGAGGGATACCTTGTATACGTGGGGGTTGATCAGCCGCTTGTAGGTATCATCCAGGTTGGAAAGATTTCCCTTGGTTCGCTTCTGGATGGTTTTCAAATCGGGAAAATCAACCAGTACCTTGCCCTCCTTCATCACCGGATGAAGCAGGGGCTCGATCCCCTTGTACTCCACGACATCCAAAAACCTGTAGGGATAGCGGGGATGATAGAAGCGATAGGGTGGGCCTACCTCCAGCTTTTCACCCGCCAGGGTTATGAGATCGGCGATCGGGGAGCCGGCACCATTACAGAAGCGGTTGACCTGTTTGATGCCCGGATCGGAGATCTTCTCCGGATTGTTCGACACCTTGATGGTCGGGACGAACTTGCCATCCACCTCCTTGGCCATGAGTTTGTACACCCCGGTCAGGGCGGGATCGCTCTTGGCCGTTACCAGGTGGGTTCCCACCCCCCAGACGTCTATCGGCGCCTGCTCCGTGATCAGCTGGTGGATGATCCCCTCATCCAATTCATTGGAGGCGGCTATTTTGGCGTTCTTCAGGCCCGCCTGATCCAGGCGTTCCCGGACCCGTTTGCTCAGGTATTCCAGGTCTCCGGAATCGAGTCGCACACCGAAGCTGTCGTGTCCCTGGGCTTTCAGCTTCTTGCCTACCTTGATTGCATTCTCCAGTCCGCTCTTCAGGGTATCGTAGGTATCGATCAGCAAGATACAGCCGTCCGGATAGACATCGGCGTACTTCTGGAACGCCGCCAGCTCCGACTCGAAGCTCATGATCCAGGAGTGGGCCATGGTCCCTTTCACGGGGATATCGAAGAGCTTCCCGGCCAAGGTGTTGGAGGTGCCGGAAGCCCCGCCGATGAAGGCGGCCCGGGTGGCGCCCAGAGCTCCGTTCACTCCGTGAGCCCGGCGCATCCCAAACTCTAAAATCGATCCCCCCTCGGAGGCCAGGTAGATACGAGCAGCCTTGGTGGCGATCAGGGTTTGGAAATTGATGATGTTCAGTAGCAGGCTCTCCAGGAGCTGGGCCTCGATCAGCGGCGCCTGGACACGGATCAGGGGTTCATTGGGAAACACCAGGGTTCCCTCTTCCATGGCGTGGACCTCCCCCCGGAATCTGAAATCCGCCAGGTAGTCGAGAAAGTTCTTTCGAAACACCTTCTGCTTGGAGAGGAACTCCAGATCCTCAGCCTCGAAGTGAAAATCCGTAATGCTCTTCAGCAGGGTTTCCAGCCCGGCAAACACGGCAAATCCCCCGCCAAAAGGAGCCCGACGGAAGAACATCTCGAAGGCGGCAAGAGGGTTGTGCTTCTGCAGGTAATAGCCCTGCATCATGGTCAGCTCGTAAAAATCCGTGAGCATCGCGCAGTTCAGGAAACATTTACTGTCCATTTCAGCTACCCTCCACGTCTGCCGCCCTGAGGATCCGGGCCCCCGCCTTCCGCATCTCCTCGAGACGAGCCTGCAGGCTGCCCGGAGGAGTATCGATTCCCCGGCAGGCATCTTCCACAACCACGGTATGAAAACCCAATTTCAAGGCGTCCATCGCCGAATAGTACACGCACACATCGAGGGCCAGACCAGCGAGGTACACGGATTTGACGTTCAAACCCTTTAGATAGAAGTGCAGTCCAGTCGGTGTCTTGCGGTCGTTTTCGAAAAAGGCGGAATAGGAATCAAGGGCTGGGTCCGTACCTTTACGTACGATTAGATCGTAACAGAGAGTATCCAGATCAGGATGAAACCCGGCACCCGGCGTGCCCGGAACACAATGATCGGGCCAGAGGACCTGCTCCCCCTCCGGCTGCCGGATGGTATCGAAGGGATTGCTCCCGGGATGATTGGAGGCAAAAGAAACGTGGTCTTGGGGATGCCAATCCTGGGTGGCGACGACCCTTTGGAACGCCCGACTCAATCGATTGATAACAGGAACTACCTTGTCACCGTCGGGAACCGAGAGGTTCCCCCCCGGACAGAAATCGACCTGAACATCGACAACCAGCAGGACAGAATTATCCGAACTCTTCATGATCATTTGTCGTTACAGTAATCCATACTTCCATTTGAGACGCAATACCCGGCGCGCTCCTTCGTCTATCACCTCGGGATCTATTTCACCGGCTTCTACCATGGTATGCACTTCATCGATCAGTTTCAACACATCGACGCTTCCGTACCCCAGCAGGATGTCGACCCCGGCATTGATGCCGTACTTGACGATCTCCTCAGGGCTGTAGTGACTGCGGAGCGCGCCCATCTCGATATCATCGGAAATGATGACGCCCTCAAAACCCAACCGTTCCCGGAGCAATCCGCGCAGGAAGATCGCAGAGAGGGTAACCGGGAAATCCGGATCGATCTGGGGGTAGAGAATATGGGCGGTCATGATGGCATCCACACCGTGGCGGATCACCATCTGGAAAGGAAGGAGATCCTCGTTCAGGAGTGTTTTTTCGCTCACCTCGACAACGGGAAGGCTATGATGGGAATCTACGGTTGTTCGCCCATGACCGGGAAAATGTTTGGCCACGGCGGCAATCCCGGCTCGCTGCGCTCCAAACAGGTAGTAGACCCCCCGTTCGCCGACCTGAACCGGATTGATCCCCATGGAGCGATCGCCGACAATACTGTCATCCGCTTTGTCGTACAGATCGAGCACCGGAGCCAGGTTGATGTTGCATCCCAGGGAGAGTGCCTCCCGGCTGATAATGTAGGCTACGGCTTCAACGTAGAGAGGATCCCGATATTCCCCCCAGTAGTAGGGAGCTGGAAAACGGGTCAGGGTATCCAAGTCCAGCCGGCTTACCCGGCCACCCTCCTGATCGACCGCTATGAACAGCCCAATCCCTGGATTGTGAGCATGTGCCGCAGCCTGCAGGTCTTGCACCAGGGCTTTCACTTGGGCTCGATTCTGAATGTTGCCTCGGGTCAACATAAAACCCCCGATACAGCCCTCCTCGATGAGGTTTTCAATGGAGCTGCTCATCTTTCTTCCGGAAAACCCTGTAATGAAACGCTGACCGATCTTCTGGCGAAGTGTCAGTTGCTGAAGCATCCGTTCAACGATCTCTTCCGCGCCAGGCATCTGTCCACCCTCATCCGGGTAGGCGGGAAGGTTCATCCTGTCGAATCTCTCGGCCGCGGCTTGCTCTTCCCCGGGGAGGGGTTTCATGCTTACCTCGGGATGTTCTTGCTGAGGCGGACCATCCAACTGCACTTTCTTCTGGGTCTGACAGGCTGCAAGAACAACAATGAGGAGAGTGAGTAGAATTACCCGTTTAGGATGCATCGACGCCTTGAAAATGGAGGATAGGGGATTTGAACCCCTGACCTATAGATTGCGAACCTATCGCTCTACCAACTGAGCTAATCCCCCGTGGCTATGGACTTCCCATGGAAGTTCACAGTCACAACCAGAGAAATAATAGCAAGTTGGCAGTTCCTGATCAAGCCTCGACGGTCAGCCCTTCCCGGGCTGCCATCACTTCGACCGTGCTTTTTCCGCGAACGGACTTGCGGATCTTCTTCTCGATCAGCTCCAATTCCTCATCGCTTCGATCCGGGTCATGATGAAACAGAAGCAGTTTCTTCACCCCCGCCTTATGCGCAATATTGACGGCGTGCTCAAAGGAGGAGTGGCCCCATCCCAGCTTGGGGCTCTTGGGATTGACGTATTCGTTGTGGGTGTACTGGGTATCGTGAATCAGGATGTCCGCTCCTCTGAAGAAATCGGTGACTTTGTCATTTTCTTCTTGAGCGGCCAGGGCACCCTCTTTGACAGCTTCCGCATCGTAGCTGGGATCATCGGGGCTGACGTCGAACAGATTGCAGAAAGGCTCGGTGTCGTAGGCCGTACAAAAGACCTTGCCGCGGTACTCGAAGCGGTACCCCAGGACAAGGACCGGGTGATTGAGGTATTTTGTGGTAACCCAAAGACCGTCGCCCAGATCCATGGAGCGCTCCTTGAGCTCCTCGTATTTGATCTTGGCCGCCAGCTCCTCCTGACGTACCGGCCAGTAGCGGTACTGGAGCATGTCGCCGAAGATCTTCTCCAGGGGATCGTCCTCGAAAGTGACCGGTCCGTACACAGTGAGCTCCGTCGTGGGAATGAAAAGAGGGATGAAGAAGGGGTAACCCATGATGTGATCCCAGTGCGTGTGGGTCAAAAACAACTCTGTCTTGATCGGGCCCTTGGGCAGATCCGTTTTCATAACGTGGGCGGCCAGTTCCCGGATTCCGGTGCCCGCATCGATCACCACCAGGCGATCCTCCTCCCCGAAGCGCAGCTCCAGACAGGAGGTATTGCCGCCGTACTTCACCGTCTTGGGCCCGGGGCAGGGGACGGAACCTCGGACGCCCCAAAATCTCACACGAATAGACACGCTTTCAACCTCTGTCAGCGGGCGACCTGGAGAAATACCTGGGCCTTCTCGATCTCCGCTTTCACCGAATCTTCGATGCCCTCCAGGTAGTCCCAGCCCACCCCCGCTTCCTGCAGCACCTCCGCAGGAAGCTCTTCGGGATAGCGGTCGCCGGAAAACCCGAGCTCGTAGGTGTTGCTGAACAAATTCGCCACGGCTACGGTCACGACCAGATCCCTGTGACTTCCGGTGTAATCACTCAAGTTATGGTGGAAGGTCACCGCATCGGAGAGGTTCTCTCCCAGACGCCAATTCTCGATGATCAGTTTGCCCACCATCGCATGATTCACCATCATGATCTGTTCTTCGGATTTGTACAGGGGCGTGTGTTCCCGGTCCGTGTTGGAGACCGCCTGGACGTACTCCTTGGCAAGTTTATTGTTCAATGGAATCTTGCCGATGTCATGAAGCAAACCGGCTATGAAGTACTCCTCCCGGATTTTCGGATCCACATTTCTGCTGGTCGCGATCAGCTTGGCCGTTACCCCAGCACTGATCGAATGCCTCCAAAATCCCTCCATGTTGAGCGCCTGGAAATCACTGGCCCGGCCCAGGGTCCCGAGGACGGCGGTACTCAAGGCCAGGTTCTTGACGGTGTTTATACCCAGCATGATTATGGCTCGAACCAGTGATGTGATCTGATTCGGAAGGGAGTAATACGCCGAGTTGATCAGCCGCATGACTTTTCCCATGAGAACCGGATCGAGGCTGATAATCTGGTTCAGATCCGCCGGGGAGGTTTTTGGATTTCTTGTGATCTCCAGGACCTTGGCAACGGTAACCGGCAGAGCCGGCATCTTGTGCACATAGGCCTGGATTACCTTCAGTATCGTATCTCTCTCCATTGCCTCATTCCCTGATCTTGTGAAGGACTGCGTTCAGCTTGGACTGAAGCATCGTAGCGAGTGTCTTGTCGGGGTGATAGGAGGCCAGGTTCTTCATGAAATCGAAAGTTTCGGCGATCTTCCCCATATCGAGGGATGAGCCGCTCGTGGTGTCGTCAACATTGCCCCGCACAGCAACTTCACCGCGAGGAGCAAACTTGCTCTCGATTTGATTCTTGATCCCCGATCGCCCCTGAAGTTTCGACTTAATATACTCTATCTTCAAACGCGCGTCACTGTGAAGAAAGCTGCTTTTCCGCTTCTCCGGCAGATATTCGGTCAGCTCCTCCAGATAATTGACAATCGATGCCGAGCCTTCCGAGGGTCCGGTTGCGGAAGCTCCGCTGCCCCGGTCTTTTTTTGCCCTGGATCTCTTGGGGCTTTTAGCCTGAGCCGGGGGCGCGCCGGTCGGCTGAGTGCCACCCTCCTGCTTCGTTCTGCGCTGCTCCAAACGCTCCCGAATTCGTTTCAGAAAATCCCGGAGGCGCTGGCGGAGGTGCTTCTTCTTTTCGGCCGGCTCTGCCTCGGGAAACGCCTCTGGAAGCACTTCAGGAGACTCGAGTGCTTCCGTACCTGGGACGGCCCGGCCGACAGAAGGTGCCGCTTCCGCCGCTTCCCTGAACACGAGAGGTTCGGCCTGCTCTTCAGCGTCTGCAAAATCCCTGGCGAATCTCGGGATTCCCTCCTGAGGTTCTACAGGCGGCGGTACGATCGGTTCTTCCAGGGACGTCAGCGGTTCGGAAGGAAAAACCGTCGGGGGAGGCTGATACCGAGGAAAAGCCGGCGGGACCTGTTCCTGCATTTGCGGCTGCATCGGCATGGGTATGAACTGGGGCCGGCTCGCGGCCCTGGCGGACATATCCCGCATCTCCCGTGCCAGCCGGTCCATCATCTGGGCCTGGGCCCGCATCGATTCCCGGACAGTCTGAGCAAGCAGGTCCTGGGCCGCTGTAGAGGGCTGTTGGGGAGCCGGTTGGAGCGGGGTCTGGGAATAGGGAGGTGTTTCCGGCTGCGGGCGTTGCGGGGGCGGCTGTTGCCGTTGCGGCAGAGCCGCGAAGGCAGGCTCCGACTCCCGCAGGGGAGGCTGGGGCGCTCGTGGAAATGGAGGCGACGGTTCCGGGCGGGGCATCTGAACCGGACGTTCGGCAAAACTGGCGGGGAGCTGGAAATCCTTCCAGTTTGGGTTTTCATCGTACAGCTTCTGATTGTCCAGCAGCGATATCAGTGATTCCGGCGTCCGGTCCTCTATCTCTACGCTCGCCGGTTCCAGGCTCTCCTCCATCTCGTCCAGATCGATGGTGTGCTCCTCCTCCTGGATCTTGATCACCGGCTCCTGTCCGCCGAACTTGATGATCGGAACAGAATCCAGCTGTTCCGAGATCTGCTCGCCCTCGGGCAGTGCTTCAAAATCGAAGTCGGGCTCCTGCTCCGGCTCGGGCGTGACTTTCCGACCCAGGCTCTTCAACTTTTGAATATTCCCGTTCAGTTCCTCCCGAAGTGGAGAGGCAAATTCGGAGATCGTCTCCTCATACGCATCGAGGGTAATACGCAGCTTATCCAGATCCGTGGAATCGGCCCGGGTGCCTTCAAGGGTCATCACCTTCTCCAGCGTTTCCAGCGCCCCCTCCGGATCGCCCATCTTTCTGTATGTCTTGGCCAGCAGCTCGTGTGCCTCCACGTGGTCCGGATGGTTGGCCAGGATATCCTTGAAAACCTGGGAGGCGTGCTTGTATCTGTTTTGTAAAAAATACAGCTCCCCCAGAAGTACGCGGGCCCTGGTATCCGCCGGAACGCTGGCCAGGTAGGTTCGCAGCTCTTTTTCCGAAGTCTGCAGATCTCCCTTGTCCTTGGCGACCTCGGCAATGTCGAGGTGAAAGTCCTTGTTCTCCGGTTCCACCTCGAGCAGTCTTCTGTACAGCTGCTCCGCCTGTCTGTCGTTTCCCGCCTTCTGATACACCTTGGCCAGGGCTCTCAAGCCGGGAACGTGATTCGGATGATTTTTAAGTATTTCTACGAGGAGCTCCGCGGCCTCCTTGAACCGTTCGAGGTAGAAGTAGGTGCTGGCCAGGCGAACGCGGCCCTCCAGATTTTCGGGATCCATATCCACCAGTTTGCTGAACTCCTCCAGGGCTTCTGAAAACTGACCTCGGTTTTCGAAAAGAGACCCCAAATTGGATACGGCCGAGAAGTAGGAGGGATCGATCTTCAAGGCCTCCCGATAGTGCCGTACCGCTTCATCGTTCATTCCCAGTTGCCCGTACACGACTCCGAGGTTGTTGCGGGCTTGAAGATTGTCAGGATCGGACTTCAGTATTTCCTGGAAGACCTGGAGAGCCTCCTTGTTCTTCCCCTGGGACTGGAGAATCACCCCCAGGTTGTTCATCGCTTCCACCCAACCGGGTCTCACCTTCAGGGCTTGCTGGAACTCCGACTGGGCTTCCTGGAGCTTTCCCTGTTTTTGAAGGGCAATCCCCAGATTGTAGTGGAGGTTCGGTTGGCTGAAATCCTGTTCCAAACCGCGGCGATAAGTGGCGATCGCCTCCTCGAAGCGGTTCTGTCGCTCCAGCACCGTTCCCAGGTTGTTGTAGGCAGGGACAAATCCGGGATCGAATTTGAGCGCCCGGGAGAACTCTTCCAGAGCTTGAGAATCCTGAGCCAGGCTCTTGTACACATTGCCCAGATTGTAGTGAATGTCAGCCCTCTGCGGTGCCAGACTCAGAGCTTTCCGAAACGCAGCGATGGATTCGTCGAAACGATCGATCTTGCGCAGAACCACTCCGAGGTTGTTGTACGCCTCAATGAAGTCCTGTTTCAGCTCGATCGCCTGCTCGATCTGTCGAATCGCCTGTTCGTATTTCCCGAGTTTATCGTAGACGCTGCCGAGAAAGTTGTACACCAGGCTCATCCGGGGATTACGTTCGATCGCCTTCAGCAGCATCTTTTCGGCAAGGTTGTAATCCCCGATTCGATAAGCCTTGCGGGCTCGAGTCAGGGATTCATGAACGGTCATCGCCTTCATTGCACACCCTTAGGGAAGCAGACTCGACGGTCGGGCGCTGATCTCTCGGGAAAACAGACTGCGGTGGGGGGGGTCGGTGGCGTCGTAGGCCACCACGGCGAAGTAGTAAAGCTTGCTGTTGCTCAAGCCGGTCACCTCGACCTGCGAAACCCTGCCCACGTCTATGGGGGAAGGTCCCAGGTCGCTGTCCCTGCCGCGGTAAACACCCGGCTCGTATCCGTAGTAGACGAAGTATCCCCCCAGGTCATCTTCATTCACAGTGCTCCAGTAGAGGCTCACTTGCCCGTTTCCCGCTTCGGCATGCAGACCCGTCGGCGGGGCGGGCGGCAGATCCTGCTCGTACACCAGACGCAGCTCCGATACCTCCGGAGAACAGCGCCGGCTTCCATCGGGATACAGCTCTACCATGACCTGAAGATAACGCCCGCGACTGTCGGATAGGGGCTGCCCCGCCTCGAATTGGGTCCAGGGAATATTCGAGGTATCCGCATCAGGACGGTCAGTCATTCTATAGTAGAAATATACAGCAGAATCAGCAGGAGTTCTGTATACCGCGTCTATCCTTTTGAGCTTTGTCCCCGTATAACCCAGATCGAAAGTACGGCTTACGAAAACCCCTATGTTGCTCGAATAGCGATTCAGGTTCGGCGTTTCCACGAAGGAACGGGAGATACGCAGCTCATCCACGAATCCGGTGAATCCCGCTCCAACTTTCACCTGCCCGGGACCTGCATCCCCTACAAACGGCAGCAGTACCGCCCCCCGCTCCAGCCCCGAATCCGTTGTGTAGACGATCGCCTCGGGAATACCATCCACCAGGTATTCCAGCAGTCCGAGCCTGCTGTCGTAGCGCAAAAGGTGATGGTGCCAATCTCCGGGCACCAGAGCGCTGACTCCCCGGAGTCGTATCGACGTAGCCTGGCCGAGGGGTCCGGTGAAAACGTTCTCGAATGCCCAGAGGAGGGATCTGTCCTGCACGTTGCAGCGAAGCTCCTGGGGGATCACCGTCTCCCCGTTCCAGCGCGACCCCTGCCACAGCAGGACCTGCTCGCCGTCGCTCAACAGCGCGGGATAGAGCCAGAACTCGATGCTGAAATCCTGCAGCCAGCTGCCCGGGTAGAAAACAGCTCCCGGTTCGGGAACCAGGTGCAATCCCCGATTTGCGCTGTTGAAGCCGCCGCTGCCCTGGCCGAGGGCGACAACGTGCCTGGAAAGGAGAAGATCCTCCTCCGCGACCCGATAATGGCCCACATGATCCTGAAAGGGGTGGGCGTTGAAATGAACCAGCAGATCGGTATACCCGTTGGCGAGGTACTCGGCCTCCTGCAATACCAGATCCTGGCTCCCCCACCGCCCCTTCGACAGGAGCAGATTCTCGGAAAATGAGACGTCCCGCCATTGGTCTTCCCGTCCCAGGACGATCTCGCGGTCCAGAGCCGAAAGGGCAGCGGCGCAGAGAAGGAGAAGGATGCCTGCGGTAAGAGTACTCTTTTTCACGATTCTTCTATACATTATAATCGGAACGCTCAGAATACAACATGAACCCCGGGAACAGAGAAATCCGCAAATCCGATCTGGCAGAAAAATTGAAAAATGTCCCGGATACGCCCGGTGTGTACATCCTCAAAGCCGCAGACGGGAAGATCCTCTACGTGGGCAAGGCCAAGAGCCTGAAAAAACGGATTCGAGCGTACTTTACCGACAGCAGAGACATCAAAACCAGGCATCTCCAGGCCCGGATCGGCGATCTGGAGGTCTTTCCCACGGGCAGCGAGGCGGAAGCGCTGCTGCTGGAAAACAATCTCATCAAACGGTGGAAGCCGAAGTACAACATCAACCTCAAAGACGGAAAGACCTATCCGGTCATCCGCCTGACCAACGAGCAGTACCCCAGGGTCTTTCGCACGCGGCGCATCATATTCGACGGGTCCAAGTACTACGGGCCTTTCCCCAACGTCGGTCATATCGACCTGTATCTGAACATCATCGACAAACTCTTTCCTCTTCGGAAATGCAAGGGTCCGGTGAAAACGAAGAAGCAGCCCTGCTTCTACTATCATATCGGCCGCTGTGCCGGAGTATGCGCCGGTAAAACCGGTTTGGAGGAATACCGGCAGCGGGTGGAGCGGGTCAAGATGCTCCTGGCCGGCGGGACCGAGGAGCTGGCGCGGGAGCTGCGGCAGAAGATGAAAAGCTCGAGCGCTCTCCAGGAGTACGAAAAGGCATCCGTATTTCGGGATCAGCTGGAGGCGCTCCACGCCCTGTCGGAGGAGCAGAAGGTCGTCGACTTCCAGAGCGAAGCGAGGGACTACCTCGGCTACTGGAGCGACGAAAAACGGGTTCACCTGACCGTGCTGCAGCTGCGCGGGGGCAAACTGATCGGAAGGGATTCGATGCTTTTGGAGAACTACTCCATAGAGGAGGAGTTTCTGCCTGCCTTCTTGGGACAGTACTACGGCGGTAAAACCAGTCAACCGAAGATCCTGTACCTGCCGGCGGAGCTGGAATCGAGCCACTCGGGGCAACTGCTGCAGGACTACCTCGAGGAGCTCACCGGTTCCCGTATCTCCGTGAGCTTTCCAAAGAGAGGGCGGCACGCCCGTCTGGTTACCATGGCCGCCGAGAGCGCCCGCTTCCGCCTGGAGGCGGAGGGAGAACGCAAGAAACAGGCCCTGACGGATCTTCAAAACGTATTCCGCCTGAAGCGCCCGCCCAGACGGATCGAGGGTTTCGACATCGCCCACCTGGCGGGCAAACAGACGGTGGCCTCTCTGGTGACCTTTCTGGACGGCCGGCCCAGGAGAAGCGGTTACCGGCACTACCATATCCGCTCGCTCAACGGGCGCATCGACGATTTCGAAGCGATTCGGGAAGTGGTGGCCCGGCGGTACGCACGACAGCTCAACGAAAAGGCCAAGCTTCCAGACCTGATTCTGATCGACGGAGGCAAGGGGCAGGTCAGCTCGGCAGCCAGCATGCTGAAAGCCCTTGAAGCGCCTCCCATACCCATTGTGGGACTGGCCAAGAAGCACGAGGAACTGTTTGTTCCCGAACAGTCCGAACCTCTGCTGCTGCCGGAGAGCTCGGAGGCGCTTCGCCTTCTGCAGGCGGTACGGGACGAGGCCCACCGTTTCGCCACCACCTTCCACAAACAGGTTCGGGCAACCCAGGTGAACACTTCGGTGCTGGAGAGCATTCGGGGAATAGGAAAGAAGAGGAGCAGGGCTCTACTGACGGCCTTCGGGTCCCTGGATGAAATCCGCCGGCAGCAGCCGGAGGAGGTCGCCCGCACCGCCGCGGTCAGTCTTGAGCAGGCCGAGGAACTGATAGCCTATCTGTCCAAGCTGGAAGGATAAAGATCGACCACGAGCCGCGGACACCGCCACGACACAGCTAAACACCATCGAGCCGCAAAATAACCGGAACAGTCTATTTGTCGATCGGAAAAATCATAAGTATATTAGCGAACGACAATTAATTGAAGTGGGAATATGCTATGAAACGTGTCTACATTGCTGTG
>Ga0307420_1000990_pt1 | contig 12664 bp, 13 predicted proteins | sample SalMarWE160240MG_2_FD_202167 | JGI IMG/M metagenome (GOLD analysis project Ga0307420, IMG submission 202167) | Salt marsh sediment microbial communities from the Plum Island Ecosystem LTER, Massachusetts, United States - WE1602-40 | ecosystem: Environmental > Aquatic > Marine > Intertidal zone >... | reverse complement strand
CTGTTGTCTTCAACTTTGATGTACATGGTCATGAGATCTCCGCAAACGGGATTACCCACGGTTCCAACACCATCCGCGTCCGGAATCTCACCTACATTTCTGGGACGCATAAAATGATCCATAACCTTCTCGCTATACATTCACGTTCACCTCACCATCTCCTTAGGGGTTAAGGGCGAAAGCGCCCGCAATCGTTTCACCACATCCGGTAACACTTCTAGCACGTAATCCACATCCTCCTCCAAGTTCTGTTTGCCCAAGGTGAAGACCAATGACCCATGAGCCTCTTCGTGAGCCAAGCCTATAGCCAACAGCACATGAGAGGGCTCCAAGGTTTTGGAAGTGCACGCGGAGCCCGAGGACACCTGAACTCCATACATGTCCAGACCTAAAATGAGAGACTCGCCCTCTATATAACTGAACCTCAGATTTGCGTTGCCGGGAAGCCTCTCGGTTGGGTGACCATTCAAGAAGGAATAATCAATCTTACCCAGAACACCCTTAATCAGTCTGTCACGTAAGACTGTCAAACGTTTGCCCTCAGACCCCATCTCCCTCTTGGCGACCTCAGCTGCCTTGCCCATGCCAACTATGCCCGGAATGTTTTCTGTGCCTGAACGTAAACCTCTCTCTTGACCTCCACCCTGGATGATCGGCTGAATTTTTGTTCCCGCCTTTATGTAAAGAGCCCCTACGCCTTTGGGTCCATACAGGTCATTGGAAGAGAGAGATAAGAGGTCGATGTTTTCTTCTTTAACGTTGATGGGAACCTGTCCTGCTGCAGCCACAGCATCCACATGAAAAACGACTTTGTTTTCTTGGGCTAACTTCCCGATCTCCCTTATCGGCTGAATTGTTCCAACCTCGCCATTCGCATACATAACAGAGATGAGGATTGTTCTGTCGTTTATTGCATCTTCAAGTTTTTCGAGGTCAACCATTCCCTGTTTGTCCACAGGAACGTAAGTCACTTCGAAGCCCTGCTTCTGAAGAAACTTGCAGACGTTTAATACGGATATGTGCTCGATGGCGGTGGTGATTATGTGATTTCCTTTTTTCCTGTTACGGTAAGCAAACCCTTTAATCGCCAGATTGCTAGATTCTGTGCCTCCCGAAGTAAAGATGACCTCTTGAGGCTTCTCCGCAGCCACCAGCCGAGCAACCTTCTCTCTTGAAGATTCAATAGCGTTTCTGGCGACGTTTCCAGAAGAATGGGACGATGAAGGATTCCCGTAGTTCTCCCTGAAATACGGCTTCATAGCCTCGAATACCTTGGAGTCTAACGGCATCCCAGCCCCGTGATCCATATACACTTTTCGCAACTGCTAAAACACTCCCTATTTTATTTTTTTGATGACAAAATGAAACTGGTCGTTTTCTTTGCGCACTTCGACGAGTTGCTGCTCAAGCCTCTTAACCAGACGCGGTATGTCCTCCTCAGCAGCTGGATCGTCCGCAACTACTTCGAGAACTTCGCCTACAACCAGTTTGTCGATCTCTTGGCGGGTTCTAAACACTGGTTCAGGGCAGTAAAGACCCACGCAGTCAAGTTCTCGGTTAGGCTTACTTTTATTACCCAATTATGAACCTCCAGCAGACCAAAAATCGCATATAACTAAAATAGTTTCTCCCATATTTATCTATAACGGCGTTATAGGCAGGGTTGAGGCAACCCTATGCAACAAAGCTTAAGAAAGAGTGCAACAATGGTATCACATCGGGCTGGAAAAGTATCCTGGCAAAAGTTTTCAGCCCGAACGTAGCGGGGTGGGGTAGCCAGGTTAACCCGCTGGGCTCATAACCCAGAGATCGGTTGTTCAAATCAACTCCCCGCTACCAACTAACATTCCTGAGCAAAAGCATTTTGTGGCTCATTTTCTACCCTTTCAGCCAGTTTCGGCTACGAAGCCGAGGATGCAAACGAAAGTTTACTTGCTTTGGTCTATTCCCTAAGGTTTAAGGTCGGAAATTATAAATTCATAACGCTTTAAGTTAGCAACTATTTGAGTGTAATTTGAATCAAAAATTAGGGTGTTTTTGTTGTTGTTGCGCCTTTATATTTTTGCCTTCTCAGCATTATTGTAAACATGATTACAATTGCAATGATAGCAATTATGGTAACTGTGGCAATTAATTCAAGAGGTACTGTGATAGCTGTTGATGGTGAATTAGCAGTGGTTGTGAAGCTCCATGTGCTTTTCTTTAAGTTGTTATCTTCGTCTCGATAGGATAAGGTCGCCTCATAGCTGGTGCTAGGTTGCAGTAACTCCGCAAACTGATAATAAACCCATTTCTCATCTGGAGGATTAAAACCAGCTTTTGATGGGTAGTTAATCTTAACTTCAGGATTTAGCCGTAGTTCGTATATCATTAGCCACCCATCATACCATATGGTAATATTTGTGTCAAGAGCTACTTCTGTGGCGTTGGGTTTGGGCCAGAATTCTGTAGGATAGCCTGAGGTATACGGCGGTGGAGATTGGTCAGCTACACTTTGTATGCCTGAAGCTAATGGCACATTCTTCTCGATTGTCATTTCCCCCACAAGGAAAATACATAACAGCACTAAAAATATTTTAGCGTACATTTCTTTTCTTCCTAACTTTTTTTCTCCGCTGTTTGCTGTAAACTGCGATAAAGATTATGACGGCTGCTACTGGGAGCGCTATTATTGCGAATATTGTACGCAGGTCTAGTGGTGCATCGCTTGGACCGAGATCAATGTTTGTCTCTTGGAAAATTACAACAGAAGGTGTCCATTCCCTGAAACCTAAGGCGCTGAATGCTGGTTCAGGGTATTGAGAGAATTCTTGTACCATTATGCCTGTGTCAAGGTCCCATAACCCATGAAACGAAACAGGCATACTGTCAATTGTTCCGTTAGCCATTGAACTAATTTTGAACGCTTTTTGGCCTCCTTGTGGTGTTAATACGTACGTGGTTCCTTCCGAGATTCTAATTGTTACTCTATCTGGAGGAACAGCCCACATTAATATATCGTCATTAGGTGTAGGGTTTGCTGGTAACCATAAGCGTGTTGTCCCTATCAGTATTCCGTTTTGCAGGTAAACAGCTCGACTAAGGATATCAACAAATATTTCTGTTACAAGATTTGTTGTTTGTTTTTCCTCTAAAGTTCTGCCGTTTCTCTCTATCTCCGTATAATCTAATGAAAATCTAAGTTTTACCATTGTCTCATTTAAATCAAGACATTCCCAACGAAATACTGCATCAGTAAATCGTACAGAATCAAAGCCCAAAGAACTCGTTTCATTATAAAAATATATACTCCCTGAATCGGAGGCATAAGTGGCGTATACACCATTCTTCAGCCAACTCGGCGCGAAAAGAGATGAACCGGCAACACTATAAGTAATGAAGGACGGGAGCAACAAAACAATCAATAGTATTGGTATCACTTTTGATTTCAGCTGATGATTCTCTTTCATTAGTCCTTTACTCCTTTTGACGTACCTTTTTGAGTGAAAACTTAAAAATTTTTCGAAAAAACAAGAAAAGCTTTGGCCCTATATGTTCATTCCATAAAAAACTTAATCTTAATAGTCTGTAGTATGCTGAATGGAGGACAGAAGATAAAAAAAGGGGGAAGTCAGGAATACGCTTCTGCATCTGTGCTTCTAGACTCCTCATCGTTTAAGAAGCGGTTATTGACGCATCTGCAACATAGCCCCATTCATAACTGGGTGGTCGAGTGAACCATGACAGGCACCTGGTTCTTAGGAATGTCGCGTCCACTTCTCCACCACTCGTAAATTGACTGCCGTCAACGTACCACTCTATCGGATAGTCGTCAACCCACAACCAGAACCAGAGATATCCTAACCAGTCGACTGTACCATTCCATCTTGAGGCTGAAAATACAGCATATCCGTAGCTATGGTTTGGAATATCGTACCAACCTCCAACCCATGCACGTACACCTTCTCCGAAGCTGCCATTTTTGACATCATCTTTCTCGTCTGGACCAGGGTAGGCTGCAAAGGCGAACTGAACTGCTGAAAACAGAATAGTTGCTATCGCCACCGTGATTATTACTGACCCCAGAAATTTCTTCATGTTTTTTGCTCCTTTTTGAGGAAAATAAGAAAGCGTTTGCAGGTTTTAAAAGCATTTGGACAAATTGTATGTTGATTGTATACAGATTATACATTTGTCCAGTGACAAAAGTCAACAAAAGCGTTGTTAACAGCAAGTTGATGACTTATTTTAAGGCGGGGTGAACTGTCTTTCAAGTAATAATGAGTGATGGGTATGGAAAAGACGACCATATAAAAACAATAGTCTGTGAAATTGCTCGCAATACTCTTCAATCAAGTTAACCTTGTAAGCTTTTGTAAAGGATTAAAACAAGATATAGGCATAAAAGACCGGGAAAATGGAACCTATTATGTGACTTGTTTTGAGTGTAGGCAAACTTTTTTTCTGTCGAGTCTCCGTGATACTAAAATTGAGGCTAATATTAAGATGAATCCAGCAAGTATGAACGTAATCGATATCCATAACAAGTCTCTCTCATAACCATAGAGTGTGAAATTTATTTCGTATACCGCCAGCAAACCTGTAGGGTTATATATGAGAAATGTATACTCGGCTCTAATAGGCACTTGGAGCTCAAATACTAGTTGCGTTATGTTATTGGAAGACCACGTTGGTTTGAGCACTCCATCAGATTCCCATGCCCTCATTCCTTCTGCATCGAGAATATACATATCTATTGTAGCGTTAGTTTTTACTTCAACCCGTAGGTCCTGAGGGGCCCAGAAATATTGCATGGTTATTGCAGTTTCCTTATTGGTGCTCCATGAATGTGCCTCTAGAGGCACGAAATTTCTATAACCAAAACTATTTGTTGAAATACTACGATAAAAGGTTCCTACAACAAAAGAAAATCCGATAACCAAACAGATGACCCCTAACTTAGCAGACTTGTCCATTTGAACATCCACTTCAATCAACTTCCATGACGCGAGTGAAATATGCAAATGACAAAATAAGTAAAGATATGAATATTATGATAGGCACTAAAACTGTTATTACTATGTCTTCAGAAGTTACGACAAAATTGTCTCCCAAAGACAGGCTACCATGAGTTAATTCTCCAAAATACTGGAAAAGAAACCTAAATCGTCCTTGAGCAGACAAGTAATTGCCAGAGCCAGACAAACTGTCGATGCCTAAAAGAAAGAGCACAGCTGCCAATATTGACATGACCTCGCTTTTAGTAACTAATGAAAGGGCTACAGAAACGGCACACGCTAATAGCAACTGAAGAAGAAAAGCAAAAAGCGATAAATAAAACATTGGCTCAAAAAGGCTAAGCGCATCAATATAAAGATGCAGAGAATAAGCTAAGCCATATGTAACGAAAACCACAAGGAACATGGCTGTGAACTTTGAAAGGAAAAGTTGCCCTCGCCTAATAGGATAAGATAGCATTAGTTTGACTTCACCCCGTTCCATACTTCCTGCAAAGCTACGAGAGAAAAATGCGCTTGCAACAAGGGTCAAGATTATGAAAACTGTATCCGAGCCGTAATAAAGGTTTATGTAATTACGATCCGGTGAGAGATTCGATGTATTGGTTGCCAATACTGCAATTATGGCTGATGCAATAAGAAAAGCGAGTACAGGCAAATTAAGGCATTCCTCTATTTCCCAACGAACTAAACCAAAAAAGCCTTTATCTCCCATTACGAACCTCCCGAAGTTTTTGTGTAAATCTCCTCTAAAGTGCCAATGACCTGCTGAAAGCTTTTAAGCTGCAATCTTAATCCTGAGGCAATTTTGGGGATTTCCATACAGAAAGCTTCGGTGTCTTTGACTTTGCAGTACACTTTCCCACTTTCTATCCATACCCTTTCAACAGCATTTAGCTTCTGAACCGTTTCAGCGAAAAGCTGTGGGTTAGAAACTTCGACCTTGTAAATGTTAGCTGAATACTTCCCAGCTAAATCTTGTACATGACCTTGATCAACAATTTGCCCATCGTCAATAATGGAGAGCCAGTCGCATATCTTTTCCAAGTCGCTGAGAATATGGGTTGAGATAAGGAAATTTGTACCATGCCTTTTATTCATTTCCTTTATTTTTTCCAGCAATGCAACACGACCAAGCGGGTCAATGTTTGCTGTTGGCTCATCGAGAATAGCCAATTCGGGATTACTGATAAAGGCTTGAGCAAGACCTAAACGCTTAAACATGCCAGCAGAATAAGTCTTTATTGGTTTGTCTCCTGCATCAGCTAACCCCATATCATTCAATGTTCTGCTAACCTGCTGATCAATCTCCGTAATGTTGTAGATTCGTGCTACATGCTCCAAGAAGCGTTTACCAGTGAAGCTACCTGGATAAGCATTAGTTTCATGCATAACGCCGAGTCTACGCCTTATCTCAAAGGAATCCCGCCAACAATCTAAACCGAAAACAGTTGCCTCACCACGATTAGGTTTTAATAAGCCCAATAGAACGCCTATAGTTGTGGTTTTGCCTGCACCGTTTTTTCCGATAAACCCTGAAATTCCCTTTTGAACTTGCAGATTTAAGCCATTTAGGACAACAGCCTTTCCAAAGGATTTCACGAGATTAGTAGTATTTATGACTAAGGTATCCAATTTTGAGTCGCCTTCTTACATTTCATGATGCAGATGAGTACACATCAGTATTGTTCATTGAATAGCCCCACTCCAAAGCTATCCTTTGTTCTTGCTCTTTAATCCTTGACCAGGTTTCTTCATCTTTTTGTTTATAAGTTCTATGGCTTCTTCACCTGTTGAAGTCAGCTTATAGAAGTCTCTCTGGCCGAAACCTGAGATTTTTATCATGTTCTCTTTTGTTAGAATTTGGAGATGTCTATTTACGGTTCGCCAGTTTAATTTTAATTCTTTCGCTATTTGGCTACAGTTCTTAGCTTCTGAAAGTAACGCTTTCAAAATCCTTCTTCTCGATTCAGCACCTCTTGAAAGACTGAGTAACAAATAGAAATCACACTCTTTGCTTGTTCTGCCTAGAATATTCACAATTATCTTCTCCCATAAATCACGGTTAAGCAGAGAAAGCGCCATCTTGCTGAAGAATTAAAAGCGGGACCACGCATTTTCACAATTCTAAGTCTTAGAAATCTGTCTGTTGCTTTAATCAGATTGAAATTGGCATCTTTTATTGAACAAAAATTATGGATGTTAATACACTTCAGTTTAGTCTACCCCCTGGACAATACAACGTACAATATTGTCACGTATCACCGTAACATAAGATATGACTTCCTTGTATCTAAATTTTTCGGCGATCGTATAAATTTCAAGACATAATAAATTTTTGTTGAAAAATTTAGTAGCAAAAAGTTAAAAATTTATATGGACTGTTGTATTTTTGTTTTGACAGTAACATTTTAAAAATGAAATGGGGGGTTGAACGAGGAGTTTAAACAGTTTTCTTTAAAAATGACTTGACCAAGCATCGATTTTTAATGTAAATATGCTAATTAGAATCGGTGCTTCAAACGAGAGTGTAAATCAACTCCCCGCTACCAACTAGCGCTTCCAAAGAAGTCTTGGTTTAGGCGTGTTTTTGGTTTTGTTAAATAAAATTGCCTCATGAGTGATTGTTTTAAATAGTACTTTATGATATATATCACAATAAGCCAAAAATGGTGTATTGTGATATGAAAGAAAGCATATTACTAAAAAAACTCCGAATTGATAACAAAGAATTTGTAACTTCTACAGAGCTTAAGAACTATTGCAGAAGAATGAGTCTGAATTACAGATCGGCAATCGGGCACTTTGTTTCACGTGGGCATCTGACAAGAATTTTCAAGGGAATTTTCTACGTCAAATCCCTAGACGAGTTTAAGCTGGGAAAAGCCAAGTACAATTATCTGGAACTGGTTGCCAAAGGATTAGAGTTGAAGGGTGTAAAGAACTGGTATTTTGGATTATACACAGCTCTCAAACTCAATAACATGACGCACGAGCATTTTGCAATAGAATACGTAGTCAGTGACAGCGTATTCCGTGCCAAGCCAATAAGGATAGCCGGCTATAAGTTCAGATTTGTGAAGCTCAAGCCTTCACTCTTCAAATTTGGCATAATCAAGAATGAGCTGAGATATTCTGACCCTGAAAAAACAATCCTAGATTTCGTTTACAGGTGGAGATACAACGGAATCCCAAAAGAAAAGATAGCTGCCGATGTCTCGGAGTGGAGCAAGAACCTGTCAAAACTAAAAGTCAAAGAATATTCTAAGCATTACCCTAAGACCGTCCAAGATATAATTGGTGAGGTGGTCGGATGAGAAAAGACTTTGTTACCCAAGTCGCCAGAATCCACAAGATTGAAAGAACAGACATGATAGAGAAAGACCTCATCCTCCACCAGATATTGATTGACCTCTCCAAAAACGGGTTCTTTCCTAAGAACTTCATCTTCAAGGGTGGAACATGCCTCATAAAACATTACCTCGGATACTACCGGTTTTCAGAGGACATAGACTTCACGTGGAAAGACCAGAAACTCTTCGTGGGCAAATCCCAAAAGGAAATCCGAAGGTACCTATCCAAGATCATTGATGAAATTGGAAAGCTTTTCGAGGAGATATCAGCTAAACGAGGCTTGGAATTCAAATGCGAAAAACACAACAAGAAATTCGTGGAACTGGGTGGCGGAAACAAATTCTGCACATTCAAAATCTGGTACAGGTCTGAGGTGCTCAATCGCGAAAGCTTCATGAAAGTCCAAATAAATTTTGTTGAAAAACTGTATTTTGCGCCTCAAAGGGCAGAACTGAAATCGCTGTTGCTAGGGCAGAGTAAAGAATTGAGCTTGCTGTTCCCAGAGCATCAGGAATACCTGCAGAAAATACCCTTTGAAGTATATGACATTCGAGAAATCATCACTGAGAAGATTCGTTCAATACTTACACGGCAGGGAATCAAGGCACGTGACTTTCTTGATGTTTACCTCATCTCCAAAAAACACCAAATCAAAATGGAAGATATGTACGATCCAATTGTTACTAAAACGCGCTTCATGCTTGATTTCTACAAGAAATACAGAAAGAACCTAGAAGCAAAAAAGGACATAGTAACATCGCAACCGTTCAGATGGGGCGAAGAAAAAGGATTGCTGCTGCAACCAATAGATGAAAAAGAGTTCTTCAAATTCATAGAAAACCTCAAGCCGTTTCTAAAGAGAGTTATTGAAGAATTGATATGAATATCTAAAATCGTTCAGGTGGTTTAAACGGTTACGTAAAGCTACTTCCTGCTACCAACTAGCGCTTCCAAAGAAGTCTTGGTTTAGGCGTGTTTTTTGGTTTTTGTTCATTAATATGTGGTTATGAGTGGTGACTTGAAGCGTGAGGGAGTGCTTTCGACATTTTTGTTTTGATTCTGAACATGAATAAGCGATATTAACAGCAATACATATTTCACTTTCATATGATTTAAATGCAAATCATGAAAAACATCTGCTAGCCAAAAGGGTGTGTGGTGGAAGTCAAGAAAAGTGTCCAATGGACTTAATGTGGTTGAAAAATGTAAAGACTGGAACAGTTTTTTTGCTGAAGCTGTAGATGAGACGCTGAAACAGATTTTCAAAGAAGATGGCGCCAAGGTCATCTATGAATTTTTGGAGAACCACACACGTTTGAGGTTGGAAGAGGTTGCTGATAAACCCGAGGTCTTTTCTGATAGTTTAGAGAGGCTCATGGTTTCGGCAGCGCGGGTGATAGAGAAAATGATTCTCAAGAATTTGTACTCTAGAACGGGGTTGAAATTTGAGGAGAAACCGGGGTATGAATTTTCGGATTATATAAGGGAGTTGAGGGAGGAGTGAATGATTGGGCTCCGTGTTATTGGGAAGCTATTTAGCCGTTCTTTCAGTAGTTTTTGCGTTGTTTTTCAGCTACTTGTTTCAGCGAGATAAAGATAAACGCAAACTAATGTTCCTGCTCGTTTTTGTTTTCAGCGTTTTCATCCGTTTACTGGAGATAATACCTGGATGGGAAAACGTCCCGATTCTGCAAAAAGCATATCAGTGGGGTGCTTTGCCCGTAACGTCGGCCATTTTGATTGCGGTTCTCTCTGGTTTTTTAAATCAGAAAGATTTTAGGAAACCATTCAAAATATTTCTTTTCATTCTAGCCGCATCCATATTCATGATAGTTCTTCCACTTCCGGTTAGCCCCCAACCCGAACTCTTATACCCCATCATATCGATTGTCGCGATTTCAGCGTCAGGTTACCTAATCTTGAGGAGAAGGAGACTTCCAGACTTCATGTTTTTGCTCTCGACAGTATGCTTTGCTTTAGCCGAAGTTGGAAGAGGCACAATGGGTTCAGGAATAGAGTTTGTCGTTTTTAGTTATACTTGTGCCCACATGTTCCTAGCTCTTGTTTTCGTAACTGCGAGGGAAAGTGGGGGAAGTGGCATCGCCTCTTTCTTTGCTCTTGAAAGACAATTGGAGAAGACCCAGCAAGAGCTTGAAATCTCACAGAACCAATTAACGAGGGCTGAGGATAAATTCAAATCTCTGGTGAATGTCATCGCCGACCCTGTGGTGATTGTTGACCACATAGGTAATTTTTTGGAAATCAACGACAAGCTAGTAGAATTAACTGGGTTCAGTAAAGAGGAGTTGCTTGGAAAAAACTTTATGAAAACAGATATTGTCACAAAGAAAAGCAAAGCGATTCTAATGAAGAATCTAGCGAAGAGGATGATTGGAATTAACGTTAAACCGTACGAGATTGAAGCGAACACAAAAAGTGGCGGGACCAAAGATTTTGAGGTGAATGCACAGAAAATTGAATATGAAAACAAAAGTGCAGATCTAGTAATTTTCCACGACATTACCGAAAGAAAAATGATGGAAGAGAAACTTGAGAAATACGCTGAGCAGCTAGAGGGAGAAGTTAAAGAACGAACTAGGACTTTGAGAGAAAATGAAGAAAAGCTCCGAAGCATATTTAATTCGTCTCCAGATGCTATCGCAGTTTCTGATCTAAAGGGAAACATAATTGAATGTAACAAAGCAACCTTAGACTTTCTTGGGTTTTCCACAAAAGATGAAATAATCGGCAAAAATAGTTTAATTTTCGTTGCAAAAAAAGACCAACAAAAAGTAAGGGAAAGCATGAATAATGTTCTTGAGTTGGGTCCATTAATAAATGTAGAATATGCTGCCTTGCATAAAGATGGTTATGAATTCCCAGCAGAATTCTCTGCAAGTGCAATTAAAGACCAATCTGGTAGCCCCACAGGTTTTGTGACTATAATTAAAGACATCACCGAACGCAAGAGAAGAGAAGATGAATTGTACAAAAGTGAAACAAAAAACAAGTCCATCCTGAACGCAATACCCGATTTGATATGGCGGATGAACAAAGATGGCATCTTTCTCGAATTCATACCAACAGAAGACTTCCCCACATTAATTCCGCCAGAGCAAATTTTAGGTAAGAATATTCATGATGTGGCACCGAAATGGTTTGCTCAAAAAGCCATGCGATACGCCAAGCAAGCATTCCAAACTAAAGATGTACAAATCTTTGAGTATCAGCTTCCATCCACATTGGGAAGCGACGAAATGCATGATTATGAGGCGCGACTTGTTGTAGGCGGTGAGGACGAAATCCTTAGTATTGTGCGTGACATCACCGAACGTAAGCGTATGGAGAATGAGCTGAGGCGTTATTCTGAGCGGTTAGAAGAGTTGGTGGAGGAAAGGACTGTAGCTTTGAAGGAGTCACAGAAGCGGCTTGTCAAATCCGAAAAATTAGCTGCGATCGGACAAGCAGCAACCATGGTGGGGCATGACCTCAGAAATCCCTTGCAAGCCATAGAAAACGGAATATACTACATCAATACTGAACTGTCAAATCTTCAAATTTCCCAAAAAATCACAGAAACACTCCAAGCTATCCATAGTTCAGTTGATTATGCTGACAATATAGTGAAGGACCTGCAGAGTTTTGCGTCAAAAAGGGAACCAGTATTTAGGGAGATAGACATCAACCCACTAGTTAAAGAGACTTTATCGTACGTCAAAACACCAGAAAACGTGGAAACTATCTTGGAGCTAGGTGAGCTTCCGAAAATAGAGGCTGACAAGGATATGATGAAACGGGTTTTTGTGAACTTGGCTGTTAATGGAATACAGGCAATGAATGAGAAAGGAGGGATCCTGAAAGTGTCAACCAAAGAAACAAACGGTTGTATTGAAGTTAGATTCAAAGACAGAGGCATTGGCATAAAAAAAGAAGACAAACCAAAAGTTTTTACTCCATTCTTCACCACGAAGGCTCAGGGCATGGGTGTGGGTTTGCCAATCTGTAAGAGGTTTGTCGAGCATCATAACGGTAGCATCAAGGTAGAAAGTGAAGAAGGAAAAGGTTCAATTTTCACGGTTAAGTTACCTATACAGAGGAACGGAGGTGTAAAACGTGACTGAAAACAAACCCAGAATCCTCATAGTGGAAGACGACGAAAACATACGAAAAACCATGAAGAACATACTTCAGCATAAAGGATACGAAACAGATACAGCTAAGACCGGACGAGAAGCCGAAGAGAAAGCAAAGACTAGGTTTTACAACTTGGCTTTGTTGGACATTAAGCTGCCGGACATGGAGGGCACTCAACT
>Ga0307420_1000989_pt1 | contig 12666 bp, 6 predicted proteins | sample SalMarWE160240MG_2_FD_202167 | JGI IMG/M metagenome (GOLD analysis project Ga0307420, IMG submission 202167) | Salt marsh sediment microbial communities from the Plum Island Ecosystem LTER, Massachusetts, United States - WE1602-40 | ecosystem: Environmental > Aquatic > Marine > Intertidal zone >... | reverse complement strand
TCGGGCGCGACCGCTCCGGGAACCATCCCTGGCCGGGTCTCCCTGAGCAGGGCGATGCGCTCGTCCGAGTAGTCGAGCCAGTTGGCATCCTTCGCGTTGAGGTAGGTCTCGTGCGTGAAGATGTCGTCGAAGCCGAGGCCGAAGTACTCCCTGAAGATGGCCTCCCTGACGGCGAGATATCCCGGCAGGCACTCCTTGTCGTGGCGGATGTTCTCCCGCACGTCCTCGTCGCTGCAGCCGGGGAGACGCCAACGGGAATCGTAGAAAGCGAAATCGGTGTGGGCGTCCAGCCAGTCGACGACCATCGTCAGGATCCCCTCCCAGCGGTCCTCGATCGCATCCCACTTCGCCTGGAGGGGGGCGTATTCCCAGTCGATACGGTCGGCCGCGAGCGTGTAGACGAGGTTGTCGGGTGCACCGAATTTCGCCTTGGCCTTGAGGGCATCGAACGCCTCGAGTTGGGCGATGCGGCGCTCGAGGTCAAGGGGGAAGTGTGCCTCCGCGGCGAAGTGGATGTCCTTGATGATCCCCGAGCGGGTCATCGTCGAGCCCTGCATGGCATCGCTCAGGCCCTCCTCGTCGAGGCGTCGGAGAAACACCGGATACGACAGACCGGACTCCCCGAGGGCGATCGCCGCCCCGAGCGCATCCCGGTACGCGGCGTTGTCGGCGTCGTCCGGGATGCTTGCGAGAGCGCCCTTGAGTGCGGTGACGTTTTGCGCGATCATCGTCGCGTCGTCGCCCGCGGAATCCTCGGCACCGGCCTTGGCGGCCGAGGCGAGCGCCCGACCGTACGCGTCGGAGAACTTCATGAAGAGGTTCTCGTTGGTCACCGTCGCGGTAAACGACGTGATGTCGGCCGACTCCGCACCAAGCTGCTCGAGCCGCGCGAGAGCAACCCGCATCGCGTCCACGTCCTCGCCCGCGAGACCCTTGGCGTCGACCTCGGCGAGCATCCCCTTGAACGGCCCGAGCATTGGGTCGAGCATCATGGCATCGACGGCCATCACGCACCTCCCATGCCGATGAGCCGCTTGTGGTCGGGGATGCGGTGTTCGACAGTGTCGTCGCTCATCGGGATGCGGCGTCGATGGCGGGTCTCCCATACGAGTGCGTGATCCATCGTCCAGTCCGCCTTGTACTCGCGTACACGGCGGGTCGTCTCCGCGAAGTCCTTGGTCTCCTCGGCTATCATCTCCGCGACCTTCGCGAGCGCCTTCTGTTTCCAATCGTCGGGGATATCCGCCTTCTCAAACACCTCGATCGTCCCGATCTCAGAGAAGGCGTCGTAGAACTCGTCGGTGGCGGAGTCGACGATGAGATTGATGGACGTCTGGTTCTCGACCTCGCCGATGGAGGTCATGAGATCCATGACGTCGCGCGGCTTCTCTGCCGTCGCAATGGTGGCTTTCTCCCCCGCTGCACGGACGGTTTGCTCGATCTCCTGGTAGTGCTTCAGGCGCGTACGAGCCTTGTCACGCACCTGGGCTGCGGCAAGACGATTACCAAAGTCGCCCTTCTCGTTCGCCTCTTTGAAGTCGCCAAGTTCGGCACACGCGGCAATCGCGTCGTAGCGCTCCTTCTCGATGGCGGCGGACTCAAGGTAGATCCCAGCATCGTTGGCGCGGCCTGCCCGAACGCGTTAGTAGTCGATGTATTCCTGATGGGTTTGATCCATGAGCAGACGCTACTCCTGAGTACCCACCGTTGGTGGGGAATCTGCGGATGGAGGGTTATTCGCGGATGAGGGGGGAGAGCGCCCAGCCCACCAGGGGTGCGGTGAAGAGCGGGCCGAAGAAGGTCGCCCAATTCATCCGAGCGTCCGTCGCGTGGTCCAGGCCCATCTGGGCAAGCGTCGTCGCGAGGAACAGCATGGCGATGAAGAATGCCATGGCGACGCCGAACCCGAATATCATCCGGCGCACCCATCGCGGACCGGGGAACATCGCCCCCATGGTCACGAGCATCCCACCGAGCGCGAGTGTGAAGACGAAGGCGATGATCGCGGTCGCCGTCACCGACTCGAATCCGTCTGGCGCGGAGTTGCCGAAGTGGGTAGCGACCGGGTCGGGGAGATGATTGCGGCACGCAAGGATGGTCCCAGCCACCCCGGCGCCCAGAGCCGTGACGACAATGAGCCCGTATCTCAACGCCGCCCGGTTTTCGGGTAGCAGGCGAGCCTTATCGGTGTCCCGCAGCAGCCTTCTCATCGCGAACTCCTCACCCGACACTATCCCTATCCAACACCGTGGATGGGGACGCGAGGCGGAGCGCCCGAGGCGTCCCGGCGGCCGTACTCGGCGGGTAGGGGGATGGCCTGCCCGCCCGACGAGATGGCTCGAGCGGGGGAGGGCCCGGCCCATGCGAGGAGGAGGACATCCTCACCTTTGAGGAACTTGTGCGCCCTCACTCCGCCCGTTCCACGACCCTTTGAAGGGAACTCGCCAAGCGGGGTCACCTTGACCGTTCCTGGAACCGTGCCAGGGAGTGCCCCGGAGGGGCCAGCGATGGTGACCGCCACCGGTGCCGCATCGTCCACCGATCCCTCTGCCTGGGACCCCGGACGGATCGCGCCGAAGAACGCAACCCTCTGTCCGTCCGCGACCGCGATTCCGGCCATGCCCCCCGCCCCGCGGCCCTGCGGCCGCACACTGGACGCCGAATAGCGAAGCAACTGCGCGTCGGACGTGATGAAAACCAACTCAGCGTCGTCGCCTGCGAGGGAGGCCCCGACCACGATGTCTCCATTCCGGAGCGCGATGACCTCCCACGACTCCCGTCCCGGCGCCTCCTCTGGCGCCAACCGTTTCACCACTCCTTGAGCCGTTCCGAGCGCGAGCGGGATCGTTCCCCCTAGCGGGACGAGAGCCAGTGCCTCCTCTCCCCTCTCGAGGGGAATGACCTCCGCGAGGGGGGTGCCACCGCCGAGGGAGGGGGGGGCGGACGTGGGGGGGAGGGCGGGGACGTCGAGGAGGGACAGTCGCACGATCCGGCCCGTGCTCGTCACAACGCCCACATCAGAGCGGGCCGAGGCCGCGACGACCGAACGGAGGGCATCGTGCGCGCTCCTACGGCCGGAACGGGCCACGGGGGTGTCGGATGAGGTACGCGCCACCAGCCCCGTGGCCGAGAGCAGGGCGAAACACGGGACGTCGGCAATCTCGAGGGGAGTGCTGGCGGATTGGGTACCCTTGCTCGATGCGGCGGGGGACTGCGAACCCCCGTTCGTCAGGAGGATCGTGCGGCGGGGCGTTCCATATTCGGCGGCGACGGCGTCCATCTCCCTTCCGACCACCGCCCGGAGAGAGGAATCGGAGGCCAGGATCTCCTCGAGGTCGGCGATCTCGGCAAGAAGCCTGGCCTTCTCCGTCTCAAGTTCGACGCGGGAGACCTTGGTGAGGCGCCTCAGTTTGAGTTCGAGGATGTACTCAGCCTGGAGCTCCGTCAGGTCGAACGCCGTCATGAGGCGCTCGCGCGCCACCCCGGCGTCTTCTGCGGCTCGGATGATGGCGATGACCTCGTCGATGTCGAGGATCGCGATGAGCAGTCCATCGACAAGGTGGAGCCGGTCCCGCCTCGAGGAGAGCCGATACTCGCTCCGCCGCCGCACAACCTCAAGGCGGTGCCTCACCCATACGGAGAGAAGCTCTCGCAGCCCGAGCGTCTGCGGTTCGCCATCGACGAGCGCCACGTTGTTGATCCCGAAGGTCTCCTCGAGCGGAGTCAACTGGTAGAGCCTCTCAAGCACGGAATCCGGGACGAAACCGCTCTTGACCTCGACGACGAGCCGAAGCCCGTGGTGCCGGTCCGTCAGGTCGGTGACCGCGGCGATCCCGTCGAGGCGCTTCGCCGTGATGGCCTCCTTGATCTTCTCGATGACCCTTTCGGGCCCCACGAGGTAGGGAAGTTCCGTGATGACGATGCCCTCCCGCCGTGAGGACACCTTCTCAATCCGCGCGGTGGCGCGTGTACGGAATGCCCCCCGGCCGCTCTCATACGCGTCCCGGATTCCCTCAAGACCGATTATCTTCCCTCCCCCGGGTAGGTCGGGTCCGGGCACGAACGTCATGAGATCGGAGGTGGTCGCCTCGGGGTGGGAGAGCAGGTGACGCGCGGCCGAAACGACCTCGACGAGGTTATGGGGAGGCATGTTGGAAGCCATGCCGACGGCGATCCCGGATGCCCCGTTGACGAGGAGGTTGGGGATCGCGGCGGGCAGCACGGCTGGCTGGGTGAGCTTGTTGTCATAGTTGGGGATGAAGTCGACCGTGTCCTCCGCGATGTCTGCCGTGAGGGCCATCGCGGCCGGGGCGAGCCGGGCCTCGGTGTACCGGGCGGCGGCGGGACCGTCGTCAAGGGAGCCGAAGTTGCCGTGGCCGTCCACAAGGGGAAGCCGGAGGGAGAAGGTCTGCGCCATCCTGACGAGCGCGTCGTAGATCGCCTGGTCGCCATGGGGGTGGAGCTTGCCCATGACCTCGCCGACCACGCGGGCGGACTTGACGTGGGAGCGATCGGGACGGAGCCCCATCTCACTCATCATGTAGACGATGCGGCGTTGGACGGGCTTGAGGCCGTCACGGGCGTCGGGAAGGGCACGGGCGTAGATGACCGAGTATGCGTACTCGAGGAACGAGGTTTCCATCTCCTCGCTCACGTCGATATCGACGATGTGCGCCTCTTCGGGGGCCTCGGTGGCCGTCACTGTCGGGTTCCTCTCCATCAAGCTGTTCGTATGGGGCATTGTCTCGCCCGGGGCCGACTCCAACCGGCTGCCACACCGGGAAGCGGACCCATCGCTCAGCCGTGACGCCTGAGGCCACCAAGTGAGAGAATGACACCTATGTCCGCGTCCCTCGAGAAGGCCGTAGCGGTCGCTGGGTACTATCCCGCCCTCGCGTCACACGTGCTCAAGATCGCCATCGGCCAGGAGAAGGTGCGTGACCACTTCGTCCACGCCGAAACCACCTTCCTTGGCCGCGAGGTTCGTCGCCACATGACCGTGCTGGTCCTCACCCCCACCCGTTTCATCCGCGTCCACATCGACGACGGCGAGGAGGGCAATACGACGAACTCCGCCTCTGCCACCATCGAGTCGGCGCTCCTGAGGACGATCTCATCGGTCGCCCTGACCCACATCGTCCACGACCCCGAACGATTCAAGGAAGGGGACGTCCCGAGCGAGGTGATCCTCGCGGTCGGGTGGGGGGTGCACTCCCGGATCGAACTGGAGCCCGCGGTCTGCGGCGATGAGGGCTGCGACGCCGACCACGGATACACCGGTGGCATCACGGGCGACGACACCATGGTGAGGGTGAGCGCCATCGCCGACGGCGAGGCGAGTGTCCTGGCCCTTGAGGGATTCGCGGCCACGCTCAACGCCGCAGTCGGGGAACACGCGTGACCCTAGCCGAGCGTGTCGACCGCGCCGGCTTCGTGCTCCCCGACTATGGCGGTCGGGAACTCGGGGGGGTCATAAGCGCGGCGCTGTCCGCCGTCGGAGGAGCCGACATCGTCCCGGGCAGGGACGCGATAGCCGACCAGACACACCTCAATGTTCCAGACGCGCGGCACGTCTGCGTCGCCCTTCTCGACGGGTTGGGTGAACTCAACCTCGATGCGAGGCGCGGCCATGCCCCATTCCTGAGGTCGCTCGGCGGGGTCGTGGCCACGGCGGGTTATCCCTCGACCACAGCAGCGTCGCTCTCCCTCCTGGGGACGGGAAGGACCAGTGGCGAGACAGGCATGCTGGGGTACACCGTCCGCAACCCGAAGACCGGGGAGATAGCCAACCTCATCAACTGGGAGGGGGCGGAGCCTGCAGAGGAGTGGCAGACCCAGCCGTCCCTTTTGGAGCAGGCGAGTCTCGCCGGGATCACGGTGACGACGCTCGGGAGGGCGCGTTTCGCCGGATCGGGGTTGACGCACGCGGTGCTCCGGGGTGGGCAGTTCATAGGGGCGGAGAGGCTGGCCGACCGGGTGGATGTCGCGCTCGGGTCGATGAAGGACTCGGGGATCTCCTACATGTACTGGGGGGAGATCGACGGGGTGGGGCACGCCTATGGGTGGCAGTCGGAGAAGTGGACGGCGTCCCTCGAGGATGCGGACCGGGAGCTGGCCCGGTTGGCTTCCTCGATGCCGAAGGGGACCGTGCTGCTGGTCACGGCCGATCACGGCATGATCGACGTGACGGGTGCCCCTCGGTGGGATGTGGCGGAGGTTCCCGCACTCGACGAGGGTGTGGATTTCCTCGCCGGGGAGCCTCGAGCCCTGTATGTGTATACGGACGACGCGGTAGCGGTCGCGGCTCGATGGCAGGAGGTCTTGGGGGACAGTGCCGTCGTCGCGGTCCAGGAGGACGCGATCGGTTTGGGGTTGTTCGGTCCTGTTTCACCGACAATTCAGGAAAGGATCGGGGACGTGGTGGTGGCGATGGCCGGCCGCGCGACCGTGGTCGACTCCAGGGTCCAGTCGGAGGCGTCCATGGGGCTCATCGGGGTGCACGGGTCGCTCACGCCGAACGAGATGCTCATTCCTGTGCTGACCGCGATGTAGGGGTGCCTGGCGGAGGATTCCCGAGAACTGCAATGTGATCTTCGTCACATCCTGAAATAGAACAAACCGCCCGTCTTGCCGGGGTATAGAGGGCATTACGAAAGAATCGGACGCGGAAAGGGTTCTTTTCGCGTCGATGAGGTGAGATTTCGAGTAGCGCGATGCCGTGATCTCTGCAACCTTGTCAGGCAAGTTCACTGTTGAACTACCGATCTAGCTGGGGGAATTATGCGTCTCACGCTACGTGCCTTCGTGTCTGGGCTCTTGTCCTTTGCGCTGCTTGCGGCAATTCCGGTGCCAGCGAGTGCCGACCCCGTCGATGAAACCCTGTCCGCGGATTCGGCATCAACGTTCGACCTGCCCGATGGTGGCGAGGCCGTCTTCAATCCAACGGACCCGCGTGGAGTTGGCGCGACCGTCGAAGTCGAGCCGGTCGAGACGGACGGCGCGACCGCGGTCACGCCCGATGGGATAGTCGTCGCCCTAGGTGACGGCGTCGACATCACCGCAACCTCGCCGACAGGTGAGGACATCCCCTCGCTTGAACACGAGATCACGATCATCCCGCCTGAGGACGACCAGTCTCCTGCGACCGATGAGATGACACCGGCCATCGAACTCACCTTCCCCGTCTCTCTCGAGGAGATCGAGGGGATTGACCTTGCGACCCTCGGGGTTTACAGCCGCGAGAGTGTAGACGACTCGTGGGTGTGGGTGCCCTCGGCTTATGACCCCGACCTCGGAGCCGTCGTGGCGCAGAGCGATCACCTTTCAGAGTTCACGGTCATGGGGGCGTCCGCGGCTGCGGCGTCGGGCGCCACGGTTCCCCGAATCGCGCTCGACCCGGACAACGATGTGGGCTGGGGCTGGTGGAACGGTCACCGCGAGGGTGAGTTGGAGCACAGTTATGCGGTGTCTCTGCTCGTCAAGGAGATGCTCGAGGAGACCTGCCAGGCCGAGGTCCTCATTACCCGTGATGCTTCCATCTCGTCCGTGTTGCCGGCGACACGTGCCAACAGGGTCCGTAACTTCAACGCGGACATCTCGATGACGCTCGCGTTCAATGCTGCCAACATCCAGGGACCCGGTCAGCCGTGGGGCGTGTACAAGGACGGCGGTGTCGTGACGTACGCGGAGGCCGGCGACTCCGCCGACATCAATTTCACGAACCGTTTCAACACCATCATGCCCTCCTTCACGACAAGACCCAATGAGCGCGGCCCGCTGCTTTCGCACTCGCTGCTGCCGTACTCTCAGTTCGACAACGCCTCTGGTGTGCACGCGCACGTGGAGATGCTGTTCATCAATCACAGCTACGACTGGATCGTCATCCGGGACCACCCGGACTGGGTTGCCGACGGGGTATACACCACGATTATCCAGCAGATAGAGGCAACCCCCGGTATCGCATGCGTCGAGCCCGTCACCCTCCCGGAGCCCCCGACGCAGGAGGAGATCGACGAGGTTCGTCAACTCGGCTACAACAACTACCAGAAGTACGGGACGGACCCCGTGAACCTCTCGACGGGAAACTACGTCATCTCGGAGGACGTCTTCACCCTCAGTGGTGTAGGCGACCAGGAGATCGACCTCACTCTTGCGTATAACGCTCTCGACGGTCGTGCCTCGCAGGTGGGCAACGGTTGGAACTTCGCCTACTCGTCCAGGGTCCAGCAGTACGACAACGGTTCGGTGATGGTGACCCTTGCCGACGGTAGGAGCGTCTTCTTCGAGTCCAACGGGAGTGGTGGGTTCGTCATGCCCGCGGGGGCCCGATCGTCGCTGGTGGCGACGGACACGGGCGTGCGTCTGACGTTCGGCGACAACACGAGCCTCGAGTTCACGATCGACGAGGAAACGGGGTATGGGGAGCTCACGCGCGCCATCGACCGGCAGGGGAACGCCTACACGCTCGCCTACGGCCCCTTGGCCGAGGCGGAAGAGAATGAGATCGTCTTCCCACCATTGCTGTCCATCACAGATGAGGCCGGCCAGACCGTGGCCGTCACGTCCACGCCCGAGGGAAGGATCACGGCCTTCACGCACCCAGACGGCAGGGTGTGGACCCTCGCGTACGACGACGCAGGGAACCTCACGTCCATCACGGACGGCGCGGACCGCACCAGTTCGTTCTCCTACAACGCCGGAGGTCTGCTCTCTGTCGTCACGGGCGCGGACGGCGTCGACGAGATCACCAACGACTACGACGACGAAAGCCGAGTCGTCACCCAGACGGATGGCGCGGGCAACGTCCGCACCATCGCCTACGGCGAGGACCGGGCGACGACCCTCACCGATGCCCTCGGAAACGCCAGCGTCATCACCCACAACGCCAAGGGCCAGGCGACCACTTCCCGTGACGCCGAGGGTGGCCTCACTCTTACCACCTACGACGCCAACTACAATCCGACGGAGTCCGTCGACGCCAACGGCAACATCTTCCGCTCGACGTTCGACGCGTTCGGCCGTGTCCTGACCAGCACGAGTCCGCTCGGCGAGGTCACCAGCTTCACCTACAACGGCTCGGGCGACCTTACGTCGATCACGATGCCGGATAGCAGCGGCGGCACGGCGACCACCTCGTTCGTCCTCAACTCCGATGGCCGTGCCATCGAGACGCACTTTCCCGACGGGACGGTGACGTATGCGACCTACGACGCCCACGGTGACGTCACCTCGCTCACCGACGCGCTCGGCAACACGACCACGTTCCTATACGACGCCCGGGGAAACACGTTGTCCGTCACGGATGCGCTCGACGACACCACCACGTCTACCTATGACCTCGCGAACCGCGTCACTTCGACCACGGACGCGCTCGGCAACACCACGACGCTGGCCTGGGACGCCGCCGACAACCTCACGAGCGTCACGGACGCCCTCGGCCAGGTCACGTCGTACGAGTACGACGCGAACGATTCGCTCGTGTCACAGACGGACCCTAAGGGTCTCGTCACGACGTTCGAGTACAACGTCAACTTGCAGGTCACCGCGGTGAACTATCCTGACGGCACCCGGGAGATGCTGGCGTACGACGCCGAGCACCACCTGGTGCTCCGGACCAACGCCGACGGCACCACGCGCACCTGGGAGTACGACGCGCTCGGGCGTGCCACCGCGATGGTCGACGAGACCGGTGGCCGCTGGGTTACGGAGTACGACGCGATCGGCAACGCCGTAGCGACGGTCGACCCCAACGGGAACCGCACCGCTACCGCCTTCGACGCGGTCCGACGGCCCACCGCCACCACGGACGCGCTCGGCAACACCTCGAGCGTGGCGTTCAACGCCGCAGGACTCGTCTCGTCCTCGACGGACGAGCTCGGGCGAAGCACGAGTTTCGCCTACGACTCGATGGGCCGGCTTCTCGGCACGACACGCCCCGACGGTACGACCACCGCGTTCGGCTACGACGCTGCGGGCCGTGTGACGTCAGCGACGGATGCTCGCGGGTTCACCACGGCATACGAGTACGACGCCCTGGGCCGCGAGACCGCCGTGGTCGACGCGCTCGGGGGCCGCACCACGACGGAATACGACGCGGCCGGGAACCTCACGGCGAGGACCAACGCGCTGGGTGCCACGACCGAATACGCCCACGACGCGCTCTCGCGCACGGTCTCAGTCACGGATGCGCTCGGCGGAACCCTGACCACGGGCTACGACCCGGTCGGGAACGTCCTCGCCTCGACGGACGCGCTCGGGCGAGTCACGGCGTTCACGTACGACTCGATGAGCCGCCTGGCCTCGACGACCCTGCCCGACGGCGCGATTACGGGCTACGCCTACAACACGATGGGCGACCTTGTCACCGTCACGAACCCGCTCGGCGCGACCATCGGCTACGAGTACGACCCGATGGGCCGCGAGACCGCTCGAGTCGACGAGGCGGGGGAGCGCTGGACAACGGAGTACGACGCCGTGGGCAATGCGATCGCGACCGTGGACCCCACGGGTGCGCGCACCACGATGGAGTATGACGCCCTGGGCCAGCAGGTGGCGAGCACGGACGCGGTCGCGGGCCGCACGTCGCGGACGTTCAACGCCGTGGGCGTGGTGGTGGGCGTGACGGATGCCCTCGGCCAGACCACGGGCTACGCCTACGACGCAAGGGATCGCCTCACGTCGGTCACGACGCCTCAGGGCGCGACCACCGAGTTCGGGTATGACGCCAACGGGAACGCGACCACGTTGCGGAATGCCCTGGGTGAGGTGCTCACAGTGGAGTTCGACGCGCTGAACCGTCCCGTGGCCCAGGTGGCTCCCGACGGTGGTCGCAGCGTCACCACCTACGACGCCCTCGGTCGCACCATCGCGGTGACGGACCCGAACGGCGCGACGAAGCACTACGGGTACGACGCGCTCGGTCGCCTCACGACCCGCTCCGACGGCGAGGGCTTCACGACCTCCAACGCCTACGACGCTGTGGGCAACCTGCTCTCGGTCACCGACTCCCGCGGGGGAGCGAGCACGTCGACGTACGACGTGGTCAACCGCCCGGTGACGTTGACCGACGCGCTAGGCGCCACGACGACGACGGCCTACGACCTCGCGGGCCGCGTGGTCTCGACGACCGATCCCGCGGGCATCGTCAAGCGCTACACGTACGACGCGCGCGGCCTCCTGACCGCGACGACAGAGAACTACGTGGCCGATGCGGCCCCTTCGGCGTCGGTCAACGTCACCACATCCACGGGGTACGACGCCCGCGGCCTCGCGACTTCGGTCACGGACCCTCGCGGCAACGCGACCACCTACACGCGTGACGAGGTGGGTCGCCTCACGGCGGAGACCGACGCGTTGGGCCGGTCGACGTCCACGGAGTATGACGCGCTCGGGCGACCGACGACCGTGACTGCGGCGGACGGTTCCGTGTCGATCACGTCCTACACGGAGGATGGCATGGTGGCCCGGGTGGTGCGCCCCGACCAGACCGTGGACTACACCTATGACGCGGTCGGCAACCGACTGACGATGGAGGACAACCTGGGGACGTCCTCCTGGACGTACGACTGGGCGGGCCGCTCCGTCTCCGAGACGGACGCGCGCGGGAACACGACCACCCACGCCTACGACCTAGCGGGCAACCTCGCGGGCATCGCGTATGCGGATGGCCGGACGGTCGAGCGCACGTTCGACGGGCGCGGACTCACGGTGTCTCAGACGGATACTACGGCCGCGGGCGTGGCGTCGGTGACGACGTTCGCCTACGACGAGACGGGCGCCATGATCGGTCAGGCGCGGGCCTCGGGCCTTGAGGCCGAGATCGACCGCGACCTGGCGGGACGGGTCACGGAAATCACTTACACAGGCCTCGGCGTTACGGGATTCACTCCGCCGTGGGGTGAGGTGAATCGGTCGTCGGCTGTTCTGGGTAATGCGTATGGGCATTGTAAGGACAACGGGAATGGTCATCCGAATCAGCAGCCTGCGGGGTGTTCGACGGGGACGCTTGCGTTTGCGTATGAGTATGACGAGCGGGGGTTGGTGGCGAAGCGGGATGTGATTTCGGATGAGGCGATCACGGAGACGACGTATGTGCATGACGGGTTGGGTCGTTTGACGCGTTCGGTTACGGGTGGTGTGGCGACGTTCTATGGGTGGGATGCGGCTTCGAACCTGGTGGGTGAGGGTGGGACGGATGATCCGTCGACGGCGAGAACAGGGGATGTGTATGCGATCGCTCGGACGGTTGATGAGGCCAATCAACTGGTGACGTTGGTGAAACGCCCGATCGGTATGCCCGGGGGCAAGGTTGCCACTACGGAGTTTTCGTATGACGGGCGGGGTAATCGCACGGGGTCGGTGACGACCACACAGACCGGCAACAAGACGCATGTGGAATCGTCGTCGACGTTGGTGTATGACTCGATGGATCAACTGACCTCAACGACCGGTTCGGAGGGTTCGGCGTCGTGGGTCAGGGATGGTGTGGGTCGTGCGCTTGAGGTGACCGAGGATGGGGTGACGTCGGCGAGACTCTATGACGGATTCACGGTCGTCGCCCAGGGCGACACCCAGCTCACGATGGATCCGACCGGTCAGGTGCTCGCGGAGTCGACGACCACGACGACCACGAAGGGCAAAAACACCACAACGTCCGTGGCATCCGTG
>Ga0307420_1000988_pt1 | contig 12677 bp, 12 predicted proteins | sample SalMarWE160240MG_2_FD_202167 | JGI IMG/M metagenome (GOLD analysis project Ga0307420, IMG submission 202167) | Salt marsh sediment microbial communities from the Plum Island Ecosystem LTER, Massachusetts, United States - WE1602-40 | ecosystem: Environmental > Aquatic > Marine > Intertidal zone >... | reverse complement strand
TATACTGCTAACCGCTTAACTTCGAGACCTACTTGGTCCCTCTGATGCTCTTTATAGTATCAAACGTTCGCAAGCGTGCAACCTATTCGATCTCGGTTTTTTTTAACAGGAAAAGAGGGAGCCTTTTGGCTCCCTCAATATTACGTTCTAATCGTGTTAGCTAGCCTTCCAGCGCACTATACCCCGGTCCATCCGTGAAGTAGTCATAATTCGGTTGGATGTCGGGGGTAAGATCGACGACCTCACCAGCTTCAAGGATCTTCGTATGCTCTAGATGGACGGTCTCACCATGGTGGTTCTCACCATCGTAAACCGTGTCAAAGCCAGCAGTTCCTGCGGGCATACTCAGGTGTTCGCCGCCCTTTGCGGCGTAGTCGGCTGGTACTTCGTCTTCGGTGAAGATTGCCTCAAGCGGGCATTCAGGGATGCACGCCCCACAGTCGATGCACGTATCCGGGTCAATGTAGTACCACGGCCATTTCTCGGCCGGTTTCCCGGGAACGATGCACTCCACAGGGCATACTTCTACGCAGCCCGAATCGCGAAGGCATAAGCGGGTGATGATATGGGTCATTTTTCAAGCCTCCAGTATGATAATTGAGAGACGGAGCGGGCATTACCCCTATGCCCATTGTAAGACAGATTATCCTTCAAAACGTCGTGTTACTTCCTTCCAGTTCACGACATTCCAAAAAGCGTCAATATAATCTGGTCGACGGTTTTGATACTTAAGGTAATAGGCATGTTCCCAAACGTCAAGTCCCAAAATGGGTTTCAGTCCATCGGAGATAGGAGAGTCTTGATTCGCAGACGAGCGTACCTGCAGCCCGCCGGACCCGTCAATCACCAACCATGCCCAGCCACTTCCAAAACGAGTTGCTGCTGCTTTCGAGAAGACATCCTTGAAACTGTCGAAATCCTCAAAGGCGGTACGAATAGCATCGGCGAGGGCTCCGCTTGGTTCTCCACCAGAATCGGGTGCCATCACTTTCCAAAATAACGAGTGGTTTGCGTGCCCGCCGGCATTATTGCGAAGAGCTGTACGGATTTCCTCTGGAAGTGCCGATAAATCTGAAAGTAAGTCTTCCACTGATTTCGAATGCAGATCCGGATATTTCTCCAAAGCAGCGTTCGTTTTATTCACATAACCTTGGTGATGTTTGGTATGATGAATTTCCATCGTACGGGCGTCGATATATGGTTCTAGCGCATCGTAGGGATAATCAAGCTTTGGTAATTCGAAAGTCATTTCCTTTTCCTTCCTTCCTTTCTAGCCACTATACTGATCCATGAGTAATTGCCAATACATCACCATAATAGTAGCTAATGGATTGTAGTCTTCGGAATTAGAACTTGTCAAGCGGAATGGTGCCCATGAGGCAACCAAACGCACTCATTGAAAATGGTTGCAGGAAAACCCACCCACCTACGGTTCTTGCGTTGGGGTTGGGAATTGTTGCTGCATCTACCTCATCCATCTTTGTTCGCTTCGCCCAAATCGATGCTCCATCTTTAGTGATCGCAGCTTATCGATTAACGATCGCCTCTTTGATCCTGGCTCCCTTTCTCCTCCGCCAGCGAGATAAGTTGCTCGAGCTCTCCTCGGCACAATATAGATTGGCAATCCTATCGGGATTATTTCTAGCCCTGCACTTCGGTACCTGGATCACCTCACTCGAATATACCAACGTCACTAGCTCAGTGGTTCTCGTTCAAACGACCCCTCTCTTCGTCGCTGTGCTCTCCCCTCTTCTCCTCGGTGAGATGCCTTCATGGAGGACTTTGGTGGGTCTGGGACTAGCATTCGGGGGTGGATTGTTGATCGCATTCAGCGATACCTGCATTTTCAACGATGGATACTTATGTGCTTCCACAGCATCGGGCAGCGGAACGAACGTACTCCTCGGCGACATGCTCGCCTTGTTAGGAGGCATAGCCGGAGCAGCTTATCTGATTATAGGCCGCCGCCTTAGATCTAATCTTTCCCTCCTCACCTACATCGCTCTTGTGTATTCCTCAGCTGCGATCTTCTTGATCATCGCTGTGATTTCATTTGGGTATGACTTTTTTGGTTACCCCCCGATCGCTTACCTCTGGTTCCTGCTGCTTGCGATCTTTCCACAATTATTGGCTCATTCAACTTATAATTGGGCATTGCGTTACTTACCCGCCACAAAGGTTTCGATCACCCTTTTAGGCGAGCCGGTTTCTGCGGCCGTTTTAGCTTATCTCGTTCTTGGTGAGCTACCATCACCATTTCGAATCGCTGGTGCAGTCATCGTTTTATTCGGGGTTGCGTTAACCCTTATCCACACGAACCCGAGCGGAGTAGCAACCGATTGATTACGATGTGAGTTAAGGACATAACAGGAGATTTCAAATGCAGACCAGATGTTACCGTTGCGGCAGGACTTTCCATATCAAGAAAGAGGAAATCGCCTTCGCTCTTGAAGCTCTCGAGGAGAACGAAGGGGCTCATTACGACGTCCGCTGCCCAGGCTGCCGCCACACCAATCGTATTTCTATCGACCAATTAAGGAAGGCAGCGCCAAGAAGCGAAGAGAGTAGTGAGGGTAGTAAACAGGACTAACGAGTTGAAAACGCCCGTAAGAATATCCTGGGCTATTCTGATTTTGCTTCTCATAAGTGCCTGTGGAGGGCTGCCCAGAGCAAATCGATTCGAGTATCAACACCTACGCGCACTCGACCCAGCCGAAACACTTCAACCGGAGATGGATCTCATCGCCCTGTACTACAACACGGCAGGCGGTGAAGCCCATCTCCGAATTGATCTGCTCGATTTCCAAGCTTCCTCTGAGTTCGACCTGTATATCGCCTTCGATATTAGGCCGGGCGGGTCGCGCAATCTCCCTCTTTTGGGAGATACAAGTTTCGATTGGGACTTGCTAATGCGTGTCCCAGCCTCCGGGTCTCTCGACCTCTTCAATGCATCCTTGGAACCCAGCCAATCCGAGAATGTTGAAGTTCACAAAGACCCGGCATTGGATATCATTTCACTCGTAATCCATCCTTCACTCCTTGACCTTCCTGGACCCGTAGGGCTGCAGGTCTTTACTGCACTCGCAGGAGGCGACCAGGTCGTTGACACTCTCGGACCAGTCCTCTCCGATATTCATCTACCGCAAAGGGTGAACCTTCTTCTGACTTTCTGGAATACTTTCTCCAGCCATACTCCAGCTCAGGCTTTACGTGCATGGAGCGGAGCACACTCTGGTCCATCCGGGGAGCGATTCGGGCTTCGCCACTTATTAGATGCGGTTGACGAGACTGGAGTTCCAGTCACATTTCTCGGCATGAAGAATCCCCAAAATCTTGCAGGATTGGATTACCTTGGGGTGTTGGATCAAGTTCAGGCTTTGGAACATCAAGGGCTGTTATCCCTCCCTGATGTTTTGCCGGAAGCAATCCTGGGGAGCGATCAACCTGACTGGCTCATCGAACGCATGATCGCTTCTGACCAGGATTCGGTACATACATATGGCTTCTCTTCTTCTCCTATTATGGCGATGATCACCGAAGAACCCGATAAAGATTTTTTTGATTTAGTGAGTGAGCTCAGTTACGCAGCTCTTTTTTCTCCATTCAATCAAAGCTCAATCGCCAGCCCCGATTACCCTCTCACTCGTTATGAAAACCTGCTGCTCCTCCCTCTGCCGCGAACGGACACAGATCGTTCGCGTTCAGCGGATCGAGGTCTATCCGTCGAATGGCGCAGAGCGTTGCTGACCACAGCATTGACAGGGGAAGATTCTAAGGTTGTGTCGCTCGGAGGTGATCTCAACCAAACCTTCTGGGGTGATCCCCAGCAAAGCGGGGACATGCTCCGCTGGATTGCCGCGCACCCCTGGATTCAACCGGTTACCCCGGAGGAGATCATTCGTGATCATTTCCCGGTGAGTGAGTCGACCATCCTGGGTCCCGCCCGGCGTCAGATCACCACTTACATCCCTGTTGGTGTCAACGGACAGTCAATCTCATCTGGCTATACATACGATCAAATCAGAGCTTTAATTCAGGATGGCCTGCTCAAATTTGGAAACAGCTCTCTGATGGAGAGCGCATGGCGAATGTACCTGAATACCCAGATCTCCAAGGAAGGGATTGGCGAAAAAGTCGAGGCACTTGAATCAGCATCCACACTTTCCGAATCGAATATTCGAATCTCATTGGATTTTCTGCGTGCCAATTCCATCGGCAGAACGGGAGTATTCCTCTCGGCCCTACACTGGGCTCAAACGCTGTTGACAAATCCAACAGCCTCCGAGCAGAAAATCATTTTGGACGACATTGACTGGGATGGTGAACCGGAGGGTGTCCTTCAGAATGATCGGCTGTATGCAGTCGTAACACCAGAAGGTGGACGATTAGCAGCGTTGTTTGGTTGGGATACTCGATTGGGTGCAGTCCAGCTCATCGGCGGACGCCCGCATTTAGATACCGGATTGAGCGACATTCGTTACTGGGATCCCAAGGGGGGAGAGATTGGGGAAAAGACGGATCCACTTCTCGATGGTGCATTCACCTCGCTCTCAAATGCAGTTGTGCGATTTGAACTCATCAACGAAGGTGATTCACTCCTTGCCGTTCACCCTGAAGGACGTTACAAACTTCGATACAGTTTGCAGGATGATCAAATAATGGTTGACATCACCCAAAACGAGAAGGTCACATCGCTTGAAATCCCACTTCTTTTAAACCCCGCCCGAATTAGACAACCCAATTGGCACCACGCTTATCGCCAATTTGTAGGGGAACATCGTATCTCTTGGAGCCTTCACGAAGGTCCTGGAATATCGGTAACCACAGATACTGTACCGATGAACTTCTCCTCATTCCTGGATTCGACAGCATCCATCATGGGTGAAGAAAATCCCAATCTCGATTATGCGCCAGGCCACTTCCTGCCTTTTCCCATGGCATTGATCACGATGGATTTGAAAGAAGATGCCCACATCACACTTAGATTCCATCCGTGGAGGGATTGATCGTCCCAAATTTGTGTGCTGGATTCGCCAGGAAAATGACCATGACACACGGTTTCAGCTACTCTGTACATTAACAGGAGTGAACCATGAGCTACACGACAGTGATCACACCAAAGCAGCTCGAACCCCATTTAGACGAAGTAAATTGGGCGATCTTTGACAGCCGATTTGACCTACTTCAACCGCAATGGGGTGAAGAGCAGTATTTGATCGAACATATTCCTGGTTCTGTCTATGTTCATCTAGACCACGATCTATCCGCACCGAAGAACGGATTGAACGGACGCCATCCTCTCCCTGAAATCGAGGTTATCGCAGGGTTTTTCTCGAAAGTAGGGATTGATGATGACACCCAGGTCATTATTTACGATTCGCGCGGTGGTGGTATTGCAGCTCGTTTATGGTGGATGCTCAAATACATTGGACACGAAGCGGCCGCAGTATTAGACGGTGGCTTTCCTGAATGGAAACGGCTCGGACTCCCGGTCCGAGCACATCGTGAAGTCCGGATTCCAAAGCAATTCAAACCACAGTTGAACCCAGATATATTGGTTGTCGCCGGTGAAGTCCTTGAACGAATATCGCGGGGTACTGGCCTCATCATAGATTCACGTGCGCCGGAACGTTATCGGGGCGAGGAGGAACCCTTCGACCCAATCGCCGGTCGTATCCCTGGAGCGGCAAATCGGTTCTGGCAGACGAATCTAGACGCAAATGGGTGTTTCAAAGATCAAGACGTTCTTAGAGTGGAGTTTGACAGCTTATCCGGCGGAATCGCGCCCTCCGATACCATCGTCTATTGTGGTTCAGGAGTCACCGGGTGCCATAATGTTCTCTCAATGTCTCATGCGGGAATTCAGGGCGTTAGATTATATGGAGGCTCCTGGTCCGAATGGTCGAGCGATCCCAGCAGGCCTATAGCAACGGGTGCTTAACATTACGGCACAGTTGAGCATATGCTGCCCAAGTAAATACATAGGAAAACGTATTTGACAGCGCGATCGAATTCCGCTTCGCTTCCGAACACGCGAGAGTGTCAGATATTTGCCATGCTGAACGAAGCGAAGCATCTCGTTCTCTGAACTGAATTGTGATTCTTTCCTGGGAGGATATTCTTCGTCGCAATGCTTCTCAGAACGACGTCATGCCCTCTGTGCATCATTTCGACTTGCAATGAAAAGCATCTGACTTGAATGAGAAGATCAGTCGTTGGATGATTCTAAACAACCTGAACTACTCATTGAATAATCGATTCAGTGTGATAAGCGCCAGGTTTTTCGCCACTTCAAGATCCTTCCATTCATCCCCGCTATTAACATCGATTCGTAGATAAACATCCCAAACAAGAACATTCAGACCGTTCCACAATTCCACACCGCTTCCCCCCCAAAAGGCGTCATCACCAATATCCGGGACAGGTCTCGTATACCTATCCGAGACATTCCGCCCTGCGTACAGGTCATTCACCGAATATCCATTCTGTAGAAGAAATGTCTCCATTCCCTCACTGTAGACGACAACGAGACGAACAACGGGGAGATCATCACCATCTTCTCCAGGGAAAGTGCAGACCATCTCGCCGATCGGTGTATCTACCGCCTCGAAAAAAGGTTCGCCCAAGCGAATACCGAGTTCATTCTCGATCTCATCAGGCATGAGCAGTGAACAAGGATCCGTTGGGTGTGTCGGTTTCTTTCTATCCGGGTTGATTTCACCAAGTTGAATAGCCCCAATTGATGATGAACGTTCAACGAGCGGAGCGTTCCCACCCAATCTCCTGACGAACAGGAAAGCAATAATGGCTGCCAGGAAGATAAAGCCCAGGACTGGCAGTAACCATCGTGGGATGTCTTTCTCTCTCATGGGTACCCTCTCATGATTCATCGCTGCAATTCTTTGAGAATCTCAACTCCAATACATCATATCTTGGTTTCTTGAACTCCGCTGTATTACCAAACTCTTACTATCCTCTTCCCCGCATTTTCGCGCGCTGGGGAGTTGTACCAGACAGACCCTTGTCGGGTTCAATCGCGAGTGACATTCCCGCGGCGAGCAAAGTGAGCACAGCCAACAAGAAGAATAGCGAAGTAAATCCGTGCTGATTAAACCAATGGCGGAGTTGCTCAATCTAAGAGAAACACTCTGAACTGCAAGCAGCAAGGGGCGCTGGCTATTGAGGAGATCAACGGCAAAGTGGGCCAGCCCTGTGGCGAGAAATGATCGATCTCGGCGTAGACTCAAGAATACAAACCTCGCTCGAGAATGTAATTTGAGACAGGAGAGGGCATTAGATATTGGAATGGACGTCGCTCGCGAACACGACTGCGAATTTCTCTGCCAGAGATCATGATTGGTGGAACACCCAGATTAACCAGCTTGTCTCTCAGTCCCGGCAGTTCCTTTTCAAGTCGAGCTTCCTCGTATTCCACTGCGACGCGATCCATCACACCGATCAAGTCGCAGGAATCCACAAAACGCTGTGGCATGTTCCAGGTAGGGAGATCACGCAGTGAATCTTCTCCCATAAGGTACGCGAATTTCGCGTCGGGATAGCGGATCCTGAGCCACTCCATCGTTCCATGGGCATAATGAGGTGGTGGCCGGTCGAGATCCGCAGTCGACAATTCGAATGCAGGATCAGAATCTGTCACCAACTTGACCATCGCCATGCGGTGATCGACCGATGTGAGGGACTGATTTTGTTTATGAGGTGGTTGCGCAGTTACAACCCAGAGGACCTTTTCTAATCCAAGAATATAGCGAGCTTCATCAGCTAGAATCAGATGAGCATGGTGTGGAGGGTCAAATGTCCCTCCAAGCACACCGATTAAATCACCCATTCGAGTTCGTATTCCCCGATACGTACGGTGTCTCCAGACTTGATACCAGCTTCTTGCAGCGCAGCTTCAACACCGAGGCGCACAAGCAGCCGCTGGAACCTGCGGATCGCCTCATCATACTCCCAATAGGTCATCGCCGCTGCCCGCTCAACCGCCTCCCCTGAGACGCGCCAACCACCGTCCGGTTCGCGCGTGATTTCGAAATCTCTCCCCTCAAATTCTGGCTGGTAGACTGGCAATTCCCCTTCGATTAGCTCTGGCGCGGGAATACTTTGCAGTTCCTTGAAGGCAGCGAAGAGCAGTTCCTTCAGACCGTTTCGCGCGAGAGCGGATATTAAAAATACTTGGTAACCTTCAGACTCAAATCTGCTCTTCAATTCATCGCTGCGCGCTCTGACCTCTGGGAGATCGTTCTTAGTGATCGCCACAATTTGAGGTTTCTCCCCCAGCATGGAATCAAAATAGGCTAACTCGGCGTTAATTTGAGAGAAATCTGCTAACGGGTTTGGAGATAAACCGTCGATCAGATGGATTAATACCTGCGTCCGCTGAATGTGACGCAGAAATTGAAAACCCAGCCCCACACCCTGATGGGCGCCTTCGATAAGCCCTGGGATATCGGCAAGGACGAGAACCGCGTTAACATCGAGCTCGGCAACACCCAAATTTGGATGAAGCGTTGTAAAAGGGTATTCAGCGATCTTGGGCTTGGCGTTGGTTACCGCTGCCAGTAAAGTCGATTTCCCAGCGTTCGGCATACCAATAATTCCAATGTCGGCAATTAAGCGCAATTCCAGGTGAATCCAGTGTTTTTCACCAAGCGGGCCTTTCTCCCCCATTCGAGGCGTCTGGTTGCGTGCCGTTGCGAAGCGCGCGTTTCCGCGACCCCCGCGACCACCTTGGTAGATAACGAGCTCCTGACCTGGTTCTACGAGGTCTCCGAGAAGGGCACCCGTCTCATCATCCCGAACAATCGTACCCGGCGGGACAAGGATCAGGACATCTTTGCCATTCTTCCCAGTTCTTTTGTTACCTCCTCCAGGTTTGCCGTCTCCTGCGCGAAAGTGGCGCTGACCGCGGAAAGCGGATAAAGTCGTCCGCTTGGGATCAACAACAAGAACTACGTCCCCACCCTTACCACCGTCGCCTCCATCAGGGCCTCCGCGCGGGACATATTTCTCCTTCCGGAAATGGACGGCACCATCGCCTCCCTTGCCCGAGGAGACCTGGATTCTCACTTCGTCTAAAAAATCCCCATGCTTTTGCACCAATACTGCTCCTGTACCTTTGCCATTATACCCGTCAACGATTCCCCTGATCTGCACCGAGGAGGGTCGATGATAATGCCGCGGATCAGATCCATTTTCTCTATAGCAACAACTTATTCTTGGTCTCTGATGAGTAGTTGGAAAAGCAAAGTGAACGTAAAGCATCAGGCATGTCAACTGCGCTCCCTACGATCGCTCAGAATCTCGGTTATGGATATAAGGTAACTGTGGTTGGGTGAGAGTCCGAGTCACGGAATCCTTAATGTTAAGGTCCCGACCAAAGGGTGTGGGGAACAATACCGACGGGGTAGTCTGAAAAACACTGCCAATAGGATACTGAGCAGTTACAACCGAACTTAGTCAAAGCAGCAATGGATCATTCTGATACTAAGTTATTATCGGTGATGCTTAATGCAAGTTACGGATTGTTTGCACAACCCAAATAGTTATGTTAGATTTGACAGACATCTCAACAAACCCTATTTGGAGCAAAGCATGCCTGCAATCAAAGTTCCTGATATCGTCGTTGGTCGTCTTCCGCTCTACCTGAGAGCCTTGTCTCAAATGGCGGGGGAGGGGAAGGAGATCACATCCTCTCAAGAACTGGGTGGACAGCTTGGCATCTCCTCAGCACAGATACGCAAAGATCTCTCACAATTTGGCGAATTCGGCAAGCAAGGTACAGGCTACAACATCAGCTTTCTCATGAATCAGCTTAAGCGCATCTTGAAAGTTAACCGCGTGTGGGATATCGCTCTCATCGGTGCCGGAGATCTTGGTACTGCCGTCGCACATTATGGGGGTTTCATCGATCGAGGTTTTCGAATAGCGGCTATATACGATAATGATCCGGTAAAGACCGGCCAACAAGTTGGTCAATTTCTCATCCGTGACATCGAGAATATGGTAAATGAGATTCGAGCCCAGCAAATTAAAATCGCAATGCTCGCCGTTCCTGCATCTGAAGCCCAGCAAGTATCAGAGAAGCTGGTCGAAGCTGGTATCGAGGCCATATTGTGCTATGCACCGACATCACTCTTCGTACCTGACAACATTAGGGTGGAGTATATCGACCCCCTTCTTCACCTGCAGCATATGACGTATTACCTGCCTGAATAAAGAGAATTTACGTACTCTGGTCCCTCTCTTCACTGTCACACGATGACGTTACACCCTGGCTTCGCTTGGTCTGAGACTTGCCCCCACGAGCGGAGTTTGTACGAGAAAAAGCTTCCAGTCGACGTCATTAAATGAAAAAAGCGCCGTATCCATGCGCTTCTAAATCAGCTTGGCACCCATGTGCTTCTCATACATGGGGAAGGGTCCGCCTCAGACGATCCAACATCCCTAACCCTCGAAATGCTCCTCGGGCAATACATGCCACAGGTTCTTCCGCCCGATATGCGGGGACGCCGGTTTCTCGCGTGAGCCATTTGTCAATCCCCCGCAGGAGCGAACCCCCACCACATATCACCATTCCGCGATCGATGATATCGGAAGCAAGCTCCGGTGGTGTTTTCTCAAGAACCTCTCGAATCGACATCACCATCAACTGGAGTGTCTCCTGTAAAGCCTCAACGATTTCGCTCGTTGAGATCGTAACAGGCCGCGGGAGACCCGTAACCTGGTCCTGACCCTGGATCTCGATTGTGCGGTCCTCATCCTGAGGAAGCGCAGCTCCGATCCGGATCTTCGCCTCTTCAGCGGTTCTGGTGCCGATAATCAAGCCATATTTCTTGCGGACGTAAACACTGATCGCTTCATCAAGTTTTAATCCCCCAAGCCTGGTTGCACCTTGAGCCACAATGCCGCTCATCGCGATCATAACCGCTTGAGTCACCCCCCCGCCAAGATCGACGACCATATTTCCCGAGGGTGTCGTAATCGGTAATCCCACTCCGATCGCGGCTGCGAGCGGCTCTTGTATGAGATGAACATCGCGGCTTCCAGCCTGTAGAGTGGCCTCGTGGACCGCGCGCATCTCAACGCTCGTTACCCCTAAGGGAACCGTGATCATCACCCTTGGCTTGAAAAGCCGAGCGGGACCAGAAACCCGTTCAATAAAGTACCCCAACATACGGTGAGTCACCTCGAAATCCGCGATGACTCCGTCTCGTAGAGGACGAGAAACTTCAATGGTTTCCGGAACGCGACCGTCCATCTCACGTGCCGAATGACCAACATCGACGATCTTCAATTCATCAATATCGATCGCAACAACTGTCGGCTCATGGAGAATGATCTCGTCGTTTTCACAAATTAAGGTATTGACTGTGCCAAGATCGATCCCTAAGTCCTTACCGAACATGGACATGAATTAGGTTCCCTCATCAAGCGACCCCGCCCGGGGAGGCTGGGGGCGCTTTTTAAACCGCTTCACTGCATCGATGCGCATGCGGGAGCGTCGCAGAGCAGCTTGAATGCGGAGGTACTCATCGGTGTCGGGAGGAGGTCCCTCTTGCAGGTATTTTTGAGCACGCTCTCTGGCTGCCTCCGCACGGGTTAGATCGATCTCATCTACCCTTTCTCCAACATTAGCGAGAACTGTGACCACATCTGGTCGGACCTCGAGGATCCCGCCGGAGATGGCAAAGGCTTCTTCCAAACCTTGATGTCGCACTATTAAAACCCCAAATTCAAGCGTCGTGAGAAGTGGAGCGTGGTTTGGGAGAATACCCAGTTCACCCTCCGAGCCGGGAGCGATGACGATATCCGCTTCACCTTCGTAGAGGGAACGATCCTGAGTGACAATCTCGCATCGAATCGGCATATTGAGACGTTTCTCTTCCTGTTAATTAGAACCGAGTCCTTCAGCTTTTTTCACAGCATCTTCGATATTCCCAACCATAAGGAATGCCTGCTCCGGCAAGTCATCGTATTTCCCGTCGAGTATCTCACGAAAGCCGTGGACAGTTTCACGCAACGGGACATAACGGCCATCCTGCCCCGTGAATTGCTCGGCGACATGCATCGGCTGGGAGAAAAAGCGTTCCATCTTGCGGGCCCGGGAGACGACAACCTTATCCTCTTCATTTAACTCTTCGATACCTAGGATGGCGATGATATCCTGCAAATCCTTATAGCGCTGTAGGATTTGCTGCACTTCGCGGGCGACTGAGTAATGCTCCTCTCCAACAATCTGTGGATCGAGAATCCGCGAGGTGGACGCCAGCGGGTCAACCGCCGGATAGATCCCTTTCTCAACAATGGAGCGTTCGAGAGCGATGGTTGCATCAAGGTGGGTAAATGTCGCCACAGGAGCGGGATCTGAGTAGTCATCCGCCGGGACATAGACGGCCTGCATTGAAGTAATCGAACCGGTATGCGTGGACGTGATCCGCTCCTGGAGCTCGCCCATCTCTGTCGCTAGAGTTGGCTGATAGCCTACAGCCGATGGCATGCGTCCTAAGAGCGCGGACACCTCGGAGCCAGACATGCTGAAGCGGAATATATTATCGATGAAGAGAAGAACATCTCGTCCTTGATCTCGGAAATATTCTGCCATCGTAAGCGCGGTTAACCCCACTCGGAGTCTCACCCCGGGCGGTTCGTTCATCTGACCA
>Ga0307420_1000987_pt1 | contig 12686 bp, 13 predicted proteins | sample SalMarWE160240MG_2_FD_202167 | JGI IMG/M metagenome (GOLD analysis project Ga0307420, IMG submission 202167) | Salt marsh sediment microbial communities from the Plum Island Ecosystem LTER, Massachusetts, United States - WE1602-40 | ecosystem: Environmental > Aquatic > Marine > Intertidal zone >... | reverse complement strand
CAGTCAGCTCGGGATATTCATTCCACACAATTTCTCTCATGAATATTGTGTAATCCTCCGTACCCGGTTGAATATCTATTCCCTGCGCTTCCATAAATGAATGTATGATTTGTTCTGCTCGTGCTTCTTGTTCTCTCTTTTCGGTATTGCTCCTATAAACAATTACGAACAAGCCCCCCCCCACCAAAAAAACTACCAGTAGCAATATTGCCATTAGCACTAGCTTCTTGTTCTTCATTTGAAACACCTCTACCAGAATATCCAGCAAGTACTCGCGGTCACGCGTCATACACGACCTCCGCCGAAGAGAGGATTGCCTCGCGGCGGATAGGATTGCGGCTGTGCTCAACCCCACGTCTGCTCACCAGGTCAACCTCTCTACCGAAAATCGCCTCCAATTCTTCTTGCATATTGACCAGATCGAACAACGTCCAACGTGCGTCCTCTGCAAAATCCACCAGCACGTCCATGTCGCTATCAGGCTGAAAGTCATCTCTAAGGGCGGAACCGAACAACGCAAATCGAGTAATCTTCCAGCGGTGACAAAAATCGGCTATCTCACGCCTTGGTAATTTGATTTTACTGCGAGCCACATCTTCCCTCCTCCTATTCAAACGTACTCCACCGACACGAGCTTCCCCCGTGCCTCCAGGTCACCCACCAAGCCCTCGACGACACCCTTGCGCAGCGGGACGCCGCCTTCATCCATTTGCTGCGGGTTGACCACCAGGCCGACGATAAAGTGCACCTTATCCGCAGCCAGCAGCGCCCGCGCCAACCGCTTCGCGCCGTCCAATCTCCAATCTCTAGTCTCCAATCCCCCCTCCTGCTCCATCTGCTCCACAGCCTTGCGCAGCGTGACCAGCCCCTCCGTGACCAAACTCACGCCCTCCAGGCGAAACGTGGGTGGCACCTCATCCCAGCCGCTAGTGGGCTTGGGCTCCGTATCCAGATCAGTCTCCAGCAGCCGGGCGGCGATCTGAGCCGTCGTGCCCCCGCAGATGATGCGCTCGCCCGGCTCGGTCATCAGCAGGCGCAACACCGCCTCATCCTGAGCCGCGTCCACCGGCGGACCGGTCCACACGGTCGCCGTGCGCATCGGGCGGACGTGCATGGCAACGACGGTTACATCCTGCTGTGGCGGGTCGGGGTTCAGCCGCTGGTACGTGCGCACCAGCGCCCCCAAAAGCTCCTCGGCATCACAGCCCAAGTCAGTCCAGCGCCGTACGGCGACGGCGATATCGGGCCAGCCCCAACGCCGGCCGCGCGGCCGCAGGAATCCCTCGCTGACCATCGCCAGATGATCGCCCTCCTGCAGGGAGAATCGACACTGCCGTACCAGGTATCCACCGATGGCCTCTTCCACTACCGGTAGCAGCACCGGTTGACCAGCCTGCACCAGGAACAAGGGCGGGGCATCGCACTCCACGACGTGCGCCTCGCACGCGTGCGCCTCTCGCCCTCTCTCAACCTGGAGGACGGAGAGAGATACGTGAACGCCCTGAGGCAGAGCGACGAGCACGGTCTCTGCCACCGCGTCGGGTGGCGCTCCCTGCCGCAGCCCGGCGATCACCCCATCCGCCAACCGACAGGCGTGCGCCGCCCGTTCTCTGCCCTGAGCACCCCCAACGAGGACGGCAAAAAAACGATCTTCGGTTGTAAAGGTTCTCACCACGTCGGCACACGCAACAGCGCCCGCCCTGGGCAGACACCGGTATGCAATCTCAACCCATTGCTTCAAGACACCCTCACCGACCGAATGCCATCCACCCAGACGCCCCTATCGCCTGCCCCGGCCAACGCCAGAGCGATCTCGGCGACCGTGGGCTCGGCCATCTTGAGCGTCGTGCGCTTGGACATCTCGGAAAGACGGTGGGCGTCACCATTGGCGATCAGGCTGTACCGTTCCAACTGCGGAAAACGCTCACGAGCCTCTTTCGGTCCAACCAGGGAAGAGATCTCTACACCCTCGATCTCCAAATCCGGCGGGATGAAGCCCAGATTGGCGATGATGCTGTAGGCAGGCCGGTCCACGTGGGCCGGGATACACAATCCGCTCAACTCGTGAACCCTTTGGACAACCTGCTCCACCGAGAACGACGTCGACGCCAGAAGCAATCGCTCGTTTGTCCCTGCGATCTCTCCATCGGCATCCAGCACGACCTGCATCCCAAAGGCACTCTCATCGTTTTTCAAGGGCGGCAGGTGAGCGTACACCTCTTCCTGCCAGCGCGCGACCTGCTCCAGCGTGTCAAACAGGCAGACCAAGTGGGCTTCCTCCCGCGTCTGCAGCTCCATCCCCGGCAGCACGGTGATGCCGGTTCCCGCTGCCGCGTTGACGACCGCCGCGACGTTCTCGGCCGAGTTGTGGTCGGTGACAGCAATGATATTCAGCCCCAACCCCTGCGCCTGCTCCACGATCAGCTCGGGGAGCATCTCCACCTCGGCGCAGGCGGAGAGGACGGTGTGAAGGTGCAGGTCAGCTAGAAAAAATCTCATCACGCAATACGCGATACGCAATACGCGGCACGTACTTCGTATTGCGTACCATCACTCCTCGGCAGCCTCTCCTGCTTCCAATGACCGCAACACCAGCTCGGCAATGTCCATCGCCCGCACGCGGATCTTGCTCTGACGCGCGCCCTCCTGCAGCGTGCGCTTGCACTGCTGGCAGGCGGAGAGGACGTACTTGGCCCCGGTGGCCTGCGCCTGGGCCACGCGCTGCCCGGCCACGCCGTGGGAGACGGTGTTGTCGGAGATCTCCACGTCGCCGCCGCCGCCGCAGCACATGGCGTTCTCGCGGTTGGCCGCCATCTCCCGAAAGTCCAGGCCCGGGATGAGACCCAGAACCTCTCGCGGCGCGTCGTAGACTCCGCTCTTGCGCCCCAGGTCGCACGGATCGTGATAGGTGACCACCTCCTCCACCGGGCCGAGGGCCAGTTCCTCGGCGGCCAAAAGCTCAACCAGGAACTCGGTGGCATGTTGCAACTGGATACCGGAAACGTCCGTATACTCAGGATAGAGGTGCGCCCAGGCATAGTAGCAAGAGGGACAGGTAAAAACGACCTTCTTGGCCCCCACCTTGCGCGCCTGCTTGACGTTGTGCTTGGCCATCGCGGCCATCCGGTCGCCCATACCGGCGATGTGGAGCGGATAGCCGCAGCACCACTCGTCGCCGCCCAGCGTGGTGAACTCGACGTCCGCCTTCTCCATCACCTGCACGAACGACTGCGGGATAGAATAGACGCGGGGATAGAACGAGCTGACGCAGCCGATAAAGTAGAGCACCTCGGCCTTTCTCCGGCGTGGCTTGACGCCGCGTGGAATGCGCTCGAGGTTCTGGCTCCAAATCTGACGCTCCTTGTTGTCGTCGCCAGAGATGTTGTAATCGGTGGCAATCGCATCCCCAAACGCCAGCATACCCTCGGGGATGTTCACCTCTTTGTCGACGGAATATTCCTTCAGGGCGATCATGCTTTCCATGATGTCGATGCCCCTCGGGCAGCGCACTTGGCACGATTTGCAGGTGGTGCAGAGCCAATACGTGCGGCTGTTCAGCACCTCATCCCGCAGCCCCAGGTTGACCATGCGCCACACCTGGCGCGGTGAGTAATCCATCGCGTAGGCTGTTGGACACGTGGCTGAACACGTGCCACACTGAATGCACGTCCTCAGCTTCATCAGCGGATCAATGGCCTCGAGGAACGAACGGTCAAGCATTTCACTTGCCAGATCGAGCTTTTCTTCCGCCATTGCGATTGCCTCCTATTGGTTTTCAGAATCGATAAATCAGTCCTGTCGCTGTAGTGATACTTCCCCTTCGTTGATGAAATTCTGCAGCCACTCGCGCACTGTTGGGTGCGTCAGCGGGATGTCGCCCAATTCCGCGCGTACGTCCTCCGTAGAGAACGCGAACTCGCGCCCATCTACTCGATGAGCATAATGCAAATCGCAGGAGCCAGAAAGGATAACGGCTAGCAGTGTTCCGGTAATGTCTCCCAGGGGGGCGCGATCGATGTGACTGTGTTGAAATGTGGCTCGCAGTGTCGTCCCCTGTCCCAGTTGCGACGTGATCGTCAGGTCGCCACCACAGCGCTCCGCGGCCGTCTTGAAAAGGGGAACTCCCAGGCCAACATGGCGCGTGCTGCGTGTGGTGAAGAAAGGGTCAGAGATGCGCGCCAGTTGCTCCTCGCTCATCCCCCGGCCATTGTCCCGAATCGTGATCGTCAGCCAATCCGCCGCCAGATCCTCCTCAATGGCCAACTCAACGAAAGTCGCTCCGGCCTCTAGCGAATTCTCCACAGCATCTAGGATATGCAGGCTCAATTCGCGCATACAGGCAGACCAGTCCTTCAAATCGGGGGACGAAATATTCCTGAGCTCGCGCTGGCCTTCCACAGGCCTAATCAACCCCCGGTATACCCAATTGACACAATTCGCCCACGACGGTATACGTCGTGAGCGATGTCGTCAAGATGGGAACATTTTCCTCCTTCGCCTTCTCCAGCGTGGCAGCGTCGACGCTCATCCCCTCGGCAACGATGATGCCCGCCAAGTCGAGCAGGCTGGCCACAGCCACGATGTTGGGGTGTCCCTGGATCGTCACCCACACGTTCCCCGCCTGCGCCTTGGCCATCACGCAACTCAGCAGGTCAGAAGCGTAGCCGCCCGTGACTTCTTTACCCAGGTTCCCCGCCGCCGATTGCACTTCTAGTGAGAGTTGCTGGCTGATTTCTTGCAACTTCAAAGGCCTACCCCCTGTCTCTCTACAGGAACGACACGCACTTTACCCACTTCATTGTGTCACACCTGGGCCTGTTGTCAAGAGCAAAGTGAAATGGTCGTTTAACTCACCCGGCTCCTGCCATTCATCACGAAGCTGGTGCTTGTAATGGCGACTGTTTTGCAGGCACGCACCAAGGATAATTTTATCACAAGAAACGAAAATAGGCAAAACTACTTAGGCAGTTCTGCCTATAAGACCGACACGCCATCAACACAACCATCAATCTTAGAACTCGTACGTCTTTAAATCCTTACCAAGTTCCACCGGGCCACCAAAGGACGCTGTCGCTTCCTTGATCCAGTGATCATACTTGCGGGATGCAGGGCGGTAATGAACGAGCACCAATCTGCGTGCGCCGGCCCGGCGGGCGATCTCCCCCGCCTGGGCTGCACTGGAGTGCCCCGGCGTCGGCTCCGCCGCCTCGTGGATCAGGATATCGGCATCTCGCGCCAGCTCGACTACGGCGTCACAGGGCGCAGTATCGCTGGAATAGGCCACCACTCCACCAGTGCGTTTGTTCTCAACCCGCAAGCCGATGTTGGGCACCACGTGCTGCACCGGCGCAGCGGTGATGCAGAAATCGTCATCCTCTAGCACCAATGCCCCCACCTTCTCTGACACGACGTGGCAGGGTGTATCAAAAAACCCAGGCCACTCATCCCGCCGGAAAAGGTCCATCAGCACGTTGTACCGATCTATAACGTCTTGAAGACCGTATATTGGCAACGGATCCGTACGCTTCAGAAGCCACGTGTCCATAAGGAGAATGGGAACGGCAGCGACGTGATCGGGGTGAAAATGAGTCAGAACCAAGCCCCGAAATCGTTCGAGGGCCAGACCTGCGCGCCGAATGCGCAAAATGGGATTGCCCCCACAGTCAACCAGAAAGAACCCCAACTCGCCCTCGATCGCCAAGTAGGTGTTGGCGTGCGTCTCACTCGGCACCGCCGCTGCAGTGCCCAGGGTCACGACTTTGGCCACAGCTTCTACCCTCCCAAGACCTGTATCACGACCAGTGGTGTCACATACACCTCGATAACGGCCGCCAAAGCCAGCATCGGCACGACAAGCGTGAGAAAAACTTTGACGAAATCAGCCAGCGCCAAAAGCCATCCCTCACCCACTGTCATTCCCTTTGGCGGCGACATAAAGACCGCCCCCATACGGACAGACAATGCTGTTGCAACGACTGCCGCGGGCAACTCCAGCACCCCATGTGGCAAAACGGCAGCAGCAAAGAATACTACTGGATTATACACGTTTGCGGCCTGAACGACAAGAAAGAAAATCACCGCCATCGGCAACATCAACAGCGCTATGGCCAACGTGCCGAAGGAGAACACGGCCAAAAGCGCCGCCGCCACCAGCACGCGCAGGTTATGGATCAAGACATCCCACGGCGTGAACGTGAACAGTCCCAGGTTCTGGGAGCGGACAAATGCCTCAGACGAAATCTCTTGCCGTAGCATATCCGTTGGCAGCCGATAACGATCCGCGAACGCATAGCCGACGTACGCCGAAAACAGCAATGCAATCACGACCGCCAGCAGCGCCAGTCGTGAACGACCAAGGGCCGTCGGGATATCGTGCCGATAAAGCCCTCCAAGCACCCCCAGCCAGCGCAACCAACCTGGCATCCTTTCCACATCACGTCCAAAGAACCAAGGCTCCCACCGCAGGTGTCCACGAAAGGTACGCCAGATAGAGCCCAGGTTCAGCTCGTCGATCTCGCGCCCCAGCAACTCCTCCCGATTGAAGGTATGGATGCCCATGCGTATCAGGACGACGTCTGCAACCACCAAGAACAAAACGATCCACCACAGCACGTCGTAATTGGCCCAGAACATGATGAGCGCCTCGCCCTGCACCAGGAGTGCCATGGGAATGATGATGAAACTGGCCAACAGGTTGGCCGCCCGCACGCTCGTCGTCTGGCTGGAGACCACCACCGCGCCACTGACCATTACTACGCCCTTCACCGTCGTCAGCACCACGGTCAGCACCAGCAAAATCAACGGCGGCTTCCAGCCTTCGATAAAGTACAATCCAGTCAGGTAGACCGTGATGCCCAAATAGGCAGCCAACAAGGGCGGGATCATCGCGGCCAACGTCTTGGACAGGTAGAGCTGCGTATCGCTCAAAGGAGTGGCCAAAAGTGGCTCGAGGCTTCTGCGCTCCTTCTCGCCTACAAAGGTCTCCAGCGCGATCACCAACGAGAAGGAGATGGGGAAAAAGCCCACGACCATCAGCAGAAAGGGGATCATCCGCTCGCCGACGATTTCCGCACCGTACCTGGCGACCCCGCGCAGCGCATAGTTCGCTATCCAGCTCATCAGCGCAGGGAAGAACAGCGTCAGGATGATAATGGGCACGACCATGCGCCAGTCGCGCAGCGTGTCCCGAATCTCACGCCCAACCAGTGTGAACACCAACCGTAACGACTCGCCCATCTCACGTTTGCGCTCCGATATCACTGCCATCACTACGCCTCCTCGACCACCCGTAGGTACACGTCTTCCAAGCTGCGCCCCACCTCGCTCAGTGTGACGACTCCCACCTCGCGACTTGCCAGGAGCCCAAGTAACTGCGGGTTCATAGCATGGGGGTCAGGCGTAAAGTAGCGCACCCAATCCGTGCCGTGTGCCTGAACGTCGACCAGTTCGGAAAGAAGCTTTACAACGCCGTCGGTTGGTTGGGCCAACCGCAGTTCCATCAATGGCGCCCCCAGCAAGCGCTCCTTCAGCTCCGCCGGAGTTCCCAGGGCAATGATCTTTCCCCGGCGAATGATGGCGATACGGTCTGCGATGGCCTCGGCCTCCGGCAGATTATGCGTGCAAAGCACGATTGCCCGCCGGTGATGGCGCAGGCCGATCACAGAGTCACGAACCAACTTGGCACTGTGGGGATCCATGGCAGAGGTCGGTTCATCCAGAAGCAGGACGGGAGGATCGTGCAGCATCGCGCGCACTAGGGCCATCTTCTGCCGCATGCCTTTCGAGTAGGTACCCATACGCCGATCCCACGCTTCAGCCATCCCGAAGCGGGCCAGCAGGTCCTTCGCCCGGCGCTCGCGCTCATCGGCGCTCACGCCCATCAAGCGCCCGAAAAAGTCCAAATATCGGCCGCCACGCATGCGCAGGTAGAGGCCCGGGTGCTCGGTGAGCACCCCCACCCGGCGCCGAACCTCCTGCGGTTGTTCGGTCACGCTGTATCCAGCGACGCGCGCCTCCCCCGCCGTCGGGCGCAAGATCGCCGCCAACATGCGCACCGTCGTCGTCTTGCCTGCGCCATTGGGCCCCAGCAGCGCCAGGATCTCGCCGGGCTGCACGCACAGCGTCACTTCATCCACGGCGGTAAAATCATCAAACCGCTTCGTCAGCCCCATCAATTCGATCATCGTCACCACCTCACCTAGTGTTTTTCTCTGCTCCCTGCCATCGTCGCAGTATAGCATATAAATGTAGAGATTCCGTCACATCAATGCAGAGATTTTGCGAACGCTGTGAGCAAAACCAAGCACAAGTTTGAGGCATCGACGATAGATGACGCTGAAGCTGTGCTTGACGTGCAATTTGCAGATGTACAGTCGTAGGAGTGTACAGTACAGTTGTACACGTCATTATACCAACTTTGAGGTCTCCTGACAATGGGCCATTACCACTATACACACAGAAAGCTGCCGAGCGGCTTACCCGCCCGGCAGCCATCAAGCGAACTCATTCACCTTCCGTTATTTCTACAACTTCCCGTCTTCATTCTCCTCTCGAGAAGCGTCATAGATACTTACAATTCGCTGAACCATCGTAAATACGGAGAGCACTGCCAAAGCCCCGGGCAGTGCCCAAGGCAGCACGCCGTGCAGTCCAAACGCGGAAAGCACGCCGATGAGCGCGATACGCTCCATACGAGTCAGTAATCCGCCTTTACAGGAAAAACCCAGCGCTTCGGCTCGCGCACGAACGTAACTGACCATCAGTGACGCCACCAGGGCGATAAGCAGCAAGACGACGTTCAGGAGATCAGCCTGTCGTATGTAGTGCGCTGTAAGCCCCAGAATCAGCGAGGCGTCAGAGAGGCGATCGAAGGTTGAATCGAGAAACGCCCCAAAGCGGCTCGGCTTTCCCAGCGTCCGCGCCAGCAACCCATCCAACGCATCCACAGGCGAGATAACCAGCAGCAACCACCCTCCTAACATAAGATGCCCCAGGCCAAACATAATCCCTATCCCAACTTGCAGCAGCATGCCAAAGAGAGTGAGCGTATTGGGATGAATGCCCAGCCGGGCCATAAAACCGGCGAGCGGTCTGAGGATGATCGCTCCCTGGGCGCGCGCCCAGTCGGTGAGCGTCTCCCATCTTTTCTTGCGCCGTCCCCTGGGCGCGGCACGTCCGGGGGTCGCTTTGTTGGCGATCTCTGCCTGTTGCGTGCTACTCATCGCTCGCAGCCTTCACCTCGATAAACGCCTCCAGCTTGCGTCGCGATTCCTCGTCGGTGAACTGCACCGGCGGCGATTTCATAAAATAGGACGACGGCTCAACGATCGCCCCACTCTGCCCGCGATCCAATGCCAACTTGCAGCAGCGCACTGCGTCGATCACCACACCTGCCGAGTTGGGACTGTCCCATACCTCCAACTTGATCTCGGCCTTTAGCGGCACCTCGCCGAAGGTGGTGCCCTCCATCTGGATGTAGCAGAACTTGCGGTCGGTCAACCACGGCACGTAATCGGACGGGCCCACGTGCACGTCGCCCGGCGGTAGCTCGTAATCCAACTGGCTGGTCACGGCGTTGGTCTTGGAGATCTTTTTCGATTCCAGCCGCTCTCGCTCCAGCATGTTGTAGAAATCCATGTTGCCGCCAAAGTTGAGCTGGTAGGTGCGGTCGAGCCGCACCCCGCGCTCGCGAAACAGCCACGTCATCACCCGATGTGAAATCGTGGCTCCCACCTGGCTTTTGATGTCATCGCCGATGATGGGCAGCCCACGCTCCTCGAAGCGCTTCTGCCAGTACGCCTCGCGAGCGATAAAGACGGGCACGCAGTTGACGAACCCGCAACCCGCGTCGAGCACCTGCTCCACGTACCACTTGGTCGCCATCTCACTGCCCACCGGCAAAAAACTTACCACCACGTCGGTGCCCGTATCCTTGAGAATGCGCACGATATCGGCCGTAGGCCCAGGCGCCTTCTCAATCACCTGGGAGAGGTACTTGCCCAACCCATCGTGAGTCATGCCCCGGTCGACCTTGATGCCCAGCTTGGGCACGTCGGAGAACTTGATCGTGTTGTTGGGCAGCTGCCAGATCGCCTCTGCCAGATCGACACCGACCTTGTTCTTGTCCACGTCAAAGGCGGCGGAGAACTCGATATCGCTGATGTGGTATCCCCCCAGGCTGACGTGCATCAATCCAGGAACGAAAGCGTCATCCGGCGCCTTCCTATAGAACTGGATCCCTTGAATCAACGCCGAGGCACAGTTGCCCACGCCGATGATCGCCACGCGTACCTTCTTGTGCTTTTTCTTTGCCATCTTTCGTGTCAACCTCCAAGTAATGATTTAGTCTCCAGCCCCAGCCAGCACCTGCATGAATTCTTCCTGGCGGCGCTGAATTTCCGATAGATTCACAGAGCAATACACCTCCCGGCCCACCCGGCGCACCTGGACCAACTCGAGCAGGCGCAGCGGGCGCAGGTGGAAAGAGACCAGCGGCTGGCTGACGCGCAGCGCGCGCGCCAACTCGGTCACCGTCATCTCGCCGCTCTCAGCCAGCGTGATGAGGATGCGCAGGCGCAGGATGTCTTTGAGGGCGTGGAAATAGCGCGCTATTTCTTTCAGTTCCTGGATCGTCAACTCGCTTGGCTGATCAGCCACGGTATCTCCAATGCATAAAGAACGATTTAATAAACAATCGTTTCATAAAAAAGGGCTTATATATTAACCGAGAAGCTAAAGTGTGTCAAGTTGCCAAACGATCTGATTCAGGTATAATAACACCGTCGCCTGGCAATACGTTTCTCTGGCGACGGATTCGGGGCGTAGCGCAGTTCGGCAGCGCGCACGGATCGGGACCGTGAGGTCGGGGGTTCAAATCCCCCCGCCCCGACAGCAAGAGGCTCCACTCAATATGAGTGGGGCCTCGTCTTTTACTCATCGCGTTGTTTCGCCTCCTGCCACAACGCCTCCAGCGCGTCGATGTCCATCGCCGTCATATCCAGCTCGCGCTCGCGCGCCATCCGCTCCATGGCGCGAAAGCGGCGCGCAAAGCGGGCGTTGGCCTGGCGCAGGGCCACCTCTGGATCCACGCTCAACCAGCGCGCCCAGTTGACCACCGCGAACAGCAAGTCGCCCACCTCCGCCTCGCGCGCCTCCGGCGTCTCGGCCCCCTCGATCTCGGCGATCTCCTCGCACACCTTGTCGGCCACGCCGTCCGGGCCGCTCCAGTCAAAGCCCACGCGGGCCGCGCGGCGACTGTAGGTATCCGCCTGCTGCAACGCGGGCAGCGCCGTCGGGACACCATCCAGCACCGACCGCTGCTCTCCCTTCTCCTCGCGCTTGAGTTCCTCCCACCGCCGCAGCACCTCGCCCGTCCCACTGACCTCCCGCCCGCCCCACACGTGGGGATGGCGGTGCTTGAGCTTACCGTCGATGCCGCTGATGACGGCGGGCATCTTGAACTCGCCCTCCTCGGTGGCAATCTGGGTGTGGATCAGGACCTGCAACAGCAGATCACCCAGCTCCTCCTGCAACGCGCGCACGTCACCCGCGTCAATGGCTGCCGCCACCTCGTACGCCTCCTCCAGTAGCGTCCCGCGCAGGCTCTCGTGGGTCTGCTCGCGATCCCAGGGGCAGCCGTCGGGCGCGCGCAGGTGAGCCATCGTACCCTGCAACCCCTCAAAGCCGGTCACGCCGGGCAAGGGCGGCACGTACAGCGTGGTCAGGTGTTCGACGCCCTGGCGGTCGAGTTCGTACAATGGCAGGCGCACGATCCGCTGATCGGAAGTACCGGCGGCGTGCACCAACGCTACCTCGTGATCATCGGGATACTGGTTCATCAACGTCAGTTTGACGTCGGCAGCCAGCGCCCGGCTGTAGAGCTGGGCCAGCAACGCGGGAAGATCGGGATTGAGCGGCGGATGGTAGAGTGACGCCACCGCCACCGCGTCATAAATCTGCAAGCCCGGCAGCGCGTCGATCCACAGCGCCGTAAGCGTGGGCTCGACAAAGCTTAATCCCTCCACGATACGCACGGTCAAGCCTGCATCCTCAGCCTGTGAGAGCAGACGAGTCACTGTCGCCTCTCCCACCAGCGGATGGCCCGGCACGGCATAGACCACGCCCTCGGGCCGCCGCCCTAGGCGCAGCACCTCGGCGACGATGGCCTCATAGACCTGCGAAAAGTCCTCCGCCTCCTCATAAAGCGCATCAAAGGTGTGCACTGTCAAGCAAGATGGCAACCCAGCGACGGTAGGATGGCGCTCCGTGCGCAGCCACACCTCGCTCGCCGCCTCCAGCACCCCCCACGCCTCCCGCGTCAGATGGCGGGGATCTCCCGGTCCAAGGCCAACGATGGTGATTGACATCGGTCCTCCTTTTTGGCAGAACAAGCGTTCTACGCTATAATACCCTGCGCGGCATCATACCACAAAGGAGGGTATCGAGCAATGCCCGCTCGCCAAAAGCACATCCCCAAAGAAACCCTGGAGCACCTTTACCTGGAACAAGGCCTGATCCCCCGGGCCATCGGCCGGAAACTCGGCTGTGGCGAGACTGCGGTGCGCAGACGACTCAAAGAATACGACATCCCGATGCGCTCGCGCTCCCAGGCGATTCGCTTGGGCAAGAGGATTGTGATCGAACGCAAGACGCTGGTCGAACTCTACTGGGGCCAGAGCCTCTCCATC
>Ga0307420_1000986_pt1 | contig 12693 bp, 12 predicted proteins | sample SalMarWE160240MG_2_FD_202167 | JGI IMG/M metagenome (GOLD analysis project Ga0307420, IMG submission 202167) | Salt marsh sediment microbial communities from the Plum Island Ecosystem LTER, Massachusetts, United States - WE1602-40 | ecosystem: Environmental > Aquatic > Marine > Intertidal zone >... | reverse complement strand
AAACGGCTACGCGAAACCCTTTCAAGCGTACTTTCTCCCCAAGACCTGAGAAAAGTTTACAGTTCCTTCGATGTTGTAGGTGACATCGCCATATTTAGGTTGCCCAGCGCATCATCAGCGAACGCTCAAACCATCGCAAAGGCAATAATGAGCGTCCATCGGAACGTGAAAACGGTTTTGCTTCAAACAAGCCCAGTGGCTGGGCATCTCAGGCTACGTCGCTTAACTTATGTGGCTGGCGAAAACAAAACAAACACCGTTCACAAGGAATTCGGCTGCTTATTCTCCGTTGATGTGGCGCGATGCTATTTTTCTCCCAGGCTTTCCCAAGAAAGAATGAGAATCGCTGGAATGGTGAAACCAAACGAAACTGTTGTCAATATGTTCGCGGGCGTCGGTTGCTTCTCCATAATAACAGCGAAACACTCAGGCGCGGCGAAGGTGTTTTCCATAGACGTGAATCCCACGGCGATTCAATTTATGAAAGAGAACATCAAGCTTAACAGAGTCTACGCCAAAGTAAATCCGCTACTGGGCGACTCAAAGGAAATCGTCAACAGCCGATTGCAGCACGTTGCAGACCGCGTTCTAATGCCTTTGCCAGAAAAAGCCCTCGCCTACTTGCCCTCAGCCGTTTCCGCGCTCAAAACGACTGGAGGCTGGATACACTACTACGGTTTCGAACACGCCGCCAAAACCGAAAGCCCCTGCGAGAAGGCAAAGCTGAAAGTTGCGGAAGCCCTTGGCGCTCTGGGCGTAGATTTCGAGGTGCCTTTTGTCCGTGTTGTGAGAAGCACTGGTCCAAACTGGTTCCAACTCGTTGCTGATGTGCGCATCGCGTGATTGAAACATCGTATTTTTATCCGCAGTTTGGTTCTGCAGGTCTTGGACATATCTCCCTGTCCATTGACCGTTAGCTCCAGACGCGCTCAATGGTTTACGCTGTGGTTTAATCTATATATAGAGGGGGTATAGACGAAATTTCACGCGTTAGAGCACCACTTCTTGTAGCCTAAACACCTTGTCATAACTGCAGTGCATTTCAAATGGCTTGACAAATCTTAATAATCATATCAGTGAATGTGTCTATGCGTGATGTGGAATGAAAAAGAAGTTGATGGACATACTTGCTTGCCCGATAGACAAGTATCACCCGCTTGAGCTTCACGTTTTCGAAGAGAAAGACGAGATAGTTGAAGGCGTGATTGTCTGCCCCAAATGTTTGCGTTGGTACCCCATACGCGACGAAATCCCTGAAATGCTTCCTGACGAGCTGCGCAAGGAAAACGAGGATTTGCCGTTTCTCAAAAAATGGAAAGCCAGCATACCCGAAAAAGTAGTTTACGAAGGCAAACCCTTCAGCTTAAAGCGCTAACCCATTCTATTTCAGTTTTATCGCCCTGTTTTTCAAAGAAGACTGCAACGCAGCCTCAGCGATTTTCAAGGCTTTCAAACCATCAACCCCAGTTACCACAGGCTTCTTCTTTTCCAAAACGCAATCCGCAAAGTGCTGAAGCTCAAGTTTCAATGGTTCCTTCCACGGAAATCGCGGCTGCAGGTTTTCTTTCGCATCCTCAATCCACAGCTCCTGCGTTATATAATCAAGCCTCATTATCGCTTCGCTTCCCGTCACCGTGAGAATTCGCGTCTTATACGGCGTAATCCAATTAGATTCTATAAACGCGCTCTTTCCATCCTCATACGTAAGCATTATCTGCGCGTAATCTTCAAACTTCCTATGCCGCATACTTCCTGTTTTCGCGTAAACCGCAATCGGATCTTCGCCAGATATGAACCGCATAACGTCTATGTCATGAATCGCAGTGTCCTTAACCACCCCCACATCGCCTATTCGTTCAGGCCACTGAGAAACCCGCTTGGCAGTAGCGCAAACAAGCGCTCCAAGTTTCTTGTTTTCAACCGCCTCTCGAATATGCTGCAATCCTGGGATAAAGCGCATCAAAAAACCCACCGTCAGATGCAAACCGTTCTGTTCAGCAACCGCCAGAAGCTTTTCCGCCTGCCTCGTATGCGTAGCCATAGGTTTTTCAACCAAAACATGTCTTCCAGCCTTTAACGCTTTAAGCGCTTCCTTGGCAAGCTTCGTTGACCACGTGCACACGCTTACCGTTTCTATCGCCTCATTCTTCAGCATCCGCGAACTGCTCGTGTAAGCTTTCACGCCGAACTGGTCAGCCACAGCTTTTGCTCTCTCACGATTCACATCGCAAACAGCCACAAGCTCCGTTGAATCAAGTTCCTCATAAACTCTAGCATGATTCTTTCCCCAAAATCCTGTGCCTATTACCGCCGCACCCAGCTTTTTCATTTCTTTTCCACCCCTCTTCCTATGCCACGATACGTAAAGCCTTTACGCTCAACCTTTTCAGGGTCAATCACCCCTGTTAAGTCAACAATCGCCGCTGGCATTTTCATTACAGCCCGCAGCTTCTTAAGGTTTAAACGCTTAAACCGATCCTGTTTAGTCAATATAACTATGCAGTCTGTGCCTTCCACGGCATCTTTCAAGCTTCTTTTGAACGTGCGCGTCATATTTGCTATCTCGTTTTTGGGAAGCAAAGGGTCATAGAGACTTATTTTAGCGCCTTTTTTTTCCAACATCTTAACAAATATGGTTGTTGTTTTTGCTTCAGCCGCACCCAGCACGGCAACTCTGGCTCTTCTTAAGGTCTTACCGCAACTTCGCAGCGCATCGTATGCCAAATTAACTGCATGCCGAATCGTGTCTTCGTTTATTTTTCTAGCCAAAGCTGGAAGCCTGAGTTTGGCGTTGAAGTTCTCCGCGCTTTCAAGCAGCAGATACGCTTCGTTCCCATTATCCTCCTCTGCTTCAACTGTTGGCGCGAAACCATGTTCATCCGCTTCCATAAGCTTCAGTGTTTCAAAGTAGTCTATGCCTGCGCTTTCGCAGAAAACCGCCAACTCGTTAGCTAAAGCCAAGTTTGCATCTTTCTGGGCAATTGTGAAAAGCAAAGCGGCTTCTGCAGTTTTAAAACCCAAAATCTGTTTCACAGCCTTTTTTGTTATGGCACCCAGAATATTTGCCGCTGACTCCAAGCTGGTTCTGTCTACTCCAGCAACTTTTAACTCTTGATTTGCAATTGACTCAAAAGGTTGGGAATCGGAACCCGAAAATTGAACAGGATTGTAAACTAGACCGAAGTCTTCGCCAACTCTGAGTCCTGACGTGTTCTCCAAAGTTTCTTTGATTACTCCTTCGGTTAAGCCTAAGCCTGCTGTGCCGCCGTAAATAAACAGTGCACCTTGACTAAGTGCTGCGCCCGCTTGCTTGCAGACGTTTTCCACTTCTGAGTAGTCAGATTGTTTCTGAGCGTCCATTTTCGCGGTAAACGCCATAACAACTACGGCGCTTTGGGAAACCGCGTTTTTTAACTCGTTTGTGACGCTTAGTTGTCCTCTTCTTAGAAAGCTTTTCAATTTGGCTTCTATCTCTCGGTCATGAAAAGGAGTTTTTCCTTTTGCCAAATGTTTCACCAATGTTTGGTCTGCGTCCGTGCAGATGACTTTGAACCCTGCTTCAGCGAAAGCAGTGGCGTAAAGAATTCCTTTTTGGTTGCAGCCGATAACGCTTACAGTGTATTTTCCGCGTTTCTCTTTCGTATCGATTTCTTCGGGTTTCAAGTGTAGGACAGCAGGCATGAACAAATATTTCTCCCTTTCAAACACAAACTCGCGTGGACAGTTAAACAGCTGCAAGGATTTTTTCGAGCGTTATACTGTAGTCCGCTATTAGCTTTAATGCTTTTTCATGGCTTTTCGCTTCCGCATACAACCTGTAAACTGGTTCTGTTCCGCTCGGCCTCACAAGAATGGCGCTTTTGTCCTCAAACCATATTTTCACGCCGTCAATGGTGCTAACGTTTGCACCCTTCACCTGTTCAACCAGTTTCTCAAGCACCTTTGCCTTCTTTTCCTCTGGACACGCCACTTTGCCTTTTTCAAGGAAATACCGAGGTTGCTCCGCAATAAGCTCTGAAAGCTTTTTACCGGTCTTAGCCATGATGCCCAAAATCAACGCGGTTGTCATTGCGCCGTCACGAACTGACTGATGCGGACCGTAAAAAACTCCGCCGTTTTCTTCTCCGCCCAACTTGGCTTCTACTTCTTTCATGGTTTGTGAAACCGTTACGCTGCCTACTTTGGTCCACACAAGTTCGCCTTTGAACGCTTCGGCAACGTCTTTGACAAGGGTTGAAGAACTTACTGGCGTAACAATCTTCGCGTTCGGGTTTTCCATCAAGAAGTGTTTTTCTATCACCGCGAAGGTTTTGTCTCCCCAATAAACTTCTCCGTTCTCGCCAACGAATAGGGATCGGTCAGCGTCACCGTCGAATGCCACGCCGAAGTCCGCTTTGACTGCTTTCACGGTTGTTGCCAGTTCTGTTAGGTTTTCTGGACGTGGTTCGGGCATTCTTCCCGGGAAAGTTCCGTCGATGTTGGCGTTGATGGTGGTGACTTTGCAGCCGAGTTCGCGTAGAAGTCGTGGTGCTGTTAGGCTGCCTACGCTGTTGGCTGCGTCAACAACGACGTGGTAGTGTTTTTGTGCTATTTCGGAGACGTTCACGTGCTTCTTTACGGCTTCGATGTACTCGTCGTTTGCCACGGCGAAATCGTGTTCTGCGCCTAGTTTATCCCAGTTCGCGAGTATGGGTTTGTCTTCGAAGTAGATGCGTTCTATTTCCTTCTCTTGCTGGTGCGAGATTTCTATGCCGTCGTTCCAGATGACTTTTATGCCGTTGTATTCAGGCGGATTGTGCGAAGCGGTAATTATTACTGCGCCATCCATGCGGTGGTTTTTCACGGCGTACTGCAGTGCGGGTGTGGGTGCCATTCCGGCCAAGTACACGTTGCATCCTGTGGCTGTTAATCCTGCGGTGACTGCTTTGGCGAGCATTGGTCCACTGGTTCTGGCGTCGTATCCGAGTAGCAGGTTCTTTTTTCCGAAGAAGGTTCCGGTTGCTGAGGCGATTTTTATGGCTTTTTCAGGTGTTAGTTCTTTGTTGACGGTTCCGCGGATGCCGTTTGTTCCGAAAAGCTTGGTTGCTGTCATGGCGTTTCTCCTTTTTAACAGATGATTTTGGATTTTAATATGTTTCCTGTAACTTCTTTGGCTGGGCAGACCGCAGTTCCATCCGTGAGTGAGATGTTGTTTTTGATTTTTGCTTGGTCTGCGATGATGCAGCCTTGGGTGATTTTTACTTTTTTTCCGATTTCGGCGTTTTCTCCTATTATTGCCCCGTTTATGGAGGCGTTATCGTCTATTTTTGCGTCTGGGAAGACGACTGTGTCGTTTATGTGGACGTTTTTTCCGATGGTGACGTTTTTTCCGAGGATGGCGTATGGTCCTATGACGGATTTTTCGCCGATGGTTACGCCTTTGTCGAGTGCTACGGGCGTTTTTGTTTCATACTTTCGGCTTGTGGGTTTTTGGGTTTTGGCGAGTTTGTCCAAGATTATTTTGTTTGTTTGCAGGTATTCGTCGGGTTTGCCGATGTCAATCCATAAGCCATGGATGACATGTCCGTAGAGTTTCCCCTGTTCCGCCAGTTCCGGGAAGATTTCGCGTTCCATTGAAACCTTTTTTTCTTTCGGGATTAGCGTGAAGATTTCGGGGCTGAGAACGTAAATACCTGCGTTTATAAGGTTGGTTGGCGCTTCGCCTTTGGCTGGTTTCTCCACGAACCGCGTTATGCGGTTGTCGGTTGCCATTTCGGCTACGCCGTATCTGGTTGGGTCTTCGACTTTGCAGAGGGCGATTGTGGCTGTGGCGTGGGTTTTCTGGTGTTTTTCTATGATTTCGCGGTAGTTAGCGTCTTCGAATATGTCGCCGTTCAAGACGAGGAAGGGTTCTGAGTTTCCTAGGAGTTTTTCTGCTTTTTTTACGGGTCCTGCGGTTCCGAGGGGTGTTTTGGGTGGGTCGATGGAGTATTTTATGCGTAAGCCGTTTTTTGGGATGCGCTGTTTTTTTATGTAGAACTCGGTTAATCCGTTAACTGCGAGTATTGCTTCTTCTATGTTGTTTTTGGCGATTCGCTCGAAAATCCACTGTAGCAGTGGCTTGTTGACTATGGGGAAAAGGGTTTTGGGTCGGGTGCAGCTTAACGGTCTTAGTCTGGTGGCGAATCCGCCTGCGAGAATCAAAGCCTTCAGTTAACGTCACCTTAAGAGCTAATATTATCTACAGGTTTTAATATAAACAGTTATGGTGAAACACGGGTCAACCTACTGCAGAAACAAATTGATAACTTTTAGTTACGACCTGTCACGCGATGTGCTCTTGCTGGACTGACGTGCGATTTTTTGTCTATACCCCCCTTATTTAAAGGCGGAAAGCTCATGCGCGAATAGACCCCTCTATAGGTTTCTGCAACGATTGGCTATTAGGATCCAAATAGACGGCAAAAATGCTCAAAGTGTTTATTCCCATTCTATGGTTGCGGGCGGCTTATGCGTAACATCGTAAACAACGCGGGTGACTTCCGGTATCTCGTTAGTTATTCTCGTGGAGATAGTCTCGAGCACGGTGTAGGGGATTTGGGCGAAGCTGGCGGTCATGGCTTCGCGGCTTTCCGCGGCTCGAACGGCGACCACGTACCCGTAGGCTCTGGCGTCCCCTTTCACGCCCGTGGCTTTGGTGTCCGTTAACACCGCAAAGTACTGCCACAAGTGCTCCGCTAAACCGTTCTTCTCAATTTCATCCGTCACTATCTTGTCTGCTTTCTTGGCGATTCGGACTTTTTCTGCGGTTAACTCGCCGATAATCCTCACTGCCAATCCCGGTCCGGGGAACGGCTGCCTGTTAACCAAGGCTTTGGGCAACCCCAGCATCTTGGCGACCTTTCGTACCTCGTCTTTGTAGAGGTCGCGCAGCGGCTCTAAGATTTTTTTGAACTTGATTTTCTCTGGCAGCCCCGCCACGTTGTGGTGGCTTTTTATCTTGTCCGAGTGCTTCCTGAAGCCCGACTCAATGCGGTCGGGGTAAATCGTGCCTTGAATCAGGTAGTCAGCGCCCGCCGCCTCGGCTTTTTCCTCGAAAACTCGTATGAATTCTTCTCCGATGACCTTCCGCTTCTTCTCGGGGTCAACCACGCCCTTCAGCTTCTGCATAAACCTGTCCTGCGCATTTGCAATTATGAGGTTGATTTTGAATTTTTGAAACGCATCTCTGATGGATTCGGGTTCGGCTTCTCGCATGAAGCCGTGGTCCACGAAAACCGCGGTGAGTCTGTCATTCAACGCTTCCGCCGCAAGCGCCGTGGCGACGCTGGAGTCTATGCCTCCGCTCAAGCCTATGATGGCTTTGCCTTCGCCCACTTCCGCTTTTAACTCGTTAACCATTTTCGCTATTATGTCGCCCATCTGCCAGTTCGCCTCGCACCTGCAGACTTCAAAGATGAAGTTGCGGAGCATGCGCTCGCCGTGTTCCGTGTGAATAACCTCGGGATGCCACTGCAACCCGTAAATCGGCTTCGTCTTATGCCTGAACGCCGCGACCGGGCAGCTTCCCGTGTGCGCCAACACCTCAAACTCAGGGGGCAACGAGAAAACAGTGTCGCCGTGGCTCATCCAAACCTTCTCCTTTCCACCTAAGCCTTCCAGCACACCCACAGACTTGTCAATATCCACATGGGCAATGCCGTACTCCTTACAGGCTGCAGGCTCCACTTTTCCCTTGACAATTTGAGCAACAAGCTGATGCCCATAGCACAAGCCTAAAACCGGCAGGTCCAGTTCCAAAATTCGCGGGTCCAGCCTCGGCGCATCAGGCTCATACACGCTTGAGGGTCCACCCGACAGAATCAAGCCTTTAACGTTGAACTTCTCGCTCAGATTTTTAATCTCGTCTGGGGTTATGTCCTGCGGCACGATTTCCGAGTAGACGCCGAGCTCCCTGATTCTGCGGCCTATCAGATGGCAGTACTGTCCCCCGAAGTCCAGCACCAGTATGGTGTCATATTTAATCGGCATTTTTGGTTGGCTCACGCTTATTTTGGGTCTTGCTCTAGTAATTTAATATTGCTATCCGGTTGTTGTCAAACTTGAATACGCCCTGGTTTTTTACAGCCTGACCACGGTTCTGTTTTTGCCAAAGCTGCTTCATTCCATTTTCAACAGGAAAAACTAAACTTATATAAATATAATCGGTTGATTATCAGAAGCGTGTTTCGAAAAGTCTGATTTGATTGGAAAAACGTGCAAGAGGCAACTGTTATGGAGTTAAACGAAACCGACAAAAAAATCTTAAAGAACCTTTTAGAAGACGCCCGCTTCTCAAGCAGACAAATAGCCAAAAACGTAGGCGTCTCCGTTGGCACCGTGCTTTCACGAATCAAAAAAATGGAAGACGACGGCCTCATAAAAGGATACTCAGTAATTATAGACCACCAAAAACTCGGCTACGCGCTCACAGTCGTAACGGAAATAACAGTCTCCAAGGGCAGGCTCACCGAGATGGAAAACGAAATAGCCAAAATCCCCAGCGTGTGCGGCGTCTACGACGTCACCGGCTTGACCGACGCCGTGATTATCGCAAAATTCAAGACCCGCGAAGACCTAGGAAAATTCACCAAGCAACTGCTGGCTTTGCCCTACATCGAACGAACAAACACGCATGTAGCATTAACCACGGTGAAAGAGAACTTCCGCCTCCTCTGAAACTGGCGCGCCGTTTAACGTTTCACTTTTTCCTTTTTGTACTTCAGCTCAGGACGAGCTATGGTTATCTGCGTGCCCGAAGCAACTGGGCTGGTGACCCACACGTTTCCGCCTATGACAACGTTGTCACCGACCACCGCGTTAGCGCCGAGAAGCGTCGCGCCTGAATAGATCACCACGTTGTTTCCGATTGTCGGATGCCTTTTTCTTCCTTTGATTATCTGCCCTTTTTCATCTTTCGGAAAACTCAAAGCACCAAGAGTCACGCCCTGATAAAGCTTCACGTTGTCGCCGATCTCCGTGGTTTCCCCGATAACTACGCCTGTACCGTGGTCAATGAAGAAGTTTTTGCCGATTTTCGCGCCCGGATGAATGTCAATACCCGTCAACGAATGCACATGCTCGCTCATTATCCGAGGAATAAGCGGTATCCCACGCAGGTATAGTTCATGGGCAATCCTGTAAGTTGCTATTGCCAAAACGCAGGGGTAGCTGAGTATCACATCTTCGGTGCTTACCGCCGCGGGGTCTCCGCCGTAAGCCGCTTCAATGTCTCCGCTGAGCACCTTCCTTATCTCAGGAATCTCCTCCAAAAGCTCTTTAACCACAACCTGCGCCCTGGTTCGGCAAACATCATGAGGGCACTCCGTGATTTTTCGGCAAATGTACTTGAGGCTTTTGTCCACCTCGTTCGTGAGACGAGTGTAAACGGATGTCAGAAGGTTCCCGAGAAAATACTTCATGTTAGCACTGGTGACTCCTTCTTTCCCCAAATATCCCGGAAAAAGAACCGTGAACAGGTCCTCAAGAACCTCGATAACCACCTTTTTCGAAGGCAAATCCTTCCCTTCAAGATGATCCATACCCCCGATGGCTCCATAATTACCGATGATGTCGTCAACAAGCTTAGGCAAACCAGTTTCAGGCCACTTCTCCTCCACTTTCTGGTTGTTATTCAACAACACATCCAACACTTTATCAGGATTCCAGAAGTCCTTTTCCTCAGGAGCTTGAACGCTTTTTTTCTCTGAAACTTTTAGTCGCGTACTCTTTTTCATTCCGCTCACTTCTTCATCTTTAAAGAGAATAAGAAAAAGTGGAATATAAGAGAACCGCGTCCAGTTACGCCGTTGCCGCCTGCTGCTGGAACAGTGGCGTGCTTAAGTACCGTTCACCAGTATCTGGAAGAATAACGACCAAAAGTTTACCCTCGCTCTCAGGCCTCTTGGCAACCTCTAACGCCGCATACACCGCCGCACCCGAGGAAATTCCCGCCAGCAAGCCTTCCTTAAGCGCCAGAAGCCGCGCAGTCCGCATGGCATCCTCATCTTTAACCTGAACAACCTCGTCCACAAGGTCCATCCTTAACACGTCTGGAATGAAGCCTGCGCCTATACCTTGAATCTTATGAGGCCCGGGTTTGCCCCCGCTCATGACCGGCGAATTCGCGGGTTCCACGGCCACAGCCTTGAACTCGGGCTTAAGCGGTTTGATGTACTCTGCTATGCCGGTTATGGTGCCGCCTGTTCCGACGCCCGCCACCACAATGTCAACTTGCCCGTCGGTGGCGTTCCAAATTTCGGGGCCAGTTGTTTCCTTATGCGCCTTCGGGTTCGCCAGATTCCTGAACTGCTGGGGCAAGAAACTGTTAGGCGTTTTTGCGGCAAGCGCCTCAGCCTTTTGGATGGCACCTTTCATGCCTTCCGCGCCAGGCGTGAGAACCAGTTCGGCGCCGTAAGCTTTCAGCAGGTTGCGGCGTTCGACGCTCATGGTTTCGGGCATGGTGAGGATTAGACGGTAGCCTTTCACGGCGGAAACCATGGCTAAGCCTATACCAGTGTTGCCGCTGGTAGGCTCGATGATGACTGTGTCTGGTTTGATTAGGCCCTGCTTTTCCGCTTCGGTTATCATGCTGAAGCATATGCGGTCTTTGACGCTGCCGCCTGGGTTGCGCGACTCCTGTTTGGCTGCAACGGTGCATTTTAAGCCGCTAGTTAGACGGTTTAAGCGTATGAGGGGAGTTTTTCCTATGGTTTCCAAAACATTATCAAAGATTTCTTTCATAGCTTTCACCAAGTTACAACTAGTTACAACCACGGGTGGCAACGTGAAAAAACGTGTTGCCCACCTGAAACTATACCGTCTTCCACAGTTATAAACAAAACCGTGCCCGCCCTCAGCTTCAAGTGAAGTAAAGCCTTTTAATACGATGCCTGACTCTATTATTTGCCACCAACAATCCGCACGCGCCAAAACATGGTTGAGCGGGGGTTGCCAAGCCAGGTCAAAGGCGTAGGCCTGAGGCGCCTATCCTGTAGAGGTTCGTGGGTTCGAATCCCACCCCCCGCATTGTGCTCCTTTTGAAGCTGGAACTTTTAATCCCAACTCATTTAGCAAACAGGTTGCTTGCGTAAACTATGAAAAAAGCCAATGTACCTGTGGTAATAATATAAAGCAGAGAATAGCTGAAGACAGAGGCAAGGGCGTATCCAACCATCAAGATTATAATGGAAGCTGGAAGCATCGTCCAGAAGCAGGCGCGTTCCACCTTTTCCATGGGCACACTCAACGGTCTACGCCAAGCCAATGCCAGCCATGACACCATAAAAACTATCCAGCCAGCTGTGAAAAACGCGATTGCAAAAAGCCAATCACGCGTTTCTGTTCCCGCGGAAGTGAACCACGCGAACGGCACGCTAAGCAGCATCATGGTCCAGAAGCCGACGCCTTATGGTCTTCGGAAAAAGCTTTTGGAGTGCGTGTTCTCCTCTTTTTGAAGACCTTTTACTGTTAGAATGGTGCCTGTGGGCGCTGAAATCAATAAGATGATGAAAGCGGGCAGCAGCAACAGGAAAGGCATCCATGTTTCTTTCAGTGCGAAATTGACGGTGCTTGGTTCATCGCCTGTGTTTTCGAAGGTGAACGTGTACTGGTCGTAAGCAGGGTCTATAACCAAGCTGAGATTCGGGTAATGCCTATTGCCTTCAAGTTTTGGGTGTTGGAGCCCTCCGCCGTAAAGGTGACGTTACCACGTTGAACTATTACCTCACCAGTTAAAGCCGATTTGCTGATGACATGGACAGGGTAGTAGGTTCCGTTTTCGTACGACCCAAACCTTTCATTTGGCTTCAAGACAAAAGACTTGTCAATCACGGTGTCCGTTCTCGTAGCAACCAAAAAAGAGACAAGCAGCGCAGCTACCCCGAGCGACACCAAAACAACGCCCAAAACTGGCTTATTCACCAAGTTGCGCCGACCATAGTCCTTTTAACACCGTTTAAGTTAGGCGCCTCAGGAAGCCAGCCTCTCAACCAATTGTTCACATGTTGCTTTATTTCCATGTGTTCAAGCACCCTCCAAGGTGGGCGAAAGGGGAAGTTGTTGATAGTTTTTTCGTTTCCCTATCCAATCGCCAACGAAGCCTCCTGCAATCAGAATTCAAATTATAGCTATGATGTTAAACCATCCCAAAGGCCATCCAGTAACATAACGCCCAAGCAAGAATTCATAAGCGACGCTAAGGAGGAAGCCTAGAGACGTAATTCCCAACAATATATACAAGGCTCTGTTTGTGAAGGAAGGCTTAACGCGAATACAGATTGCAGCACTAAAGCATATGAGACCCAAAAATAATCCAATAATCATTTGATGGAGAATAGGAGTACTCAAAGCAACGAAGCCAATGATTCCCAAAACTACGGTTAAGATCCATGTAGCTATCCATAAAGGTCTCCACCAGATAGGCTTCAACGTCTTTTGCCCGAGCACCACTGGGTGTTCTTTTGGCAGCCAACCGCGAATTCGATTTTCAAGATATTTTTTCGGATTCATGATTCCATCTCTCGGCTCATCCTTTGTCGTTCTTCGCTTACCTTTTTTCGAACAAAAATTGCCGCTGCAACAATTGACAAAACTATGCAAATGAGTATCAGCCAAACGTATATGCCAAGCCTTGAAAATATGTCAAAAGAAGCACTGAGTTCTTGTTTTGGGCGG
>Ga0307420_1000985_pt1 | contig 12720 bp, 11 predicted proteins | sample SalMarWE160240MG_2_FD_202167 | JGI IMG/M metagenome (GOLD analysis project Ga0307420, IMG submission 202167) | Salt marsh sediment microbial communities from the Plum Island Ecosystem LTER, Massachusetts, United States - WE1602-40 | ecosystem: Environmental > Aquatic > Marine > Intertidal zone >... | reverse complement strand
CACCTATGGATGGAGATTTTTCAATAAGATATACATAGTAGCCTGAATTAGCTAAATCCAGAGCGGTCTGCATACCAGTGATTCCTGCGCCTACCACCATTACTGAGCCGATAGTGTCTTTGGTCATACACAACCTCAAATCAAAGTGCCTAAAATTATAGTTGAACCCCAAATCATTTTATCCCTTTTTAAGCAATTTTTTTGCCTCTTCAGCCATTGCAGGAAGAGAAGGTAGACCCACCTTTGCCCTCTTTTTATTATCGAAATCATCAATAATATAAATCTTGCCCTGATCCTTGAGAAGTTTTTCCTGAGTGCTTACCCCAAGAGGGACATTCTTTTCTCGTGTTGCAAGGTTTTTAAGATGATTGATTATATCTGTGATCTTCACTCCCATCGGACAGTTCTCCTGACAAGTATAGCAATCAGAACAGAGCCAGATCATATCACCTTTCAATAGCTCCTCTCTTAGACCAAGAACGAGCATCCTTATAATGCGAAGGGGGTCATACTCCTTATTTGCCCGATGTACAGGGCAACCTGCTGTACATGTGCCACATGTATAACAAGCTTTAAAACCACTTATAAAATTATATGAATCAAGCTCTACTATAAAATCAGGATCAGATTCTAACAGATTAACCCTTTTCATCTCTTCCCTTTATCACTTTAAACTTTAGGTACTTTAGACACTTATTACTTTAAACTTTATATCCCTAACTTAGCCGTTAATTCCTTTGTGCTTACAGAGTTAAGATTAAGACCAAGTTCCTTTCGACCTAAACCCATGGCCATGCCTATTATTTGAGGGAGATAGAGAACTGGTATGTTAAATTCACTCTCGAATTGAGTCTCTATCCCTTTTTGATTGGCATCGAACATTAAACTGCAGAAAGGGCAAACCAGATTCATGCAGTCAGCCTCAGTCTCTTTGACATATTGCAGTTTCTCTCTTGCTACACTAAGGGCTATTTTTTCATCTGAAAGAAGAACGGGCCCTCCACAACAATCCTTTTTTCGTCTATATTGGATATTGGTGACACCTACTGCCTCAAGAATTTTTTCAAGGGTTTGAGGATCCTGAGGATCATCAAAGCCTTCATAAATATATGAGGGTTTTAGATAATGACATCCATAATGTGTGGCTACTTTTAACCCTTTCAAATCCTGTTTAATCTCTTTTTCAATCCTCTCTAAACCGATATCCTCCAGTAATATCCTTGCAAAATGCTTGACTTTCACTTCTCCTTTATATTCTTTGCCTATTTTTGATAGTTCCTTGTTTACCTGCTCCGTTAATCTTTTATCATTCTCTAAATGATAGGCTGTCTTTGTGAGCATAGAGGCACAGGCACTACAAAGTGCACATATATCCAATCCCTTTTCTTCTGCTAAACAGAGATTCATGGCGCCGAGGAGAATTGCTCCCATTTCATCAGATGCCTCGAGTGGGAATCCACAACAAGAAAACCCCTCGATATCGACAAATTCAAGATCCAGTCTAGCGGCTACAGCTCGTGCAGATAATTCATAATTTCTAGAGCGAGCCGGGATAGTGCATCCTAAAAATAGGCTATATTTCATCCTGCTTCTCTCTTTATTAATCGTATAAAAAATTAATTACAATATAGCTATAATGTGACTATATTTTTGATAAAAGTATAATTTTTAGGCTAAGATTATGTCAAGATCAAATTGAGATTTTGCTAAAGGCTCATCAATTTACAAGGAAATTATATCTTTCATGAATGTGCATTACATTATTTCCTTTGAAAAAAATATCCATATATTTTTAAATGTATTGACCGCCTGACATCCTTTTGCTAAAAAATGAACGAGTATTCATATGAGAAAATTTTAAATTTATTTATCACAGACCTTACAAGAGATGGGACAAAAAAATAACAATAAATATAGAAAGATAATATCCGCTGCAACGAAGGTTTTCGCTAAAAATGGTTTTTATAAGGCCAAGGTATCCGAAATTGCAAAAAAAGCAGGAATAGCAGACGGAACTATATATATCTATTTCAAGCATAAAGACGATATTCTTATTGCCCTTTTTGAAGAAAAGATGAAGGAAGTCTTAGATAACATGAAAAAGCAAATCAGTTTAGAAAGTGACCCATTGAAAAAGATTCAGAGATTTGCTTTGGTTCACCTTAAACTCATTGAAGATAACAAAGATATGGCAGAGATTATTCAGATAGAACTGAGGCAGAGCAGCAAGTTCATGAAAAACTATCATAATGAAAAATTTGTCCAATATCTTGACTTAATCGGGGATATCATTCAAGAAGGTAAAGAAAAGGGTTTAATTAGAAAAGATATAATCCCTGGAATCGGTAAGAGGGCATTTTTTGGTGCCTTAGATGAAATGTCGAGATTCTGGGTTCTATCAAAAAGACGTAATTATGATATTGAAACCGCTGCAAAACATATCAGCAATTATTTTATAGATGGCATAAAAAGCTAGTCATGTTTGTTGTCCATTGCCGTTTGTTAGTATCAAAACAAATTATCCAGCGCACGGAACATTGTATCCGTAATAACCTTCCGCCAGAGAAGAGAGGCCCGGTGATCTTATTCATGCAAGTTCACAGGGGAATGTATTCGAGCATATTTTCATAACTGTGTAACGGACTACAGATAACCATCAACAGACAGTAAAAATTTTTTACACTTCTTTTAACTAATCTCTGTTGACATAATAAATATTTTAGTGGTAAGGATTCTTAGCCAAAAAACTTTATTTCTTGCCAATAGAATTGGTTAATCTTAAAAATTAGAAATATCAGAAAGGAGGATTAACGTGAACATATTAGTTTGTTTAAAACAGGTACCTGACACAGAAACTCAAATTAAGATCGCCCCAGATGGCATGTCAATCGCTACAGACAATATAAAATGGATTATAAATCCATATGATGAGTATGCAGTTGAAGAGGCCCTGCGTCTTAGAGAAAAATTTGGTGGTGAAGTCACTATTATAGGGGCAGGCCCCCAACGGGTAACCGAATCCATAAGAACTGCATTAGCTATGGGTGCCGATAAAGGAATATTGGTAGATGATCCATCCATTACTGGTAGCGATTCCCTTGGCATCGCCAGGGTTCTTTCCGCAGTAATTAAAGACCTTGACTACGATATCATACTCTGCGGTAAACAGGGTATGGATAATGATTACGGAATAGTTGGTTCTATTCTAGCAGAACTCTTGGGCATTCCACAGATATCAGTAGTTCTTAAACTGGAAGTTAGTGAAGATGCCTCGACCATAAAAGCTCATAGAGAGGTTGAGGGTGGAACCCTCGTTATCGAGTCACCTCTACCGGCTTTAATTACAGCACAAAAAGGATTAAATGAACCAAGGTATGCATCATTACCTGGTATAATGAAGGCCAAGAAGAAACCCTTAGATGTTAAGACCATTGCTGATTTAGGTCTGGATGCAAATCAGGTTGGAGAAAGCGGGGCAAAGATACAGATTATGAAAATCACACCTCCGGAAGAAAGAGATGCGGGAAAAATAGTAGAAGGTGAAACTCCACAGGAAATGGCTGCTAATCTAACACGGTTACTTCACGAAGAGGCAAAGCTTATTTAGGTGACAAAGGTTTATTTTAACAAAGATTAAAGGAGATAAAAATGGCACAGGGAATTTGGATAGTTGCTGAACAGAGAGAAGGTGAATTAAGAAAAATATCCTTTGAATTAACAAGTGAGGCTCGAAGGCTGGCTGATCAAATGGGCCAGTCAGTAACAGTCATACTTTTAGGCTCTAATATTAAGGGAAAGGCACCTGAGTTTGGAAAATATGGTGCAGATAAGGTGATTGTCGCTGATGATACCCGACTGGCGACCTATACCACCGATGCGTATGTATCAGTTATCGCACAATTAGCACAATCGGGAGAGCCTGCTATTATCCTGTTAGGCGCTTCAGTCCAGGGAAAGGATCTCTCAGGAAGGCTTGCTGCCAGGCTTGGAGTAGGCATGGTTCAAGATTGTGTGGCCTTTTCTCTTGAGGATGGCAACCTTGTAGCAAAAAGGCCTATCTATGCTGGCAAGGCTTACGCTACAGCTACCTTTAAAGATAGCTCACCCCAGATAGCAACAGCAAGACCGAATGTTCTTGAATTGAATGAGCCTGATGGTTCAAAATCAGCTGAGGTTGTTGATGCAGAATTTAGCCTTGATGATTCGCAGCTGAAAACAAAGGTTGTTGAGATTATCCAGGGGGAGGGAGCCAAAGTCGATCTTACTGAAGCAGAAAGAATCGTTTCTGGTGGAAGAGGAATGAAGGGGCCAGAAAATTATACGATTTTAGAGGAATTAGCCGATATCATTGATGCAACTGTCGGTGCCTCACGTTCAGCAGTGGATTCTGGCTGGCGACCCCACTCTGACCAAGTAGGGCAAACAGGCAAGGTTGTGTCTCCAAATCTCTATATTGCCTGCGGTATCTCGGGTGCAATTCAGCACTTAGCTGGAATGAGTACCTCTAAATATATTGTCGCTATAAATAAGGATCCTGAGGCCCCTATTTTTCAGAAGGCCGACTACGGGATAGTTGGTGATCTCTTTGAAGTAGTGCCAGCATTAACAGAGGAAATCAAAAAGATTCTTTAGCTTACATTTCTACTCTATCAGCCCCGACAACTCGGGGCTGATATTTCTCTTATTTTCTATCCTTATCTATAATAATTCCATAAGAAATTCGCCATATTGGTTTTCGGCCAGGGCAGTGAAATTAGGAATACCCTTGATTCCTTTAAGGAAACTGTTGGGGTTTTCAATCTGAAACCTGCATTCTAAAATCAAAAATCTAAGATATGTATGGGCTTTCTTATTTCATGCCAATCGGAGGATTTTCTAATGGCCATAAAACCGACCTATGGAGAACTGGAAAAAGGGTTAAGGGGTTGGAGAAAAGAATCCGCTGAACGCAAACTGGCAGATGAGGTGATGTCCAAATTTAAACTTGAAATTTAAATTTATCCATGATATAAAATACTCCCATGCTCCCCAGAACTTTAGAGACCACGGTCAAAAAGGCCATGAAAACCTTTCCGGCTGTGCTCATAACCGGGCCCAGACAGTCAGGAAAAACCACCCTTTTGACCGAAAGATTTGCCAGGACCCATCAGTTTGTCTCACTAGAAAATCCGGACATTCGGGCGAGGGTACAGGAGGACCCTATTGGTTTCCTGAAGGCAAATCCACCCCCCATAATCCTGGATGAAATACAGTATACCCCCGAATTGCTCCACTATATAAAATCATCCGTCGATGAGGACCGCAAACCTGGCCAATGGCTCCTATCAGGCTCCCAAAACTTCTCTCTCATGCAGGGTGTCAGTCAATCTCTATCCGGCAGAGTTGCAGTCCTCTCCCTCTTGCCTTTTTCTCTGGGTGAAAGCCATGGCTTTGGAAACAGGGAGTTGAGCATTGATATCATCCTTGAAAATATCTTCCTCGACACTGAGAAAACAAAAAAAGTGAGGCCTAAGACCCCATCTTTTGCGCTGGATGATTGGCTGCTTCGGGGGGCGTATCCTGAAATCAGGGCGAACAGGGATGTTGACCGGCAACTTTGGTGTGCGGGCTACATCCAGACGTATCTGGAAAGAGATGTCCGCCAGATTGTAAATGTGGGTGATCTCAATGCCTTTAATCGGTTCTTAAGGCTATGTGCAGCCAGAACTGGTCAAATCCTTAACATGTCAGAGCTGGCAAGGGATGTGGGTATGAGTGTCCCTACAGTCAAAAAGTGGCTCAGTGTCCTTGAAGCGAGTTATCAGATATATCTCCTGCCACCTCATTTCAATAACCTGGGTAAACGGATCATAAAAAGCCCAAAATTATATTTTATCGATACTGGAATAGCAACCTATCTGCTCGGACTTCATGCAAGCGAACCCACGTTGCAAGGGCCTATGATTGGCCCTCTTTTTGAAACCATGGTCGTATCTGAATGGATTAAGGCCTTCTATCACAGGGGAGAAAGACCCGAATTGTATTACTGGCGTTCAAAGGCAGGAGTAGAGGTTGACCTCATTGCGGACCGAAATGGCAGGCTTTATCCCATAGAGATCAAAGCGACGTCCACCCTATTTCCTGCCCATGCTCAGTCTTTAAACAGGTGGCGGGCTTTGGCCGGTGATTTGGCTTCAGAAGGGATTATCGTGGCTAACATATCCGAAACATTGAGACTCAAAGATTGTCAAGCCATCCCATGGGAAAAGGGGCTGGATATGGTCTGAAACGCTTCCAGCGAAAACCTATAATTCGTTAATGTGGAGCACGAGATCCCGCCCGCCTCGCCTGAGTCCCACAGAGCGGGACGATGGCGGGCAGGCCCGACCGTCAGCGCATTCATCCACGGCCAAAGCCGTGGCTTTCTGCAGTCGGGGTAAACGGGGTCGACTAACGGCAACCAACATAAAAGTGTTTCCCAGGGTTATATTGGCAATAGAGCCTGTCGAGGTTTGATTCTAATGACCTTACTCATGAACGAATTCAGATAAGAAAAGGATAAACAATTATCTGAGCGAATAGATACTATGTATCAAAATATTAGTCCATAGTCGAGGTTTGATAATCATGTCCACAAAATAAAGGAGAAAGCACAATGACCAGGCAAAGACGTAAGAAAAAAACCGGAGCTTCTTTAACAAAGCAGAGGGGACTCAAAAAAGTAGCGACTTGCGTTGCTGGGCTGGACGATATCCTGAATGGAGGCATCCCCAGAGGGCGGACCACGCTCGTCAGTGGTGGCCCGGGGAGTGGAAAGAGCGTCCTGGGCATGGAGTTCCTCTATCGGGGGGCACTGAGTGGCGAGCCGGGCATATTTGTGACCTTTGAAGAGCGGGCCGCAGCCCTACGCCAGAGCGCACTGGGCTTTGGCTGGCATCTTGCACCCCTGGAGGAGGCAGGGAAGTTCTTCCTGATGGAGGCGCGTGTGGACCCGGAAGCGGTCCTCTCCGGCACGTTCAACCTGAAAGGCCTTCTCGCCATCATCGAAGGAAAGGCCACGGCTATGGGGGCCAACAGGATCGTAATTGATGCGGTGGATGTGCTCTTGCGCCTCTTCGATGATCCGGCCCGGGAACGCAATGAACTCTATGCCTTGCACGATTGGTTGCTTGACCGAGAGATGACAACAGTGCTGACCGTGAAGGTCTCCAAAGATACGCCCACCTCAGCTCGCTATGAGTTCCTCGACTTCATGGCAGACTGCGTCATCTATCTCGACCAGCGCATCACCGAGCAGATCAACACGCGCAGGCTGCGCGTATTAAAGTATCGCGGCTCCGGCTTTGGCTCCAACGAACACCCCTTTGTGATCACAGAGGCCGGCATAAACATCATCCCTCTATTAGCCACCGGGCTTCGGCACAAGGGACTGGGGAGGAAGGTATCCACTGGCCATCCCCGGATCGACTCCATTCTGGGGGGCGGCTACTACCGCGGCTCCTGCATCCTGATCACAGGAACATCCGGCACTGGCAAGACCACGCTGGCAAGCACCTTTGCACGGGTTTCCTGCGAGCGAGGCCAAAAGGTGCTCTACATCAGCTTTGAGGAGTCCCAGGATTCAATGGTATCCTGCATGCTCAGCCCGGGCATTGACCTGCGCCAGCCACTGAAGGCCGGCTCCCTCCAGTTTCTCACGGCCATACCAGAATCAATGGGCGCCGAAGAACACCTCATCCGCGCCTTCAGAGCCATGGAGGCTTTTCGCCCAGACCACGTGATCCTTGACGCCATCTCAGCCTGCAATCGCATGGGTTCAGAGGCTGCCGCCTTTGACTATCTGATGCGCCTCATCAATGCCTGCAAGGAGCAGGGAGTGACTATCGTGCTCACCAACCAGGCCACAGGGCTGAAAGAAGAGCAGGAGATTAGCGGCATCGGCATCTCCTCCCTGGTAGACGCGGTCATCTTGCTGCGCTACAACGAAATCGGCGGCGAGATTAACCGCACCCTGCTGGTCATGAAATCCCGCGGCTCCAAACACTCCAACCAGTACCGCGAGTTTCTAATCACCGACCAGGGCATTGACGTCGTTGATGTTTACGTTGGTGAGGGCGGTATGGTGACCGGCACAGCCCGCTACGAGCAGGAGGAAAGGGAAGCAGTGGAGCAACGAGTCAGAGAACATGAAATCAAGCGCAAGGAGCACGAAGTCATTGAAAAGCGAGCAGAACTCGAGGCGCAGACTGCACATCTACGGGCTGAACTCGAGGGCGCTGAAGCAGCGCTGGAATCCCTTCAGATGGAAAAGGGCGTGTACTGGCGCGGCAGAGAGGCTCGGGGGAAGATGCGGGGTGAGGGTTTGGATAGTTCTCGGCTCGGGACGAAGCGGAAAGGCGCAGGAGGGAAAGGGGGTCCAAAATGAGACAGCCTGCTCAAAGAACAAAGAAAGAGGGCTCTGGAACTCAGGGTAAAACGTACATGCTACGGCTCTTTGTGGTCGGTGACGAGTCCAATTCCAAACAGGCACGAGAGAATCTCGTGAAGATCTGCGAGGAGCACCTCAAAGGAGACTACAAGATCGAAGTCGTGGATGTATTGAATGATTTTGAGGCTGCACTTAAAAGCAATATCTTGTTGACGCCGGCACTGGTGGTAGTCAGCGCCTCGCCGCCCGTCACGATCTTTGGCAACCTGAGCGATACCGAAAAGGTCCTTAGTGCGTTGGGACTAACTGGAGGTAAATCATGAGGAGCAAAAAGCCAACCTACCAAGAACTCAAGGCCAAACTGGCCGAGGCCGAGGAGATCATTGCAGCCTTGCGCAGGGAAGAGGTGGACGCCGTTGTCGTCAACCACCACGTTGTTCTCCTACGCCTGAAAGATGCAGAGGAGGCACTGCGGGAAAGCGAAAAGAGATACCGAACCATCCTTAAAAGCATCGAAGAAAGCTACTACGAAGTCGACCTTGCCGGGAACCTGACATTTTTCAATGATTCAACATGCGGCATCCTTGGCTATACCAGAGATGAGCTGGTCGGTATAAATAACCGACAGTTCATGGATCAGGAGAATGCTGAAAAGGTGTATCAGACATTCAACAAGGTATACACCACAGGAAAACCTGTAAAGGCCTCTGATTGGGAGATTATGAGAAAAGATGGCACCAGGCGATTTGTGGAGACTTCAGTATCCCTCATCAAAGATGCAGGAGGTCAGCCCACAGGGTTTCGGGGGATTGGCAGGGACATCACCGAGCGCAAACAAGCAGAAGAAACGTTGCGGGAGAGTGAGGAGAGGTACCGCTCCCTGGTGGAGTCTACAGAAGATTCCATATACCTGGTAGATAGGGAGTGCAGGTACCTGTTCATGAATATAAAGCACCTATTAAGGTTTAGTTTAACATTGGATGAAGTCACAGGAAGATCATATGGCGAGTTCCATTCTAAAAAGGAAACCAATGAGTTTGCCAAGAGGGTAAATGAGGTGTTCGAGACTGCCAGATCACTATCGTATGAGTATAAAAGCGAGAGGGACGGCGGATATTACATCCGAACTTTAAGTCCTGTTAAGGGAGCAGACGGAGAAATAATTACCGTGACTGTAGATTCAAAAGACATCACAGAGCGCAAGCAGGCAGAGGCGGCGCGGCTGAAAGCTGAAAAACACTTTAGAAAGGTTATTGAAAATATCTTCAAGTTTGTGCCAGAAGGTTTGTTAGCTTTTACAGAAAGATTAGAGTTATTTAGAACAAATAAAGCCTTTCAGGGTATTGTTAAGAAATATTCAGCTAAGCTACACTATACAGGGGAAGAACTCACGGAAATACTTATCGAACAGGTAAAAAACAGGATAGTCAACAAGGATTATTCGGAAATAAGAATCTCAAAAAGCAATAATGAGGAAGCAAAAGATAGGTAAAATAATCCTTGCCAAGGTATTAGAGATGCCCTTAAAAAAGTATCTCTCCTCTATTGAAAAAACAACAAATGGGTTAACAAAGTCATTTTTGACTCATGAGTTTGCTAAAAAGAGACTATTTTACGCTAAAGTAATGACAAAGGATGGAGCTTTGTGTTTTGACGTTTCAGATAAACGGTTAGAGAGCATCTATCCGATTGAAAATTGTACTGAAAATAAAGAAATATGTTCATTAAAATGGATCAATACCAGAAATAGGTTTTCTTTGCATATCTTAAAAAGCCTTCTTGATTGCCAACGTAAGTATTGGCTTTCCGGAAAAGGAGTAGACTTAAGACCTTTGACCATAAAACAATTTTTATCCCTATATCCACTCCAGTACCTTGATCAAAGCCGATTTTCAAGGTTAATTACAAATCTATCGGTTATGAATCCTCAAGATCAAATGGCTAATCTTAAAAGCTTATTTATATTAAAAAAAATCTCATGCATATCTCATTAAAGAAATAGTTAATAATAATGAAAATGACCTGAAAGACAAGGATATCCAATACCTATTAGATCAAAAAGGTCTACATTTATCTGTTAGAACGATATGTAATTGCAGAAAATTACTTAATATTCCTAACTATAAAGAAAGGGCTACTCACTACTATGAAAGAGATATAACTTTCAGCGGTCAGGCAATGTTATCAAAAGATAATCTTAAAAAAATACCACATGAACCTGGAGTTTATGAACTAAGCATTTTATCAAAGATTGATTACCCCAATCACAGGAGTAATGTCATCTACATAGGTACTTCTCAAAACCTGAGAAAAAGGATCGCAAACTATTCAGGTAATAACTTGAAAAATGACCGTTTGAAGAACTTTATTAATAACTATGATGTATCTGTACGCTTTTATCTAACCGAAAACCACGTCCTTGTAGAAAAAAAGCTTCTTAGGAGTTTTAAGAACACCTACGGCCAGTTACCAAAGGCCAACAGTTTAGGAGGATAATTATGGAAAGGGGCCCAAGAGAAACAGAAGAACTTATTTTGCAATTTGACCTTGAAAGAATAATTTTTGCAGAAGAAGAAGAAGAAGAAGAAGAAGCTTCCATTGTCGTATCACTTAGAGACATCACCGAGCGGGTGCAGGCGGAGGAAGAACTGCGAAAGAATAAGGAATTCGCAGAAGGCCTTATCTCTTCAATGCAAGATGGATTCTGTGTTCTGAATTCAAAAACCGAACACATAAATGTCAACGATTCATTTTGCAACATGACAGGATTCTCTCGGGATGAACTGATAGGGGTTGGGGTACCACATCCGTATTGGCCACCAGAGGAATATGAAAATATCCAAAAGGCATTTAAGAAAACACTCCAGGGTAATTTCGAAGACGTAGAACTAAGATTTATGCGAAAGAATGGTGAGCGCTTTCCTGTAATTGTCAGTCCATCCCGGTTGAAAGACAGTAAAGGAGAAGTCATAAGCTATTACGCAACGGTTAAAGACATCACCGAGCGCAAGAAGGTGGAGGAGTCGCTGCGTGAGAGCGAGGCCCAGAAAAGAGCGATCCTCGATGCCTCGATTGACAGAATTCGCCTTTCAGACAGAGATATGAGGATCATCTGGGCAAACCAGACACACACAAAAGACCTCAATATGGCCCCTGAAGATTTAGAGGGTAAGGTCTGTTATGAAGTCTTTGTCGGTAGGGACAGCCCATGCCCGGAATGTCCAGCCCAAAAAGCACTCAAGACTGGCAAAGTTGAACATACTACCCTGGTTCGATCTCAAGCAGGGGGAATAGACAAGAAAAGATATCTGGATTCTTATGCCGTGCCTATCAAAAACGAGTCCGGTGAAATTGTCAGCATGATAATGATTACCAGGGACATTACTGAACAGGTGCTGGTGGAGAAAAGGCTCCGAGAGAATGAGGAGAGCTACCGAGAGCTCGCCAATAGCATCACCGATGTCTTTTTCGCAACGGATGCCAACTTGAGGTACACCTACTGGAACAAGACCTCTGAAAAGCTTACAGGGATTGCCGAAAAAGACGCCATCGGGAAGTCCCTCTTCGAGATTTTCCCTGACACCCCACAAACAAGGGCGGCTGGAAAGACATACCGGGAAGTACTGAAAACGCAGAAAACCAAGACTTTTATGAACGAATACCACCTAAAAGGGAAACGCTTTTTCTTTGATATTACGGTATATCCATCCAGAGATGGGCTGTCCGTTTTCGCCAGGGACATTACCAAGCAAAAAAAGATGGAGCTCGCATTCTGGGAGAGCGAGGAGCGCTACCGCAGTTTGTTTAATGGCGTACCTGTGGGGCTCTACAGAACTACCCCCGATGGTAAGATCCTTGATGCGAACAAGGCTCTACTTGAGATACTGGGCTATCCCAATAGGAAAACGATATTACAGGCAGACACTATTGAGTCGTATGTGAATCCAAAGGATCGTGAGTTCTTTCAAGCCACGGTTGAGAAACAGGGTGCGATCTATGGCTTTGAAACGCAACTGTATCGCTATGATGGGCCGCCGGTGTTGATAGGAATTGATGCCCGGGTAGTCAAAAATGCCGATGGAAGGGTCCTTTACTACGAAGGAAGTATGAGAAACATCACCGAGCGCAAACGGGCAGAGGAGGCACTTCGGGAAAGTGAAAATCGCTTCCGTACACTGTTCGACCACATGAGTAGTGGTGTGGCAGTCTATGAGCCAATCAACGACGGCAGTGATTTCATAATCAAGGATTACAACAAAGCTGGTGAGCTGATCAGTAATGTTAATAAAGAACATATTGTCGGCAGGAGTGTC
>Ga0307420_1000981_pt1 | contig 12750 bp, 10 predicted proteins | sample SalMarWE160240MG_2_FD_202167 | JGI IMG/M metagenome (GOLD analysis project Ga0307420, IMG submission 202167) | Salt marsh sediment microbial communities from the Plum Island Ecosystem LTER, Massachusetts, United States - WE1602-40 | ecosystem: Environmental > Aquatic > Marine > Intertidal zone >... | reverse complement strand
TATTATACTTTTTCTTCAGCTTTTCAATATAATCCTTGATAAGAAGCCGTACAAGAGGATTATTTTGTGTTTTCTTTTCATATTCCTCTCCATACATACCTACCCATTGAGAGTGAGCAGTCTTTATTAAAAATTCCAAGGCATCTTTAAATGATTTTATTCCCCATTCTTTTGCAGTAGCTTCGCTTTGTACTTGCTCGCAAGTAAAACGAGTAGTTTTAAATACCTGATCAAATATATCTCGATTTAAAGAAATGAAAATTTCATAATCGAGTTTATGTACATTTTCGTGAGCCCATAACACTTCTTCAAGTATATATCCGTTAGTTCGACTTGGTCCACATGGGTATGGATAATGATCTTTAAAATCTTGTAAAGCTAAACTTGAATCTCCCGGAGCTATTTGATCGATGCTCGTAATAAGATTCTGATTCCGCTGATTTTTAATAATGTCTTTGCATACATCCATAACAACGTTTATTTCAATCGGCTCAAATATATTATATCTCCATAAACCCATCATTTGGTCAAAACAGGGAGAAATGTTGAATGGTTTATAAGAATTTAACAATTCCTGAAATCCACTTAAGTCAGTTGATTTACTACACACTGAATGTCCTTCGAAATTATTTGGCTGAGCTTTAACAATAATGGGAGGGTAGCTAAACTCCTCCATCGGTGGACAATGCGGTGCATCTGCACAAGATTTCTTTTTCTTTATTATTATCGTATCAACTGCCGGCCCGCATGTTCCCCAATCAAAATTACTGTATCTCCAGGCTGGATTTTTCTGTTCGACAAGACTACGGTTGGACATAGTGATGCCCAGGGATTTTCTGCAGTGAGTTCAACTGTACCCTGAGCAGAATACGTACCATTAGATGAAAAATTATATAATGCCGTGTCACCGGTTGCGTTCACTGTAACACTGCTTGGATCGCTGCCTATAGATGAAGAACCATTGAAAGCAATAAACTCTATATATTGATTACCCCATGCATAATAATCTTTATCTATCACTGTTGAACCATTGATAGCTCCTGATTGACCTGGATAAAGAGTAATGACATCGATAACCGGCCCATACGGGAATTGTGCAAGACCATAATTCACTGAGACGCCATTTTCCGGACGGAAATCGTCTATATTTACCGACCAATTAATCTTCGCCTTATAACCTTCAATAGGGAAATTTGCTTTTACACACTGCATGCCATTAAAGTAAGCCTCGGAGAAAAAGGGATAGCTAACTGTTTGCCCTGCATCCTTAGATAACTGTTCATAAGAAATCGTTGCCGATTTTATCTCCACACGCTCCTTTATCTTAACTTGTGCGGTAAGCATACTACAACATAGCAAACTAATTGATATAATGAAAAATGGACGGAATAATCTGGTAGTATTCATAATACCCCTTTTCTAATTATTTAATTCTTAATTTTATCCCAAAATAGCAGATAAATGACCTTAGAAAAATATGATAGAAAAACAAGGCGAACAGCCGGAGGCCTAAAGTTGTTACACGCTATAGCGTGTATCTATTTCATGTCTCTGGCCCCATATTTTTCTATAGTCTTGACTTTTTTGCCGCAACAATAAAATAATAACAGAGCGGCATCCCGTACAACGGGACTTTCGTCATTTCTTTTGTGTCCCCGAAGGGGTCCTTCGGATAAGACAAAAGAAATGACACTTTATGTAAAAGTTCTTAAACAGCATATTAACCAATCGAATTTTATACCTAAGGGCTTATTTTAATGATTTGTGAAATATCCATCAGTTTTGAGTTATTTTCTCCAATTTTATTCTCTATCTCAATGTATTTTGGACAGCAGTGGTTCTTAAATATCTGTTTTAAGATGCCCGAAAGCGATCGGGCATAAAAAGCTCGCACGACAACGAAGTTGCTTTTAATTACTATCATGCAAATCAATTAAAAAGATGTTTTTCCCACCGTCCCTGGCTGATTCAAATGGTAATAAGGCGATAGGCTTAACAACAGTTACATTATGAAAAAAAAAAAAACGATGTCAAGTCTTTATTTATTAGAAAAGGCTAAGAATTGAGATGTCTCTGTATTCAGAGAATATCTAAAAAAAGGCTTAAATAGAGAGCTTTAAGCAGTTAAATCTTTGCTGAAACATATCGGTTTAATTACGAATTTTATATCATCTAAATTACTCAATGTGCTCCCTCACCGCGCGTATCGCGGCCCATCAGATCGAGTGTAGCCTGGCGTGGATTTTTATCTTCGTAGAGAACACGATATACTTCCTGAGCCATCGGCATTTCGATATGATGCTTTTGTGCAAGCTGATGGACGGACTTTGCTGTCGGCACACCTTCAGCAACCATAACCATTCTGCCTAAAACATCATTAACACTGTGCCCTTTTCCGATTTCTTCACCTACATATCTATTTCGGCTGTGCCTGCTCATGCAGGTGACGATCAAATCGCCCATTCCGGATAAACCGGCAAATGTAATCGGCTGTGCACCCATTTTTGCACCGAGTCGAGTGATCTCGTATATACCGCGCGTCATTATTGCAGCTTTCGTATTATCGCCAAAACCCGCACCATCGCTCAATCCTGCCCCTATTGCGATAACATTTTTTATTGCGCCGCCAAGCTCGACACCGCGAATATCTCCGTTCACATAAACGCGAAAGTAATCGGTCATAAAGGCTTCCTGTACCATCTTAGCCGTTTTCATCTTGAACGATGCAGAAACTACCATAGTCGGGATTTTCATACTTACTTCTTCTGAATGGCTTGGGCCGGATAAAATCGCAAGGTTTTCTCTGCGTTCATGCATTAAAACGTCCAGTAAAACCTCAGACATAGTCATTAATGAGCCGTTTTCTATACCCTTAGCGACATTGCAGACAATAGTATGTTGCAGGTCGAGATGTGCAATACGCTGGAGAACAGAACGGAGGAATTGAGACGGCACCGCTGCTACAATCATATCACGTTCCTGACATGATTTTTCAATGTCCGTTTTGATTTCGATTTCAGGCGGCAGAAGGATACCGGGAAGAAATTCGACATTCTCGTGCTTCTCACGCAGGTATTCTGCCTGCCTATCCTCAAAGGTCCATAAATTAACCTGATGATGATTGTCAAGCAAAACTAGAGCAAGTGTCGTTCCCCAGCTTCCGGCACCAAGAACGGTAATTTTCATAATATTAAGAATACGTCAGGTCAGAATTCTTTACTTGAGAACCGAGTGCCGTTCAGGAACTTACAGATTCTGTTTTTCTCCTGAAGCTTGTGATTTTACGTTCGGTTCCTTCCAATAATCGCTTAATATTGGCACGATGAGAATAAATTAGAAATAGTGCAATTCCGGTACTGAAAAACACCAGTGTTTTATAACTATGAATTTCATCTGAAAGAATATTATAACGAATAACCAGCGACAACGGAAAAGCTGCTGCTGCCATAATGGAACCTAATGACACATAACGAAATGCAAAGAAAAAAATAAAAAATACAACAATAGAAACTGCAAATTCTGTCGGTGCAATGCCAATCAGCATTCCTGCTCCTGTTGCAATACCTTTTCCGCCTTTAAATCCGGCAAACACGGTCAACACATGGCCTATAACAGCCGCACCGCCGCAAATCATCTGGATAATTGTAAAATCGTCAAACGGTGTACGGTTATAAAAAGGCAATGTCGGATCCCAGAACAATCGCGCAATTACAGTTGTAGCTATAACACCTTTTAATGCATCTAATACAATAATAAAAACGCCCGACTTCCAGCCAAGAACACGAAAAACATTCGTACCACCTGCATTTCCGCTTCCCTTGCTTCGAATATCAAATCCATGCCTCCACTTTGAAAGCATAACGCTTGTCGGAATAGAACCTACCAGATAACTTAAAAGCGTCACAATCACCATGTTAACCATACAGATTTATCCTTCATTTTTAAAATAATCAACTACATATAAGATATTCAATTCACTATCAAGAAGCAAACTACATCAATCCTTTTGCGTGCCATCGATCCAATATCAACGCACCCATATCCAAATCCTCCGGTGTCGTTATTTTGATATTATCATAGTTCCCCTCAACAATACGCACTTTAACCCCAAGCCTCTCAACAAGGGCAGCTTCATCTGTCGAATAGAATTTATCCTTTTTAGCTTTTTCGAACGCCTTCACCAGTATTTTCGCACGAAATGCTTGAGGCGTCTGCACCAGCCAAAGCGATGTGCGATCAAGCGTCTTATCGAAAAAACCTCCGCCTGTCGAACGCCGAATTGTATCTTTTGGCTGAACAGCGAGGACCGCTGTATCATGTTCTTTACAGACCCTCACAAGATGTGTAATGCGTTTTGTCTCAATGAACGGCCGAACGGCGTCATGTACAAGTACGACGTCGGTATCTTTAAGAGTCAAACGTTCAAGAACATTTCCTACTGAATCCTGCCGCTTATTGCCGCCTATAATTATTTTACTGACTTTATGCAGCCTATAACGCACGACAACGGCTTCCATATCGGATAATGCCGATTCAGGAATAGCCATCGTTACTTCATCTATTTCCGGACAGTGTTCAAATTGCTGGAGTGTATGAACAATAATCGGCTTTCCTTTCAATGGAAGAAACTGTTTCTTAATTTCTCCGCCGATACGCGTGCCAGAACCTGCAGCAGGAATAATTGCTAAGACTTTTGGCCTTGATCTTGACATTTTCCAGATATTTCTCTTATCCAAAAAATAATATTATAAAAAAGAGGGGGATTCGCTTTTAATTATTTAAATGAATCGCCCCTCTAAGACAATCATTCTACCATATCAGCATTACATCGCCATAGCTGTAAAAGCGGTATCCATCTTTTATGGCCTTTTTATAGCCGCGCATTAATAAATCATGCCCTGTAAATGCACTCGTTAACATAAGCAGGGTCGATTCCGGCAAATGAAAATTTGTAATCAGCTTATCGGCAACCTTAAAATCATACGGCGGAAAGATGAATTTATCTGTCCATCCTTTAGCCGGTTTCACATGGCCGTCTGCAGTAACGCTTGATTCTACGGCACGACATGTACTTGTACCGACAACAAACACGTTATGCTTTGAGTCTATTGTCTTATTGATAATGTTTGCCGCTTCGCTTGTGATTTCAAAAAACTCAGAATCCATTTTATGCTTGGTTAAGTCTTCCACTTCGACCGTGCGGAATGTACCAAGTCCGACATGGAGGACAACCGGCGCTATCTTCACGCCTTTTGCATGAAGCTTCTTGATAAGAGCTTTTGTGAAGTGCAATCCTGCCGTCGGTGCCGCAACTGCACCGACAACGCGGGCATACACTGTCTGATAGCTTTCTTTATCTTTGTTAGTTGCATCCCGCTTAATATAATGCGGCAGCGGTGTCAAACCGATCCTATCGATGATCTTAAAAAAATCACCTTTATGATTGAAGCGCACCGTGCGGCCGCGTGAAGTAGTATTGTCGATAACTTCGCACCATAGTTTGCCGTCATCGAAATAGATTTTATTGCCGATGCGTACTTTACGCGCCGGATCGACTATTACATCCCAGATATTCTCTTCAGCATTTAACTCGCGCAATAAGAAAACTTCGATTTTTGCATTCGTTTTTTCCTTTTTTCCATAGAGACGCGCCTGGAAAACTTTTGTTTCATTTACAATAAGACAATCTCCCTTTTGAAAAAATCCAGCGATTTCATAGAACTTCCTTCCTTCAATAGTATCTTCAGCACGGTTCAAGACCATCATCATGGAATGATCGCGCGGATTGGCCGGCTGCTTTGCTATCAAGTTTCGCGGAAGCGGATATTTGAAATCGGAGAGCTTCATTGCTCATATCCCTTCTTTTATTATAAGGTGAAGAAGGCAGCAAACGGATTTACCGCCCTCCATAATTCAGTGAACTTTACACCGGCTTATTTCTTGCGCGGTGTTTTCTTTGCTTTTTTCTTGGCTGCTTTCTTTGATGCCGGAGCCTTCGATTCGATTGCTGCCTGCGCCGACGCCAATCTTGCTATAGGCACTCTGAACGGCGAGCAGCTGACATAGTTCATGCCGATACGATGACAGAACTTTACACTGTCCGGCTCACCGCCATGTTCACCGCAGATACCGACTTTTAGATTCTTCCGTGTTGCACGTCCTCGTTCGATACCGACTTTCATCAATTCACCGATACCATCCTGGTCAATCGACTGGAATGGATCAATCGGAAGAATTTTTGAGTTGAGATAATCCGGAAGAAACGAACCGATATCATCACGTGAAAAACCGAAACCCATTTGAGTAAGATCGTTTGTACCAAAACTGAAGAACTCAGCGGTCTCTGCCATTCGGTTAGCCGTTAAAGCGGCGCGTGGAATCTCGATCATCGTGCCATAGAGGCATGGAATTTTATTAAGTCCCAGCTTAGCACAAGCTTCGGCATATACACGGTCATAGATAACCTTTTGATTATTCAATTCTGATACTGCACATGTGACAGGAACCATAATCTCCGGATCAGCTTTTTTGCCTTCATTGATTAGTTCACCTGCCGCCTCAAGAATTGCACGAATCTGCATTTCACTAATTTCAGGATACGTCACACCAAGACGCACACCGCGATGGCCTAACATCGGATTGTTCTCTCGCAGGGAATCTGCGCGTTTGTGCAATTCGGCAAGAGTCGCTCCAAGCTCAGCCGCAAGAGCCTGCATCTTATCTTCACTATGAGGAACAAATTCATGCAGCGGCGGATCGAGAAGACGAATGGTTACCGGCCGGCCATCCATAGCTTCCATCGTTGCTTTGATGTCGTTTTTCACGAACGGGAAAAGTTCGTTCAAAGCCTTCCGGCGCTCAGCTTCCGTGCGGCTCATAATCATCTTCCGGAGAAGGAAGAGCGGCTTATCACTTCCCTCGCCATAAAACATATGTTCTGTGCGGAAAAGACCAATTCCTTCAGCACCGAATTCGACTGCTTTTTTGGTGTCTTTCGGCGTATCTGCATTTGTACGGATTTTCAATACTCTTACGCTATCCACCATTTTCATGATCTCCGTATATGAAGCATTGTGCTCAAGGTCTACATCGACTAACGGCATACTGCCCTGATATGCAAGTCCTTTTGTTCCGTTTAAAGTAATCCAATCGCCTTCATTAATAACAACGCCTTTTTTTGTTTTAAATGATTTACCATTGTCGCCTATTTCAATATCACTGCAGCCGACGATGCAGCATTTGCCCCATCCACGAGCTACAAGAGCCGCATGTGAAGTCATTCCGCCTTTTGTCGTAAGAATTGCCTGCGCTTTATGCATACCATCGACATCTTCCGGCGAAGTTTCTTCACGTACGAGAACAACCTTTTCTCCTCTCGCCGCCCATTCCACTGCATCAGGTGAAGTGAACACCGCACGGCCTTTGGCTCCGCCCGGACCTGCCGGCAGGCCTTTGGCTATCGCGGGCATGGCCAGTTCAGCTTTTGGATCGATCATAGGTAATAACAATTCTACCAGCTGATTCGGGGCGACGCGCATTACCGCCGTTTTGGCATCGATCAGTTTCTCTTTCACCATCTCGGTTGCAATTCGCACCGCAGCAACTCCGTTGCGTTTACCGACACGGCATTGGAGCATAAAGAGTTTCCCTTTTTCAATTGTAAACTCGATATCCTGCATATCCTTGTAATGTTTCTCAAGACGCAATTGAATATTGTCCAATTCCTGGTAAATCCCCGGCATAGTATCATGTAATGTCGGCAAATTCCGGCTCTGATCATTCTTGGAATATTCATTAATCGGCGAAGGAGTACGAATACCTGCAACGACATCTTCGCCCTGTGCATTGACTAAGTATTCACCGTAGAACTGATTCTCACCGTTGCCGGGATTACGGCTAAAAGCAACACCAGTGGCGCAGTCATCGCCCATATTGCCGAATACCATCGACTGTACGTTAACGGCAGTTCCCCATTCATCCGGAATACGCTCGATGCGGCGATAATCAATTGCCCGTTTTCCATTCCAACTTGCGAATACTCCGCCGATCCCGCCCCACAATTGTTCAGCTGGATCGTCAGGAAATGGTTTGCCCAATACATCATTAATGATTTGTTTAAATTCAGAAGCCAGTGCTTTCAGGTCCTCGACCGTCAACTCCGTATCGCTCTTGTATCCTTTTTCTTGCTTAACTTTTCCCAGACGTTCATCGAGAATTTTTCTTATTCCTTTTCCGTCTTTCGGTTCGATGCCTGCAGCTTTTTCCATCACGACATCGGAATACATCATGATAAGACGGCGGTAAGCATCGTATACGAACCGCGGATTCTTTGTCTGTTCAATCATTCCGGGAATTGTGCTCTCACTTAGACCGACATTCAGCACCGTGTCCATCATCCCGGGCATAGATTTACGCGCACCGGAACGTACGGAGACCAGCAGAGGTTCTTTTGTACTGCCGAACTTTTTACCCATAAGTTTTTCGACTTTTGCAAGCGCTGCATCTACTTGTGCTTTTAACTCCTTAGGATAGGTCTTCTTATGATCGTAATAATATGTGCATAACTCGGTAGTAATTGTAAATCCCGGAGGAACCGGCAGTCTTAACTTGGGATGTCCGGCCATCTCGGCAAGATTCGCACCTTTCCCGCCAAGAAGATTTTTCATGGATTCATTTCCGTCGGCATGACCACCGCCGAAAAAGTAAACGTATTTATTTTTTGCCATTGTGTGTATTATCCTTTCAGTTATCTATTAATTGATAATTCATATATTTATTTGACAAACTCCTCGCAAGGATAAAATCGCGAGAGTTTTTAAAAAATAATCCCTGTGCCTGTAGTTTCAAACTGTATTATCCTAATAAATGTTTTATCGATATATCTAACTTGTCTTTTCCGGCAATAAATGCTTGCTGAATTTCAGCGATAATTATCGGCTCAAGGTTTAAAAAATTGATATATCGATCTCTCAATCGCATATAATCTTTTTCCGTTGTGATAATAAAATCAGCATCCAGCGTTTTTCTCGCTTTAATGATCATCTGGATGTCTTCTTCAGAAAACCAGTGATGATCAGAAAATTTGAAATGCTTAACAACAACCATTCCCGCATCAGTAAGAGACAATTCAAACGATTTTGGATTACCTATTCCGGAAACAGCAACAATTTTCTTTCCAGCTAACTGTTCGGCTGTATTTTTTTCGTCTGTTAATATCCGCTTGAATGATTTGAATTTCGTCTGTAAACCTATTATTTCCTCTGCTTTTAAAGCAGAGTAATATCCGGTTTTAAATTGCATCTTCAACATCCCTGATGCCCTGTCAAACTGCTCAATATTTTCACATCCCGTAATAATCAAATTATCAGCGCGTTTCAGCGAGCTCATCGGTTCACGTCTATTTCCTGCCGGCAGCAGCCAGTCACCGTTCAATATTTCCTCTGCTGTCATTACTACAAGATTCAGATCACGATGTAAATATCGATGTTGAAATCCGTCATCCAGTAATATTATCTCTGCGCCAAGTTCCACAGCTTTCTGAGCGCCGCGAATACGTTTCTCATCGACCACAACGATAAGTCCGGGAAATTTACTTGCAAGCTGACTCGGTTCATCTCCAGCATTTTCTATCGATGCAAAATTACCGTATCCGTCATTTACGACTATTGTTCCGGATGATTTTCTTCCGTACCCGCGGCTGACAACCGATAATCTCCTATTGTTTCCCAGATTCCCTATAAGCATCTCAATTATCGGTGTTTTCCCGACTCCTCCTGCTGAAATATTGCCTACTGAAATCACCGGTATGCCAACTTTTGGGGTTTTCAGAATTCCTACGTCAAAGAACCAGTTGCGAACAGCAACTCCCAACCAGAACAATAAAGAAAACGGCAACAGGAGTTTTCGCATTCTTTTCCCTCAGTTATCAGTAAACGGTAACAACTGACGACTGATTACTTTTACTTGATACTTGATACTTTTCACTTGATTTCCAATATTCGTTCGGCTACTTTCCGGGAAGCGCCGATACTTCCAAGCATTCCTTTTACTTTGGAAAGCTCTGTTTTCATGTCTATTAACCGCTTCTCATCGCCTAATAATCTCAATGCCGAGCTTGCCAATTCTTTTGCATTTGCCCGATATTGAATAAACTCCGGAGCGATAGTTTTTCCTGCCACAATATTGACAAGTCCGATATTCTTCACACGTACCAACAACCTGCCGATGCAATATGTGAGGAATGATGTTTTATACACAACGAACATCGGTGTTCCAAAGCATGCAGTCTCTAATGTTGCTGTGCCGGAAGCAACAAAAGCAAAATCTGCATTTGCCATTACATCATATGTCAGACCTGCGATCAGATGAGTATCATTTAGATTGTAAAGTGTCCGGAAGTACTGTTCCTCGATTGTCGGTGCAGCACCGATAACAATTTCAATATCTTTTTCTGCTGCGACTTTTCTCGCGGCATTCAGCATAACCGGAAATATACGCTCAATTTCTTGTCTCCGGCTTCCCGGCAGTAAAGCAAGTATTTTCTTTTGCCCGTCAAGTTCAAATCTTTTACAGAAACTTTTACGATCAAGCGTTGGTTCCAGGCTCTCCAATAACGGATGGCCGACGAATTCTGCGTTAATTCCTTCTGCCCGGTAAAAATCGACTTCAAATGGAAAGATAACCAGCATCTTATCTACCAGCGCCTTCATTTTCTTTACTCTTGATTTATGCCATGCCCATACCTGCGGACTGATATAATAGACGATTTTCACATTATATTGCCTTGCAATACGCGCAAACCGGAGATTAAATCCGGGATAATCTATCAATAGAAGAACATCGGGCCTTTTGAATTTTACAATTTGCCCCAACGCATGTTCCATCGCTTTAATAAACGGGAGGTGTTTAAGTACCTCGGTAAATCCCATAAAACCCAATTCATTGATGTGATAGATATTCTCCATGCCTTCGTGCTTCATTTTATCGCCGCCGACACCGTATACATCAATACCGGGAGAGAGACGCTTCAACTCACGCACGACACCGGAGCCATGCAAATCGCCCGATGCCTCTCCTGCAATAATCATGACGCGTTTAGCCACAAATTACCTCATATACCAAAGAACGAAAAGAGCCAGCAATACTAAGCCCAATGCTTGAAAAGTCCGACGTTCGGAGTGCAGCGCTTCATCCCAGCGTGCATGTTGATTCGCTTGCGAAGTATGTTTATATGGCATTATGCGCGGAATAAAACGCGGAACGTTCTTTTTATATTCGATATATCCCTCATCAAACTCCTTGACAAGAAATTCTTCTTCTCCAAGAACAATCTGAAAATATTGAAATGCAAAATACACTGCCGCACCGACCAACAGCCATGGAAACAATGCATTAGACATAATACCGATACCTATATAAGCAAACATATTTCCCACATACAGCGGATTACGTACATAAGCAAACGGCCCTGCTGTAATCACTTCCGGCGCACCGACACTGCCTGTCACACGGGTTAAACTCCCGGCATACGCAACACCCCAGAACCTTATAAACTCACCAAAAAACACCAGAACAAATCCAATTATCATTGTCACTATTGTTGGTTGAGCAAATATAACAATCACCAATAAAAATGGAACCGGTGTATAGCTTCGTAACGTGAACAACAAATGTCTTAGTTTTTTCATTTTTTCCAAGAGAGTCAGACTCAACGATACAGAAATGTATAATTTTCTATCCCTGCATAAACACTTCCCGTCGTGCCATTGCAGCTTCCTGCCGGCAGCGAATACGTTTTCGCTTAAGAATTTCTGTCAGTTTCACCTGCACATCATTAAAATCATTGAATTCAAAAAATGTAATATTCTGCTGCTGGCAGTATTTTATCAAATGACGCTTTGCAAACACAAAATCTGCATATCGTATTGGGCATCTATCTGAATATCCATCGCCGATATATACGATGATATCCTCATCTGCCGATGCATTAAGCATATGATTCCGCTTACAACTGCCGCATAAACTGCATTCTGCATCTGCATACGGGAAGGAAGCCTTCAGTCTCTCTTCGATAAACTCCGCATGATTCGCAAAGAACGGTACATGACCTACGCCTCCATTTGATAGAACACGTTCCACATACACATCCAAACCGTCGGTAAGAATTGTAACCGATATGTCACGATCTGTACAGAAACGGGCAAACTCAGAAAAATGCGGATCTATAGAAAATTGGTCCACATACTTTAATAAATCACCGCGTGTGATAGAAGGAATCGCATTGCATAATTCCATAAACCACATTTGCGTGGTGATTTTTCCGCCGAGTAGCCGTTGGACACTCGCTTCTGCTTTCTCACCGGCAAATTCCCGAAAGAACTGCTGGCCCACATCCTGTAAGCACACAGTTCCATCAAAATCACAAAAAACACGAATCATAAATCTTCCGTAGGGGTGAGGTTACCTCATACCTACAATTTTTTATCCTAATTGTTCTGAACTTCATTAAAACGAACCGATACAAGCTTTGAAATACCTTCCTCTTCCATAGTAACGCCGTACATCGCATTTGCTGCTTCCATAGTCCGTTTATTATGAGTAACTATAATAAACTGTGTATTGTCAGAAAATTTCCGGAGTATACGCGCAAATCGATCAATATTCGTATCGTCCAGCGGTGCATCCACTTCATCAAGAATACAAAATGGACTCGGTTTGACGAGATAGATTGCGAATAACAATGCAATTGCC